>Ga0172380_10000596_pt1 | contig 67874 bp, 82 predicted proteins | sample Leawe162metaG_FD_119747 | JGI IMG/M metagenome (GOLD analysis project Ga0172380, IMG submission 119747) | Leachate microbial communities from a municipal landfill in Southern Ontario, Canada - Leachate well 162 metaG | ecosystem: Engineered > Solid waste > Landfill > Unclassified | place... | reverse complement strand
ATCAACGGGCATTCCTAGAATCAATATATTTAACATTACTTAACTTACCTAATCCCGCAAAGGCAAAAGATTCCTAGGGAATCAATCGCTTGCCCAGGGGATTAGATACCCGACTATGGCAGAAATAGACCCATTCACAGGCTATAACATAGCAGACTTCGCGCAGTAAATTACGCAGGGAAAGGCTCTACTATTTCGATTCCACCTTATTGCCACGTTCCCACCCGGTTTGGCATTTTCCGCTATATCCCCGGTCAGTTTACCCTCCCAGATATAGCGTATTTGCTTTCTATCCATGCTTGACGATTACGTTTGAGGTAACGCGCCAGGGTGCAAACCCCCTTTAAAATATTGAATTAGTGTTTTTTCGATGCAAACAGAAAAGCCTACATCGGTTATGACGCAGGCTTTTCTGTGGAATTAATCTAAAATCGGCCTGGTCGTTTAACACATCAAAAATCTAAAATTGCATCAAACGGTTCACGCTTCCCATGAACTCCGATTTTTGATGTCGCCGAGTTACCAAGCTCGACTTTATGGGTAAGTATAGCATATGCTAAACAAAGTTGTCAAGTAAATATTTAGCAAATAGTGAATTAATTTTCCTCGATATAATGTTACCTAAATACGCCGTAAAGCCACTTGCTTAATTTGGGGAATATAAGGCACTACCACTAATTTAATGTTAGCATAAATAGGTGTTGACTTCTATGTAAAACTATGAAATAATATACAACATGGAAAAATATATTAACATTCGACAAGCGGCTGAACTACTTGGTGTAGATGTAACCACACTGAGAAGATGGGAAGTCAAAAAGAAATTAGTCCCTGTGCGTACTGCTGGTGGGCATAGGCGTTATACTGAAAAACAACTTATGGAATTATTGCAAGGCAAATGACACTCCAAACTAAAACACTCAAAGTTAGAATACGCGACAAGCACGCAAAGGTGCTGAATCGTATGGCTTTTGAGTGCAATCAGGTTTGGAATGCAGCTAATGAAACGTCTGCTGAATTCTCTTGGGTTCCAGTTCCAGAAGTTGGTTATATGAACCTTGAGACTTCCGGCTTCGATTTAATGAAGGAGTTGAAATAATGAAAGTAGGTGATTTGTTTAACTGTAAGCAATGCGGCTTGGAAACCATAAATAAGCATAGAACTATCAACAGGATATTCTGTTCAAGAAAATGCGCTTGTGAATGGCAATCAATAGCGTCAAAAATAACTCGCGTATGCAAATCATGTGGAAAAGAGTTTATTAGGGACAAAGGAAATCTAACACCCAAAAACGCTTTGTTATTTTGCTCAACAAAATGCCAAGGGTTAAGTAAATTAGGCAGTAAAAACCCTAACTTCAAAGGCGGTGAGTGGTTAACAAACCAAGGATATGTAGAGATACGTGTTGATGGGAAAGTCTATAGAAAATGCCGATATATCATGGAGCAACACATCGGTAGGCCTTTGTATAAAGATGAAAATGTTCACCATTTAAACGGTGTGCGTGATGACGACAGAATTGAAAACTTAGAACTATGGTCATCATCACAACCATGTGGACAGCGTGTCGTCGATAAAATAGCTTGGGCTAAAGAAATACTAGAAAGATATGGCACTATGCATGATAGAGATATTAATGCAGCTAAGAACATTCTCTCTCTGGGACATCAGAGACTAGCAGTAGGAATCCCTGTCCTTTAGGTCAGGGAGGATGTCAACTCTCCCCGGTAATTCCATAACAACAGTGTCAGGTTATGGCCCAGTATTTCAAGAGTCTTGCCGTAAAAACATTTTCAGATTGTTATCCACACGGTGCGGGCTTTGCTCATTCTTCCCGCCGATCAAATTGAGTTGAACCTGGTTACCCCTGAAGTGCTCAATTTTATTTTACAAAACGCAAAAAAGATGAGGGATCATTCTGCCTACACGAGCATTGTTTTAATATGCTCCAGAACGATCGCTCATCTTTTCTATCTGTGTAGGCAGATTTTTTATTTACACGAGCAGTATAGCACATGCTAAACTTGAACGCAACATAAATCTACGCTAATGTCAAATAACTGTGCATGTTATTTAGCATAATTATAGATTGACTTTATGTGTAATACGTGGTATATTGCAATCTTACATAACTAGGAAATTCAAATGAACAAGAACGCGCCGTATAAGACAATAAGAATCAAAGTAGCAACACACAAGAATATAAAAAGACTGGCGTTAGAGATGGATATAACGGTCATACAGTTGATTGAATTGATGTTTGAAAAGTTTGTGGAGAAAAATAATGAAATTATGTAGAAGATGCAAAATTGAAAAAGATGAGAGTGAGTTCGGTAAAGATAAGAGTAAAAAAGATGGACTAAATATATACTGCAAGGAATGTTTACGTGAAAGTTCAAAAAAATGGCAAGCAAAAAATAAAGATATTCTATATGATCGTCAAAAAAAAATGGCGGACAGCGAATCCAGATAAAGTTATTTATAATTATAGAAAATATTATGAAGGACACAGTGAGAGGAATTGTGAGAGAAACAAAATATGGAGGGCAGAGAACCCAGAAAAGAATGCTGAAAACGTCAGGAAATGGAAATCGGCCAATACAGAGAAGGTTTCTGAAATGTATAAAAGATACCGTAAAAAGCGATTAGACTCCGATCCCTTATATAAGTTCTCTATGTACATTAGAACGATTATAAAGCGATCTATAAAAAACCAAGGATACACCAAAAAATCCAAGACATTTGAAATACTTGGCTGCACTTTTGAAGAATTCAAAATGCACATAGAAAGTCAATTCCAGGAAGGGATGAGTTGGGAGCGAAGAAGTGAATGGCACATCGATCATCATTTCCCAGTATCAAAGGCCCGTGATGAAGCACATTTGTTGGAACTAAACCACTATACCAACTTAAGACCGTTATGGGCTATTGATAACATAATAAAGGGCGCAAAAATACCGGAAGAGTTTTTAAAATAAGCTAAATAAAGTTGTCAAGCAAATGCTCAACAAAAATCTGTGCTAAAAACTACCTGTTTTCTTTGCTGTGCCAAGCGCGGATGATTAGCACAGTTTGCCCGTCAAGCCGGTAGCGCAGCACATAATCACCCGCGCCGAATGGCAGGATCAGTTCTCGCCGTCCGGTGCCATCGTTCATTGGGCTGCCTGCTTCCGGGAAATCACAAAGTATTTCCGCTCCGGTCAGCATCTTCATCACGGCTCGCCTGGCCGCGCTTGGACTTTTGTCGGCCAGGAATGCGCGCAACCTGCGAAGATCCCTTTGTGCTGTAGGAAGCCAGCTTATTCTGGGCATGGCAATTCCTCATCGGTTCCCCAGGACTCCACCCACCGTATAATCTGTTCGTGCGGTATGCTATGTCCAGTTAGTTTGTATTGCTGCCAGCTTTCCTCGTCCTCACGCTTCTCCCGCTCATAGCGTTCTTCCCTGCTTACGTAATCCTCGATGGCCGCTTTCATCATCCAGTGGGGAGAGCGTTCTTTTATCTCGCCCAGGGCTTTAAGGCGGGTGTGCAATGCCTCATCAAGTTTTACTCCGGTATTGATTGTTTTCATATTTATCTCCAATAGTTAAAAGTGCAACTTATTACAACTCATTTTTACCCAAATTGCAAACTAAATTTTGGTGTTAAACCGTGCTATAATGTGCCATACCCCACACATAATGAGTAAAAGCCCAATGTCCCTCCACGACGACCCCCTGATAGTACAAATAAAATTGTTTATAAACGACGAAATTGAAAAGATTGCCAATTCGCTTGCCAATGGTACGGCAGGTAATTTTGAGGATTATAAGAGGCAATGCGGTAAGATTCAGGGATTGCGGCAATCTCTGGCAATTGTAGATGATGCAATTGATCTATACGTCAATGACGAGGATGAGGACGAACGTTAGCATGTGCTAAAATATACATTGACAAGTATATGATTTAATGCTAATATACGGATATTGGACAATCTAGCTTCCAATAATTCAATTCTTCACAAACTATGGTAAATCCATTGAACAGTCTAAATTTTGAAGCACAAAATATCCCGGTAGAAAAACTACCAAAACCCGCAGGCTGGCGCATACTAATTGCTCCAGTAAAAATAAATGACAAATCCGCTGGCGGAATTGCTCTTCTCAATGAGTCAGTAAAAACACTCGAATATTTCCGCAACATTGCAAAAGTTGTCGCTATGGGCGATGAGTGTTACTTTCATACAAAATTTCAAGGCGGCATTCCACTTGATCAACATACACCTAAACCCTGGTGCAAAATTGGCGATATTATTCAGTACAGTTCTTACACTGGAGCTGAGATCACAATTCATGATAAGGGTGAATTAAGCAAACTCAAAATTATTAATGATGATGAGGTTATTGCTGTTATTGATGATCTATCAGTATTAAATTTTCTATAGGAAAACAAATGGCAAAAATAAATAAAGCTCCATCTATTGACCATGATTGGCAAGCAGAGAACGATGCAAGGTCTTTAATGGACGCAGCTTGCATCAAAAAAGATCCAAAACGGCTAAACGCAGCTATTGCGTATGCCAAAAACAAAATTCAGCAATATAAGGGATGTGTAATAGATTCTATGGATATGGATGCTGACAAAGACATGGATTAATTATCCGTGAAACGGCAGTCGTGATGACTCCCACCCCGCGACAAGTGCGCGATCCCAATGTGGAAACCCAATCATGTACGAAGATGATGACGAGATTGAACTTCTCGATGATGAAATACCAAAGGATTTAATAGAGGATGATGAAGACCTTGATAAGGTTGCAGAGCTCATTAAGGAAGTAGAACCGGAAGCCACCAAAGAACTACCTAAAGAGCCCAAAAAAGAAGATGATGACGACAAGGAGTCCTATAGCCGCAGAGTACAGAAAAGACTGGATAAGCTAGTCTATGAGCGCAATGTAGAACGTGAGGCAAGAGCAAAGGACGCTGAAAAATTAGCAGCCTTAAATGCCGAACAAGAAGAATTGAAGGCACAGATAGAAGAATTAAGGCAGCACCGTAAAAAAGAAATAGAAGATCAATCAACACAAGAACTTGAGTCAAAGAGAAAAGCTCTCCTTCAGCGTAAAAAAGAAGCCTTGGAAATAGGCGAATACGATGAGATAGTTGAAATCGATGATGAACTCATGGAGCTCAAAATACAGTCAAGGCAACCTAAGTCAGTGCCTGTCGTTCAAAAACAAACCCCACAACCAGCGACACCAGAGCCTACTCAACCTGAGCCAGCTCCAGTAGCGAACACGCCACAAGCCCAACAAAATTGGGAAACAAACAATGCCTGGATATTCGATGTTAATCAAAAGTCCAGACTTGAAAAAGCCAACAAGATTTTCCGAGAACTGTTAGATGATGGGTACGATTTAGACGACCCTGACACCTATGTGCAACTCGATAGAAAGCTGAAGCGTGAGACGCCACCGCCAGCCGGAGCGCCAGATCGTGGACAAGTGGTAGGTTCCAATTCAAAAACTGCATTCACCGCCGAAGACAAAAAAAGAATGGCTGCATGGGGGCTAGACCCCAACGACCCTCGTCAACGTCAAGAATGGATTAAAAACAGGAAATAATCATGGCTTATACAAGAGAACAAAGAGCTGCTAATGCGGCAAAACTGGCAGCACATCAAGATCAAAGAGAATCAAGAGATCAAGACTTGAGAGCAGCAGAGCCCGTGCATGAAGATTATGCAGCGTGGGATGATGATTCAATGCTTAATACGAGCAATATCCCGCCTCGTGATGGTTATGTACAAAGATGGGTAAGAACCCTAGTACAAGGTACTGAAGACCAAGCCAATGTATTTAAAAAATACAACAGAGGCTGGAAACCAAGGCCCATGTCAAGTGTCCCTAAAGGCCAGTTCGTAATGCACGTCGATTTCAATGGCATAGATGTTATAGGCATTCATGGCATGATTTTGATGGAAAGACCAAAAGCTTTACAAGATAAGCAAAGACGGTCAATCGAAGAGGATACCCGCCTTCAAATGTCCGCTGTAAAGCAAAACATGTATAAAGAACATGATCCTCGTAGCGGGTTGTCACGCCCGGAAATGACAGAAAGAACAAATGTATCTAGGGGCAGAATCGCTCCGATAGACGACTAAAAATTAAACTTATTGCCGGGAGGCAACAATGAGCAACACAGACAACGCGTACGGGTTAAAACCCTTGCGCCACATGACTGGTGGCAATATCACTAGCGAAGAATATCCTATCGCTACTGGTTACGCAACTAGCATATTCACGGGCGATCCTGTCCTGCAACACTCTGATGGTTCTATCATCATTGCTGTTGGCACTGGCGGAACACCTTCAGTTCAAACCTTCGGCGTGTTCGGCGGCGTTCAATATACTGACGCAACCGGCGCACAAGTCTTCAAACCCTATTGGCCTGCGAGCACTGCGGCAACCAATATCAAAGCGACCATCTACACCGATCCAAACATCATATATGCCATCCAATCAGATGCAACCGGAGTTGCCGCTGTTGACGTTGGACAATTATGCGATGTTGAAATTGTTGCAGGCAGCACAAAAACTGGTAAATCAGCTACTAACCTGGATGTATCAACAGGCTTGGCTACTACCGGCAAACATCTGCGTATTTTACGCTTGATCAATGACGGCGAAAACGTTGCTGGAGCTTATTCAGACGTTGAAGTTGTCTTCGCAGAACATGCACTTAAAGGCGTCGTTTCTGGCGTAGGTGGTATCTAATGGCCGTAATGACACGCGCGCAGTTCGCTAGACAACTGCAAGAGGGTTTAGACACCGTATGGGGCCTGGAATATAATTCACATCCTGAAGAATACAAGCAAGTATTTAAGATTGAAAATAGCAAAAAAGCTTACGAAGAAGATCAGTTAACTACTGGTTTCGGAGCTGCTGTTGTTAAGCCTGAAGGCACAGCCATCACTTATGATGACGCTGCTGAGGCTTGGACAAGTCGCTATGTTCATGATACGATTGCACTAGGCTTCCAAATCACACAAGAGGCTATAGAGGATAATTTGTACATGACGATGGGTGCAAAATATTCAAAAGCACTCGCTCGTTCTATGGCTCACGCTATCGAAATCAAAACTGCTTCAATACTTAACAATGGTTTCAGTTCTTCTTATACTGGTGGTGACGGCGTAGCATTATTCTCAGCTTCACATCCGTTGGCTGGTGGGGGTACGTTTTCTAATTTGCTTGCAACACCGGCTGATTTTAGCGAAACGGCGCTGGAAGATCTTTTAATCCAGATTCGCAAATGTAAAGATGATCGTGGTATCCCTATTGCATTGAGAGCAACTGATATTGTTATTCCTCCTGAACTGGAATATATAGCAAGCCGTATATTGAACAGTACCCAACGTCCAGGAAGCCCAGATAATGACATTAACGCCATCAACCGTAAAGGCATTTTTGGCCGTGATCCTATTATTGTAACACGGATCACCGACCCAGATATGTGGGCCGTCAAAACTGATGCTGATAACGGATTGAAAATGTATATTCGTGTCCCTGTTCAGACTAAAATGGAGCCTGAATTTAATACCGGAAACATGAGATATGCCGCGCGTACCAGATTCTCGGCTGGTTGGTCAGATCCTCGTGGAATTTTTGGAAGCCAAGGCGGTTGATGTAAATAGTACCTGAGTAAGTAAAACTAGCCCCGTTCATTCGGGGCTTTTTATTGTCTGTCACATAGAAAAATTGCATCTGTCAAAATAATGGTGTATACTGAAAAAACAACTTTACATACCACAAAAAACGTGATACAATTCGCGTAAATAGGTGCAATGCCTATTTAAAAGCAATTTCTCTTATGAGTTTCTATCGCCGTGAGGCGTCAGGATTATTACAATGTCTAAGCACCACATCTCCTATGCGGGTTCCCTTTCTTTTGGGTCTGGTTACACCGCTAAAGCCTTCGCTGCAAATGAAAGAAGCGGCGTACCTTTTCAACCCCTTACAAAAGTTTCTTTAGGCTCTCCTGTTCTGCTTGATGCTGATGGCATCGTTAAAGCGGCAACCAGTACTGAGATGCCAAATGCGTCAACCATAACCTACACGACCGCAACTGACACCGTATCACCTTTAGATGGCGCTATTGCCGCTCCTTCTACCGTATTCCTGAATGGTGCAGATCGTTTAGTTTGGGTACTGGATGTACCTCGTAACATTACAACCATCAATGCCGACTCAGGCACCACCGCAGCACTCACTATCACTGTGACAGGCTATGATGTTTACGGTCAACCCATGACGGAAACCATCACCTCGGCTGCAACAGCTACCAGTATTGTTGCTGATGGGTTAAAGGCTTTCAAGTATGTTTACTCAATTGCCATTACATCAGCAGCAAACGCAACCGCTAATACATTAAATATTGGATGGGGTGATGTTCTTGGCCTTCCTTATCGTTTGGTTAGTAAATCTGATCTGTTAGCCACTTATCAAGCTGGCGTTATTGACGCAGTTGGCACTGTTGTAGTTGCTGTCGATACAACCGCAACCGCAACTACAGGTGATGTTAGAGGCACGATTGACCCTACTACCGCTTGTAATGGCGTTCTTTTCGAGATATGGGCTGCATTTGATCCATCTACTACCGATACGTTGTTTGGCGTAACTCAGGCGTAAGGTCATGAGACAAAAACCTATTACGTACAGTCCAGTAGCGACTGATGCGGATGGGATCTGTCAGAGTCAATCACCTTTGGCGGCAGGAGCACTCACCATCAATGGTGCTCTCGCTGCAAGTGGAACGGTAACTTTGGCAACAGCCCAACACGTATCAATTTATTGCGCAGGGGCAGACTCAGCGCGTTCATTCATTGTAACCGGCACCGACTGGCTTGGCAATGCCCTTACTGAAACAATTGCAGGAGCGGCAACCAATACCACTAGCGGCACAAAAAACTTCAAGACTATCACTTCTATCACCGTAGATGCTGCAACAGCAGGAGCGGTAACAGCAGGCGTTTTAGGTGTTCTTGAAACACCTTGGCTACCGTTAAACACTTATGCACAACCCTTTAACTACAGTTATTTTATTGATATAGGCGTTGCAACATACACCCTGGAAGGGACACTGGATAATGTACAGGACAGCACGGTTACACCAGTTGCTTTTACCGTACAAGCTTCAGCAACCGCTGATTCAGTAGGGTCATCAACTGTTCCAGTCCGTGCTGTAAGAGTTAAAGTAACTTCTTATACATCAGGTACGATAGTATTTAAAGTCATACAGGCAGGCAGCTAATGTTAATCAGCGAGTTAATCACGACCGTTAGGAATGATTACTTGTATGACGTTCTCTTCCCTTATTTATGGTCAGATGAAAGCTTGCTTAGGTATTTCACAGAAGCCGAGCGACAAGCATGTAGCCGTGCTAATCTGATTTACGATGACACAACAACTGCTTACACTCGCATCACCCTTGTAGCTGGGCAAGCCAGTTACGCACTCAGTCCAAAGATAACTGTCGTTGAGAACATTCTTTTTAATGGCGCTTATATCACCAAGAAAACTAAAGAAGACATGGACGTTTTATCTCCTTCATGGCGCTCTGATACAGGTATGACCGGAAATACCGTCTATGCGGTTATTTCAGGCCGACAATTGCGTGTTTCTCCTGTCCCTAACGCTGCCGATGCTGGAAGTTATCTTTATCTTGAAACCTATCGATTGCCAGCTTTGGCTATAACTGACAGTTCTCAGGAGCCTGAAATACCGGCTGAAAATCATCGTGATTTAATATGGTGGGTATTACATGAATGTTACAAAAAGAGAGATGCAGAGGCTTACAATCCTGAGCAGTCAGAATATTACCTATTCCAGTTTAATCAGATATTCGGTAATCCTGTCTCTGCGTTAGTAAGACAGCATCAGTTTGAAAGCCCAAGGTCTTTGACCATTTCCGCAGCATCTTATTTTAAAAATGCAATTGATACTGACGAGGACTGGTAAATGGAAATTCAAACATTAATTAATATAACTCATCCGTTGTTGATATTGGTTATTAGCGCCTTTGCTAGAGTATTGTGGGGTGTCTTAAATGAGCTTAAGCAAAGCAATAAGGAACTTACTGACAAGCTTTACAAAATTGAATCTGAAATAGCCGGTGATTACGTCAAGCGTAGCGAGTTCAATAATAGCCGGGTCGAGTTTGCACAAAGCGTAGATAAACTATCAAAGAAACTGGATGAAATCAACCAGAACATCACCTTACGCTTCGACAGTTTCTATCTGTCCAGGCACAAAGAATAAAAAGAGATCATCATGCCAATTAGTGATATACAAAAGAACCCAACAACCGGCGCGTTGTATGTTGAACAATTAAACACATCCTTGTCAAGTTCAGGCCATCCTAAAACCGTTATTATAACCAGACCAGCCAACACTACGCCTTATACGGCTTTAGATGTAGTGGGCAATGCGACTACTGCGATACTGGAATTTACTGACATCGTGACCTTTGCCGGTGAAAAATTCATCACGTCAATAGAGCTTGAGGTGGATGTTACTGCTGTACCATCAGGCATGGCTGGATTTAATGTTAGATTATACAACGCTTCACCTACTGCCATTTCTGATAATGACGCATGGGATTTTCCTGTTGCAGATCGCGGAAAATATTTAGGAAAAGTGCAATTAGCTACGCCAGTGGATGAGATTAGTACGCTTTTTTCTGATAATGATCAAATCAATAAGCCAATAACGATGATCAGTACATCGCTTTTTGTAATTTTGCAAACAATAGGCGCTTATACGCCAGGTTCTGGCACAGTAAAAAGGTTAACGATACATCTTCTGGACGCCTGAGATGCGTGCCGCAGTCAGACAAATCTTATTTGGCAACACGAACCCAACGCTCTTTGAGCTCGCGCTAAAAACTTCGCTAGTGCCAGAAAAAGCAACAGGCAGCGGCACGCCTACTTTTACTAGGAGTTCAACAGCTACAGTTATGGGCTATTTGGAGGCAGATAATAGCGATGCTACTCAAAAGTTATTGACAATACCTTCAGGCATACCGCGCTTTGAAGGTGCCAGATTTATAGCATCTAATAACACATGGTCTGGTGTTTTTGCTGATGGCGCACCCATCCCCGACGCAACCCTGCACGGCTATTTGGCTGAGGGGGCGCGGATTAACATAGCTTGGCCTAATCGTGATCTAACTCATGTAAATTGGGTAGCCACCACAACAACAGTAGCTCTTACCGCAACGGGTATTGATGGTGTTACTAATGCAGCATCAACCCTTACCGCAACAGGCGCGGATTCAACCGTGTTGCAAACAGTAACACTCGCATCTAGCGCCCGAGTATTTCAACCGTACATTAAACGAGTTACTGGGACAGGAGCCGTATCAATAACGACTAATAATGGTACAACATGGACGGATGTTACTGCCCTGATAAATTCCTCTACCTATACACGAGTACAATTTTCGCAAACCGTAGCCAATCCGGTTTTTGGTTTTAAACTGGCAACAAGCGGCGATGTCATTGCAGTTGACTATGCAGATAATCAAGGTGGTACTTTTGCTTCAAGTCCAATTTTAACAACTACCGCAGCAGTCACCCGTGCAGCCGATGTACTGAGTTATCCAAGTGCTGGTAATTTTATAGGTACGTCCGGCAGTGTGTATGCAGAGACAGTAATGCAATTTAGTTCTTCGTTGAGCAATACAAGAGGGATACTAGGTATCGGGGCTACGCCGATGATATTCTATTTAAATACCAGCGATAAATTATTTTTCTATGACGGAGTAAATAATGTCGGAAATATAGCGTATGAATTTGGCTCTGTAAATAAAATGTCGATGAGCTTTTCAAGTCATAAAGTAAATATTGCTCTTAATGGTACGTTTAATTCTGGTGCGTTCAGTGGCACTATATCTGGAAGCATAATAAGTATTGGGACTGGTCAAAGCAATACTATATTTATGTTCGGCACCATCCGCAACATAAAAATCTGGAAGAAGGCTTTGAAAGACGCTAAACTCATAAGTTTGACGACTTAGGAGCTTACCATGAACACAGACTTTATTTTTAACTGCCAGAATGACACCGAGTTTGATACGATGTCCGGGCAGGTGCAGGCTATCATCCGCAGCCTGGGCAGCGAATGGCCGGACTTTCCGATGGTTGGCACGCAAACAGTCGCCGGACGAAAGCTTTTGCATGTCCGCATGACGCAACTGCTCCCGAAAGCCGTGCTAGAAGGCATGTTCGCAGCGCATAATCTCGATTGGCAAGTGCTGTCAATCCGAAGCGCGTACAAAGACGGTAGCGAGCTGATTGATGGCGTAGACACCCCGTGCTATATCACCGAATACCAAGCCACAAAAGCCGATTTCCTGCCCTATCTGAACCCGGTTTGGGACTCTGTGAGTGAGACGTTTGTGCCGGTCACACTGGCAGATACCGTTTATCTCAGCGCCTATGCTGGTACTGAATCAATTCAGCTTTAGCACATAATTTAACACTATTTAATTCATGGTATAATACGCCATAAATACTCACACATCATGTTTTACCCATATTTCAATTAACCAAACTTATCGCCGTGAGGCGTCAGGATTATTAAATGATTACCAAACTTTTAGACGGCGCTACCGCAACGCACACAGGCACTCCATTACACCTTCCTGGTGATAGAACAATTATAAAAGTTCCACAAACAGTACAGGCAACCGTAGCAGGTTCTGGCTCTGTTTCCGCAACCGTTATTGTTGAGTTCAGCAATGATCTTGTAGGTTGGATACCCGGATTCACCATACCATTATCGGGTACTGATATAGCTTCAAATGGCGATTTAAATAACAATCCGTGGTCGTATGCCAGAGCAAGATTAACAGAAATCAGCGGAATACAAGCCGCAGTTACCGTATCTGTGGGGGTGTAACATGGCTATTACAAGAGTAAATAATATTGTCGGTGGTGATTTATTATACGCCACTGCAACTCTAGCAAAAGATGCGATACCTATTGTTTCCGCTACAGACGCTGTTTCAGTCGCTTTAGTAGATGCTTCAGGTAATCAACTTGTATCGCTTGGCGGTGGCAGTCAGTACTCGGAAGGAGATACTGACGCCTCGATAACAGGCAACGCTATACTGTTTGAGTCAGATACGAATACAAACACTCTCTCAGTAGTATCGAATAATACGCCTTTACCTATTAGTGATGCTGGCGGTTCAATAACTATAGACGGTACAGTTGCCTTATCTGGTACGGTTGTGGTAGATGGTTCTGGAGTAACGCAGCCGGTATCAATAGCTGTTGCGCCTATAACGCCAGTTACAGGGACTTTTTATCAAGCGACACAGCCGATTAGTGCAGCATCATTACCATTGCCAGCATCGGCGGCTACATCAACAAAGCAATCTGACGGAACCCAAAAAACGCAAGTTGTTGATAGCGTAGGCAATGTGATAGGAGCTACAAGCAATGCGCTAGATGTCCATATCAAATCAGGGTCAACGGCAGGTGGAGTTGAACAAGGGTCAACAACATTAGGTCAAGCAGGGACATTAATACAGGGGGCAGTTACTACGACAGCTCCTGTTTATACTACTGCACAAACGTCCCCATTATCATTAGACACTACTGGCGCATTGAGGGTAAACGTTACCGCAGGTGGGGCTGGTGGCGGCATAGTTACGCAGACATCAGGAGCAAACCTGCATACTGTTGTAGATTCTGGAACCATAACAAATCTTACTCAGCTTAATGGCGCATCGATTGCCATGGGTACTGGTGTAAGGAGCGCAGGAACACAAAGGGTAACGATTGCTACAGACGACAGTGTGCCAGTCACGGGAACATTTTATCAGGCTACTCAGCCAGTATCTTTAGCGTCTGTCCCATCTCATGCAGTAACAAACGCGGGAACTTTTGCAACACAAACAACCTTAGTAGCAGAAACAACAAAGGTTATTGGCACTGTTAATGTCGCATCGTCACAAACGATTGCAGTAACTCAGCCGACAGGTACAAATCTTCATACTGTAGTTGATTCTGGAACTATAACAAACGTATCTCAGTTAGGCGGTGCTGCGATAGCAATGGGCACAGGAGTCAGAAGCGCAGGAACGCAACGAGTTACTATAGCGACCGATGATAGCGTACCTGTTACTGGTACTTTTTATCAAGCCACACAACCTGTATCAATAGCCTCGGTTCCAAGCCATGCAGTGACTATTGTTGATGGCGGTGATACCACATTAGGGGCAAAAACAGATGCCAAGAGTACGGCTACTGATGCCACATCAATAACAGCTATGCAGGTATGGAAACAAATTAGCGCATCCGTACAAGCATTAGTGACTCTCTTTACAAGCCGGTCAAAAGTAATTAGTACGGTTTTAAATGGGGTTACAGCCAATGAAACATCAGCCGTATTTGCGATTGGTGCATACACAAGGACATTGCAATCCTACGTGGTAGGGACTGGGGCTGTAGCTGCAACGATAACATGGTACGGTTCAAATCATAACAACACAACATATGGAACGCTATTGGCAACACAAACTTTATCAGGAACAACATCTGATTCAACAGGTGTCCCGATTGATGCAGAATGGCCGTATGTATATTGCGTATTGTCAGGAATATCAGGAACAGGCGCAGCAGTAACAGCAACGGTAGGTGCATAATGGGTACTTCATCAATAACACCGGCGGCAGGTGGCACTTCCGGCTCTGCTAATGGAACTTTATTAGGATTCGTTTCATCTCCAGGTACGATAACGGGGAGTGATACAACACTTCAAGGGATTCAGAAGCTTGACGGTAATGATACACTCTTACAGAAGAAAAATATACCAACATACACATGGGCAGGAAAGTTACTGCCTAGTATCTATGGGGTTGGATTTATCTATTTTTCTAATGTAGGCATTAACGGATCGGTATGGTACTGCGACGGACAAAAGTACACTAAATCAGAATTAACGGTTTATTCAATATTGACTGTTCCCATGATACTACCGCCTAGCGGAACGATTGCAGATAACGGCGCATTAACTTTAGGCACAGCTTTACCTGAGATCATTCCAGCGTCATATCAGTATTTCCCAGCCGGGGCTGTATACTCAGGTTCAACAGCAGGGATGTACTTTGTAGAGATGTCTAGCACTACGCTTGGCACCATTTACAACAACGTATATGTATCAGGCGAGGCCGGAGTGCCTTTGGTAAAAACGGCGATTGTTGCAACTGGGCCAGGGGCATATACTCAGGCGACTACAGCCATTACGCTTTTAACACTGCCAGTTTATGGCGGCTTGTTGGGTAATGGTGGGGCAATAGTTACACGCCAATCATGGAGTTGTATTAATAATGCCAACGCCAAATCAGTGCATTTTTATTTTGGAACTGAAGAGATTAACGGCGGGTCACTAGCCAGTCATTCATCCGTGCATTATTCCAACACAGTAACTAATACCGGATATACTAATGTCCAACGCGCAACGCCATTAGTAAGCGATATTGTTGGTTTTGATTTGGATACTTCATTTACGCTATATGAAGATACCAGTGTTGATTTTAATTTGACGTACACAGCAGTTTTATCTACTGCTACAGATTACATTATCTTGGCCTCTGAAACCACAGAAATATCAAGTTATGGAAATACTAAAACATTTGACGTACCGCAGCCGCCAGTAACATTAGTTGCTCCAACAGGTTTCTTCGCAAATGCAGTCTCTTCAAGCCGGGTTGACTTATCCTGGAACGCTTCAGCTAGCGCATCGGGCTATAAATTATTCAGGGATAATGTTCAAATAGCTCTCGTGAATGGGTTGTCATATTCTGATACCGCATTAACGCCAAGCACACTTTATACTTATAAAATATCAGCGTTTCTTGCTCCTAATACAAATAGTCCGCTTTCAGCTAATGTAACCGCTACAACTCCAGCAGTACCGGCAAGCAATGTTTTATTTTATGGAAACTATGACAACAATGTTGTCGCTGCCCCTGGTACTAATCTGAATTGGTACGGTTATCAGACCGTAGGACAATCACTAACGAACCGAATTACTCTCATCTCTGATGGCGGAACTGGGTATTATGCAAAGTACACTGTTTATGCGGCTGACAATCCAGGCGGTGGTGAGCGAGCAGAAGTAGTTCACATGCAAAATGCAAGTGGGCCTATTTATATGAATTTAAGTTCAGGCACCCATGTTTATCGGTTCAGGACGAAACTAGATTCAACATGGTCGGCAGGCGTGGGTGACGGTAACGGTGCGTGGGCAATACTCATGCAACTTCATGGGCCTGATTCACCTAATGTTGGGCCATCAGGTACTAATCCGGTATGGGCTTTAGATACTTGTGGTGGAGTAGGAAACAATCAGTACATGCTATCAATGCGGGGTGGAAACACTGATGCTTATGGTGGTAATGACTATTTGTTATCAGATAGCACTCTGGCTATCGGTTCTTGGATAGATTGGATAGTTACGGTTAAGTATGGCTCAAGTGACGCTACCGGAGCGATTAAAATAGAGCGGAGGACAAGGGATGCCGCTGGTACTGGTGGCGCAACTGTTTACACTACTGTTCTTGATATGCCCAATAAGGCAACTTTGGCTTATCAAGCAAGTTACAATGCTGGTGCAGTAGGGGATCATTATTTAAAAAGCGGGCTGTATAGGAACCACGAAACGTTTGATGCAATCGTATATCATGATGGCTTTACAATGGAGTTAGCCGGGTCTGCTCCAAATATTAGCGGTATTACAAAAACATCAATTTCATCAACTGCAACTGATATATTCTGGAACATAGATGTCCCGGCAACAGGACAGGTTGAATATGGTACTACTACAGCTTATGGATCGTTTACAGTTAAAGAAAATACATTATTAACCGCGCATAACCAGAGTCTATCTGGCTTAACGCCATCAACTCTTTATCACTTTAAAATACATTCAATAAATTCTTCAGGTATTGAAAGTGTAACGGTAGATCAGACGTTCACAACGTCAGCCGCTACCATAGCTGTACCAAACATAGTCGGCATGACAGCAGCTAACGCTAATACAGCAATCACTAATGCCGGTCTTGTTGTTGGTACGGTAACAGGAGCATCAGGTAATGTTACGGTGCAAAGTCCGGTAGCAGGTACAGTAGTTAATACTGGATCTTCGGTAAACTATACAAGGGCATTCACAAACAGTATCAGCGTAAAAGATTCTCCATATAATGCTGTCGGTAACGGCGTGGCAAACGATACGGCAGCAATTCAAGCAGCGATTAATGCGATAGCGGGGACTAATGGTACGGTTATTGTTCCTGATGGAACCTATATGATTAATGCCGTAACTAATAATGGCTTGAATATGGGTAGCAACATGACATTCCAAATGTCAAGTGGGGCAGTACTTAGGGCGATACCAAATAGCAGCGATAGTAGTAGTGTTATTATTGCAGATACTGTTAGTAACGTTACTATTATTGGCGGCACGGTGCAGGGAGAACGCGCGGGACATACAGGTTCAACAGGAGAATGGGGACATTCGGTAAGACTTTATAACTCTACTAATGTATTAGTTCAAGGCGTAACTGCGATAGATGCGTGGGGAGATGGATTTAATGTTAGCCATAACTCTGTTAATACAACTTTCGATGGAGTAATCGCTGATAATAATCGTCGCAATGGACTAACAGTTGGATGGGCAGATGGCGTTATAGTAAAAAATTCAATATTGAAAAACAGCCAAGGGATTGATCCTCAAGCGGGACTCGATGTAGAACCAAACCCAGCGGCTGGTGAAAGCTCAAATAACATACAAATCCTAAATAATCAAGTGTTCGGCAATAGAATGATGGGAATCGTAGCTGATTCTTATGCGGATGCACCTATTACTAATCTTACTATTAGCGGAAACACGATTTATAATAATGGGATTGTTGGAGCTGAAAGCGCCAATGCGTTAATTCTCATAAAAACATCAGGAGCTATCGTTAGCGAAAATAACGTTTATGATAATGCGTTCAACGGAATTACTATTCAGGTCGATTCAAATAACAACACAGTCACTAACAATACAGTTACGAATAATGCCGGATGGGGAGTCATATTATACAGCGGATCTACAGGTAATACAGGCACTGGAAATACGGTAACGGGAAATACTAGAGGTAATATAGTCGATTTCGTTGGTGGAAACTCTATTTCTTAATTATCTTTAAGTTTAACTGTGGGTAATAACAGCCCCACTTTGAGCTTAGAATTAAACACTGTTCAATTCATGGTATAATACGCTATGCACGACCCCACACATAATGTTTCACCGGATATATAAATGGCGACAACAGACGCTAAAACCATCATAGATAAAGCAGCTATTCAACTTGGCGACATAGACAAGGTACACTGGACTGAATCGGAGTTGCTTGGCTGGCTGAATGACGCTCAGTTAAAGATAGTTACGCTTGCTCCTCAGACTAATGTTAAGAATAGTAAGGTGCGACTTATCCCAGGCGTTAAGCAAGCAATCCCGGCAGACGGTATTCTTATCTTAGACATCCCTTTTAATTACCGCTCAAACGGTACGCTAGTTGGTGAAGTCATTAACAAGGCCACGCTTGAAATAATGAATAAGCGTGTTCCAGGGTGGATAACGGCAACTCAGGGAGTAACAGTAAGATGCTTTATTTATTCTCCTTCCGACCCCAGTGTTTTTTATGTATATCCTCCACAACCTGCTTTATCTACACAAGTTGAAATGGTGTATTCAGCTAGGCCAGAGCTAATAACAAATGCTTATGGTGGCACCAAGATAACAGTGGACGATCAGTATCAGGATGCCTTGCTTGATTTTGTACTGTTCAAGGCTTTCGATAAGGATAGCGAGTACGGCAATCAGGACGTAAAGAAGAACCAGCATTACCAATTATTTTTACAGGCTATTGGCATTACCCCTCAGCCGGAAAAACAAAAGCCTAAAGCGCAATAATTATTTCAATACCACTTGTCGTGAGACATAGGATAACACAATGGCAAATACAGCCTATTCCGACTACCTGGAAGAGAAAATCGCCTCTCATCTCTTTAGGACAAACTCATGGTCGAAGATTGGAACCATCTACTTCGCTCTTTTAACGTCAGCGCCTAGCGATTCTGGTGGCGGCACGGAAGTTATCTCTGGAAATTATACCAGAGTAGCCATCACTCCTCTCGATACCAATTTCTCAGTTACAGGAAATACGGCGACCAATCTAGTCCCAATTACATTTTCAACGCCTAATGCTGCATGGGGTGTAATCACTCATATTGCTGCTTATGACGCGGCTTCAGGTGGTAATTTGCTATTCTGGGATGAGCTTACTACACCCAAGACCGTAGGCGCTTCAGATCCAGCTCCTAGCTGGCCTGCTGGGGCTTTCATATTTATCTATAATAGCACCAGCACTGAGCTTGCTACCCAGATACTAAGTTTCATATTTAAAACACTGGCAACCTGGACAAAGCCTACATCACTCATATTTGATTTGTACACGGCTGCTCCAACCGTTGCTGGTGGAGGAACTAAGGTAACTGGTGGTTCGTATGCGGCACAGTCAATAACGCCTCTTGATGCCAATTTTCCAATCACAGTGAACGGAACTAATGGAACTACCAGTGTAACTAATGCCAATGCTATAACTTATCCTTCCCCTACTGTAAATTGGGGCACAATTAACGCACTTGGAATTTCGACTAATACAGGATTCTTCGTAAGCTGGCAGGCACTCAGCGCAAAGAACATCAACGCTGGTGATATTGCTCCTAGCATAGCCGCTAGCAATCTGGTATGGGCGGTGAACTAAAATGTCGCATGTATTGGCGGATAATGTAAAAGAATCCACTATAACAACTGGAACCGGCACGCTAACGCTAGGAGGCGCGGTAGATGGTTCCCAAAGCTTCGCGGTAATTGGCGACGGGAATACTACAGATTACGGGATACGCGGACGAGGCACAGGTGAATGGGAAACGGGAATTGGCACTTGGACGGCTTCAGGTACGACATTAGCTAGAACAACAGTAAAGGCATCCAGTGCTGGAGGAACTACGCATGTTGATTTTTCAGCGGGAACCAAAGATGTATTTTGCACTAATCTAGCCTATTCGCAACAGTTCTTACAAGCCGGAACTGGAGCTATTACCCGGTCTTATCAAGATAAGGCTAGAGAAATAATAAGCGTTAAAGATTTTGGTGCAATAGGTGACGGAACTACCCATCCATTATCAGAAAGATTTGCAACACTAGGTGCTGCGCAAGTAGTGTATCCTCATGCCATAGCTCTTACTGATGAAATAGATTGGGCAGCTACGCAGGCCGCAGTAAATTATGCTGAAACTATAGCGGGTACGTCGTCTCTTTTTACGGCAACGGGCATCGGCATAGGGTTTCCGAATGGGGTTTATTTGTTTGACCTGGGTGTTACAGTACTAGCGGACGGACTTGGTTTTTATGGCCCACCCGGAAAAGGGGCTATGATAAAAACGACGGCTACAAGTCAAAATATATTTACCGTAGGAGATCCTGCGTACTTAGAGCGTTTATACTGGGCAGAATTTTTAAACCTGATTTTTATTGCTACGGATACAACGGCTACCGGAACGACAGCTATACGATTAAACAGAACAGTTAATGTACGAATTAGTAATTGCATTGCCTTTGATTTTAATATCGCAGTTGATAGTTATGGTTCAAGCACAACGAGTTTTGACAATTTTTACGCATCGATAACAGGCAGAAATACAGTCGCGGCAATAGCGTCAATACGGCACCAAGGTGTAGACCTTACAGGTTCAGGGATTACTTATTCGCCCGGTGGAGGAATGCGAATAACTGATAGCGAGTTTTTGGGTAATTCGTTGCACACGGAAATGATGCCAGCACATTTATTGATCCACGCGGTAGACGGCCTGTACGTAAGCGCGTCGCATTTTGGCTATGCGGTCAATGCAGTTCAGATCAACCCGCTGGGAACCCTAGCCAACAACACTATAACCGATGTATTTTTTGACTCCAAATGCTATTTTGACGACCCGCACGATACTAACGGACGCAACGTATCAATCATAGGCACTGTAAACTATTTATCTGCATCAAGCCCAGGTATTTACCAGAACATACATTTTGACGGGTCTTTTTTCCGTGGCGCTGAAAACGCGGACTACAACGTTATTATATCCGTGCAGGCTAACGCGGCGTTTACGACTAACTCCAGAAAGGTTCGTAACATTACGTTTTCGGATTGCACGCTGTCGCAGTCAAGGCTCACGTCTGTCATAATATCGGGTACTGCGAGTAGTCGCGTAGAGGTCTACGACGTGTCTATCAACCACTGCTACATCAATGATCATAACGTCGCTGGCACCGCTAGTTACAGCGGCATAAGCGCGGAATGTGAAAGCTTGTCCGTGACTGATTGCACGTTCAAGGCGGATAGGATAGCCGCCGCATCTAACGTGGTATTTAACGCGTCCCTGGCAGCTAGCGGGGCCCCCTCGCTATTGTTGCGCAATAACGACTTTTCCGACTCTAATTGCACTGATGATACCGTGACGTTTACGAATGTCGCCGGGTTAATATGTAACGTCGGTGATAACACATATCAAGGTAAAGGCCACGAGATCAACCAGTTGTTCAAACTAACAACGTCGTCCGCTGCGCCCGCGGTTATCTGGAGCCGAGTGCTAGACGCGGGCGGTCAGGTAGGTATGGTAAAAACCCGCTGCATAGGAGCCAACTCCGATGCGTCGGAGCGAGCTCGCTACGAACATACCGCTAGCTTTTTCAGACAAAGCGGAGGGTCAGCGGCTGCTACGACGGTAACGGTATCCGCTGCGGAGCTAATTACGGGTAGCAACGCCCCCGTTGTCCTGGATTTATTAACCGGCACAGCCTTTCAAGCGTCACATGCCTACGCGGCAGGTGATTTACTAACTAATGCCGGGAATGTTTATTTAGTCATGATTGCAGGAACATCAAGTTCTACAGCGCCAACCTTCACAAGCGGAACGGCAACCAATGGCACTTGTACGATTGGCTATGTATCAGCGACTGCGGCTAATACTTTGGCATTAATCGTATCAGGTACAGCAGCCACGTCAATCAATTGGGCGGCCGATGTTGAATTTATGGCGGTTCCATAATATGACAGGTTAATCCTATGTTTGGACAATCATTATTAGGCTCGACACCATTTGGATCAGAAGAACTTAGCGATACTACGTTATATCTGACAACAACAGGGTTAGATACTCTGACGGTTGAGCTTGATACAGGGATCACATTAGCGGTGCAAGCAACCAGTGTAGATACGTTGATTGCTACATTAACTACGCTGATTAATTTTGCGGCAGTCTGCACAGCAAGCGATTCGTTGTTTGTCAATATGGGCACTGACTTAGCAGTTACTTGCACGGCATCAGATAGCCTAATCCCAGGATTAACCACGCATATTACGCTGCGTAGCACGTTTACAGCAAGTGACAGCCTGTCGGTATCACTGACGCTTAGATCACCGTTAGCGACAACCGCTACTGCTTACGACTCGCTGACAGTGAGATTAACAGGAGGCACGGCAAATGTTCACAGCCTTGAACAATATACCGTGTATGCGGATATTCGTGATTATTTTATTTATTCCTTTTAGGACAGTGGTATGGCAACTAAAGTATTAAGCCCCAAGGACGCAGCGGAAGTGATTCCGGTTACGTTTGACTTCAGTAATCTTGTCACTACGATAGATAGTGCGGAAACCACTACCGTAACCACCTATTCAGGAATAGATGCAACGCCTTCAAGTCTTATACAGGGAGATCCCATTGTAAGTGAACCTGTTATTGTGCAAATGATACGTGGCGGTGTCAATGGTAATTCTTATAAACTACGTGCAACTATTGTAAGTGGCTCCGAGAAGTATGTACTGTCTGCAATACTTCCGGTTACACTGGATTAGCAATGACGCTGAAATTCTATTTTACAACAGGAAGTAGCCTTGGTGGAGCCATCAGCGCAACAGAACTGAATGAAACACCAGGGAGTTTATTCCCAAATGTAACCCTAGCCGAAGCAACGGCTGGAATCAAGCATTACAAGTGCATCTGCGTTAAAAATACAGGAACTACTGTTATTGTAAATCCTGGTATTTATTTTTCAAGTTCCGTTGAATATTCAACATCATATATGGCTAAAGGATTAACAGGGAAAAACTCTACCACTGAACAAACTATTGCTAACTCTACTACGGCACCTACCGGGAACATTATTTTTCAGAGCCCAAGATTCGACCATTCCCCGTTACGGTTAGGACAGCTTAATCCTGGTGACTTTATTCATGTCTGGCTAAAGCGTGTGCTAACGATAAATGCACCGGGTGAAAACAGTGCTTATTTTGTATTGACAGGAGTTGAGACTTGAAACTTGAATTTTCCAGCTTCTTAGGAGCAAACTCTGACGTATCACCTGAACTATTGCCGAACAATTATGCGGTAGAGGCGGTTAATGTCTTTACTGACTCAGGTAGCTTGAATACGTGGCGTAGTTTAAAAGCTGTTGATGGGGTATGGAATACCAAGAGTGGCGAGATAACCAGCCTGTTTTTAATGGATAATACAAGATGGCTGGCTTGGGTTGGCGCTAAAGTTGATGTTGCATTGGTGCAAAAGGCATCAAACCTTGATTGGGAGATAATCTACACAGGCACTGATAAACCACGCTACACCAATAGGCTACTTGCAGTATCAGGCGGCGGCACTGCTTACCCTGAAGTTTCCTTCCCTATCGGCATACCTGTTCCAACTAATGTGCTGGTAGCCTCGGCTTCTATAAAAACATCACCTGCAAACTCGGTAAGGATTAACTGGACTGTAGCTGGAACTATTCTTGATCTTATAGGGGATCGTATAGAACGCTCGTATGTGTACACGTTCGTCAATGATAATGGCAAGGAAGGAGCTCCATCACCAGCGTCTAATACCGTTGCCACTAATGACGATGAAAAAGTGACGCTAACCAATTTCCCGGCCGTTCCCCAAGCAGACATTCACAAGGTTCGCATCTATGTAGCGGCTTCCGGCGGAACTTACAATTATTTAAAGGAGGTCACTCTTCCTGCTACATCGGTTGAGATTACCGATAATGAGTTTGGTGCGGCGCTAATGACAACACTATACTCGCCGCCACCTGATAACATGATTGGCGTAGTGGCAATGGCTAACGGCATCTTGGCTGCTTACGCTGGCAATAACATTTATTTCTCAGAGCCATATCAAAGCCATGCGTGGCCTGAAGATTACATTAAGGCTATGGATTACCCGGTCAAAGGTTTATCGGCTATCGGAAACATGCTGTACATCTCCACGGAAGGCAGTCCGGTAATCGCAATAGGCAACCATCCATCCTTTATGAGCTTCACCAAGCTTGGCGCTATTCCTGCTAATCAGGCCGACAGGTCAATGGTAAGCATGGGCGTAGGCGCAATGTACGCAAGCCGTGATGGCATCGTGCTGATGGCTTCAGGTTCGGCTATTATGGTATCGGATGGCATTATCTCTGAGCGCGTTTATCAGGCAATGATACCCTCCAGCATCCATGCCTATTTTTACCGTGACAAGTATGTAGGATTCTATGATTCAGGATTGACAGGAAGCATTGCAGCGGAAACTGACGAGGTAATCCCTGCCAAGGGCGCATTTATACTTGACCCTGTGCGCAAGACCGTAACCTATCTTGATATAAGCTGCACGGCGGCATTTAGTGACAAGGTATCCGGCAAGCTGTATCTAGTTCAACACAATGGCGGCAACAACTACCTGTACGAATTTAATGAAGGCATTTCCAATATGCCTTTAGCATGGAAAACTAAACCTGTAGTAACGCCACCAGCAAGCTTCACGATAGCCAAGGTAAGAGCTGAACGCTATCCAGTCACGTTTGAACTGTATGCAGAAGATACCCTTAAATATACCAAAATAGTCACATCGGACGCGACTTTTAGACTACCAGGAGGCTATCGGTCGAGAGAATGGCAAGTAAGATTATCAGGCGATAGCATCATTAACAATGTCGCTTTGGCATCGAGCGCAGTGGAGTTGTTAAGTGGCTAACTTACCCAGTGTCCCTTCTGTTCCAGGCAACGTAGAACCGCAACTGTCAAATTTTCTGAATGCGGTCAAGACGAATATTGACGCTCAACAGCTTACATCTTCAAGCAGCTTTGTTACACAGGAACAACTTGCTACCGCACTTGCTAATCTAGCCACTCAAGCACAAGTGGCCGCAGCATTGGCAACTGCTCCTGTGAGCACTGTAATTACAGTAACACCTCCTCCTAATTTAACGCCACCGATTGCTTTGGATAATCTGGTTGTCACAGGTGGCGTTCTATTTAATCTACTAACATGGGGAGATTTACCGGGTAACGTTGATCATATCGCCATATACCGTGCGGCTACGGATGATAGAACAATAGCAACCATAGTTGGAACAACTCAATATACCGTGTGGGGAGATTATATCCCATCAGGCGTAGGCATAGCATATTACTACTGGATAAGAGCAGTATCCGATACAGGTGTTTATGGAGAATGGAACTTAGTCAATGGGGAAGTAAGCACAGCAGGAACAAGCGCAACTCCACTTGGCATAGGCGATAGTCAAGTTGGCAGCATCAGCGCAAGCAAGATCGTAGCATTAACGCTATCGGCAATATCAGCCAATCTAGGCACAGTTACAGCAGGACGTATGGCATCAGGAGACGGTATGTTTGTTGTTGACCTGACCAATAAATATATCACTATCGGCAATGGTGCGGCTAATCCAGGCAGCATTGATCCCTGGTATGGCACTCAGTATATCAGCATTTCCAGTGGACAGATTACGAACTGGGAATGGAACGGTTCAGGCTATGTTGATTCCAAGTCGTTGAGAGTTATTGAGGTAGGAACTGCTGAAAATGGAACGACGGTAACACTATCAAAGTATTACCAAACGCAACCAATCATCTCGGTAATGCCGAATAGCCTGCAAACTTATCATGCGGCAAATGCGAATGTAGATCAGACGCTACAGGTTTCAGCGAGTAATATTGTCGAAACGGTAGTTGGAAGCGGAACCTGGAAGTTTACAGCCACGGCTAATCTGGTGATGGCGGCTGGCTCCTTTACCGCAGCTCCAAACCAAATAACCGGGTCATCCTCTGCAAGTCCGTTACAATCTGCTACATACACAACGCCAGCTAACACCAGCAAACTTACCGTCAATGTCGGATTAACCAGTGTCCGTGGTACAGGGATAGCACCATCATATTATTACCGACAAGTACTCTACCATGTTATGGCGAGGATATCAGGCTCTGGTTCAGCGTTTGTAACGGTAGCACAAAAAACGGTTAATCTAGGGTCAACGCTAACTACAGTAAATAATAGCTTAATCGCTACGTTTGGATCTACAAACTCCTGGGAGTTCTTTGTACGAGCCTACTATGGGGACGGCGGAGGCACTTTTAATAGCGGCACGGGCGGCTATATATACGCGGCTGATGTGTATCTGCAATTAGCAGCGAATACGGCTCTTGGAGATACTGGTGCTGTAACGAGTCCATCCACATCTTCAGTTAGCTTTGTATTACCAGCATTTACACCTACGCCTGGATACACTGTCTATAACGTAAATCACAGCGTTAGTTATGGCTATTATTTATTTTCAAGCGGATTTAATTCATCTGCTCAAGTCTCTAGTCCACAAGGCGGGTTTTATGCTAATACGCCAAACTCTGGGGGGGTAATAGGAACTGGAGGCGTCCCTACGTCGATGGGGTCATATGGGTTTACGCAACCCTCGTACATACAAACATGGACAGGGCTAAATCTTAGTGCTGATGGGATGGTTGGGCCTCCTTCTGGTGGAACTGAGTACGGACAGGCACAAGGACGCATATTTGCCGCAGGAACCGGAGCTACCATTCAACAGCGAAAACCTATAACAAATGTCACTACAGCTAGCAACACGCTAAAACTTAGTTCGTATAACGCGACTATAACAGGAGCGACTACGCTAGCTACAGGTACACTTAATTACTTAGCAATATTATAAAATGCTTACATACGCTTTACTAAAGGAATCACGGCAATGAGCTATTCAGATAATTTTCAATTCGGCACAGGCCCTAAAATAGTTGAAACACAGGGCTGGTGGTCATCTGGTTCTCCATCAACAGGCGGATATTGGATTAACAAACCTACTAAGTCTGTGAGTAATGGGCAGCAGGACGATAAAGCGGCAAGTGCTTTCGATGGACTCATGGCTGCTCATGATGCGGTATCTGATGGGTACATTAATAAGCTTAAAGGCTTTTATGATGGCTATGCTCAGTACGCCAAGGATTTTGGCGCACAGGCGAAAGGTGTCATCGGCTTTCTTAATGGCGACATTAAGCAGATGAGTAAATATGTTAATGATTATAGCGGGACACTTAGCGAGATCAAGGATACCATGATGAATGGCATCAAGCTTGACCCTAACGCCACACGTACCAGGGAAGAATACCAAGGCAATGTTGCCAACGCTTTCGCCAAGACCGCAGAGCAACAGAATCAGCAAATGACCAGTCAGGGTTTAAATCCTTATGCCAATACAGGGGCCAGCAGAGCTACTAATTTAGCAAGAACGGCGGGGATGGCTGATGCTGGTAACACTGCGTACAAAGACTGGCATACCCAATATAATCAAGATGTTCAAGCTAAACAACAGGGTATGTCAGCTTATGCAGGTCTGGAAGCAAAGCAAGGCGATATGCAGAGCCAGCTTATGCAAGGCCGTGGTCTTATTCTTGGCGGTTATAAAAGTATCTATGACGCTAACATGGGATCTGCTCAAGCGGCTGCATCCGGTTACGAAGGTCTTTTGGGGCAGGAAAACTCACGTAGACAAGAAACCTTGGGACTAGCCCAACAGCAGCAGGCAAAGCAGCAGCATAATGACGATATTCAGCAACAGCTTGAGGCCAAGCTGTCACCTTACGATAAATGGGCAGCGGCACAACGCTAAAATAGGATATTAACATGGCAATTCAAACACAAACTTTCAGTCCGTATATTCCACAACATTATGTGCTTGCTGAAACTCAAGCAGAAAAAGACGCAGAAAATGCGCGAAAAATGGCATTACAGGCGCAACAGGACGCGGCGGCTACCAATCGCACAGCTATGGGGCTGCAAGCACATAGTGTCATTCAAGCTAACCAGGACGCATTGACTCGTGAACAGAACGCAGCCAATAGGGAGCAGCTTGGCATAAGCAATGACCATGAACAGCAGAAACTTGATGCTTATAGTGCTAGGATTGAAGCGGATAATGCTCGGCAATTGGGACAGGACGCATTAGCTGCGGAAGATAGGAAGCGTCAGATTGGCAGAGAGGACATGCAAGATAAGCGTATTTTAGGTCAGGATGCGCGTGATGCAACATTAGCAGGTCGTGAGGATGCTGAATATCAGATAAAACAGAAGAAAGCCGAAATACAAAACGCACTGGCCGATTTGGGGCAGGGGTTTAATTTTGGCAGCCCTGACGGTGTGGTTGACTTAACTGGTCAGAAAGCATCACTTACCAAGCTAGGTATCGGAGGCACTGAAAATGCTGTGGCTATCAGATCACAGTTTAACCCAAATACCAATCAGCATGAAATATTTGGCGAGGATAAGAGTGGTAACGCATTTCCTTTGACTATGGGCAAGAGCCCTGCGGCTTTTTCCCAGGATAATATAGGTTTATTTAATTTTGCGCATCAAGCCAGTGTGGGGATGAATCCTCAGAAACAAGAGGGAAATCATTATCAGCAAGTCTCCAAAAAAGTTACTGATGAACTTGGGAATATAACGGAAATACCAGTAGGAAGTTTTAATCAAGTCACTGGACAATATTCAAATTCTGATCCGTCAATTCCTGGTGTTGCTATAGCTCCAGCAAATAACGCTGAATTAGCAGCATGGGATAAAACAGTACAGCAAGACCCAAAAGGTAAAGCGTCATTATTACCTACAGCGGAAGCTTCCACAATGCAGTCTAAAGCATCGATACCGGCGCAACCTGCGATACTTGGACGCCCAATGGCACAATCTTTGGTATTGACGAAACAGGAATCCGATATACTTGGTAGATTGCCGCCAGAGCAAAAACGCGCAGCTTTACAGCAGATAAGCGATAGTCGTCAGTCAGTAACAGCTCCTGTAGAACAACCGCCTATAGAACAAGTATCGGCAGCACCAGTTTTACAACCTCAAGTAATCGCTGCTCCACAAGAAAAGCCAGCCCCGAAATCATTGGGTGTAAATATCCCTGAAAACGCAGGCATTACCCCTGATGAATTTAGCAAACTATCTGATTTAGAGCAAAATGCGCTCATCAACAAGTGGCGCAGAGACCGCATTAATGCAGCGGTATCATCAGGATTAGGACAGCTTAACTCAGCGGCACAATATCGCAGAGGACAGAATGATGCTGCATTAGGTTCTTTTTTAAGAAGATAGCGCAATTAATTATTATAGCAAACGCTATATGTGCTATAATTAACATCAGAATCAAATTACCCGGAACATAAATGGCGCTTACCTTTGAACAAGCTCGTACACTCCCTGCTTTTGCCAGCTTAACCGATAATGAAATACTTGCGCACGGCAAGCGCAACGGACTTGACACTAGCGCAATGGAGGCACAAGCCCCTGCTCCACTAACCTTGGGACAGGTACGGCAATTGCCTGCCTTTGCCGATAAATCAGATGCCGAAATTATAGAGCATGGCAGGAAGAATGGGCTGAATACTAGCGCAATGGAGGCTCCAAGAAAACCTGCTGGAACACTCGGAGCTTATGGGCAAACCTTACTACAAGCAGTAAAGGGCATTCCTTCTTACGTTGCGTCATCTGTAGAAGGAGCGACACCATTTGATGAAAGCAACATACTGGATACAATTCAGCAAGATCAAAAGGGATTAAACGCCAATTTTATTAGTGGACAGAATGCTAATGCTCCTGTATTGGGTGGATTAGCCACAGAAAAAGACATCAGGCAAACAGCGGGAAGTTTGTCAGGGTCAATAGCTGGTATGGCTCCAACAATGGCGGGAGCAGCCATAGGATCAGTATTTGGCCCTATTGGTACGGCAGTTGGAGGTCTTGCTGGGGCTGGACTTGGCTTATTAGGTATGAAACGATCTGCTGAAAACCAGTTTGTCAGGGATACCATAGCCAAAGAAAATGATAAATTACAGTCAAAGGGATTATCTCCATTAACACAGGCGCAGTCTATAGCCTTACAAAATGAACTAAATGCAACTGGGGATACATCTAAGATAGGTTATTCAGAAGCATTGCCTGAAACAGCAGGAAATATTGCTGAAGCAATAATATTAGCAACACCTATAGGTAAAGTTGCTAAAGGCATTAGCACGTTAGCATCACCGTTAGTAAGGGCTGCGGCAACTGGTTTAGCTAAAGCAGGATCGTCAGTATTAACAGAAATGGGCGAGGAAGAAATTACGCGTCAATTACAAAATCCTATCATGCAAAGGCATGGATTCCCTGAACAAACTGCATCTGATACAGCCAAGCAAACTATGATTGCAACAGCTCCATTCGCAGCATTAGGTGGAGGAGCTGGAGCATATCAAGGTTATACGCAAAAACCGCAAGGCCCGTTAGCTAGGGCAGCAGCACAAACTAATCAATCACAATGGCAATCTCCAGAATACAAAATTAACCCGGATGCTGAGGCGATTGTAGCCAACAACACTGTACCAGGACAGGATATACAGAGCGCAATAGATAGCCAATACAAACCCGGTGGTTATAATCCTTTGTCAGGCACATGGGAAACACCTGTAGCAAAAGAAACAGGCGCACAAGATTCAAAAGCCAAAGCATTTCACCAGCAAGAGCAGGAAGATTTACAGCGTAAGGAGAACGAATATAAAGCAATGGAAACACATCCTGATGCTACTCCTGAGCAGGTAAAAGAATATCGTAAAAAACGCATAGAGCTTGAGAACGAAAGAAGATCCCGTGCGCAGAAATTCAGAGATAATTTGGGTTATACAGATATACCCTATCAAGCAGGTGAAGTATCTAACAAGCCATTTGCATCATTAGGTGGATTATTACAACCTAAAACAGCCCTAGATGCGGTAAATCAGGATTCACAACTAAACGAGACTAAACAAAATGAGCCCTTATATAATGGACGAATTGAATCAATATCTAATGCCCAGACTGGCGATTTACTCAATGGACAGGAATCAACACCTGGACAACTTGATGTCGCTGGTGATAAGCAAGATGATGTGGCTTCTGGTTTAGCTGCCACACATAATGAGTTACAGAAACCAATCCAACCACCACAAGAGGAAATTACAAATGGCCGCAAAGAAGAAACCAATGCCCAAGATGCCAATGCCGAACAAGGGCAAGAAGCAAAAGGGCTGCTAGAAAATAAAGACATATCCTATAACCTGGATAGGACGAGTTTAACCACTGAGCAAAAAAGCTATCTGTCATCGCTAGACCGAAAAGGGTATAACGAGGCATTTAACATGCTGCATCCATCCATAGAAACAGGTACTGGGTTTTTTAACGGCAAAAAGTTATATGCGGAAGGAAGTTCTACTGCTCTCGATGAACCAATGGAGATCGGGGATACTGTCTACAAAACGTATGCCGGAGCGCCAAATGACTTTCCGCATCCCTGGAAGCTCATAGATGCCGAGAACTATTTTTCTGGCTTGGGGGATACGAATAATGTTCGAGTTACCATTCAAGCGGCAAACGGCAAAACAATGCAGGATGAAGCTAGGGGATTTTCTAAGGTAAACAATGACAGTCCTGTTTTAACATTACCACAAAAGGCATTGAATGACGCTAAAGAACAAACTACTCAAACTACAGAAACACAACCAGGAACACCAGGAGAAAGTTCATTTGCACCCGGAACTGAAAAGATTGCTGAAGCAGGACAGTCGAAAGAAGTGGTGGCAAAAACTGGTGATGAGGGCTTAAACCCGTTTACTGGAACAAAACCAGAGGAAGAAGATAAATGGTTTGGGACAGAAATCAATCTCACAGCTAAGGATCAAAAACTTTCTCAAAGGGGATTGGTTAAAGAAGGTAAAGCTATTGTCCACTCCATTAGAAATAATGGCGATGTAGCAGAAGTGAAATTTCCTGGTGATGATTTTACAACAAGAGTAAATCTATCAGATACTTACAATGCTGATATTACAAGTAAACAACCTGCCGTGGAAGTTGACCGTGGAAGTACCGTAGAAGTCAAGCAGGAAATTAAAAAACCGTCTACAGGTTATACCAATGCTAATGCTAAAAACGGTAGTGTAGAAGAACAGAGAAGAATAAGCACCAGAGCTGGAAGGCTGGTTAATCTGACAGCAATGAATGATGTTGTGGGCGAATATACGCCATCACAAATAGAACATATAGATGATGACAAAATTGATGTTGTTGGTGAATATCTTAGACAAAAGTACAATGCACAAAAGAGCGAACAAGCGCAGCCATCCAACCAGAATGGAGATTTATCTGAGGGATTAAAACAGCCTTGGCAACAAACTTTACCCGAATACCTTGCCTATGCAGAGAAAGAAATAGGCAATAAAAGCGACTTCGATAATATGAAAAGTCATCTTATCGACGAACATTATGCGGCTATAGAAGCGAGTGCAAAAGCCGGGAATAAGATACCGAAGGACGTTATTGATAGTCAGGATACGGGTAAACAGTACCATTTTGCCAAGCATTACGGTGAAAACGCTATTGAAAAAGACGCAGTAAAAGAAGCTGAACTGGCAAAACAGAGTGAAGAATATAGCGCAAAAGTACTTAAAGGATTAAAAGAACAGGAAGATGAGCAAAAGGCGGTAAAAAACGCTAAAGGAACCGTTGCTATTAAAGCTATTAATGCTGAAATAGATCGGGCGCAAAACGAGGTTAATTGGGGCCGATCTACCAACGAAAGAGTAAGCGATCAAGAGAAAGATAAAAGCGTTAAAGATAGGCAGTTAAGGTTAGACACAGCCATTAAGCAGCGAGATAAGTTATTTGCAGATTACCCGGACTTACAAAATGATACGAAAACACAAACGGCCAAGAATAATCAGGAAACTGATAGCGCAGCGCAGTCTGTGCTGGACACACAAAAGACAGCAGGTATTAATGACGAAACTGGATCGGTACAAGTTCAACCGTCTAATGTCTCCGCACAGAAAGTTTTACCTAACGTAAAACCAGCACTAGTACAACAGGATGGCGGCGTATTACCGTTTATCCTGAACCCAAAAACCAGCAAGCCATACCGTTACAACACTGAAGATTATGCCAACAAAGCCATAGCCAGTCCCAAAGTAGCGACCGAGGCTAACGCGAACGATCATGTTGCGCAGAAGATGCCTACTGGAAAATGGGGTATTGCGCCTGCGCCTAAAACCATTACCAAACCATTAACCCAGGAACAACCAATTGAGCAAAGCCAGAACACAACCACGATCAATACAGAAAACCAAAAAGACCAAGGGAAAAAGGAGCAGGAAGTAGATCACACCGAACAGAAGCAGATTAGAAAAGACCTTGATGCCGCAATTCAACGGATTGGCGAACATGCTAATCAAAGCGAAACTAGAAAAAAAGGCAGGGATAATTTAATAAATATCGCAAAACTCATGGATAAAGGTTTGAGTTATGACGAGGCATTTTATGGTGTACACGGAGAAACATCTAGTGAATCTCTGCATAATTTACTATCTGATATTGGTAAGGGGATTGCTGGCAGTCATACAACACAAAAGAATGGTTCTTTAGCTGACATTAAACCAAAGAAATATACACCTGAAACAGAAACAGGGAAGCGTATAGCGGCTATTATAAAAGAAACAATAGCCATCAAAGGCAAAAAAGAGCAGGAAGTAAAACCAGCAGTTGTAAAGAATAACTTTACAACTGAATTAGAATCAAGCAACGGTCAAGCAACAACACTGCCAGCGCCACAAGAAAGCGCCCCAATGTTCCAAAATAATACACCTAAAAAATGGACAGAAGTTTACGATTCTGAGCAAGACATACTGCGCAAGAACAGTATATTAAGGCAAATAACAGATGTTTCAAATTCATCTAAAGAATTATCCAACGTAATGGATAGACTGGAACTCATTAAAGATAATAATGATTTAATAAGTGGAACAGCTTATGCAGTCTTAAATAATAATAATGCAAATAAAGAAACTAAGCGTAGAGCGTTCCAACTTACGGATCACATGCTTAGTTTGGAACAGTCTGATAAATATAAAATGGATTTAGGATTAGCATCAACTTTTAAATCTACTGGAATTTTACATGAACTTACACAAAAGAAGATAGAGCAAGAATCAACACCGACAACGCCTCTTCAAGAAAGTTCACCATCGGCGGTTACTAAAGACCTGACCAAAATAACCAAAACACACGCCAAGGTTAATGCTAAAGGAAAACCTGTAGCAAAGCCGGAACCCGTCGCATTATTGGATAAGCACACCGAGATTAATAAACGCATCAACACCGGCAATATAACAGCGGAAGAATTAAAGTCAGAATTTGAAAACCTTGTTGCTAATAAAGAGGCTGTCTATGCCGAGCTGAATAAATTATCTAAGGATGAAATTGTTAAGCGTTATGGTGCCGGTTATTTAAATAGTAGTGACAAAAAAGACAGATACGTTAGCAATGCTTATCAGCAAATATTAATGGGATATAGGCTACAAGACGGAATGTTTAGTTATGGTATGGGCAAAGATGCGTTTGTCAATTCATTGCGTAATGACGTTAATAAAACTACCGATGCGGATATTGAGAATTATGCAAGGGAAGTAAAACAAGCGGAAGAACAACTCCTTACCAAACAAAAAGAAGTTGTAGCTGGAATGGAGAACCCGCAAACTCTGGATGATTATGTTCGTATCATGGGCTATAAGGTACGTACCGAAGGCAAGACCTACGCTAATGCTCGTATGGAATTAACACCGGAGCAGCGTGAACAATTCGACACTCTAGCGGCAGATAAGTCCAGAACAGAACGCCAAGCCAAAGCCTCGCAACAAAAAACTGAAGTTAGAGCGGTAGCGCAAACCACGGAAGGCCAGATCGTTGAAACTACACATACCAAAACCGGAGAGCCTTTATTCGTAGTTAAGGCAAATGACCGCGTAGACCGTGAAATTTATAATCAATGGAATGCTACAGCAAAGCGTTTGGGTGGTTATTACTCATCGTATAAGGGAAATGGCGCAGTACCAGGATTCACGTTTAAAACACGCGACAATGCCGACGCTTTCTTAAAGTTTTTAGGTGGTGATGTAGAGCAAGCTAAAGAAGTTATGCAGGAAAGACGTGATTCCTTTGCCGATGACAAGAGTCAAAGCGCAGTTGAACGCTTAAACGAAATGGCTGATAGGCTGGAAGATAAGGCTGATGAATCGTTAAGCCGTGACCGCAGAGCAAACACAACCAGACGCATAGGTATTGCTGCAAGAGCTGAAGCAAACGCAGAGTATGATAAGTCTATGGCTAAGACAATGCGTAATATTGCAACCGCTATTGATAACGGAACCGCCAAACTGCTTGACTTGGTACGTCAAAAAACACAGGTTGAAATGTTGCAGGGATTCGTACATAGCGCACATTACATTGAGGCTACAACAAAACACGAAACATATGGTGAACAGGAAAAATTAAGACAACAATCGCCCACTAAGGAAACAGCCGATTATGTAGAGTTCCCTAATTACACAGCTATGCGTTCAGACCTTTCCCGTTTAGGACGTGCATTGTTGGAAACCGAAGGAACCAAACTGCTTGGCAAGCGCATGATGGAAGTTGCTGATGATGTCAACGCAGCCTATTTGAAATTTGCCAAAGAGAACTTAAACAAGGTTCACACATTCACCATGAAAGGTGGCACGGCATTAGCATCTATACCTACCAAGCCGCTTGCTGAAGCCGCGATACTGAAAGGCGGGTTTAAGGGTAAGGCCATTGTATTGCCGTTCAAACGTGGCGAGAATTTGATTATCCTAAGTCCAGCCGAAGCGATTAAGCAAGGTATTTGGCAAGGTGATAACGATAAGCGCATCACACTATCAGCAGACTTTGGTAATGAGCTGGTTCAAAAGATAGGCAAAGCCGAAAGACGCGGCGCTAAAATATCCGTACCTTGGCAGTTAGAAAATGCTTTTGACAAGCGCAAAAGACTGGTAGCCTTGGGGATTGAAACACCCGCCGAATTACGTGCTGCCATTCGTGAATTTATCGGTTTGCGTGAAGCCCCAAAAGAAGCCGACAAGATCAAGGAAATGGAAAGGGCTATGGTCGGTCGTCAAAATGACGGCTTAGATTTCTTCCCAACTCCTGCTAATGTTGCAGATGAAATGATTGCAACCGCAGGTATTGAGGAAGGTATGACCGTTCTTGAGCCTTCAGCCGGGATGGGCCATATTGCCGAAAGAATCCGTGAAGCAGGAGTGGAACCGGATGTTATCGAGCTATCAAACAGCCGTAAGGAATTGCTGGAAGCCAAGGGGTTTAATGTAGTTGGTAGTGATTTCATGGAGTTCAACGAGGGCGGGTACGATAGGATTATCATGAATCCTCCTTTTGGCGATAGAAGAGATTCAGCCCATGTACAACATGCTTATGATTTACTAAATCCTGGAGGACGTTTAGTAGCTATTATGGGCGAAGGTGTATTCTTTGGCAGCGATAAGAAAGCGCAAGCGTTCAGGGATTGGCTGGAGCAAGTAGGCGGCACTGAGGAAAAACTTCCATCTGGAACCTTTAATGATCCTTCATTACCAGTTAATACATCGGTAAATGCTAGACTGATTGTTATTGAAAAGGCAGAGCAGGCAGGAGACGATTCGCTAAAATTCAGCCGTTCGCAAACAACTAAGGAAAACTACGAGGCCAGGATAGATGAGTTATTCGCAAATGAAAAAGCAAATATTCATGGTATTAAGGTATTGGATAAATCTGATATGCTAGATATGCTAGGATACAATAACCAGCCGGTTTATCTAAATGAAAGCAAGGTTATTGATGGCAAGTACAATCACGGACTCAAAGAAGATCATTGGAAGAAAATACCGGAATGGATGGATGACCCATCATTAGTATTCGATTCCGATACTGTTGATGGCAGGCTTGTGGTTATCGCACCAGAAACTCTCAATGGCAAACTGATAAAGATTATCATAGAGCCAAATGCAGATGTAGGCGGCTTAACTGCTAATTTTCTGGTCAACGGCTATGATTCGCAAACAGATAATAAAGTGATCAATAGATGGCTGCAAGACGGGTTATTGCGTTATTTTGACAAAGAAAAAAGCCTTGAATTGCGCAGGACTGCCAAGCTGCAATTGCTTGGTGCTAATACCTACCTTACTCAAGGCTCTGGAAGCCGCAGTGCAGGCCCCAATATCCGTAACAAGACGGTTTTCCCAAGTCGGCAGGGGCGCAACAACTACGCTAAAAGAAGTGTACTCCAGAAGAAGGATCTTGTCAAGTACCGTGAAGGAAATAAGTTTAGCAAGTCAAATGATACGGCCTTTGCTCAAGAAGTACTAAATGAGCTTGCGGAAGTTGATGAGATGTTCCGTTATCCTGTAAGTCAGGCGACTACAATACAGGTAGTAATGAAGGATATAGCGCCAGACTTTAAATATATCGGAGAGGAAGCTATTCAAAATCCTGATGAAGATTTTGGCGCAGATAAGAAAGTGTTATTTAGAAACGCACTTGGCAAGCGGTTTGATGTTTATGTCAGAGGCAATGAGCTATGGATTGATGTTAGCAAATTTAGCACCGGCGAACGTGGTGATGCGGTATATGCTGCGGTAGGAAACTATGCCTACAATACGGGCAATGTATTTATTGCTGATCCGACTTCAATGAGTGATGATGCTACCATTAGACGCACGTCAGCTATGCTATCACTGGCATTGCGCTTCGGAACCACTGATTTTATGGAACCGGGTGAGACTCAGTTAAAGGGTAATGCAAAGCTTGGGATAGCGCCGTTAAAATGGACTGGAAATGATGTTGACAGAACCAAGGCTTTAATTCATACTTTCGTAACAAACATTGAACACTCATTCCCGGAGATTAAAAATGCAAGATACGATTTTAACAAACGACGATTTTACACGAATGATTCATCACAACCGAACGGGCGAAATTATGACCGAACAGGAGCTGAAGCATTGGCGGGAAACGCAAGAGCAGGTGAGGCTACGACTCGTCGAGGAATTTTCATCCGCTCCCTTATATCAAGCGAGAGCAGCGAAAGACCCAGAATACTGGAACACGTTTTATCTAGGGCAAATTCGCTAGTCACACAAGGCGGTCTTAAGGGAATATTCAGCAAAGGCTCAAGTCACACGGAAAAATCAACAATTGCGGAAGTTAAGTCATGGCTTCCTAGAATGGTGCGCAAGATGCTTGGCGCAAATAAGCTGGTTGTGGTGCAATCGGTTAGCCAGCTTCCGACAGAGTTATTGGGAAAAGGCAATGCTTTAAGTCAGGCAATCAAAAATGGTGATGATCTATCAGGTGTTGAGGCTCTCTATCACAATGGTACGATTTATCTGATTGCCGATTCAATTAATAAAGGTAATGTGCATGGCATTCTGTTACATGAGCTTTTTCATCGTGCCCTCGCCACCAATCCAATCCTGAAAGCAGCAGTCAATTCCTTCCAGGAAGCCATGCAGGAGCGTTTTTCTCTTGCGGTTGAGGGCAACGCATCACCACAGGAAAATGCAGCAGCTAAGCGTGTTATTAACGCCAAGACACAGATTGCAGACCAGCTTGAAGAATTTATGGCGTATCAAATAACCCTGTACAACACCAATCCTAAATCACTCGCTGCTCATGTCGTCAAACTCATTAAGGATCTGATAGCCTCAATTCGTATGGCTATGTTGAAAATGGGCTTTTCTCCAGACGAACTTACCGCAGCCGACCTTAACGCTTTGGCTAAGATGGGAGCTAAGGTACAAAGCGATTCATTTGGCGTTAAGGCTAAAATAGCGGAAATACGCGATAAAATCATAGGGTATCAGGATTTTATCGCATGTTTAGCAGCGGCTTAATTGTGTTATAATGTCTCATATCAAAACATCAGGATAAAAAATGTCCACAGCCGTAACTTGCTTAATCCGTCACCGTAATGTAATCGACCTTACCCGTGTAAGAACCGAAGCCTCCGATCTAATGAAGGCGAATCCGTCTCTGTCAAGAGAGCTTGCCATGACCAAAGTCGCAAAGGGTATTGTGACTGAGTTGAAGATGCAGGAGAAGGCTTTAATATCCAGTGGTGATGTAATAGCCAAAGCCAGCAATCAGGGCTACAAAGGAAGTAGTGCTGGAGAGGCTAAGGAATGGCTACGTGCTAAAGAAAAGGGCTTGGATATGTCGCAGGAAGCTAGGATTAGTAGAGCTCAGGCGATGGGCTTTGATACCAGTAAGATTTGGTATCACGGAACGGGAAGCGATATTAAAGCGTTCGATAGCGATATGATAGGGAAGAACTTTAATGTTGATGAAGAGGGGTTTTTCTTTACATCCAATACGGCTCATGAGGAAGTGCAGTACGGAAATGGTAAAAAAGAATTATATGAAGGTCAATATTCAGCAGGTGCTTATGCTAAGAACGCATCAAGCAAAGAAGGATCTCCTAATATTATGCCTATATTTCTAGCCATACAAAACCCATATACCACTAAAGACGCTATTTATTCATACGATCTGAATAAAGATGATCCTTTTTCCGACGAAGGACATCCCCAAGATTTTCTTGATATGAACAAAAGAGATATTATCGAGATTGCTAAATCACAAGGTAATGATGGCATAGATTTGCGGCAAGGAAAAGATGAGGTTGCCGTTGTTTTTGAACCCAACCAAATCCGCAGCATCTTTGCCGCATTCGACCCAGACTTTGCTGACAGTGGAAACTTGTTGGCAAGTGCGCAATCAGAACGTTTCTACTCGGCTTTGCACAGGGCGATTCTAAGCAACAAGATACCCAAAGCCGCGTTTGCTACGCCTAGCGTGTTGAAACAATGGCTGAACAATAGCGGTAACGTGGGGAAGATTGGTGTGAAACCGGATGAGATTTACTGGAGTGGGATTAATGACTATCTGGATATAAAAGCCGCAGCTAAAGAGAAGGTAACACAGGCTGATATGGATGCGTTTATGCGCGAGTCGGGTACGGTTAAGACGGTTGATGTGGTACTTAGTGAAACTGATGAGGCTGAAATACAAGTTTTCTTGGATGATGAAATGGGGGAAGGTTACACAAGGGAAGAAGCAATAGAGTACCTAAGTAATGAAGAGGGTAAACCCAAATACGCCAACAGCAACTACGTAGTCCCAGGCGGCAAGAACGCCAGAGAGATTGTGGTGACTATACCGACGGTTGAGAAATATAACGAAAGCGATAGCACTCACTACGGAGACGTTGGCGAGGGCAAACAAGTCATGTGGATGCGCATGGACTCGCGCACCGACAGCAACGGCAACGAGGGGATATTTGTCAACGAGTTTCAAAGCCAGCGGGGGCAGCATGGACGGACGAAGGGATTTAAAGGCCCTTCGTTCGCGAGCCAAAAGATCGAAAAGTTGCCGGAAGATTATAAAGTAGTCTCTGATGATAGAAACGAAAAGATGTTTACCGTAAAAGATAGAGACGGAAATCTTCTTTTAGGCAGTGAGGGTAAAAAAATACTAAAAAGCACAAAAGAAGACGCCGCACTTTGGGGGGTAATAATTCTTAATGCCAAAATAGCCAAGCAGCGTTATGACGCTGTCCCGCCAGCACCTTTCATAACCGACAAAAACAACAAAGCCACCGACGCCTATATCTCGCTATTGATGAAAAAAGCCGTTTCGCAGGCGATAGACGAAGGCAAAGGCTTTGTGGCGTGGACAACCGGAAGCCAGCAAGCAGATTTCTACTCGCTGTCAAAGAGTATAGAGAAAATAAGTGCGGGGGCTTTTAAACCGGATTTAGCAATATCCAGAGTGATACAGCTTTTTCCTGTAAACGATGACGAGAAAATTGTAATAACTCTTAATAGGGATGGCAAGATAGGCACTGCATCTGATAATAGCTGGGTAGGCAAAGATTTAGCTGATGTGATAGGAAAACCTTTGACTGACCGGATACAAGAGAACCCAACCGCGCATTCTATAGAAGGAGTCAATCTCGATATAGGCGGGGCTTGGACGCAAACCATGTACGGCGACGAAACCGGCATGGACGCTCAAGGCAAGCCATCATTAATCACTCAGGCAGCTATAGATATTGCCAAAAAGTTCGGCGGCAAAGTGGGGAGTGTTGAGATTGCTGGTATGGTAATACTAGAAGAAATAGGCGGCAGGGTAGCAAGTAATGGTACAGAATATTGGCTTGAAGGCTCGGAATATCAGCAGATAGGCCCACGCTTCAATAGCTACATAGAAGCAGATAATTATAGAGGTTTGCTAAAGGAAGGAAGAGGAAAGCAACCCGCCCTAATCATCACACCCTCTATGGCAGCAAAGATACGCGACGAAGGTATGCCATTGTTTAGCTTTGCCGGTGAACGCGCACAGACCGCAGACAAGTACGCTTTGGAGACTGCACAGCAACGCTTGAAGCTATATAACGATGCGTTAAGCCAAATAAAAGACATAGGTTATGATAACGAATATTCCATCACTGATAAAGGTAATGACGGTAAATTAAAGTTTCAAGTATCAAGGAACGGTAAATATGTTGATAGATTCTTAACTCAGAATGAAGCTGAAACATTTATTTCCGATCAACAGCAAGAAAGAAACGAGTTAGTCAAAATAGCAAAAGCTAATAACAAAGAAAGAGTACGCCAAGAGACCGGCTGGCATCAAGCTAAAGACGGTAAATATCGCTTTGAGATTGACGATAGCGAAGCGTCCATTAAAAAACCGTGGCCGACTAAGGGACAATCGTTTGGCAGCATACATAATGACCAATTTAAAGCTACTGGAAGCGTTACGGTAGGCGATATACTTGAGCATCCCAAGCTGTTTGCTGCCTATCCTGGGTTAGCAGACATAGCAGTAACGACACAATATGAATCAGGAGCAAGTTATTCGTCTGCCAGTTCGGTAGATCCTGCAATGATTGAAATAGGCGAGGATGAGCCTATGTCTAATGTCATGTCAATTCTTCTTCATGAGCTACAACATGCTGTTCAGCATACTGAGGGGTTTTCCAGCGGAGGTAATCTCAATGGATCAACCTATCTTACCAAGGGATTTACTTCTGAATCAGAATTTATAGCGGCTATTAAAGACTTGCAAAAACAAGCCCTCAAAGCACAGCGTGATTTTGAGAAGGCATCACAAGCTAAGCGGTTTAAAGGACAGGTTCAACAGACTAAAATCCTGCTGAAAAAAGTTCAAGAATTAGAAGAAAAAGTAAAGTCGCTAAAAACCTACGATACGAAAGAGGCTTATGCTGCTTATCATAAACTAGCTGGTGAAGTTGAAGCACGTAACACTCAGTCACGTCAAGCCATGACCGCAGCCGATCGTAAAGCCATAGAGCCAAGCGTAACACAGGATGTCAGTGACAGAGATCAGATCGTGATCTGGAATGGGAAAGTGATGGGCCTATTTCCAGCATGGCACGGAACCGGAGAGAGTGGAGCCAACATAGACAAGTTCGATATGGGCAAGGTCGGCACAGGAACCGGACGGCAAACTAACGGATTCGGACTTTATTACTCGGACTTTAACGAAATAGGTAAGTTCTACAGGGACATATTAGGAGGGGAGCATTATTTCTTAACCGATGCCCATGGAAGGTTCTATGAAAAGTCACAATTACCGGATATTTTCAGTAATGGCAAGATTGATAATTATCTCACTAAAGCTCAAGAAAATCTAGTAAAGAAGCTGGTGAATGACCCAGTTTTTAGGGGTGATTTTGAAAAATCATTTAATGCCGGTAAAAATCTGAATGGAGTAGCTAAATACTGGAAAGACAATGGCTTTAAGTTTGTTGTCGAAGAAGCCAAAGGTGCAACTTATAACGTTGAAATAAAGCCTGAAAAAGATCATTTCATGGACTTGGGTAAGCCATTGAGCGAACAGGGCGATTATATTAATTCTGCGTTATACGGAAACCTGCCTGATGCAGTGTTGCAGGCTGATGATGTTATGGCGCAAACAGGACGGGAAATTTACGACGCCTTCAGTAAGCAACTGGGATCTGATAAAGCGGCTTCCGAACATTTGCTGTCAATCGGCATACGCGGCAACAAGATCAACGAATCATTGCTTGACATCTATAAAGGCAGAACTGACGGAACTCATTACGATTACATTGTGTTCAGTGCTGATGATGTGGTAAACAAGGGTAAGGTTAGTAATGAAGTAGCTAAACCTGTGTCTTTGCCTGGATGGAAAACTTCTGGAGAGTCAGTTAAGTTTAGTAAATATGATGGCTTGAATCCAAGCCGTGAAAAATGGTCTGGCGGCGATACTATCAACATCGATGGTGTAGAGCGGCCAACAAAGAACAGTGACGGAAAGCTGATTCATCCGACTGAGGAAGGGTTGAGGAATTTTTGGAATGGTTTTAGTGATAGCAAGGCTTTGGATAAACAGGGTCGTCCTGTTAGGGTTTATCACGGAACTGGTCGGAATATTGGCAATCTCGGCGAAGTAATGTCTGGTAATTTCGATGAATTTGACGCAGTTTTATCTGGAAAAAGTTCCAAAACAGGTGCTCCAAACGGAACATTCTTTTTTAACGATGATCCTGAAGTAGCGTCTAGTTACACAGTTAAATGGAGAGGTGATTTTTCTGAGCAATACAAAGATAACGCCAATGTAATGCCTGTATATTTGAATATTAAGAAACCACTTAAAGTAAGTGCTAAAGGAGATAATTGGCGTGAGATTCTTTATAATGGCGAGTATCAAAATATTAATGAAATAGCTAGGATTGCAAAAGAATCTGGAAAATATGATGGTGTTATCGTTACCAGAATAGTAGATAATGGAGTTGGCAAAACTAGCGGAAAACCATCAACAACATACGTTGCTTTTAACCCAAACCAAATCAAATCCGCAATCGGCAACACTGGAGAATTTAGCGAACAATCAAACAACATTCTCTACAGCATGGCGTCTACTATTGAAGATGCTATGCAAACCGATTTTGGGCAACGCGCAACTGGCATTATAGATAAGGTGCATGACTGGTTAAATGTTTTTGATCCATTAGGCACATTAACCAATAAAAACGAATATCTGAAAACAAGATACCTCACTCAAGGAAAGATTGCTGACATTGATTTGGTATCGCGTAACCTTTATGATACATTCAAGTCTGCGGGGGAGGACAAGGCAAAAATATTGCATTACCTGATTACCAAAGATGCAAATTCAGGAAGTATTGCTAATCCTGAATTACGTAGGCAGGCTGAGGATACCAAGAGCCTGTTTATTGATATTGGGCAGGAAATGGTTGACAAGGGATTGCTAAGTGAGGAAACATACGCTAAAAACAAGGGTGGCTATTTACCGCAACTGTACTTAAGATTCATGCTCAAGGATCAGGATATTGCGGCATTGGGAACCGGCAAGAAACCTTCATCATTAGTCTATCTGAAAAACCGTTCTTATCAATGGCAGGTTGCGCCTAATGGTGATGTTCATTTGCACGATGTCGAAACAGGCGTTTTATTGCCTGATGACAAGGCGTTATCGCTTGGGCCTATAAATGACCCTGGTTATCTTGCATCGAAGGGCTATGCGGTGCAAATGCGCGATATGGCGATACTTGATTGGTTAAGTGAAATATCACAAAACAATCAATGGATATTGCCTGAATCATTGATCGAATGGAAAGGCAAGAAGGTAACACCGTACTGGCTTAAATCCGAAGCGCAAACCATCCGTAAACAAGCTATTTATTACACAGACGAAAACAAGTTTAAAGCACTGGACTTGGCAAACAACATGGATGAAGAAGCCGACAAAGCACTTGAAGGTTACGAAAACGTACCGGACGGCTGGAAACGCATCCCTAATATTAAACGTTATGGCGCTATGCGAGGTTTGCTGGTTAAGTCAGAAATTTACGATGACATTATTGGAGCATCACAGATAAATGCAGGAGATATATCCAACGCCGAAAAGCTGTTAGGAAATGGTGGATTAATTACTAAAGCAACGCAATGGTGGAAATGGGCAAAAGTGGCGGCAAATCCTCCGAGTCAGATACGTAACTTTATCTCTAACGGCGTGTTGTTACATCTGTCAGGAGTATCCTTTCACATGGTTCCTACCCGTGTCATAGAAGCCATCAAGGATATTCGCAGCAATGGACGTTACTGGCAGATAGCCAAGAAATACGGCGTCACTGAATCGACCTTCGCCGCCAAGGAATTGCCGCGTATCGACCGGGAAATGTTAGACTTACAAGCACAGACGCAAGGGGACTATTCCTGGGCGCATGTCCGCAACCTGTTCGGAAAGCTGGTAGATAAAACCGGAGATATGTATCAGTTATCAGAAGCCATATTCAAGACTGCCAAGATTATTGACGAGATGAAGAAAGGTAAGTCTGAAGGAGATGCTATATTGGCGGCTCAAGAGGCATTGTTTGATTACTCTCTGGTTAGCCCTTCAGTAAGGTATTTACGCAATGCTCCGGTAGGTTCACCGTTTCTTACGTTTGCGATTAAAGCATTGCCGCAAATGGTAAAGGTAGCCACTACGCATCCTTTACGGTTTGCGCCTTATATCGCCATCCCTTACGTTCTGACTGCTCTTATAGCCAGTTCAGCGGATGTTGATGATGACGATGTTGATAAGCTGAAAAAGGCTTTGCCTGAATGGCTACAGAAACAGGGACATGCTTATATATTGCCGTACAAAGATTCATCCGGTAATTGGGAGGCAATGGATTTTGGCTATTTCTTCCCTTGGACGCAATGGACTGAACTTGCAAAGAATACAGCTAATGGTGATATTGGTGAAGCCTTTAAAGGTTCTGGATTATTGGGTGGGCCATTGCCTGATTTAATTACCGCAGCAAAAACAGGCATAGACCCATTTACGCAAAAAGAAATTATGGATGAACGCGATCCGCCTGAAAAACAGATGGCAGCACTTATGGGTTATCTGTACCGTATGGCAATGCCTACCTGGATAACCGACATAGGCGCAGCAGGCAAGTTGCACGAGGCTCTTACAGGTTATGTTGACAAGAAAACCGGCGCACCTAAAACGACAGTGACACAGGCTTTGTTAAGGTTTGCCGGGGTAAACTTGTACTCAATAAATCCTGATGAAAGCAGGGCTGCTAATATACGTAGAATGAAGTATGAAATTCAGGATGTGAAAGCACGTAGAACCGGGTTATTAAAAGATCGTAATTTAACACAGCAAGAACGCCAAGATATTTTTAAAGAATATAATGAAATTATTAAGCAAAGATATTTGCAAATGCAGGAATACGCTAAAGACTCTGAAGTTAATCCACGCTTGAAAACAAATTAATTAATATATTTGAATAAACCCTGTACTCGTGGTATAATGTAGCTTTAATTATAGGGTAAATGTATGCAAAAGCTATGTTCAGTTGCGGGTTGTGCAAATGATAATTATGTAAAAAATTTATGTTCAGTGCATTATTCAAGAATGCGTATATCTGGTACTACTGAATTAAATAAGCTCACTGATAATGAGAGATTTATGAATTATGTCACTATTGATAAAAACACTCAGGCATGGTTATGGATTGGAGGTATGTCAGGTAACGGTTATGGTCAGTTTTGGTTTAATGGTAAAGCTATTTCATCACACAGGTATGCATACATAATGCGTTATGGAGAAATACCTAAAGGAATGTGTGTATGTCATAAATATGAAGAATTAGGTAGGAATAATGTCAATCCAGATCATTTATTTTTAGGAACTTATTTAGATAATATGGCCGATGCGGCTAATAAAAATCGTACATTATTTGGTGGAAACAATCCAAGCAGTGTTTTAACTGAATATGATGTACAAGAGATTAGAACTTCTAAATTAAATGGTGTTGAATTAGCAGAAAAGTTTAGTGTTACTCCGACTACAATATCACATATAAGACGAGGGCATCACTGGAAGCGAGAAAATAACGCTCCTGATAATATTAAAACAACACTTCGTTTAAATAATAAAACTGGATATATAGGAGTTAGGTTTAAAAAAAATAAATATGAGGCTGCGTTATGCTCAAGAAAATTAAACATATCATTTTATTTAGGTAGATTTGATAATCCTATAGATGCTGCAATAGCTTATGATGAAAAAGCAATTGAATATTATGGAGATACGGCTAAATTAAACTTTCCGCGAAGAATCAAATAAATCTATACATATAGTAAACCATAGGAACAATCGGTTTTTTATACATGTTCAAAATTAGCTCACGCATAATGAGTGATGGCAAAGTGTGGTATAATACGCACATCCATCACTCATTCCGGTAACATCATGTTAGCTTCTTGGAATATCAATAATGCAGTAAAAATAACTCATATACCTACTGGAGAAACGGTGATTGTATCTAATACAAGATCAGAACACAAGAATAGGCTTCTAGGATTAAAAATTATTAGATCACGATTATGGGCGCTTGATCATGGCTTACAAAGGTCAGACTTGAATCAGATTGTTGCTAAATATGATTTTCCTGACGACATCAGTTATCCAGAGGATATTAATAAATTTAAAACTAGCCTGGAGCAATTATAATGTCCTGGCTCTTAAAAAAAGACGGCGTGCAAATAGCATCATTTCCATTCAAACCTTCGCTTGATCAGTTGACTCGAACTCTGCCAGATAGCATGTCGGCTATTAATCTACTGGCTAACAAGCCTGATCCAATTTACACTCTTAAGGAGACGCACAGTTGAACGAATTAATTATGGCAGGACTTTTTATCATGCTTGGATTTGTTGGTGCTTATGCCCATTATTTCAAGAAATTCTACATCGATAAAACTACGCAATGCACTTTGATGGAATATTTAAAGGGCAATCTTCCTTCTACATTATATACTTTCGGTGCCATTATATTTGCAGAAATGAGCCTTTCAGCGGTAAGCACAGCCATATCAATAGGCGCTGTTGTAGGGGCGCTCACAGCGGGTTATACATCGGACTCTATACTTGATTGTGCGCCTGATGCGGTAAAAGTAGGTTTTGACAAGGCTGTTGAAGCAGTGCAAAAAGATGTTTAATTTTATCTCAAACCTAATAACACCAGATAAACGTCTGCACTTCATGGCTGGTGTTGTGCTGGCTACACTAGGGCTATTAATTAGTCCAATATCGGCAATAATTATTGTCTTGCTAGCAGCGGCAGGTAAGGAATTTTATGATGAGATTTCAAAACGCGGAACCCCTGACTTTTTAGATTTCCTATGGACGGTTATTGGTGGAGTATTCCCGATTCTGGCTTATTTACTGAACGGTTGGTTATTATGATTTACGCTTATATTTCCGGCGCTCTTGCGCTCATATTCTCTGGGTTAGCGGCCTATATCAAGATACTTAAAGCCAAGACTGAAACTGCACAAGTAAGAGCGCAAGCGGCTGAAGTGACTGCAAAATCAGCAACAGCAGTTATTGAGCAAAAAGTAAAGACAGAAGATGCTGTGGTCAAGGTTCAGGAAGCTTTGAACCAGAAACATATCGCAGCACAGGCAAGAATTGACACGCACATACCAGCCGCTAGAACGGACTTTGATAATGACACTTTTTAAAGCATTACTGCTTGCTGGATTACTTGCAGGGTGCGCTCCTACCATTCAAACAGTATATCTTAAAACAGAATTAACCAGACCACCACGTCCGGTATTGGCAAAGGTCAAGTCGGCTGAATTGGAGTGCGTCAGTCAGGATGTCTACGAACGTCTATATAACCGTCAAAGAGCCATCACCGATTATGCTGTTTTGCTGGAAACTATCATAGATTCAACTAAGCAAGACCTGAATAAAAAATGAAAAAAATAGAATGTATACAAAAAAATCTCAATGAAATTAATGACTCGATAGAACTGCTGAAAAACGTTCAAGGCGATTTAAGAGAACAGCTTGCATACGCTTTAGTTCTAGCAAGCGGCAAAGATGTTCACGCTTCAGATTGTGCGACAAGCAATGCACCTGCTTATTGTCCTGGTAAATGTGATTGCGATTGTTGCGTAGCAATAAAATAATTAATCGCGTCGTGATGACGCCAAGGCTTTTATGAAAATCTATTATTATATCCCTAGAATAAACCATTATGGGCCGGTTGGGTTTATGGGGTCAATGAATAGGCAGAAAATAGAAGCCATGTCCAGACGTGATAGCAACGGGAAGGTATATGACTGCGACATCAGCGATTTCAAAGGACATTTAATGGGGAATCATTGGCATGGTTGATTTAAGAAAGATGCTTGGCTATGACGAGGGTTTAAGGCTTACCGCTTACCTTTGCCCTGCCCGTAAGCTAACTGTTGGATACGGCCATAATTTAGATGCTGACAAGGCATTATCCATACTACACAGAAACATTAATATAGGTGACAAGATAACGCTAGATGAAGCAGACAAGCTTCTTGATTATGATATTCAAAAAGCTGTTTCTGGAATCAATAAGAAACTACCTGGATTTTCTGACTTGCAAGAAAAATACCGGGTAGTGCTAATTAATATGGCTTTCAACATTGGCATTAATGGCATTCTAACTTTCAAAAACACCATAAAAAGCATGTTTGCCAATAACGATGTTGCGGTTATCGCAGGAATCAAGAACTCTGCTTATTACCGGCAGGTTACTAATCGTGCCAACCGGATGATAAGTATCATTAAAGGGGTTATTCCATCTGAATATAGTTAAGGTAGTTTATCCCACTTTGCCCCGTAAGAAATTACATTAACAATTTCATCGCTATCATTGAAAGCGGAAACCTCACCCCAATAACGTTTTTTGTTTTTACCCTTGCCGCTAGATTGCACATCAATACAGGTTACAAAAGCGTATATCTTACCCATAGATTGCCTGTATGTGATGCTGTCAAATTTCAAATTATTGACCATCGGTATATCTTCAATTCCCATTTTAATTCTCCTAATTATGCTATGTATGGTTTATCTTCTTAGCCTAGCAATAGCCTCTTTTAATTGTGGAATTGCAAAATCTGTTAGCAAGTGATTTGAACATATAAAATCTCCAGTCTCAAGATTAATATGAAGTTCAATATTTTTTATTGCAGCATCAACTGTATCAGATAGCGATCTAGTTTTTGGTTTTATTCCTTCAGTCATTATTTTTCCTTTGTTTTATGCTTTTTATCGTTCTTATTTAAAAGGATCGTACCACGAAGGTAAATTCATCATCCAATCTTTAGTTCTACATTTCCTATCATAACTAAACACCGCATTAAAAAACAAGAATGTAACAAATACCCCTATTACAAATATTAAAATTTTTATTTCCATTTTATTATCCTAAGCCTGCATTGTTTTTGCCCATTTTTTCAGGGCATCAAATAGTTTTTCCAGCTCTGTAAAGCTGGTGTCGTAACGTTCAACAAACATCATTAAGTCTGACTTGATGTCATCGAATGGTTTACCTTCACGCCTCGCGGCAAGTTCTAGCAACAAATCATCAGCACTTATTTCATGCAATGGGCTATGCGCGTACTTTTCATCGTGCCGCTTACGCCTATCGCCGTCAATCCTCCAGTCATGTTTAACATGCTCATCATTTATAGTCACTTCGATAGGTTCTTCCTTAGCTTGCATGAATAATTTGTTGTAACTAACACTAGTCGCTTCCGGTTCGGTTAAGATTACTGGCGCAACTACTTCATGTTTTGCTACTTCCTGCTCTATTAATTCGCTTACGCCTTCAATAATAGCGTCTTCTGCTACATTTCCAAACACCTTTACGGAACGCAGCACTGATCTTGGCTTGTCGTAGTCCATTACTTCAAGAGCTTGCTCATCAGCTTCAGGTATTGCGCTTTCCTGCTCGATAATCCTGAATATTTCATCGACCGGAAGGTTTTTACGTTTAACCTGATTAAATACTTTATCTGCGATATTTTTGTTCTTTGGTGATGCAATTGCATAGAACGCTGTTGGCGAGATTCCTACAGTGTCAAAGTCTGTAATCTTAAGTTTTGCTGCCAGTCTACCGGCATGTACATATCGGTTTCTAGCTTGTTGAGTAACCACACATAATGGGTGATAAGGGTTTTTGATTCGCAAGTTGTTAATAAACTCACCAAGATCCTTATCAGAACCGAACCTATCACGAATGTGCATACACAGCATCCATATCATTAGTTGTGACTGATTGTAGATGCTTTCCATTCTATCAGCCAGTTCGTCGGCATTCATTTTGCTCATATCGGCAAATGATGTAAGTTCTGCTTCCTGCTCACCTCGAATAAACGCCTTCCTTTGTTCAAGCTCTTGCGGAGTCCTGAATTTTGTTACATTTTTAGTAGTCATTTTTTATTACCTCTTTAACAAGTGCTCTAATTTCATTTTGTGCCAACTTGATGCTGTTTGATTTTTCAGGCAGCTCAAGCACACTTAATCCTAGTGCTATGCTATCACGGTAACATTTTCTGTCAAATATATTTTGCTGTAATTGGGTTACATCGGGGTAAAGTGCAATAACACTACGTGCCTCTTCTATCTCTGTACCCTTCGGATTCGTTGGCGCTAAGTTTATGACTGCGTAGCATTGCATCTTTTTATTGATGCCGCGAGCTTTGCTGATTAAGATATTCATTTGATGAAATGAATCCATGTCAAACTTACTTGGCTTGACTGGTATTATCACTATGTCAGCTACGCTTAATGCCGACCTTAGTTCTTCTGATGATCGCCCAGGAACATCAACTAAAACATGCTGGTATCGGGTAGACAAGTCCTCCAGAGTTGTATCTATTTCCAGGTACTTTTGAATGCACCATATCTTTGTTTTGTCGGGGTAATCAATCTTGCGGTCAGCCCACCATCCAGTAATACTCGCCTGCTGATCAGCGTCAACGATCATACAGTCATAAGCTTGTTCCGCAAGTGCGACGGCAACATTGGCGCATAGTGTTGATTTGCCTACACCTCCCTTTGTGGACCCGAATAGTATGATGCTCATTGTTATACCTATCTATTAAAGTAGCGTATAGATTACCGCAAATTTTAATAGATAGGCAAGGGAATTATGCCTATGTTGGCATGGTTAAGATGTCATGGGTTAAACATATCCAGCAGTGATTAGGTCTTCTTTCGATAGAAGAATGTCGAAGTGTGCTAAGTCAATATCGGTTGCATCCGTCTCATACGAAAATACTTCACCGCCTGGATTAATCCCAAGTTTGTGCGTCTTGTCGATGGCGTGCGCAATGCCCTTAGCGTGTGTAATCACAACGCCTATAAACTGCTGCCCCTTTGGTTTCTCTGTGTCGCAAAATGACATCCACAAACACCTTTCCTGGGAATTACTCTCACTTACTAATGCCTGTTCAAATATAACTCGTCGTTCTTTGCTCGAAATCATTTATTTAAATCCTCTTTTTTAAAATATAGAGCCACCATTTTTAAAATATAGTGACACCATTAGTGCGAATGGCGGCAATAAAACAAGAATACCTCCATACCATTTTCCACAAAATACTAAGAATGTCCCGATATATATAATTATTCCACATAATATTAACGTGCCAATCATTTCGTTTTCTCGTTTTGTATATTAACATACTCAATTTCGTCGTCAACAATAATACGTAGACTTTCAAGTTCTTTGCTTGCCCAACCATTTCCACTAGGCCCATCATCCTGCACATAATATAGCATTTCTCTTAGAAATTCCGCTTGTTTACGAGTGAATCTTATAGTTACGTATTCAATCTGTTGCTCTGCTCTTGCAATCCGATTAGATTCTTCTAAATTTTTAACCCCAATATCGTGCAGAATTTTTTCCTGCTCTTCTTTGCGTATTACTACACATTCTACTGCACGATCTTTAAGTTCTTGGCGTTGCATTGATTCAATTTCTAATTGCTTTTTAACACGTAATGCTTCAACCCTATCTGCCTCATCTTTAATGATCTTAGCGGCTCTTTCTTCTGCTTTACGTTGCTCTTCAGCTTGTATACGTTTGCGCTCGGCTTCAATTTTTAATTCTTGTTCCACAGCATAGGCTTCAATGCGGGTTTTAACAATGCTTTGAAACGCTTCCAGTCCGTTGTTGGTGATTATGTTTTGAAGGTCTCGAAAAAGGAATTGCGTTACCGTCACATATTCGGTATACCACGCCAGCTTCACACGTATATCTTGTGCGGCTGCGTCTGCTCTGATTTTTCCGTCAGCTAAAGCATCATCCAGCTTGGAGTACAACGATGATAATAATCGCTGGCTTTTCATTGCTCCTAACCAATCCGGCACAGTCACCGACAAGGTTATAGGTTTGATTTCATCGTTCAAGGATTGTACATGCGCTTTAAACGCTTGTTCACGCTCGGCCTTTGCCATCACCTTACGTGCTTCTTTTTGCGTCTTTACGGCCTTTTCCTGTTGTAATGCGATAGCGTTAAACTTGGCTGCGTAGTTTTCCAGTTCCCGCGTAACTTCACTGATTGACAGGGTTTGATCAACTACAGACTTAGCGGTTGCAATACAGCGTTTCGCGGTTTCCCGGCCAATCTTGCTTTCTGCCTCTGCTTGTGCGAAATCTTCGTCAGTAACCAAGTCAGTAATAGCATTGGCTAAAAACTTATCGAATAAGGGCTTAACTTCGTCTATGTTACACCGCTCCAGTGCGCCTGATACCTGTACAATTACCGCTGGAAGGTCTTTAATCGGCTCGGCTTTTGGAGGTTCTATGACTTCAACGTGTTGATAGCTCTTAAGATCAATATCAAACTGGTTCCATGCTGCTATTATGTCCTCACGTAAGACTGGATCTGATTCATACCAGAAGTGTTTTTCTTCCAGCAATTCGTCGTTAGCGTCCCATCGTGTTGCCATGAATAGGCATTTGTCAGCATCCGATACGTAGAGTTGATGTTCCATTTGCGTATGATATTTCTTTGGCAGGTCGTCAACAGTTAAGGCATTTCTGATGGCGTTATTTAAAGTTTTGTGTTCAAACGCTATATTGTCCCCGATGGTAAGCCCGTCGAACGATGCCGAGAACTTGCCTTTTGTCCCCACAACCGGGTATAAATCCTCGCCTATAATTTCCACAGCCAACGGTCTTGCAAGTCGTTCAAAACGATGGCCGTCATCGAAAATGCGTTGGGTGAATGAGCTGACTTCCGGGATGATGCCGGTCGCCTTTTTCTGCAATAGAGCAGCGCGTGAACAGTAACCGCAGTTGAGGACATCGGGCGTTTCGCTGGCGTTAAAGTAGTTTAGACGGTGTTGATGCCACGCATCGTCTCCCTGGATAATGTTAATTATTTTCATTAACTTCCCAAGATTGTATAGTAATTAACTGCTGATCAGTAAGCGTTAAACCGCTGGATTCTACTCGTCCTATAATGGCGGCATGGGTTTGTTTGCCGTCTTCAATGAGTTTTTTCCATTGCGCTTTGTTGGTGCTGAACTTTTTATCTGGATAGTAGACGGGTTCTTTTAGTTCATTTTCGTTGTTAATGGCGTCCACGGAATCATGCTCGGTGATGTCCATAGCCTGCATCCAAAGATACCTGCGAAGATATGATTGTACTGCCCCTAGCTCCTGGATTGGCGTTGCGCCTTTTAACCCTGCCGGAACTATTTCAGAGGTGAATTTTATGACGTTATCGGTTTCTGTATCGTGAATGTTTAAAACGGCTTTGTCGCCAAAGTCTACTACTCCACACAGTCCGACTTCATTAAAAATTTTAGTGACTTGCGGCATGAAATCGGCCAGTTCAAAATAAGGCCGTTTGGTGTAGTCATTTTTTGCTGATTTTCTCAGTTCAATTTGTGATAATTGGAATCGTGCTTGTTGTAGTTTTTTGTGAACCGATGGTTTTTCTTGTGTCATTGTTAAATTCCAGTTATGTAAAAATCGTCATAGCATTCGCTGTACTGATCCATGTAGGCGTAAGCCTTTATCCGTGGCGAATTGCCTTTGTTGAAGTCATACTTTGCCAGTGCTTTAAGTAAATATTGGATCATTTTTGTTCCGTTAAAGTTAGAAAAACCGGAATTTCACCGGAAAAATTAATTAGTATTTTGATGCTAAATTGTAGCACATGCTAAACAATCATTCAAGATATTATGTTAGGTCACTCATCATGCGTTACCGGATCACGCATCACCCGGCAATACACAATAGTATCGTCAGGGTATTTACGTTTAGCCTGTTTCTCTGCATCCTCATAATTTTTAGCTAGACATTCAAATATACCAACCCCTTCAATCATGATATTCCAGAGATGCCGCATGTCAATTCCATAATTTAGGGAAGAGGCCACCTATAATAAACATTCCTATCCATAAAATAAGTACCGTAGCGGCGAGGATTTCTAGGGATGTTGGTTTTTTAGTTCTCATAATTTGAATTTTTGTTTTGTTTTAAAATAACAACGGTGTATGAAAATGTGTGTTTTTATGAGTAATCAGTAATATGACGCACCTACGTAAAACTGCCCAATATGCAAGCACCAATGCCAACCATCATAATATGAGGAAGCAAACGCAAAATAGGGCTTACCTCTCCATGTCTTACGTGTTTCAAATCCAATTACCCATTCGCCTTGTCGAGCAGACCAGTAAATATGCTGCCACCATTTAAGTTCTTGCATTTCTATCTCCTTTTTCTCATGATTTTCTCTGTGCCTTTAGTTTGGTTAGTTTAGCGTACTTCTTTTGCAGACGGTTCAGAGAGAACTCGCGGTCTGCTTCGATGCGTGCTATCACTCTTTCGGTTTCGGATATTTCGGTTTCCAGGATTGAATTTACCGGAGCAACATGGATACCTTCCGAACTGAAATTAGCGTAGTTATCACAGGTGCTGCATGGGTGATCCCCTCCGTTAATGTGTAAGTATTTGCAGGTGCGGCATTTAGATATAGTCATTTTGGCTCTCTAAAGTTACATTCATGATAATCAAAACACCATTTGCATGAACGCTCAGGGTGCTTGCATTGCGATCTGTCGGGAACTTGCTTTACAAAGTCTCGGTATTGTTTATGAAAATTCCAGAGATTGATTGCCGGAAAGGTAAAATTTGCCCAAGATAAAATTCTCATTTTGTTCTCGCATGTTTGTTAAAAAGTCCAACAATGGGGCCTATGATTCCCACTATTGCAAGGATGATGCAGAGTAGGGTATCTTCGATAAGGTTTTTGATTATATTCATTTGTTGTTTATTAGCCACATTTAGAGTCCGAACAATTCAAACACAATGTACATCCCTCGCTGATAACTACCGCCTTAACACCGCATTTGGGGCATAACTTGGCTTTTTCAGGGAAGTTTAGCGTTTCCTCCGGCTTTTCGCCCTGTAGTGCGTCGAATTGCGCCCTTTTTTCAGCTAATATCGCTTTAACATGGGCTTCCATTTCTACCGGCTGGATAATTCCTATGGCGACTAGGTGCTGTTCGATAATGCTGCCGATCTTGGCGACAAGCGAGGGGTGAAACGTGCCTTTTTGGTAGAATCCTCCGCGTGGGTCGAATACATGCTTAAGCTCTTCGGTAATGAACGAAGAATCGCCGTTCCTGAATACCGCAGAGATAAGCCGTGTTAATGCCACTATCCACTGGAACTGGGACATATTGCGCGAGTTAGCGAATATCTCAAATGGGTAAGTTTTGCCGCCTACTTCAATGTTGTTGATGGTGATGTACATTGAGTTGTCATCGTTTGGCACTTTAACTTTGTAAGTGCTGCCGTTGAGGATTTCACCACGCTTGATCTCTTTGTTCATGATGGGGATTGTTTCTACAGGCTTATCTGCCGCCGTTAAAACCTTTTGACTCACGATCTTACCTTCTATCTTTGTAGCCATCAGTTGATTTCCATTTTTTTGACTTCATTAATTCCAGATAGGTAGCATATTTCATCTATCCCCTCATTAAGCGAAGGTGCTTCATAGCTATTTGCTATTCTCATCGCTGCTTTCGTCCATGCCGTTAACGTAAGCCCTCTGTTATCCGTATTGTATCTACGTGTGGCGTGCGTTAAAACATCTTGCATTGGCATTACAACAGCACGAACTGACATATCCCTTGATTTCGCCATGCCTATGTATCTTCTGCGATTAGATATGCTCATATTTGGTCTGTCTATAACAATACTTCTGCCAAGTGCCGCGCCATGTGAAAATATACAATCCTCAACAGCCTTATATAGCGGTTTTAGTGTTTTTTCGTATGCCCCTCCATCTCCTCCGTGAAGCGCAGACACAATAGCATCATCATTAATTATAAGATACCCTTCAGCAGCGTATTTGCGGGTTAGCGTGCTTTTCCCGGACGCTATATTTCCTACTAAAATAATAATTTCATTTTCCATCAGTTGCCTACCATTTTTTTTATTTCATTAAACAATCGGTCTGCTTCCTTTTGTTCATGATTACTACATCCTCGGTATCCGTCGCTATCTTCTTCTATGGCCTCAAGGCGCGCTTTTATTTCTGCCTGTATCCATTCACGGATTAATTCTATCGTTACCTTGTTCATCAATTTTTCCTAATCTAAAGTGCATTACAGGACATACAATCAGGTAGCCATTGAACCTGAAACCATAATAAACGAATGGTAGCTTTACAGCGTCTTCCGGCTCGTCTTTGTCCAACAATTCGTACACATCTATATCTTCCAGCTCCTTGCTGTCCCATAACTGGAAACTGTTGCCTTTGCTGCCTTCCATATCAATGTATGTCCGGCATGGCTTCGGGAAGTCTTCGTGCGCTATCAGCTCAACTATCTCCTTACTGCCAACTCGGTATTGCTTCATGATGTCCTTACGGCTGAGTTCATGTGGCTGTTGAGGCTTTCTGCCATTGATATAGTAGTTTGCCAAGCCGGTAAGGTCTTCCATAGGATACAGCGCGGTCTTGCCATCCTTAATGCGCTTATCGCCCATTCTTCTAACTAATATCTGTGATGACTGCGTGTAACTAAAGCCGGTCATGTCGGAAAATTCTTGAACTCCTGCATACTCAGGCTTCATCAATAAACCTCATACGGATAAAGCTTATCTAAATTAGAGAAGCCAGCAGATTGCACGTCTTTAAGTAAAATCTTTTCTCGCAGTTTTTCATTGTCTGCTTGCAATGAAGCTACTTTCTTTTCAAGCTTGGCTATGTATGCAATTACGAGTAGGTGTGTTGGGTTGTCGTCGTTCATAATATGTTCCTTACAATGTAATTGCGTACTTTCCTGGACACCAGGAAACCGGAGGAAATGCTCTGATAGCGTCATTTAATTGTTCGAGTGCTGTTTTAATTTCATCAGGTAATTCCATATCTTCAGAAAGTTCATCATACCAACAATCTTCTGGTACTTGTGACAGATAAATAGGTTTGCACGATACCAGTCTTAATACTGACGCAACACAATCAACTAATGGTTCGTCGAACTCGTCAAGAATATTCTCAAGATCGTCTTGGTTAAAAATATATTTGTCGAATGCTTCTGAATAAATTGGTGTTTCATAATCCCATTCGATTTTTTCTCGCTCTGCATAACGTTTAGCATCACGTTTATCGCGGCATGGTTTGCAATGGATATACATTTTTTCTGCTGGATCTCCGCAATCCTCACACGGGCTATGTGTGCAGCCGTCATATCTAGCTGCATCTTCAGTGTTATAAAGAGTGCCTTTTGCACTTTTCCAGAGCGTTACAGTTACCTGTGTGGCTGCGGATTCATCGGTATTCAAGATAATTTTGTTCATTATTATCTCCGTTCGGTTATATCAAAGCCAAACGCTTCGGCTTCAAGCGCACTAGCCCGGTCGTCAAGTTTACGTGCAAGGGCACGTTCTTCTTCTCGATCTTTTCTGGAATCAGCTCGATAGGCGCATTGGCGTATTCGGTTGGCTGAGTTTCTTAATTCTTGTATCCTTGTTTGACGGTCTTCGGTCATCAGTATTCTCCTAGAACTAGGTTGCATTTATTTATTAAATATTTACTGGCTTCTAAGCTGCCAAGATATATCAGCAGCAATAGGACTACGGTTACTACTATGATTTTGTTGATTAACCACATTATTTACGCTCACATCTTTTTAAAATAATGTATCCAGATGCTAGTATTACCATAAATGCGACTAGATTTTTTGCTAAAATTATAATTCCCATGTTAGCTTCTACCCCAATCTCGCGCAAATATGGCAAAAGTTAATGCAATTGTCCATACCCACCATAGACCATGCAAAAGATTAAATCCTCTTGATGCCAGCAATATTCCTATCAGGACGAAAATTGCATATTTAGCTATTATTTTCACAGTGATTTCCTCGCGTCTTCTTCGGTTAAAAATAGTTTTTTGGCTTTGAAAAGATAAATATCCACCGGATCGCCTCCCCATGTGTGTTGCTCTACATCTTTCTTGAATAAGCCCTTGGCCCAGTATTTGTCGCCATTCTTAGGTTGCGTAAATTCACTTAATGTTGGGTGCGTCATATTGGCGTTACCTTAAATTTTAATCTATCGAATCGCTCTTCCGGCCACCAAGATTGCACATACCAAACACTATACTTAGCAAAGCCGCTTATTGTTTCTATTTTCCAAGTTTTCATATCAAAATCCTGATGTGTCGTCATGCCCACGGAGAAATACCGGGGCTATTCTAGCTGTTAGTGTTTCCCAGGGATTGTCATCACAACACTCAAGAGGAAGGTCTACTAATGGTTCCTGTGATATTGTTTCCAGATACTTAACGAAACCTGAAACAAACGCTATAGAGTAGTGGCGCACGGAATGTTCATAGGAAAACGGATAATCTTTGTGCAGCATAGATGTGTACTCTTTTGCAAACACATTGAGCTGATCAAGAGTAAAGGAAATCATGGCGTGGCTCCTAGTTCAACAAGTTTAGCTACCAGGGCTATCAGCATCATGCGTTTGGTGACATAACCCATATCGCCGGAGTCGGCAAGCAAGCAATCTTGGCCGTCCAGTATGCGAAATGACCAGAGTCCGTCCTGGTTTTTGTATTCTGTAATAATTTCTTTCATATAATACCTTTTGTTTAATGTCGTAAAAATAGACAATAGTTAGGTTATGCGACAATCTGTCGTATAATTAAGCGTTATACATCACGTCCATGTTTCGGCTTCTTTCAGAGCCGCGCATAGTGTTGGATAATTTCCATAAGGCCGCTCTTCCCCACCATATTGCGGAACTTCAAACAACTCAATTCTCCCGTCAGGATAACACCGTACTATTGGGCCTCCTTCTTCAAAAAATTCCCAAAGTTCAATTACCCCGTCATTTCTTTTTTCTGCTCGTAACGCCATCTCGCATCCTCAAAAATGTATAACTCTTAGTTCAAGCGGACAAGCCGCCATGTTGCGCATTTGCGCGGTTAAAGTTCAGTGTGGCGGCTTCCCGCTTAACACGGCGTTATGCGCCGCGTCTAGGCTTCCTTGTCGTAAATTCATCCAGTACTCTGAGTGCTTCTGCCGTCCGTGGATCAATAGTCATCTCGCGCACATGGCGCATTTCGTAGTTGATACACGCTAGTACGCAAGCTTCCCGCAATTCGGATGGGGTAAATTGCGCTCGCTCAATAAAGCTCTCCAGCATATTAACGAGGGCGTGGTACTCCGGGTCGTTCATGTATTTATCGCGTGGTGTTTTCATGTTTTGTCCTGTTGTTTGTGCATAACCCGTCGCTCAACAGGAGCGCGGGGATAATCTTTATTCATCTCAACACCCCGTATCGTCTGAACCTGAGTCATAGCCGCAATAGCTATGCGTCAAATCCCATAAACCTTTAAAGCCTAACGCCACGAAACCTAGTGCTACACCGATAACCGGCAGTGATGTGATGATGAATATCGTTGTTGCTGTAATTGTTAATATAATCATTGTTGTGATAATTGTTAAGTTATGCGACAGCCTTTGTTTTCCTTTCAAATTCACAGCATCTGACAATATTTACTACTCTTCTAAAATAATGCTCTTCTGCAATAACATCCATCTTTGCAAAGTCAAGGTCGCTACAATCATTCTTAATTTTTGTACAATTAGCGCACATTCCGCCTTTTGGCCTATATTCAATTATGTTGAGATTCATTTTATATTATCTCTCATTTCAATACATCTCAGTGGAGTTATGAATGTTGTAGTTTCATTGCATTCAGGACATAATAATAAGCTTTCTACATGCTTTGGATGTACGCATTCATAAGCCCACCCAATCCATTCACAATCATTACATTCACGTATTTGCTCAATTATTTCTTTCATCTCAACACCCCGTATCGTCTGAACCTGAGTCATAGCCGCAATAGCTATGCGTCAAATCCCATAAACCTTTAAAGCCTAACGCCACGAATCCCAGTGATACGGCGATAACCGGCAGTGATGTTATGATGAGTATTGTTGTTGCCGCGATTGTTATAATGTTCATTGCCAGTACCCATAAATTGATAAAAGTAAAAGTGCCGCTATTACGATGTCTAAATAATCCTGCGCACTCATAAATACCCCTCGAATAACGCCCAATAAAGACCGAATAAAACAATAATACTGCACCCTGCGGCAACCAGCATTAATGTGAATACGGTTGCGATAATAGCTACAGGACTCATTTCCTTACCTCTATAAGTCTAGCTATCGTGCCGGTAGGATATGCGTCTTGAGCTAATCGTTTAGCTCCCAACACCGTGTAAGCGTTACATTTATATGATGTTGCAACTTCATCGTCATGTGATAGGAATAACAGCACTTCAAAGTTTCTTTTAGTTAAAAATCGCATAGTTTTCTCTCGATAATTCTGATTATGTAATGCCCTGAAACAACCAGGGCTGCGAATGCTAATATTGGCGTAGCGTGTATCGCTATCAAACAGCCGATAAACAGCCATAGCCACCAATAGGCCAGTAGCTTTAAATATATCATGTGGTTTTCTCCTTGTTTCTTCGGTTGGCAATGCAAAACGCATAACTATCTTTTATTTCAGCTTTATCCCAATTCCATTCATTGTAGTCAACTGTCGGAAAATAACGCCGGTTGTCTCCGTCTTCTATTGTCCTATAGACTTTAGTTAGGTAAATGGTGTCTGCATAAGGCATAGTTTCTTCGTAAACTTGTTGGCCTCCAATAATAAAAACGCTGTCCTGGCCTGATAAATCACAAGCTTTTAGGGCATCTTCGCAGTTACTAACAAATATTGCACCGTCCCGGTTACGTCCGTACTCTGCATTGCTGGTTATGACAACATTCAAACGGCCAGTTAGCGGTTTCCTTCCAATAGATTCAAACGTACTCCTACCCATTATCACAGCATGTCCCATCGTTAATTCTTTGAAGCGTTTAAGATCTTTATGGATATACCAAGGTATCTTTCCGTCTGCCCCGATCAGGCGATTCCTATCACAAGCGGCTATGATGTTTATTTTCATAGTGAACCCAATATTTCAGCATGCACATACAAAGCTCTTCTTAAAAGCTCATTTTCTTGTAAATCAGCTACTCTTAATATCTCCTTTGCTTTAGCATCTTTATACGCAATACTAGCTTCATTTTTAGTCTGGAATCTACCGATCTGTCTTTGTACCCCATTTATATGGCAAGATACTTTGAATCTGTTTCTACCTTTTTCATACCAAACTCCTATATATTCCCCGCTTCTATCAACACCAGTTAGAAGCGCATTAACATTGGTGGCTACGAATAAGCATCTTTCAGGAGAGTATATTCGATTGCCAGGTACTAGAATATCCTTATCCAATACATTTCCATGCCAATCTTGCAGCTCCATCCATAATTTAAAATTAGAAAATATCTTCCATTCGTCAACTACCTTACACCCATTATAAGAAGGCTTTTTTAGCAAGTATTTTTGGCAATAACAACGCTCAAGCATATGCTTCCATGTCGTATAAAATATACATCGTGTTTGTTTTCCGTGAATAATTGGACTAACCATATAATCAGCGTCATTTATACCGACTCCAAATACAAGCCTTCTAAATGCTACTGACTTTTTTGTTGGGTGAAGTATGGTAAAATTAGCATATGTATCACATGCCGATATGAGTGATATTTTCATAATCAATTATCAGCCATCGGGTAATCCATCGGCGTTACGTTTTCCGGTGGTGTGCCTGTGATTAACTGCAACATGCAGAAAAACGCAAACAGAACAATCACCATTTTTGCAAACATGGCAAAGGTTTCAAATAAAATAGCCCATAGTGACTCAGTTTTTGTTGTTTTCACGGTAATACTCCAGGTAATCAATAGTTATAAAAAAGTACATTGATGAGAAGAATGTTATTGTCGGAACAAAAACAATGAACGCACAAATGGTAATGAGTTTTTTTAAGATAAGCTTTATTTGCATTACTTATTTAACCAATATTTGCGAGCTGTAAATTGGGATAAAGCCTAAAAGATAATACGTTATTACTGCTACCGTGCAGCTAGGTCTTAAAAGACTTTGTTCTCTTTTATTTAATATGTAAATTGTTTTTCTCATAATTTAATCCTCGCATCTAAGGCGATTGCCATGTTCTCATCTAAAATTAATGGGTTTATATCCAGCTCTTGTATAGCCGGATTATCTGTTACCAGCTTTGACACTTTCAGCAATACATTAATCAGTGCTTGCTTGTTAGCTTCCGGTAGATTTCGGAACTTTGCAATGTACTTGGCCGCTTTCGTGCTAGCTATCAGCTTTTCAGCCTTAGCAATGGTCAATGGTGCTAGTGCTATTGCGTTATCTTGCAGCACTTCAACCATCGTCCCTCCTAACCCGAAGCTAATTGCTGCTCCGAACACTGGATCTCTGACTACTCCGATCATTAACTCGCGTCCGTTTTTAGATTTGAACATTGGCTCTACCGTACAGACGATATTTTTCAACTCTGGTTGTAATGCGTGTACGGCTTCATCAAGTTGAGTATAAGCAAACTCTGCTTGTGCAGAACTTTCTATATTTAAAATAACACCGCCTATATCCGACTTGTGACTAAACTCAGGCATATTTATTTTTAGGACGACAGGGAAATTCAACTTTGCGCTTTCAAGATAAGCTTGCATTGCACTACGCACAACAACCGTCTTTGTCACAGGTATGTCGTAAGCTTCAAGTATCTCTTTGCTTGATGCGGTATCCAGCACTGTTCCTATCAGGGATTCATCGATGAATAGCGGAACACCGGGATCGGTGATTTCTGGTTCTTGCGATTTTGTTACAACTGGAAGAAACGAGAAAGCATCAACTGCCTGCTCAGGCGTATCGAAATGACATACATTTGTGCCTTTGAATAACTCGCGTCCAGCTTGAACCCGGTTGCCGCCGATGAATGAAGCCATGATGGGCATAGCGGTTAGGTTTGAATATTTAATAAGCACTCTTGCGATATTCTCAACATCAGTGCCGCTTTGTGGCGTGACTATCGCTAATATGCCATCCGCGTTGTCTGAGTGGATAAGCACTTCAAGCGCCTTTTCATAGTCAATTGATGTAGCTGCACCTACCAAGTCAACCGGATTTGATCGTGACCAGTTGGGCGATAATCGGCTATTCAATGCCTCAATTAGCACAGGGCTGATTTCAGTCAGTTGCACGCCTACTTTTTCGGTTCGGTCAGTACTCATTACCCCTGGGCCTCCTGCGTTTGTCATGATGACAAGACGTTTGTTTTCGATGGGCGCATGACCTTTGGACAGTATCTTTATCGCCGTAAAGATGTCTGCACTGGATTCTATGCGCGTGATGCCTGGAATAGAGATAGCGGCATTGAAAATTTTATCGTTTGACACCATAGACGCTGTATGTGACTGCGCTGCTTTGCTGCCTGCTTTGCTATGCCCAGATTTAATGATGATAACCGGCTTGTTTTGATCTGCACAGGCTTTTAATCCGGCAATAAATTTGTCGCCTGATTTTATGCTTTCAATATAGAGAAACGCGGATTGGGTTTTTTCATCGGTTGCTATAAATTCAAGCAGGTCTCCAAAATCTACGTTGTCAGAGTTTCCTAGTGATACCACTGTTGAAAAACCAATGTCCTCTGTCGCAGCCCAGTCCAGTACGCCGGTGATAATTGCGCCTGATTGTGACAAAATAGCCATGCTGCCATCTTTTACCTTACCATTGCCGAAGGTAGCATCCAGTTTTTTTCCGGGACGAATAACACCCAGGCAATTACTTCCAATGAACCTGATATCATGTGCATTGGCTATGTAATTAATTTCATCTTGCAATGCTTTGCCTTCCGCTCCAAGTTCAGAAAACCCCGCTGTTATAATGATGACGTTGCGTATTTCCTTATTTACACATTGCCACATAATACCTGGGACTGTTGCTGCTGGCGTGGCGATAACAGCCAAGTCTATTTCGTCAGCTATTTCATTTAATGATGCGTATGCTGGATGGCTCAATATAAAGCCACACTTATGATTGACAGGGTAAATTTCACCAGAAAAACCTGAATTTATCACATTCCTCAATACCTGATGACCGACTGACTCTATTCTTTCGCTTGCGCCTATGATGGCGATACTCTTTGGTTCAAAAAACTTTTTCATATTTTTTAAGCTAATAATTTATTTAAAAAACAGTTCGCCTCATATAGCCATGTCTCCATGTCATGTAAATAAGTGAACTGATATTCTGGATATTCGATAGCTTTTGCTAGTCTCTCTCTAGCTGAATCTAAGCTCCATCTTGCGTTGTCCAGCTCATCAATTCCTCCACATTTACTGAATGAATCTAACTTTTCCTGGGTGTCGGCAACGTCCTTGATAGCCTGTTCTAAATGTGAATTGCTCACGTAAATCTCCTAAAATTTAAGGTTGAAACTGGCTATCGCTGTTGTGCCAATTTGATCGTGTTGAAAGTACGGGTCATTGATCGTTTTCTGACGCTCTACACTGACTCCTAAACTTATATCATTACTAACTTGTACAATCAGTGGTAGGTTAAATTTAATCAGCGTGGTGCCATTGTTGTCGTCGATGATGATATATGGTTTGTCTGCTGCTTGTGCAGTATTTGACAATGCAAGCAGAAATAAGAAAAGTTTCATTGCTACCCTTTGCAGCTACAGTTTTCTTTAAGCAGAGATTTTATCAGGGCTATTTCAGCAATCATCTTATCAATATCTTTATCGCTATTTTCTTCAATAGCGTTTGCCATGTACTCGCAAAAGCAGTCTTCTTGCAGCCATTCTTTTAACTGTTTATTTTCGGCTTCCAGCGTGGCTATGTATTCTTGAACCGTTTCATTAATCATCCCCATACTCCGGTAGATCAACTAAATCCTGCTGGATGTAATGTAAATCAATTTGATCATCACCGTCGTCTAGTTCTTCAATATCAAATTCGTTCATGATTCCCCCTTGGGATAACAAAAGCACCACTATTTGCGGTTCTAAAAGTATTTGGTGAGTGGATAGCCGATAAGTTGTCAGGAGCAGGTTTTCGTCCGAAAAACGGGCAATACGAACCTTTTGAAACTTTGCGCATATTGGTGTGATGATCGGTGAATACCGTGCTATCTTTCCCGGTATCGGCTTTGTATGTAGTGCATAGTTTATGCGCTCTACAGTGGGTGCTAGTGCAATATAACATTATGAACCTCCTTTCTTGTCGCTTTCGCAACCTTCGCAATTCTGGCAAGGCCCATCACAAACTACGGGGATTTTGTAATATGGTGTGTCGCCACCTTTTTTTGTCCTGAATCCCGCCTCTGAATGAGCTTTGGCCCCAGTAAAATTGCCAAACCAGATAAACGCGTTCTTTATCTTGGCAGTAAGGAAATCTACGCTGGTAAAATCAACAAACTGACCGTGTACATCATTCATAATTGTTTTATCGAATTTTGCCCAGGCTAAGTATGACCACCAGAAATTCACATTATCAAGCAGCGCATAGCCGAAATCTGCTTCTTTTAGACTGCATTTTATGAATTTAACATCTGTGACGGTCGAGAATCTAAAGTTTGTACGAATGGCTGACGTTTTCTTAAAGGTTGTCTGCTCAAATATCGATTTGGATAAATTTGCACCATCTAATACGGCATTGCTCAAGTCGCAATAGGATAAGTTGGCCCCTACATAGTAGCCGTTAGAAAGGTCTGCACCTGAAAGATCAGCATGTTGTATGTTGACGTTAAGAATAAGCGCGACTCGTAGTGTTTTCGCAATGGTGTTAAACTCAGATTCACGGCTGAATATGACATTGCCAGTGTCTCTGTGTTTTATCTGGATTAAATTTCTTGTAGTTGGTGCAACGTACCGTCTGTCTAAATACATAATTGTTGTTTGGGTTGATAGTCTTTGCAATAACCGCTTGCTCTAACCTTGTTAATCGGTGGGCTGCGCTCAAAGCAGGTTCCTGTCAAGTCATGATTGCCCATAATTTTCTTTTTTGCCGGTTGGTATTTAAGGCAGTTTTTACAGGTGTTCATGTCCGTACTTCAAATACGCGGATACGAACTGCGCCTGGATGACTGTTTACTACCTTGCTGTATGCGTCTTGAATACGTTTAGCTGTCATTGTAAACTCAGTTTCTGTT
>Ga0172380_10000595_pt1 | contig 67987 bp, 140 predicted proteins | sample Leawe162metaG_FD_119747 | JGI IMG/M metagenome (GOLD analysis project Ga0172380, IMG submission 119747) | Leachate microbial communities from a municipal landfill in Southern Ontario, Canada - Leachate well 162 metaG | ecosystem: Engineered > Solid waste > Landfill > Unclassified | place... | reverse complement strand
GGGCACATACACGGTCAATTTGACAGTCACGAACGATTGTGGGTCTGACAGCGAAGTGAAGACCGGGCATATAACCGTTGGCAGTCCGCCAACTGCCGGGTTCTCTGCGAATGTAACGACAGGGGAATCTCCTCTTGTAGTTGCGTTTAAAGATAGTAGCACGGGTAGTCCATCAACTTGGGCATGGGATATTGATAATGACGGATTTGTGGATTATACAACAAGTTCTCCTGTGCACGAATATTCATCACCGGGCACATACACGGTCAATTTGACAGTCACGAACGATTGTGGGTCTGACAGTGAAGTGAAGATTGATTATATTACAGTGTATTCCGGATTAGGGTTGCCCGATGTTGATTTCTATGCCAATGCTACAACAGGGTATCCACCATTTGTGGTGCAATTTACAGATACTACTGTGACAGATCCTTTGTCTTGGTACTGGGAGTTTGGTGATGGAGAGTTTAGTACAGACCAAAATCCATTGCATTGGTATAATATTAGTGTTGGGGATTCTGGAAATAGTTACACGGTTAGTCTAAATGTAACAAATGCCACTGGGTATTCTGTAGAAACGAAATACAGTTATATAACATTATATCCACTATCTGTTAATTTTATAGGAACACCAACAAGTGGTTCTTCTCCGTTAACTGTAGATTTTTCAGATTTGACATCTAATGGTGTCCCAACTGCATGGTCGTGGAATTTTGGAGATGGAAATTACTCGTCTTTACAAAACCCAACGCATACATATTATGGGAATGGTAATACGTTTACAGTTACACTAAATGCTTCTAATGATTATTCTTGGGGAATATCTAACAAAATAGATTATATAACTTTAAAATTTGTTCCAACGCCTACTCCAACGCCTACATATCCACCACAGAATGGAACGGTTGGGTTATATCAGATTACATCTGTTAGTGGAGAGAGCTGGATAAGGTGGGATTGGGTTATACCCCCAGAGTTTATTGGGAGTGATTCTAAAATTCGAGTGTTGTTAGACGAAACAGAAGTGTATGATATGTCGTTATCTAATGCTAGTGAAATGTCAACAACATATACTGCGTCTGGGTTGAAACCAAACGAAAAACATACGATACGGTTGGTTGAATATTCTGACAGTGACCCGAATTATTTGTATCAGATATCATCCGATAGCAATGAAACGACTACAAAATACAGTGGTTGGTATTATATGTATTTTGTTATAATATCAATTATTTTGACTGTAATTGGATTGCTTGTTCGTAGTAGTCCGAAATCGGTTGTTTTTCTTATGTCCGCATTGGTTATAGAACTTTATTTGGTTGTTTCAACCTTGAGTACGATGACAATCATATCATGGGTTTCAATTTTGCTTGCGGTGGTAACTGGGTTTATTACTATATACATACTATATGATATGTATAGACGGTCAACATATTTGGGTGGTGGTTATTAATGTATAAAAAAGTTTTAATTATATTTTTATTTTTCATCGCACTTATTGGTGTTTCTAGTGCTATGGATATAACATTCCAGAAAGGTGAAACGTGGGTGGTTTGGAATTGGACAATCCCATCGGAATATATAAACACTGGGCATGGGATAACTGTATGGGTTGATGGTTTAGTTACTTATAATGTTAGTTTGGATACTAACCTGACAATACCTTATAATTATTATTTAACAAATGTTAATCCAAATGAAGAACACAATTTGAAAATATCTGTATATAATTCTAGCGGCTCCGTTGATTTGAATAATTCTATTGTCAGAACGCGGTATAGTGATATATTATATTATGTTTTATTTATTGTTTCTATCCAGTTGCTGCTATTGTCGGTTTTTGTGCGAAACAAATTGTTTTCAGTTGTTTTCGGTTCGTTTTCGTTATTTGTATTTTTATTCATAGCATATGTTTTTATTGGATATAACCCATCGTTTTCTAATATCGGTATAATATGTGCAGTTTTGAGTGGGTTCATCATTGTATATCATTTATATGAGTTGTATGTAAAACACTCGGGTTGGGATGGTGGATATTAAATGAAGTGTCAAAAGAAACTAAAAAGTGGGAAAATACCCGGAACCGTTGAAATACGGTATAAAGACGAACATGGGAAAACAATGTTTGAGTGGAAACGGAATCGTTCCGGAAGCAATGTTGAAGATGGGGTTTATGAACTTTTTAAGTTTATTAAGGAAAAGATGTCGGTTGATTTGATATCATATATGGAATCTCTTGGGGAAGATATTAATAGTAAGAAAAACAATAAGAAAAATGAAATACAACGGGAGAAGAGATAGATGGAATTTACAGACAAACAATACTGTATATTTTGCTCGGCGTTCATATTGGTGCTTGGAATAATGATGGGCGCAATTTTTTCAGCGGGTAGCCCGGAATTTGCTAGTGCAACCCAAGCACAATATGGCAAATCTGTTGTAAATCAGACATATAGTGAAGTAAAAGAACAAATTTCTCACGAGAATATACCATTGGTAGTTGGAATAGGATTGTTTTTGGTTATATTTATTATAAATAATTTGTTCTTTGTTACACTCATAGTTTTTTTGCCGTATTATTTCAACAATTATGTCGGTGTCATATCAACAAGTTATTTGTTGTTTATATCTGGTTTTATCCCGGGTGCAATTTTTGCGCGTGTTATAGGTGTTTTGGGAACATCAAAAACAATAATTGCATTTATACCGCATGGGGTTTTTGAATTTACTGCTGTAATAATTGCAGGGTATCTTGCATATTATTACCTATTAAACGGCGCGCAAGACAAGTCGAAGCCATATATGACGCGAGTTTATTTAAAAATTGTTGTCCCACTCATATTGACTGCTGCTGCCATGGAAGTTTTTATTACACCGATATTGATTTATTTGGTGTGAATTGAAACCCGAACACACATTTTTATACTAAAACATACATACATATATAGCCAAACTTTTAAATTTGGATGGGATATATATGGAAATTGGTAAGATTTTGAATGAAATAAAAGAAGACCCGATTTATGTTGAAGCCATAGGTGCGGGAATTGATGTCGAAAAGACAATTATAGAAAATTTGGAAAAATGGAAACGTTTCACATCGCTTAAAACTGTCGTTTCATATGCAAAAAGCGAAATAAACAAGAAAATACAGTCTAAAAATGATATGCCAGTGGTTGGCATCAGTGTCGGGCAGGGTGATGTGTATGGCACGAAGCGACCTGTAACATTTCCCTTATTGGTTCTAGATGGGAACCACAAATCCCTTACTAGTTATGATGTAAACAAGATACCATCTCCCGGACGAGTAGAGTTAAAGGTTCGGAAGAGTGCCAATTACAGCAATTATGTTATAACAGATGTTTCAAAATTTGAACCTATAACCCGTGATCAGGTTATCGAAAGGCTTCTGCGCGTTTCTAAAACACCAGATACATTGGATTTCAACAGTCTTGAGAAATATCAGATTGTTGTTGTGCGTGGGATTGTAAATTGGGTCAATCCTTTGAAAAAGTTTGAAGATAAAACTGGTGATAGTAAGCATGAAGTATATTTAACGACTGAAGATACAGTTCTTCGGCACCTTCCAGTTCTCGGGATATCACTGAAAAAGGACGGTAAAAATACAGTTGTGTTCCAATTACAGCGACAGAGATACGGAAAACCGATTTATGATATTGTTGATTTTGATGGGGTATGCCAAAGCGCAGCTAATGAAACTCCTGACCCAAATGAACAGGCAAAATCGGTAAAATCTGGTATCAATGATAGAATGGTTATCGGTGTTGGAGAAATCAGTGGGTTGACTGCGGGTGATCGTGGAAACTTTATTAATTTGCGTACTTTTGCAATATATGAGTATGATTCTTCGTTTTTGAACACTACAACTACGTTAGAGACATACAATAAAGAACAGGCTCATCAACAGGCTCCTCAACAGGCTCATCAACAGGCTCCTCAACAGGCTCCTCCACAGGCTCCTCAACAGGCTCCTCAACAGGCTCCTCAACAGGCTCCTCAACAGGCTCCTCCACAGGCTCCTCAACAGGCTCCAAAAGCGCAGCCAACCGAAACTGGAAGAAATTTGATTGAAAAGATTTCTGGTCAGCTGGTTACAATAGCCGGTGCGTTTGATAGGCCGATTGGGACATTTAGTGTAGACGAAGCTCGCAAAATGTTGAAGATCGATGGTTCTGTGCCAGATGCTGTTATAGATGCTGCTATAACACACGCAATACTTCCACCACGCGGTGATTAAAATGGCTGGTTTTCGCAGAGCTGAACGCAAAAGGGCACGCGCAAAAATAGCCGTGATTGGCGCGAGTGGTTCTGGCAAGACATATTCATCTATTTTAATTGCAATGGGGCTTGGAAAGCGAATCGCGTTGATAGATACAGAACAGAACAGTGCTGAGTTATATAGCCACCTAGGAGACTATGACACACTTCCAATAAGTGCACCATATTCCCCGAACAAACTTATAGATGGGATAAAACTTGCAGAGTCTGAAGGTTATGATGTCTTAATCATCGATTCTCTTTCACCGTTCTGGAGTGGTGAAGGTGGACTTCTTGAGATTAAATCTGCTGTTGAAAAACGTGGCACAAACACGTGGGCTGCATGGGCAGAAGTTACTCCGTTGTACAATCGTATGTTAGAATATATTATAAATTCCGGAATGCATGTTGTTGCTACGATGCGGTCGAAAACGGAGTATATGGTTGAAAACACATCAAATAAACTCAAGGTTACCAAAATTGGGACTGCACCCGTATTACGTGATGGTATCGAATATGAATTTACCATTGTGTTTACACTCGACCATACACATACTGCAACTGTCTCAAAGGATAGAACAGGAATTTTTGGAGATATGATTTTTGTACCTAGTGCAAAGACTGGCAAAATGGTAAAAGACTGGCTCGAAAGTGGTGCTGTCGTCGAAGCTGTTGTTGCAGAAGAGCCGAAAGTAGCCGGGCAGATGACCCGTGAAGAAGTATACACGGAAGAGAAAAATAGTCGCCCGTCTGAATCAACCACGAAAATTTTGGAAAATTCAGATGTAGAATGGTAATGTGGTTTATTGAGTGTAACTATAACAAAATCTAAAAATTCACCATTATTTTTTATAAACGATATAGATCAATCTATCGCAAATGTTCTTGACAAATCGTTATCGTATTATCCGTTTGGGTTTGAACGCACAAATGCGTATATAGATGGCATATGGGATGGGAGAGAATGTTTGTTCAAAAGGTCTCGCAATGGTTCTTACTTTTTCCCGACCGGACTCATCGAAAAAGTGAAGACGGTCGTAGAAGCATTTGGTGAGACGATAACCATACGGGGTATCGAATCATACCACCCACCACATGATCGTGGAACCATGGGGCTGGAGTGGGCTTCAGGGTATACCTTGAGAGACTACCAGTATACTGCTTTGAGTAATGTGTTGGCGTCTACGCTCGGTGGCGGTGTGATTAATTTGCCGACAGGTGGAGGAAAAACTCTGATATCGCTCAAATATATTTTATATCGTGATTTTCCTTTTTGTGTTCTTGTCCACAGGCGTGAGTTATTAAAACAATGGCAAGAAGAAATTAAAAAACATCTTGGTATAGATGTGGGTATTATAGGGAATAACATTAAGGAAGTTTCTGATGTTGGGAATATATGTATGATTCAAACGTTAAAGCGTGACCATTCATTAATTCCGCAATCTGATGTTGTTATTGCTGACGAATGCCACATTGTATCTGCTCAAACTGTGTATGATGTTTGCATGCATTCCAATGCGCGGTTTAGACTTGGGTTGTCTGCAACACCATATCGGGAGGATGGTGCCGATATGCGTATATGGGCTGTTTGTGGGGGAGTTGTTGCTAATATTACTGTTCCTGATCTTGTTGACATGGGTTATCTCGCGCGACCAGAATTTAGATTTTTTAGGCTTAAACCTATAAAAAATCCAACAAAGAGGGACTGGGCCACTGTTTATAAAGAGGGTATTGTTTCAAATTTTGAGCGAAATTCCGCAATTGTATCAAGTGCTATAGAACTTTCACGGAGTGGGCGGCAGGTTTATGTCCATGTAGCGCGTATAGATCATGGTACATATTTAAAAAATCAAATTGCAAACCATGTTGATAATGTTGTATTTCTTGATGGTAGTGAAAAACGGAAACTACGGACTGAAATTATAGAAAATTTTAAAAATGGAAATATTCGTGTATTGGTATCTACACTTTTAAAAGAAGGTGTGGATTTGCCGTTGTTAGATTCGTTGATTTATGCTGCTGGGTATAAATCATCGATAATGGCTGTCCAAACGATTGGGCGCGCGCTTCGTAAAACGGGCGATAAGGAAAATGCTATAATAGTTGACTTTATTGATTCCGGACAACGTATGTTGGCATATCATTCTGACGAAAGGTTCAGGGCATATAATGATACGTATGGGAAATATTGTCAATTGAATATCGTTAAAAATTAGAAAATATTATTGGTGTATAATTATGAAACATAGACAACACAATTATTTAACAACAATGTACGAAATCGCTGGTCGAAAGCGGTTTTTCTATAAGGATGTTGGTCCTGCACTCAAGCTTAAGTATGGTGTCAATGGTGCTATCATGCGCAAGCTTGTTGAAGATAAAGTTGTAAAAATTGTAAGTAAAACGCACAAGAGAAAAAACGGGCAGGTAATGCCACAATACCAAATTACCAATATTGGTGTCGAAATTGTAAATGGAATCCGTCACCGCGCGGGGAGATATGGGTAACCGGGGTGTTTGTGGATGCCGGGATATTATAACGTTGATGGAGAGATATATCCATCTGTAACAACAGTTCTCAGCAAAATGCTTCCAGAGCCATATAGTTTAAAAATGTGGAAGCGAAAAAATCAAAATTGGAGAGATATTCTAAAGTATAAAGCAACAATGGGGTCGATTGTTCATTACAGAATACTTAATCGTTTATCAAACCGGATATTAGAACTTCCAAATTTTAGTATAGACGAAATACCATATGGCGTTGACCACATACTGGAAATTGCAGATACAATTTGGAATGATTTTTCATTTGAGATTGGGCAACCACGGGTAATTGAAACCATACATGTAGACAAAAAAGAAAAGGTTGTTGGAACACCCGATATAATTGCTCCTTTTTGGGGTGTTCGGACAATAGGGGATATTAAGACATCGAAGGCAATATATGATACACACATATTACAAATTGGTGGATATTATAACATGTTGGTGAACAGTGGAGACGAAACCAAAATTCCAGAACGAGCAATTATTATATCTGTACATCCATATGAAGAAGGCAACCCGACATTGCAGGGGCATTATAAAATTATAGAAAAAGATGGGTTAAAACTGGCTGCTGCAGAGTTTGTAGATTTGTTGAGAAAATATCATACGATGTATTCTATCAAACGGCGCGGGAATGTGACACGTCTTTTGGCTAAACCTCCAAAGGGTATAGGTGTTGTAGACGAATCAGAAGTAATAGTCGAGTGTGGTTGATAGATGGCTGATACCCCCCCAAGTTATCCAATACCGGTTCAATTGCGTATACCTGAAGCAAGATTTATAAAGGTTGCTGCGCGCGATAAAATCCCAGTCCAGAAAGATTGGCAAAACGAGAGAAACTACGCGTGGGATGACATTGAACTTGTAAATTGGATTTCTGAAGGTGGTAATTATGGTATTTTGCCCCGTGGCGGAATATCTGTAATCGATATTGACGATATTGGTGCTGCTGCCACACTCGGTATAATAGATGATTTTGACACATTTACTGTTAAAAGTGGCTCTGGTAATGGAATCCATCTATATATTAAATGTGATGGAATACCCGAGAAAATACCATTTTATGATATTAACGATGCAAAAATACACATCGGAGAATTTTATGGGTCTGGTTGCAGAGCGTTTGCGGTCGGTCCCGGCAGTTGGCACCCGAGTGGTAACAAATATGTTATAACTCGAAATTTACCATTAAAATCCGTAACACCAGATTATGTTGATTCTGTACTGTTTCGAAAAGTTAAATCAAATCGGTTCAGAGAACTTAAAAAGAGTATACCAGATACTGCCAAATTTTCTAGGAATTCTCTGACAGACCAACTAGGACTGCGGATAGAGGATTTTGTAGTCCCTATAAATGCAACCCAACGTGGTGATGAGTGGCAGGGGTCACATCCAATCCACGGTAGTACTACAGGGACAAATTTCTGTGTTAATCCATCAAAGAATGTATATTATTGTTATAGGTGCGAAAGTGGTGGAGACCCAATTGCGTGGATTGCACAGACAATAGGTGCGGAATGTGTGGATCTTAAAAACGGTGTCCCTCCAGAATATTTCAAAAAAGTTGTAGAATATTTGTGGGATAATGGGTATTCGGACAAGTTATCATCTCTTGGGTATAAGCGGAAAATGAAGGTTGACAAATTCCCGCCACCACAGGCAATACCGACAGAAACTATAGAAAGTTTGAAGCGAGACGTTGATGATAAAAGTCAATCAAAAACAAATGATGAAAGTGTTGGTTCGCAGTTGGAAGATTATGTGGTTAGTTCCAACCCGAAACTTGAACTACATTTGGAAGAAGATAACTTTATAACACAATATGTAACGTGGGCATCCAATCGAACAGACGCATACAACGAGTATCATTATGGTCTTGGTTTATCAATGTTATCCATTGCGGCACAGCGCGCGGCTGTGTTGCGGATGGAGAACGATTTTATTTATTCTAACCTTTGGTGTTTTTTCTTGGGTTTGAGCTCTGTTTCACGAAGAACCACGTCTATAAAACTGGCAAAGCGAATATTGGATCAGAATGAGATTACTACAAGCGAGATGCCGAAATCATTTACACCAGAATCGTTGGTTGAGATTCTAGATGAAACCCCTAAAGCATACTTTATAAAAGACGAAGCGGCACAGTTGCTGGTTGGATTGAAACGAAATTATATGTCTGATTTGAGATATGTGTTGTGTGATTTATATGATGGGGAAGATTACAGCAGACGGTTGAGAACTTCAAAAACAAAAGGAAAGACGAATTTTGTTATTAAAAGACCATATATCACCATGGTTATGGCAACAACTCCTGACACATTCGAAAAAACATCTGATGTAGAAAATTTGACGAGTGGTTGGTTCTACAGATATTTGTGGTTTTATCCAAACCATCCAAAAACTGTTCGTGTAATGAAGATGTATAATCCTGATGCAATACACGAAGAAGTAAATTTGAGAAGAAGACTGCTCGATACATGGATTTTGTTTAGCGCGCATTCGGAAGAACCGGTTAAATTTCAATTAACACAAGACGCAATGGAATATTATAACGAGTGGTGTGTTAAACATAACGATGCGCTGGCAAAACTTTCAGATGACCCAAAACTATCGATGTTTGCGCGATTACAGATACACACGTTAAAATTGGCAATGTTGTTTACTATAGGACGTTATGGCGCGCTTGAAGAGATGGATAAAGGTCATATAACCATTTGGGATGAACATGTGAAAGAGGCAATTCGCATCATTGAAAATTATTTTATGCCAATGGCATGGAAGATTTACGAGATGGTTGAGCTTTCAGAGAGTGAAAACGACCAGAAGAAAATTTTATCTGCAATAAAACAACGCGGCGGTAAAATCGCGAGGCGGATGCTTATGCGCCGTGTTCGTATGAAAAGCAAAGATCTTGATGATGCAATTCACCAGTTGGTAAACGAGACAAAAGAATTGAAAGAAATTGAGGTAAAAGGACAGCGTGGTGGGACAATGATATATTATATTATGACGAGCACAGAAGATATATAACCAACATTTTTATACTTTGATGACAAATATAATAATATGGTAATAAAAAATAATAAGCGCACCGTTGGTTCAATTAGGAAGAAAAAACCGATTTTAAAAGTAAAAAGTGCTGCGGGTGCCAAAAAGAAAATTGTTAAAAAGAGATATCATATGGGTGGTACAACCGGAGACGATGTTGAATCACAACACGTGCGCGAACCGCAAACTGAACCGCGCGGAATCCAAGAAGATGTGAATTTTCACCACGGATATATTCGTGGCGATGCCCCAAAATCATATGACATTCCCGGTCGTATCCGTGGCGTTTTAGAAGCAAAACGTGCCGCAAGGGATTTTGCATATAAATATAATGTGATACGTGATACAAATATACCAAATAGATTTTGGCTTGATCGTGAACATTATATTGAAGTTGATTTATTTGACCAGATATCAATTGAACGCGCGGTTGCAGAAATTTATGAATTTAAACGAAACCCAACCATAGTTCGTGGTTCAATACCAGAAATACGTAATATGCATGCTAAAGGCGGAGGGCGTGGTGCACTTTCCGATTTTATACGTAGTACAAATCCAGAAGCACTTAAAAGTTTGTATGGCGGAAAGCGCAAAGATTTAAAAACTGGTAGAACAATTGATAACTACGAAGCAATATTAATGGGCGAGGATGTCGATTATATTGATAGTATTGATTATACCCCACGTGGTGGCGGTAAAAAGAAGAAACGCGTGCCACCGGAGATTGTTTCTAGGTGGTTTACTGAAGAACGTAAAATGAAAACAAAACCTAAAAGAAATAAAACAAATAAAAAATAATTTATATTTTAAACTTATATATCATCCATTTTCCGTTTGTTTTTCCAATGTGTGTTAAGTATTGAGAGTTTAGACTTTTACTTTCTGTTATAGCATCCGATTTTTTTTCGTAGTCTTTGTGGGGTTCGTACATTCGCCCGTTTATTTTTCTACTCCCATCGGGGAATTTTGACAATTCTATCTTTTTTTCCTGATCTAAGAATTCTTTGTGCATATTGTTTCTGCGCGTGATGTGGGTTTTACCAACAACTTGTTCTTTCATGATATATGTATATTGTTTTTACTGAATAAAAAATTATTGGGTGCCCGTTGGAGTGCCACCAAAATATTTATAATGTTGTGGTGTCATATAGTATTGTGTGTCAGGTGGATACACGTCGAATTGGCATACGCCATTTATCATTGGATATAAGTTTGACAATCCATTCTGGCGCGCAATTTTAAGCGAAACTATTCTAAACCCCCGTTTGAATGGTTTTTGAGGGTGGTGGGTTCCACTCCTTCCCCACCATTTTCTGAATGTTGTGTTTCTTTTCGCAAACATATGGAAAAGCATAAATATATTTGATTACATATAGGTAGTTGCAGTATACTCCCGTGGTCTACTTGGTAATGATGCAGGACTTTGAATCCGGCGAAGAAGGTTCGAATCCTTCCGGGAGGATTTCCATACAATGCAAAGAGTCGCAATCTTATTGTATGGCGGTACAAGACCCGACAACGATCTTGCCGTGTTTCCGGATGCATGCACGTAAAAGACGGAAATACATGCGTATTGTATTAGGGATGCTCCGTGGGTGCCATGGGGATTGATCCACCCATGGTGGTAAAAGTGTTGGGTTCAACTCCGGCACCACCCATTTTGTTCGGTTGGTGTATTAGACAGCATATAACCCTGTCACGGTTATGAGGCGGGGGCAGTACCCGCACCGGACGTTAGGACGTGTGGCGCAATTGGTTAGCGCACTGTTCTGATACAGCAGGGGTTAGAGGTTCAAGTCCTCTCACGTCCATGTGCGCTCATGGTATAATTGGTTAGAATTATAGGCTTCCAACCTATAGATGCCGGTTCAAACCCGGCTGGGCGCATATACGAGTGTAGTATAATGGTAGAATGGTTCCTTGCCATGGAACAGGTGTGGGTTCGATGCCCGCCGCTCGTATTATGATAAGTGATATAAATTGTGATATTATTCGAAAAATTGTTTTATCGTGTGAAAAGTGTTTTGAGAACCAACTGGAACAAAATGGCGGGAAATACAATTGCCAATATGTTTTAACCGAAGAATTATGCCCTAAAATTATATCGTCAAAACATAACGATTAGAAAATTTGATATATTATTGTAACATATATTTATATGTGTTGTATTCAGAATTATTTTATCATGGTTCAAATGTTCCATTCAGAGAATTTGAATATAAATATCTTGGGAAAGGAACTGAACAGGAGGGTTATGGGTTCTATTTAACAAATACGATAGATGATGCTCGTATGTATGGAAAATATATTATGGTTGTACGAGCAACAGTTAGAAAATTTGTGTCAACTACACGCCCCCCCAACCATGGGGATATTCGAAAGATGTTGATTCGTGCGCCAAATTTAGAAGACACCCTGACAAATTTTGATACAGATAGACACGTTCCAGCGTTTGAAAATGCATATAGATTAATTTTAACATATAATCAGACGGCTCATGATGCATTTCAAACTGTGTCTTATGATTTTTATAGGGATGAGCCAGAAGTATATCTTAAAAATATGGTAAGCTTGGGCTACGATGGGGTTCTCATACAAAAACATGGTGGTGTTAAACATCTTATTGCATTTGACCCGAAAAAATTAAAGATTTTAGATACGAAACTGATAAATGAGCGACGTTTAAAAGCACCAACTCCAAAGAAAAAACGACAGAACACAAAAAAATAAATATAGTGGTTTGAATATATAGTATATGCACTGCCTCTGTGGTGCACCGGAACGCATATCAGGCTTCGAACCTGAAGAAATGGGTTCAATTCCCATCAGGGGCGTCAAATTGCACTGGTGGCAGAATGGATATTGCGGCAGATTGCAGATCTGCTCCATGTGGGTTGCAGGTTCGATTCCTGCCCAGTGCTTGTGGTAGATGTGGTGTATTGGTAGCACGGCGCGCTGTGACCGCGCTGGAGAGGGTTCAATCCCCTCCATCTCCCCTTTAACTTTTTTGTTTGGATATGTTTTTATAGTTTTAATATCAAATTATAATGTTAGTGCATGATTGTATTTCATTTATGACAATGTGCATTTTTTGAAGGTGTATTAGTGTATCGAGTTGAGGTTACGTGGACAAATGGTGTTCGAGAAACATATAACGCCACACGGTATGGCGGTGAAGCACATGGATTGATTTTATCTATGAATTGTGACGGGAAAGATGTTAGAATACCATTGTTGTCCGTAATGGTTTGGACGGTTGAACAAATATGACAAATGAAGTCAGAGTAATAGAAAAAACATCAGATAAAATTGTTTTTGCAAGTAAAAAAGATTTGCTTGATTTTTATGATGATATTTCAAATGGTAAAATAATTCTTCTCACTTGGAGGGACGGAGATTGCGAAGTTTCCGAATTGTTGACACCTAACAATTCCCCACAAGTGAATGATGGAAGTGTGAAGTTGATGAGTAAAAGGACGGTATAAATATGATTTTTGATATGGATTTGCAGACATCGTTTCTGTTTGTGATGGGTTGTATTTTTGCAGTGTTGGTGGTTATTTATCTAGTAACTCTCAGGGGAGTTGTGCCACCAAAATATGCAGATGTTGTTACGCGTAAGGGCGCTGTTGAAATTTATTCCGCAGATAAAACGGTTACTGAAGAGCGTGGTACAAACACGGTGTATTATCAGTTTCCGTGGTGGATGCCATTCATTGGTGTTATTGTAACCCGCATGTCGCTTGAAAATATGGAAATTAAGATTGAGAATTATCAAACTTTTGCAAAAGGAAATGCGCGGTTTACTATTGATGCTAGTGTTTATTGTCGTGTCAACAATGTTTTAGAAGCAGCCCAGCGTTTCCCGGGGAAAACTATGACAGATTTCAAGACCGGGATTCAGGAAATCATTATTGCCGCTATTCGTAAGACAACTGCTAATTTTGCAGTTGAGGATGTAATTGCAAAGCGAAGCGAGATTGCAGACCATGTGTTGTCAGATATTAAAGATGATATGCTTCGTTGGGGTGTCGAAATTATCAACGTTTCGATTGTAGATTTCAAAGATTCTGATCATACAAGCGTAATTCATGATATATCTGCAAAAAAAGAGGCAGAAATTAATTCGTTGTCTAGACAGGAGATTGCAACCAGAAAGAGACAGGCAGAAATTTCAGAGGTAGAAGCTTATCAGGCTGCACAAACGAGAAAGATTGAAGTTGAAGAATCTGTTGGCAAGCGCGAAGAAGAAAAGAATCAGGTAGTTTCTACAGAAAAGAAACGCGCGGTAGAGAAAGCGATGGATGTTGAGCGAGCATCTAAAGTCATGTTTGCGGAAATTGAAGCAGATGCCAAAGTTCGTACTGCCGATGGAGAAAAGCGCATGGCAATTGAACTTGCAGAAGGAGAAAAACAGAAACTTGAACTTACAGGTCGCGGAGAAGGTGCGAAAATTGAGGCAATGGGTTCTGCCGAAGCCGAAATTATTCGTAAGAAAGGTACATCCGAAGCCGATGTATTAAGAGCCAAGAAATTCGCAGAGGCAGAAGGTCTTGACAAATATGCAGATGCACAGAGAAAACAGCAGGAATATGCAACGGCAATCCGTACGATTGAAAAGGATGAGCGTATTGGTCTTGCACTTGCAGAGGCACTTGCGAATGCAACTATAAAATATTATGGTTCTGGAAAACCAGAAGACTTCATGGATCTCTTCACTCCGAAGGGCGGGCTATCAACGGCTGGCAGTTTTTCAACCCTGATGGATATTGTTAAGGAATCTGACCCGGATCTGTATTCCCGGTTGGCAAACGTGATGCAAACCATTATTAAAAAACCTGCAACCGCGCCAGAACCTTCGAAGGGTTCGTATGTAGACGATACAAAAAAAGCAACTGTAGTAACACCACCACAACCACAGCCGCCAGTTAGTGGAACGGTTCCGTCTCCGGTTGATATAAAATCGGTTGAATCTTCAAATCAGGGTGTCGATGGTTTTGTAAAGAAAACTGCGAAAACCTCTAAAAAATAAAAAAACAAACTTTATTTTTTTGAAAAACGAAAGGTATAAATATTTTCCATTTCAATACTATATTGAGGGATTTTGGGGTAGTCTGGCTAACCTTGCACGTTTGGGACGTGTTGCCCCCGGTTCAAATCCGGGAAGTCCCATTTCAAATTGGGGCGTTTAGCTCAATGGCGGAGCGCACGGCTCATAACCGTGAGGATATGGGTTCGACTCCCTTAACGCCCATCCCACAACCAAACTGGTGTGGTTAAAAGGATGTGTTTATTTGAAGAAGGATACAGATAAGTTTGCAAAACCCGGTTTTGTGGATAGCCTGAAGAATAACAACATTTCTCCGGCGTTTAGCGGTTGGGTTCGGTTGTATGATTTGTTAACCATGTGTGACGACGGTTGGTTTATTGAACTATATGACACGCGCGTTGCCCCGCATTATTATTCCTGTATAGAATCTCGTGAAGAGTGTTTTGAATGTGGTTACACAGATTTTAACAATATGGTGTTTTTCGATGGTTTTGATACTTCGGATAAGATAATATATGCGTATTGCCAGTGCCCTGATGAATATAATAAACAGTTGAATATTCCTACAGCCCCATCACGATAAAATGATTTTGATATTGTGTGTAAACTGTAAGAGTGACGATATATCATTCCACTATGGGGATCACGGTGGTAAAAAAGGAATTCGTTGTAACATGTGTGGGGCTGTGTTTAATGTTCCGGCATGTAGTTTCAAGGAAGTTGAAAGTATCACAAAATTTTTGAAAAATTAACGAAATGTTTTTAAGTTTGTTTTTACGTATATAATATGTATGGTTAAAGCAAAGAAAATTCGCGAAATCGTATATGAAGAAATACGTGATTATGATAATGAAAAAAATGACAACATGCGTATGAGTCTGTTTGCCATGTTGACCGGGGTAGGGTTGATTTTTGTGCTTTTGGGAATTGTGATGCTGGCATTTGTTGCTGCGGCAATTTCATCTGGTGGTGTGTCAGCTAACAGTGTATTTGTATTTACGGCGCAAGGGTTGTTTTTGTTAATCTTCGGTGGCGCATTTGCGGTTTTATCATATAAATCTGGTTCAGATTTAGAAAAGAAAATGGAACTTGACACGCGCGCCGACCCTCCAACAAATTAATTTTTTTAACGTGCGGGTTGATAATATCTGCATATGTGTAATTTTTACATGCTTTTCGTGAAATGTTTGGAAATGTATATATACTATTAGTTACACAATAATATTGTTGCATTGGAGTGGGATGCGCAGAACGTGGTTTCATCATTGTGGAACTCTACCTCTAAACAAGGTATTTTGCCATGTTCGTCTGAAAACCCACCGAAATGCGTTATAGATTAAGTTTAAGTTTAAGTCGTTCATAAGTTCTCCCAGTAAGCAGGGATGCGCAGGTTGTGGGTTCATCGCATTACCAAGTGATATTATTTCCTATAACCGACTGAAAACCCTGTTATAATTCGATGAAATCCTGCAAAAATAATATGTGGGGTGGATTGGACTTGAACATATTATGTCCGGGCGGACAAACCATATGACTGAAAAAACTGTTATCATTCAATGAAATCCATTTAAAACATGTGTGGTAGCTTATCTCCAAGGTGTGAATTAAATGAAGTTTAATACGAAAAAAACGACAACAAGCGTTTTAGAATCACGTGGCGATGTAACAACTAATTTTGAAGGCGGAATCGCGTTTAATGTGTCAAAGAAATTGGAACTTTACCTTCGTGTTGCATCTGCAATGGTCGGTGAGCCAAAGTTTTATACCAGTGCTACACAATCGGATAAAGAACTTAAAGACTTAATCCGAGAAGTCACCGAATTAGACCCGAAGTTTGTGTTTAATCTTGCGGCATATGTGCGCCACAACTTGTATCTTCGTACCGTTCCTATCATGTTGTTAGTGGAAGCTGCAAATCTTCCGTCTGGCAAAGGTCACAACGATTTTAGTAAAATTGTTACCTCTACAATTCAGAGACCTGACGAAATTACTGAAATGCTGGCGTATCAGTTTCAGTTGAATTCGCATAATGAAAAGGCTCGTGCACATGTACCAATGGTTCTTAAAAAGGGTTTATCACGCGCTTTTTATAATTTCGATGAGTATCAGTTTGGTAAGTATCTCGGTGATGGGTCGAGTGTAAGCCTTAAAGACGCGATGTGCGTCGTCCACCCAAAACCGCTGAATAAGGATATGGCTGATGTCTTTGAAAGAATTATCAACAAAAAGGTTGTTAATTCGTCGTGGAATGCTAACATAATGCGTGAAGGTTCTACCAAAGAAAATTGGGAAAAGGAAATCCCCGACATGGGGTATATGGCGCTACTCCGTAATCTAAATAATTTTCTTAAGTTTGGAATCGAACCAGAACTTTATATGTCGCGCATTGTAGATGAACGTGCCATACGGTCATCAAAACAATTCCCATACAGGTTTTATACGGCGCATTCTATTGTAAAAACTAGAAAATACGATGTAGCAACGGAAAACGTTAATGTGGTTTTGAAAGGCTTGGAGAAGGCTCTACAAATTAGTTTAAATAATGTTCCAAAACTTGGTGGTATCACATTTACATCGATTGATGTTAGTGGTAGTATGACGGTTGCCCTCAGTGAAAAATCTGTGGTATCTCGCGCGCAGGTTGCATCTCTGTACGGGTCTATATTGGATTATATATCGACAAAATCTATTATTTCAGCATTTGGAACAGATTTTGCGGTTATCCCAATGGGTGGCAGCTCAATATTACAGAATATCGAAAGTGTTACAGAACAGCATCTTGGGCACTCTACAAATGGTTGGAAGGCAATTCGGTATCTCAACGATAACAAAAAGTTTGTTGACCGGGTTGTGCTTTTCAGTGATATGGTGCTGTATAATACATCGGCATATGGTTCAGAATCATTTGTAAAAGAGTTTCTAAAATATCAGAGGAATATAAATCCAAATGTGTTCGTGTATCTTGTAGATCTCGCAGGATATGGGCTTGCAACGTTACCAGAAGGTCATAAAAATGTAGTTAATGTTGCTGGATACAGTGATAAGATATTCAATTATATAAGCCTCTTCGAGACAAACCGCGAGACAATGATACAGGAAATTGAAAATTTCAAAATCCCAACAACAAAAATTTAAACTTTTTAACACGGTGTTGGTTATTTATGTGTGTTTATGTTATTGGCGATATACATGGGCGTTTTGTTGCTCTGTGCGAAGTAATTGAAAAGATGTCTTTTGATTATGACCGTGACACACTTATCGTTTTAGGTGATGTTGTTGATGGTGGATATGACACACAGAAAGTAATCGAAGAACTTTTAAAAATTAAGAATTGTATATTGGTTATTGGAAACCACGATTTATGGGCATTGAACTGGATGAAAACCGGAATCGAACTTCCTGTGTGGGTTCATCAGGGTGGACTTGCAACCATGCGCGCGTATGGTTTTTCATATAAAAGTGTCCCGGACAGCCACATAAAGTTTCTTGAATCTGGAAAACCATATTACATAGACTCCAAAGGACGTGTATATGTACACGGTGGGTTTAACCCTACGAAAAAAGTAGAATATAATGATTTGGAAACATTAGTATGGGATAGGCAGTTGATAAACTATATTCTCGATGGAAATGTTGTCGATTATCCGCATATATTTATTGGTCACACAACAACACAATTCATAACAAAGGACACAAAACCACTAACAATTGGAAATCTTACTCTTATGGATACCGGTGCGGGATGGAATGGTAAATTGACCGCAATGAATGTAGATACCGGTGAATACTTCCAATCAAAATTGCAGATAGCAAATTCATATTGATATTATTCATCCAATGGAAAACTATAAATTGTTTTAAAATAAACATATTAAACTCGCCATACAAGTCCCGATAGTTACAACCCGGTAGAACGGTTGCTTTGCAAGCAAATGGCTGTGGGTTCAAATCCCACTCGGGACATTCCGTCGGTGGCAGAGCGGCCCAACGCAACCGGCTGTAGACCGGTCACCCCGCAGGTTCGAATCCTGCCCGACGGATTTGGTGTATATGTCAGTCTGGATTTAGACAGTCCGGGTGCGAACCGGAAAGCCGTGGGTTCAAATCCCACTACACCGATACGGAGCTATAGCATAATTGGGAATGCGCGGGACTGAAGATCCCGTGTTGGGTGTTCGATTCACTCTGGCTCCATTTTGCCACTGTGGTAGATTTGGTAATACGCTACCCTGTTAAGGTAGGTCGATATAGGTTCGAGTCCTGTCGGTGGCGCTGCGCTCCCGTAGTGTAGTGGCAATCATGTGGGGCTTTCGACCCCACGTTGTGGGTTCGAATCCCGCCGGGAGCATTTTTAAATGCAAACTTTAAAATAGTTTTAAAACATATAATAATGCGGAAATCTTTTAAATTTGTTAGGTTGGAGTAATTTGGATGTCTAAAGATGCTGTTGTAGATGTTGACAATACATTGTGTGATTTTGCGCCTGTTTTTTATGAAGAACTTGTCAAATATAATCCCGAAATACCAAAACACACTGATTGGAACGAGTGGGATTTTTACCATGGTTATATGTGCGAAGAAGATTTTTTCGAAGCTGCACACAATGCCCAAATGCGTATTATGGAATGCGCGCCTTTAGATGGGGCAGATTCATTTATGCGTAGACTGCAGGAAGATTTCAATGTTCTGATAGCTTCGCACCGGCGCGAAGAATCCAGAGAGTTGCTTGCGCGGTGGATGAAAAAACATAACATTCGATATGATGATATTCATATATCATACGACAAGACAAAAATGTTTAACGGCACAACGAAGGTTGTTATAGACGATTCACCAAAAACACTGAATGTTGCATATTGTAAAGGTATACTGGCAACTGGATTGGAATTTCCATGGAATTCGTATATGCGTGGAACAGTATACCTTGCCAACAATTTGTTTGATATAGGTGAATATATTTGTGGCAATTGATGCCACAAACACCATTAAATTAATATATTATAACGACAAATAGTAATATTCGCGCGCTCATGGTGCAATGGTAGCACGGCACGTTTACACCGTGTCGGTTGTAGGTTCGACTCCTGCTGGGCGCATTCCTCACACATGTAGCACTATGTTGTGGGGGGTCGTTTAAGTGTGACCTAAAAAACACTCGTCTTGCCCTTATTCGTTAATAACGTGGCTACGTTTAACAGCAATAGGTTTCGAAACGTAAAACCTGCTAAATGGTGCCCGAGAGGATGTGCTTAATCGGGCACCGCACACATCGTTGTCCGGTGGTATAGCTTGGTACAGAATACCAGACCCATGATCTGGCGACTCAGGTTCAAATCCTGACCGGACAATTGGGTGCGTAGTGTAGTGGTCGCACACAGGACTTTTAATCCGATAGAGGGGGTTCGATTCCCCTCGCGCCCGTAGATGACAATTTATTTGACGTGTGAACCGATAGGAGTGACTTCCCGGGGGGATGTGATAATATGTCCATTTTCTGTCTTTATTGTTGGAATTGTGATTATAACATCAATTGTCGCTCTATATTATTGTTTTTTTGTGTGGCTTGTTATTTCGATGCGGTAAAATATATCCCAAAAACAATCTGTGATAGAATGATTTAAATATCTTGAATGCATATATTATTTTGTGCAGGGGTCTATGTTTAGGTGTACACAAAGTTCTATGTTTGGATGATGCACGTTTCAGGATGGTAAAGAGCTCAAACCAACCGGTGGTGCAACCCCCTGTACAATTTGGACGTATAATGTAGTTTGGATTGCATCACAGATTCTTAATCTGTTTGTCGGAGTTCAAATCTCCGTGCGTCCGTTTGAACGTATAGTCGAGTGGTAAGATGTCGCCTTGACATGGCGAAGATGGCAGGTTCGATTCCTGCTACGTTCATTGGGGATATCTCTAATGGTAAGAACCTCGGCTCCAAACCGGGCGATGTGTGTTCAATTCGCACTATCCCCATTGTAGTCCCGTAGTGTAGTTTGGTCAAGCACACAAGCCTCTGGAGCTTGAAACACCAGTTCGAATCTGGTCGGGACTATCTCTTCGTTAACTTTCTCATTTTTCGCATTTGTTTTGGTGGTGTATTTATCTGGTTTGTATATCTCTCGACAATCGCATCTCCGAGTGCTTTTCCTTGGTATTTTTCAGAAAGCGCGCGTGCATCGATGTGGGATACGTAGTGTTGTATTGGAGGGAGTGTCAAGAATTTGTCGCTGTAGTAATCCGCACCATGGTCTGCAATTGCAAATGATATTAAATATTTATATTTTTCTAGTGCTTCTCGTGGGTCGCGCATAATTTTTGAATAACCACCGGCTACGCGTGCGATAAGTGCGTTCTTTTTTGCTAGTGTTATTTTTGTTCCGGAATTTATCAAAAACCCGGGAATCATGTGGTTATCTACAAGTGGCAAAACCATTTTTATAGTTGCGTTGTCGAATTTGAATTTGCGCAGAAATCTCTCTGCAATTATCGTGCTTTGTCTTTCGTGTCCAATCGATTTTATTCTCCCATTGGAGTTTGATGTCGTGACTGCCTTTCCAGTATCGTGGAGTAATGCTGTTAAACGTAGTATAGGGTCGTTTGGAACACGGTCTAGAACCATCATTGTGTGGGTATATACATTTCCCTCCGGGTGGTGATATTCATCTTGAGGTATAGATTTTAAAATTGCTATTTCTGGAAAAACTGCAGACAGTTGCCCCATGCCATCGAGAGAATTGAAAAATCTTGATGGGGCTTTACTCTTTAATAATGCTTTTAACATTTCTTCACGTATACGTTCCATCGATAGACCATGTAGTGTAGATTGTTTTGCCATGGTAACGGTTTCAGGTTCAATTGAATAGCCAAACCGCGATGCAAACTGTGCAGCGCGTACAACTCGGAGAGGGTCATCTGTAAAACTTTTTTGGGATATTGAACGTATTGTTCCAGATTTTAAATCTTGCATACCACCATATGGGTCAACCATTGTGTTTGTTTTTGTATCCCACATTAAAGCATTAATTGTAAAATCTCTTCTTGAAGCTGCGTCTTTTGGGGTTGCATTTTTGAAAAACGTGACATCTGGTTTTCTTCCAACACTGTCTGCGCGCGGTACAGACACATCTATTTCCTCGGTTGAACCGGGTTCTTTGACTTTAAGCACGCCAAACGATTTCCCGACATAATTTACTGAAAAGTGTTTTGACAAGATTTGTGCTATAGTGTCGATATCTAACCCGTGCACTTCAATATCTATATCTTTGGCAGAAATTCCTCGAATTGTATCTCGTGGGAATCCGCCTACAATATAACATGTTGCACCATGTCGATTCAACATTGAGGTTATGTTATGAGCAGTGCGCGGTATTTGTTCCGGGTTTATTCGTTTTTTCCTTTTTATTATTCTTTTTTTAATGCGCGCGGGTGTAACTTTCGATGTTTTTTTTATAGTTTTGTGAGATTGTTTTTTAATTACCATATATAAGTTTTTGTGTTTAAATTATATATGTCTTTGCAATAAAATTAAATTTATTATTTTAACGACGATACTGTTTCCAATACTCTGTGTTGGGTGCAAGGGTATAGCCGGATGGGTCGTGTTTACATCGTCTTGGGGCTACAAAAACACAACCCCGCGTGGTGCATCTCCATACAATACCGTGTGATATAATATCAGACCCGCACACAGGGCATTTGATGGGTGCTATAATTTTTTTGTTTTTGTTCATCTCTAACCGCGTGGGTAAATGGATTTGATTACATTTTTGTATCTATTCACGCCGTTTTCAAACGCACAGTGGAATGCATCGGGGTTTGTTTTTGAGCATGCAATACATATTGGTTGGATGCACATTTCGTGTTTTAATACCAGATGATCGTTGAATCTGCCTTCACCGGATGGAAGTGGTTTTCCACACACGCGACATATTTGAATACCTTTCAATGCCAGTTCTCTGGAAATAATATCAACATGTCTGCATAGAGGTTCATTGATATTATCAGTTTTCCCAATACATTCTCTGATTAAATCAATGTGGAATTTGTTCCACAAAATTGCATCTTGTGTATTTATGTCAAAGTGTTTGTCGTTATCCATGACAGTGTGTTGTGTGTTTAAATTATATATATTTAACCCGGTGCTTTGTTTGGGCGAACTATATAATGCTTTTTGAATTTTGTGAAATGTTTTTATATCTGTAAAATAAATATATACCCTGCCTCCGTGGGGTAATGGACATCCTATCGGGCTTCTAACCCGTAAGATCCGCGTTCAAATCGCGGCGGGGGCGTTTGTGTCATAACCCGCAAGTATTTTAAGGATTTGGCGGTATAGTATATATGGTATGAAATATATGCAAAAACCCGTCGTTGTCGATGCGGTGAGAATGAAAGAAGATATATTAGTTGCTGGTGAAAATGGTGATGATATCGAAGCTAAAGAAGGGGAGTGGCTTGTAAATACTCCAGAAGGAGAACAAATAATTTTATCAGATGAAGAGTTTAATGAAACATATCAACCATATATAGGAACTTCACAAAAGCGGTTGTCGGTAAAAGAAGTTTTTGATTTGTTTGCAGAAGATAACCAACAAAATAACGAATTTCCGCAACCGCATCAAGAACAGGTGAATCCTGCGCGCGGGCAGAGACCAACCCAACCAGATAAATGGGGAGAGTTGCAGCCATTGTTTGGGGTTGAACCTTCCGAAACTTCTAAACAACCGAAACCGAAAAAGAAAAAGCGCGGTTTGTTTTCGTTTTTGGGAAGAAAAAAGCGCAAGGCGGAAGAAGAAGATGCAGATGATTTCCGCAAGGGAAACATTCAGTGTGTATAATTGATTTTATGGTATTATGACGGTGCGTTCTAAACACCCAGTACAATTTGTAGACCCGGATTTGAATGAGCCTACGCTGTACACAAAATTTTTAAGAATCGTTTCGTTTTTTTTGATTCTTACTGTTATTTTGGGAGTTGGGTACGTATTATATGGATTTGTTTTCGGTGTTGATAATACAGATGATGATTCTGGAAACGTTTTAGAAGTTATATATGAAAAGGATTATATTTTTGTCAAACATAGTTTTGATAGCCGTGCGGATGTAGCAACACTGAAAATATATGGCTCGGATGGTGGAACTATGGATCGTGGCGGTGGGTTATACGAGTTGTATTCTGGAGAATACCACGACGATTTTGATTATACATTTGATGTATCTAAATCATATTTTTATAAATATTTTGTGTCTTTTGCTGTGCAAGATGGACACAATACCACAACACACTGGTATTTTTTACTCCGTGATGCACTTGGTAATACAAATGTAAAAAAGTTGTGAAATGTGGTTCTCACATTTCAGCAATGTTTTTTAGTGCAACATCAACATCAAGAGATGTTATGGTCTTGCGGTTTCTATGTTCTGTATACGATTTCGAAACACTTATCAATTTCGCAGAGAAGTCTTCGAGTGCTTTTTCAATTACAAAAACAGCATCGCTTGAAATTCTCATTCCACTGCTTTGGTTTTGTGCCAATCGTTTTATGCATGCATAAGGGATTGCCATTGTTTTATTTTGTTTTCTTTGTTTTTTATGTGCTGTCTGACCAACGTTTTGCGGCTGGATACCAACACCAGCTCCGATTTTAACATCGGCACCGTGTGGAGTTAATTTGGTTACATCCATGTTCGTAAATCACCTTATATATATTGGTGTTTGTTTAGTATTTAAACATTACGACTATTTTGAGTAAATGCGCTTTGCAATCTTATTTTTTTAAAAAACCAACCACGTTTTAAATTATATGGTTTGATATATATTATATCTTATATGTCAACGATTTCTTTTTATAGTTTTGCGTTTATAATATATACCCATGTTTGGCGTAACTGATCTGTTGTCATTTAACATAGGTTTTTTCATGGGTGTATTCGGTTCATATTTGATTTATGTCGCATATCATATTGCAGATTCGTATGTTGCTCAGCGCAAAATCGATTCGTTTTTTGATAAGTTTGGTGTTTCAAAGGGAATTGCATTCTATGAAAAAATTGTAGAAAATTGTGATGATGAAAGTGTAAAGAGGAAATTGTCAGAAAAAACTGAAGAGTATATTAAAACTGCAAAAATTCATGAAGAGCAGTTAGATGAATTAATAAATGAATATATGAATGATAACCCAACATTTGAAAATAACGATTGATATGGATATCCGTTCAAAGTTGCCAATTGGGGTTTCAGCATTTTTTCTAGTCGTTGTCTCAATTACAAATATATTTGCGTTTATTACCATTTTTATGCATGCCAATACAATGATGTATGGCGGGACAACGTTTGATGTGGTAAAATCTCTTGCGTATGTCTTATACATTTTGGGAATTTTAATTGTGAATGTTACAATTATTGGTATTTACACGTTTATGTTAAATTATAAATTGTATAGGTATGAGAACGATGATGACTTTGAGGAAGATTAGGTTACGGGGTAGAAACCTATGGCAATAAAAATAACGTTTTTAACAGATTTTGTAACTGCACAAATGCCAGCGATAAAATGGCTTGCAATATTGGTAATAGATATTCTGATGTCTTATTATTTTGGGAAATTTATATGGGAGACTGGTAGTAAGTTAGAGTGAAAAGTTTTAAATATAATTAGGTTGTATTATAAAATTGTAGAAGGAGTGTTGAGTTGTGGTTCCAGTTTCACAAAAAATCAGGGCTGCGATAATGTTGTATGGTTCAATGATGTCTATGCTATACATCTTGTTAATGGCGTACACATGGATGCGCGCATATTTCTCTCCAAATCATACGATGTTGTTTACTGTGAATTTGGTTGGTGAGGCTGACCCAGAGTTTGTATTGTTGTTTTTTGCGGTTCCTGTGGTGTTGTATACATCGTTTGAACATATGAAACAGATATACAGAGAAAATTTTGTGGGTGGTCGTCTAAATGCCAGATAAAAAACAAAACCTTTTGGATCATATGAACAGAATTTCGCTTGGTATATACAACCGTGAAATTTCCCCGCGCGAGGCAAGCGAGTATATATGTTTGTGGTCAGAGCAAATTGAGGAATATTTTGTCGAGGGTTAAATTTATATACTTTTGAGTGGAAATATGTATGTGATAAAAATGGAAAATAAACAGAATGGATTTAATGTCCGAGTGTGCATTTTCGATTATTCTATTTTAGGGTCAACCCCGTTACTTAGTACGTCTTCGACAACACTATAAGTGTTGTTGTATTGGTTTTTCAACTGCCTCCGTGGGAGAATGGTTTATACCCGCCGGTTGCTACCCGGATGCTGTCTTTCTGACAGGTGCAGGTTCGATTCCTGCCGGGGGCGTTCTGCCGGTGAAGCACAATTTGGCTGTGCACCCGCCTTGTAAGCGGAAGGCTGTGGGTTCAACTCCCACCACCGGCTCTTTGCCTCTGAGCGCAATGGTGTGAAACGGTCTTGAAAACCGTCGCCCCGATGAAACGGGGTATCAGGTTCGATTCCTGACGGGGGCGTTTCGAGTGGGTAGTCAAGCTCGGCTGAAGACGCAATCTTGAGGGGGTTGTCCCGCAGGGGTAAACTCGCAGGTTCAAATCCTGCCCCACTCATTGGAGGAATTGATGTAAGGTAATATACATGAGTCGCACAAAACGCGCATATAATTACCAGCATTATAAAGGAATGCTGTGGTTGAGACATCAATATAAACAGTTTGACCGATGGCAGATGTGTCATAATTTGATTAAGGAGGAAGGAAAACCTAAACGGTGGTTGTCAAAAAAACGTAGACATACAATGAAAAAATGTTTATATATGGAAATTCAAAATATGATGTGATATATTGTGGCTGTACCAAAGAGGCTGAATGGAGCGGCTTTAGACGCCGTACGAGGAAACGCCGTCGGTTCGAATCCGACCAGCCATATTGGGTGTGTGTATCCCGAACTTGGTTAGGGAACCGACTTAAAATCGGTCTTTAGTGTATGTGGGTTCAAATCCCATCACACCTATAAGTTATTTCGTATATTTTTATTTCGTTTAATTATCTCCAGTGAAATTCTGTCTATCAAATTTTTTATTTCTTCTTGGTTTGTTTTCCAGATATATGCACCATTGCTTCCACATCGAAAAACTGTATCTGCTTGCGGAGTGATATATCCCAAACGTCGGATGTTTTCTAAATTTTCTTGTTTGTATTTAATATTGAATACAAATTTCAGAAAGTTTCTTTGCTCTTTTAATTCCTTCACTGTCATGTTCGATTCGTCGAGTGTTACAGGGTGGTGGTCGCATCTGTCATGTGATAGTATCATTTTTATCGGCTGTTACATATTTCGAGTTTGTGGTTTTAATTGTTGTGTAGAAATATTAATATATTTGTAAAACCAATAGTGTTTTGCGAGTCTGTGGCAGAGCATGGTTGAATGCGGTAGACTCAAGATCTGCTACCGAAGGGTAAACGCTCCGGTTCAAATCCGGACAGACTCATTAAAATTTAAATAAATTTAAGTTTTTTGTGATTTTGTCTATTTCTTCGGATGGTAATATTTCAAATCCAATCGCTGTAATGGTATCCGGTTCAATTTCTGTATATCCCATGTCTTGTATAATTGAATATTCTATGTCATTTTCATCTGCAATCGATGCGAGATTTAAAATGTCTTGGGTAGTTTCTACCTCTAGGACAACTTTTTTTTGCCCTTCGTTATACCACGATTCCCGAAGTTTTTTATTAGATATCCTGTAGGAATCTATTGAGGCGTGTGCAACCTGTACACAAGATTTTTGGCATGTCATTTTAACATCTTTTGTTATGACGATACACTGTTTATATTCGAACATATTTATATATATGATTAGATACATACATAAATATATGGTTAGAAAAAAGGCAAATAAAAAAATAAAGGGAAGAGTCAAACCCAAAACACTTCAACAGACGTATGCACAAACAAAGGTATATTACCCGGATAACAATCGCATTCCACTTGTTCTAAAACCATCGCGGTCTGATTTATATCGGAGAAGTAGCCCAGAAGTTCAGGCAATTTTAGACGCTACAAACCCATATATAAATTTGGGGCGCGAAGCGTTTATGCGTGAGGTTGAACGGCGTAAGGAAGCGGCTTTGGTAAATCCATCGCAGCCCTACAGCGGAGCTCCAATTACTCGCGTCGCACAAGTTTCGCCATCGAGAACTACATCTACAAGTGCTGCGGCACGTCAGATTTTACAATCTACAAATCCTTATGCGAATTTGCAAACTGCAGAAGACGTGCGCGCGCAGAAATTTCGAGATCTTGACCGACAAGTACAAATGGGGTGGAAGCCCGATGGTCCTCCTGTTAGTGGATATTATGACTCACAGAGTGGGGCGTATGTAAATGTTACAAATGATAGAAATTATGTTGATTGGTATGGTAGTAGATATGGTTCCGAAAATGATGGGTGGCAAATAAAAACAATTCCAAAAGGAACACGACCACAAAAATATAGCACGAAAAAAACCGCGCGCACGTGCAAAAAGTCAAATTGCACCGCGAAAAAACGCGCGGGAAACAAAAATCTAAAAAATAATTAATTCTTTTTTGTTGATAATATGTTTTGTGCGAATCTTCTGTAAGATATGCACTGGTATATCAGCGCAAAGTTTATACTGATACTGAAAAAGAGCAATGATTCGAGTGTTGGGAAGTTTGTCCGAATTTTAAACCAACAAAAAACTGCGAACGCAAAGAAAAAAATCGATAGAAATGTAAGTATGATATCTACAAAAATGTTTTCTGGATTTTTTTTGGTTAGTGTAATCAATTTTTTGCGTTTAAAAAAGTTTGGTTTCATGGTTGCATCACTATTCCAACCGAGGCGCGACAACATATGTTGCATCAATAACCGGGTTTTTTGTCCCAATCTGTAGAGATGTTCGTAGAGGCATGTTGTTGCCCAAGTGTATATTTATTACATCAGAATTCGATGCTATTCTTGCAATACTTTTAACAAACTCTGTTGCGAACATAGACTCAGCATCAACATTTTTGATTGCAGAGAAATTGTTTTTATCAATTTCTGCAGTCATGTTTTCAAGTTCGTCTTTTGAGAATATTGACAATTTTCCATCATCTTTGATATATTTTAATGTAATTACATCGCTTATTTTCCCGATTGCGGTTATCGCGTTGGAAAATTCTTTTCCCGACATTTGTAAGTGGCAAGGCAATGGTAATTGCGAGGGGTCGGATGTTGGGTCTTTGCGCAGCGAAGCGTCAGCTAAAAGTGACATTCTATATGTATATCCGTTTCCAGAGAATTCAACTTTTCCCGAACTTTCGGTGAATAAAACAGAATATTCATCTGCTCTGATACATACAAGCGCAGATTTTAATTTTGTAATATCTAAACACATTTCGGATGGTGTCACAATATATTCTGAAAACCCATCTTTAGAGAGTTTAACCTGTGCAAGTGCTACATTCGATTGATTTACAGCAGCCGTGTGGATTTCTTTTTCATTTATATGCAACCTGCATTCTGTAACAAATATCGATACAGCGTCAATAAAACTTGTGATTGTTTTTTCATCAATTTTTCCTTTGAGCATTTTTACACCACTGTTAATGGTATATTTATACCATCTTTGTGTATATTAAACATTCTGTTTTTAAAATCGTTCAACGACATCTATATATACAAATTAATCGATTATATATTTATGATGTCTATGACAATTTTAGATACCTTTGTCGATTATATTGAAAAAGTCGATTTGGATGTGGTAGTTGAGTATATGCGTGAAAATGCGCCAGAGTTGTATACACAATTCGCAGAAGAAATTTCAAATGTTTAATATAGTAACATTTATATTTGATGGTGTATAATAAATATATATGGTTAAAATACAAACTGCAGAAGGTGGAGTATATGTTTCTGGTGCACCGCCATTACCTGATGGGACGTTTATACCGTATAATTATGACCCGTCTCAAGATAACACCACGCCTCCGGAAGTCAAGGAACTGGTTGTTAGGATTTTAGAACAAGTTGCATTACAACAAGGAAATGTATCCGCAGAACCAGCGAGTGTTGCGCGGGCACCACCGGGTTCTCAATATAATACGCGCGCGCCTACAGGAACATATAACTGCTCTCCGCAAGATGCGTTGTGTGTTATAAATTCTAAATGGAATGCCTTTTCTTCGCGATTGGGCGGTTCGCGCACATCTTCGCTTCCGCAAGCACTTCGGTCACGAAAACAGAGTTATGCTCATCCTGTAAGCACTCCGGTTGCGGTAACAAAACCGGTGAAAGTCTCTAAAACAAAACGCACATCGGTTAAAAAAACCGCAAAAACACCGGTTCGTGCCCCAAAAACATCTTCGAAAAAACGAACATCTGTCAAAGCGCGTAAAAAATAATAAATATTATTTCTTTGTCGCATTGGTTTGATAATTTTATCATTTATCGTAACTCTTATATATGTGAAATTAGAAATATTATCTGTTATGTGGTAAAACACGACACCGGGTGTTTGAAAAAAACCCGGTGGGAGAAGATATTGACTATGAAAGCGAATTTTTCAATTATGGTTGTTGCACTGATCCTCGCGGCTTTTGCTTTAGCTGCTCCGGTTTCTGCTGGAGCTTATAGCACTGTTGCGCAAGAGGGAACGGTGTTCATCGGGGAAGAAAGTTTGGATATATCTGCTGCCGTAGGCAGTTATGATAAAATTGCATGGTTCCCATCTGGTTCGAATCCGTCTATAGATTCGCCGGGGCGAGTCGTTGATGTTACTGGCAAGACAGATTTCTATGTTTCGCCATCAACGTTCACTGGAAGAACAGATGCATGGTATCGGTGGGATGGTAGCACTTCGCACGGAGTTGCATTCTATGTCGAAAACCCGCAGATTAACGTTCTGATTTGGGATATTCCGGCAGACAAACGTGTTGACGGAGAAAGCATTGCCAGAACATCGCGCGTTGATTTCAGGGTTGAGTCTAACCTGCATCTTATTCGCGCGCGGAATGTAAATTCAACAGAGGCGTTTGATTTTGATATCAGGGTTGCCGCACCGAGTGGTTCTGTATATAACAAACTCGTGACAATAAATGGTGATCGCAGTATCGATAACGTTCCGTTAACTGGTTCCCTGTTTTATTGGGCAAACAAAGTTGCTAATGATGCATGGAATTTGGATGCTCGTTCTGGTTCTGCGCGGTTATACCCTGCCGGAGAATATAAGGTTCATGCGACGTGCGGGGTTAATAGTTTGGATGTAAAATCTGTAGTCAGAACATTCTTTATTGCATCCGAAGGGATTCGTGTCGAGTCGAATGTTGCAAGTGTAACCCGTGGAGGTGCATTTTCGGTTACGGTAACTGGTCAGCCAAACACGGAATATCATGTGTTTGTAAAATCTACACAGACAGACCCGGCCCCTGTAATTATATCGAACCAGTATGGTGTTTCGATTGGAGCAAACCCGGGGTATATTACCGAGGGTGGTAAGCGTATTGATGCAAGTGTTCCAAACGGTGATGCAAAATATTTTGCAACGGTAACTACAGATTCTTCTGGTAAGAGAACTATTGGTTTCCAGACGTACAGCGACACACAGGACAGACGATACACCATTCGTGCCGAAAATAAGTTTGGCAGCGAGTATAAATCGGGTGAGGTTACAGTGACTGTAAGCACCGGGCAACTCTCGTTGGTAACCGATAAAAATTCATATTATCTTGGCGATGAGATTGTACTTGCTGGTGTAAACACTGAAACTGAAAGCACGTATTTCTTTATAACTGGACCGAATCTTCCAAATGCTGGCGGAAAGTTAGATTCGCCGCGTGAACCAATCAATGTTTCAAACATGGTTAATGCAGATGTCCGCGAAGACGATTCGTATGATTACAAGTGGAGAACGGACGCTATAGGAATTGATTCTGGAACATATACTGTATATGCTGTTTCCGAGCCTCGGAACAGGGATAATTTACAGGGCATACAGTATGCAACAGTATCGATTATTGTTCGCAAGCCAACGTTGAGTGCCGAAGTTACTCCTAAAAACGCAGCACGGGGCGATGAGATTATCGTCGCCGGTTCTGCAGGAACAGACTCAGCATCTGGTGTAATGGTTTGGATTTTCGGTAAGAATTATGTGTTGGTAAAGCAGGTTTCTGTTGATGATGATGCGTCATACGAACTTAAGCTGACACGCGGGGATACCGGCAATCTTGCAGATGGTCAGTATTATGTTGTTGTTCAACACCCAATGTATAACAACCAGTTTGACGTGTGGAAATCCGGAGATCTTGTTGTAGGAACGTATCCTGTATATGGGAACACAAAGTTCAAGGTACAGGGTTCTGGAAGCCTTCAGTCGTCTGAAGCAGCAACTGCTTTAATAAATGCAATTAACGATCCATCGGTTGACGATTTGTATGTTCAGAACAGTTTCATTATAGAAGCTCCATACATTAGCATCACAAATATCCCGCGCAAGGCTGTTGGAGATATGGTTACTGTAACTGGAACCACAAATCTTGCAGTTGGGAATGAAATTCTTGTAGAAGTGCTTTCATCTTCGTTCAAACCGACCGACAAAGTTGCTCCGGGAACGTTTAGCGGTAGCAGCAGCGTTGTGAAGGTTGTCGATGGTGGACAGTCTGCCAATAAGTTTGTGTATGAGTTTGATACCGATGGGTTTAAGGTAGACGAATACCGTGTTTCGGTTACGGGTATTGTTGTTTCCGTGTCTGGAAGCAGCGTATTTGACTTGGTAGCGTTTGTTCCTACACCAACTCCTACACCAACACCGCCTCCAACAACCCCGCCGACAACGCAGCCGACAACCGTAGTAACCGAAGTACCAACTCCGGTCATAACCCCTGACCCAACTGTGGTTCCAACGGAAACTCCGAAATCTCCGGGTTTTGGTGCGTTAATTGCGCTGATTGGTCTTGGTGTGGTTTCTTTCTTGATTGTAAGGAAACCAGAATAACAATTTTTTAAATTTTAAACAATTTTTTGGTTTTTTCTTATTTTTCGCGAAAAGATTATATTATTATAGATATATATTAATATATCATGAATGACAATCGAGATAAGTTGTTTTCATTTATTGCTGGATTATCATCTACGATAATTCTTGTGATATTGTTTGGTCTTGTGGCAATGATAATGATATATCATGCGTTCATTGCGAATCTTGCATCATTTGGTGTTACAAACCTTATGATAGTTTCGATTATAATTGGGTTGACTAATATAGTTGCATTGGGCTATGTTATAACACAATTGTTGCGGTTACAGGCAGGAATCGACGGGTTGAAAAAATAGAAAAAATTGCTTTTTTTTAATAATCACAGTCGGGGCACGTGTATCCACCATTAATATAGTCCATGTATGAATTGCATACAGGGCATGTTGGTGTTTCTTCCTCGTAGTAATATTCGCTTCTTGATTTTTTGCGTGGTTTTTGTTTTGTTTTTTTGGTTTTTGGTGTTATTTTTCGTTTTGCCAGCCAGATTCCTACTGCGTATGCATTCTCGTTTCGAACTGGATTTCGATATATGTCATATTCTTTCGGGAGCTTGAATCTTTGTTGAAGTTCGGCATATGTCATTGATTCCACATTTTTTACTGGTGCTATATCCGGGGTTATTGTATCAATTGATGATAAATCAATGCTTTTTGGTGTAGATATTGTTTCTCCTGCGGCTGTTTTTTTGGGATACCACCGATATTTTGTTTGAACTTTTTTTCTTTTTGAGATGTCAATTGTTTTTAATACATTTTTTGGGGATGGGCGTTTAATTTCAATTGAAAATGGGTTTTTCATTTCTTACCACCCTTCTTTTGTGACTTGTTTTTCTGTGTTTTTAAAGAAACCGTTTTTTTATTTTTTGTTGTTTTTTTGGTTGTTTCTTTTTTTGGTTTTGCACGTTGTTTTTTTGTTTTTCTGGCTGCAAGCCATTTACCAACGGCATATGCTTTTCCATGTCTAACTGGGTCTCTGTCTACCGGTGAACGGCGGTTAAGTGGGAATTTAACTGGTAATCCGTATAGTTCTCCAAGTTCTTTTAATGAAAGCTCATCTACTCTTAAGTCTCTTGGGTCTGTTTTTGAACCTTCACCCCTGTAGTTGTATCGTGCAGGTCTGTCTCGTATTGCTTGGAGCATTGCTGCCCTTCGCATCTCGTTTTCGTCGCCATATGTTTCAGACTCTTCGTACATTGTATTGCCACGTAATTGTATCATGGTATCCTCTGTATAATAATTTTATTTCAAACTATATATATATTTCTAACAAATAAAAATACATCATCGAGTTGAACAGTATACTATATAAGTAATGAAAACATATTCTTTTATGCAAATGGAATATAAAGTGGTGAATTTGGTTGCGCTTGGAGCAGTTGTATTGTCAAATTGGTAAAAAGGAGTGTCGGCACCTTTCGAAAAATTATATTGTGACAAAAGTGCAGAGATTAGATGATTATGGGTTTCCTGTTTATAAGAAAGGGAATTTCGTGTATGATATTGTGGTAAACGGAGATGATAGGGAGTATTGTAACGATTTCGGTGGGTATATAAAAAACATGTTGCGATGTCCATTGGATACCACGTGTGTAGATAAAGACACAGAATGCCCAATCGAAATCCAAATCGAACATCAAAAGAAACAGGTAACTCTTGAAAACTGGTTGTGAAATATAATGACAAGGGACGAACTTAAAAAAATAAATAATGCGCGTAGGGTGTTTAGAGGAACTTTTTCGGGTTTTGGTAGAAAAAAACGCGCACAGGAACTTGTGTGGACTATAATTTTGAAGAATATCACAGATAAAGATGGAAATATTTTGACAGACCACTTGTGGTTTAATCTGAACAAAGAATTTGATAAATTAAATTTGCGTGAGGGTGACCGGATTGAATTTAGTGCGCGTGTAGTTGAATATGTTAAGGGTAAGAGAAAGCGTGCATTGGTATCTTCAGAAAAAGACTATGCGTTAGATCTTATCAAAGGTGTAAGAAAACTACCATCGGCGGAGACTGAAAAATATAAATAGTATTGGGGATAACGATAATCTATGAAACTTAAACCAAAAGGAAGAACACCGGTGCGCGAGGTTTTTGATGCTACTGGAGAGAGGGTAATAAAGCGATTTAAAATTGATATGGTATACCATGATGGATATGTGACAGAAGAAGACGCGCGCGATGAATCTTTAAAATTTAAACGGCTTGGGTATAGGACATTTATTTTCACTCCCGACAGAGCATATGGTGCGCGCGGATATCCATACAATTTGTGGGTTAGTTCTGAAAAACAAGAAAGAAGTCAACCTCGTGATAGAAAACGATGAAAAACATGGTTGTACGAAAAGAATGCCCCCACTGTGGTGGCAGAATCCGAGAATTTACATGGCACGAAATGGCATCTGGTATGAAAATGTGTGGATATTGCGGAAAATTTGTATCTAAAGAGACATGGGATAAATTGCCAGTGCATGTGATGGGAACAGATATTGTATAGTGATTTTGGTATATCTTGGAGCAAAAATATGAAAATAACAGTCGAATTCTCAAAACATATTTCACATTCTAAAAGACGTGAGTTTGTAGACACGTCTGCACAAGACAAATCGCATATGAAATTTATTATACAAATTATTGAGTTGTCCCGCCGGAATGGGTATTCGGTCAACATAAAATAAATTTTCGAATGTTGTCTAACCCAAAATGTTTATTTACATGCGTGTCAATTATTATATGGAGCCATAAACTATATGAAACATAAAACAAATTATAATAGACTTGGTTCTGTTCGTTCATTTTTATATGAAAATGTTTTGGATGGAACGGTATACCGGATTTTCATGCACGATGGGTTATATGTTATTACAATCATACCCCCGCATCTAATAGAAACCACACGGTGTTTTTCGTCGATAGACGAGTTTAATTTATGGAACCAAGAACTTTCCGAAATGTTTTCTGCGGATTGTGGGGATGTGTATAGTCCTAATGGGTGATTCGGTTTGCAGAGAACCAAAATAGAATGGACAGATGCGTGTTGGAATCCAATTGATGGATGTTCTTATGGTTGCAAATATTGTTACGCGCGCAAAATTGCCGTGAGATTTAGTAAAAGATACCCAAATGGTTTTTCTGTGCCAACGTTTCATCCAGAACGGTTACATGAACCATTTCTGTGGAAAAAAAGAAAGATTGGGAAACGCCACGAGATGGTTTTCACATCGAGTATGGGTGATTTTTTTGATAAACATGTGAATCGCGAATGGCAACAGCAGGTTATAGATGTTATTGGTTCAAATCGTGATATGGCGTTTCAGATATTGACTAAACAGCCGCAAAACATACCGGTAGATATCGATTACCCTAAAAATTTATGGTTGGGTGTTTCGGTAACAAGCAATGTCGATTTGTGGCGCATCGATAAATTGATGTCTTTGAAATCGTGTGGGTGTCATGAGGGGTATTTGTTCTGTTCATTTGAACCACTTCTTGAAAATTTGGTTATACCGAAGCAGTCTGGATTTTCCAGTCTGAATTGGGTTATAATTGGGATTCAGACCAATCCTGTTGTAGTTATACCATACGAATATATTGACCGGTTATATAAATATGCAAATGATGCCAACATTCCGGTTTTTTGTAAAGATAGCATTGTTGAAAATTATAATCGGATAACAAAAGAGAAGAATCAGAAATACCCGGAGATACCATGGGAAAAATATTAACAAATCTTTTTTATAATTTAAAACGCAGGATAGCATATATGTTTATCCCGGTGTTTTTTTCTCTTATCGCAGGGATGGTAATTGGAGGTATTATTTACTGGGTTAAGGGAAGTGTATTTTTAGCAATTGTTATAACATTGTGGTGTGGTTTTTTTGCGTATATTGCATATGAGGCATTTGGGTTGATGCAGGAAGAGGGGTATATGTGAAAAAAAGTGGAAAATGTCGTTAAAACCGGTTGAAAAGCGTGCGTCTATCGGGACGTTTTTTAAATCTTTAAACCCAATTTGGATTGTTATTTTGTTTATGATTGTTGCGCTTTTATTGCGACTATATCATTTGGATTTTAATTCCTTGTGGTTGGATGAGGGTGCAACATACATGTATTCCCACCCATCTAACAGTTTTAGAGACATTTGGAATATAACTGCCGGTGGAGAAGTCCACCCCCCTGTGTTTTATTGGTTAACACATATTATATTGATGATTAATATCAGTGAAATTTCGCTCAGGTTCTTGCCGGTTGTGTTTGGTGTTTTGACAATACCTGTGTTTTATTATATTGGAAAATTGTTGCATTCCGAACTAGCTGGAATATTATCTGCAATGATTCTAACGATTTCCCACTTTCATATAATGTATTCACAAGAGGCTCGGTCATACACACTGTTGCTTTTTTTGTCGGCATTGTTGATATATGCGTTTATTAAGGCATACCGCACAAACAATTATAAATGGTTTGTTTGTGTAGGCGCTCTTGCGGTTTTGGCATTTTGGGTTCATTTTTGGTCTGTTATTATTATTGTCCCGGTGATAGTTTCTATCTTTTATATCACATTTTTTACAAAAATTAAGAGTTTTGATTGGGATATCAATTTCTTCAAGGATTTTAAAAACTTTTTGATAAGTGTTGGTATATTTGTTGCATTTTCCTATCCAATACTGGTTGTGTTGAGGGATATATATGCAACAAGGACATCGGAACCTATATACTGGGGAATGCGCGGGGTAAGTCTTTTGCAAGGGTATGCAGCAAACATATCGAATGGCAACGTTATATTTTTAGGGTTGATTATTGCTCTAACCGTGCTTGGCATTTATGTGGTATTTTCGAAAAATAAGAGAGAATCTTTGTTTTTTATATTCGTATGTGTTTTTGGTATAATTTTCAGTGTAATAATGTCGTATAAATTGCCAATGATGCCGAGGTATCTTATTCCATTGTTGGTGGTTATAATTCCATCGATTGGTGTTGCTCTTGCGCAACTATATAAGAGTTATAAGTATATCACCGTAATTATGATTTTATTCATTTGTATTGTTTCGGTTGGGGGATTGACATCATATTATTCTACATACACACATGAGGATTGGCGCGGGTATTCGGAATACATATCTGGTCTTGCAGTCCCGGGGGATACAATTATTATAATTCCTAATTATAACCGTAACGTGTTTGATTTCTATTATAACCTGGAAGACCATGGCACAAATGTGGTTGGGGTATATAACAATCTTACAGAGGTTATAGAGAAATCCAGCGGGTCAACTTATTACGTGGTTACACGTGATATATATGCTGTAGACCCGCAAGAAAAGATATTGTCGTGGTTGAATTCGAATACGACGTTTGTATCAGAACGCGTTGGTATTATGACATTTGTCAATAGGTGGGATTGATATTTACGATTTGACGGTTGTTATACCAACATATAATGAGGGAAAAACAGTACGTTGTAATATATTGAAACTAGAGAATTTTTTATTTGATAGTGATATAAATGCAGAAATACTGGTTATCGATGATAATTCAACGGATAATACGGTAGATGAGGTAAAACTTGTAACAAATTACCGAGAAAATGTTAGGATGTTTTTACGTGACGGGGAACGGGATTTGGTGCGTTCTGTTCTTTTTGGAATTAAAAACGCTAACGCGGATATTGTTGTTGTAATTGATGCAGATCTCGCGCAGGATTATACTAAAATTTTAGATATGTATAACCACATTAAATATGATAATTATGATATTGTAGCGGGGAGTAGATTTGCTCCCGGAGCGACCATTAATGGGTGTTCGTTTGACCGAAAAGTTCTGTCTGTTTGTGCAAATACTATAGAACACCTTATTTTTCCATATATATCAGATTTTGGTGGGTTTTTTGCTGTCAGGAAAGATGTCTGTAAAGACATACCAGATTATGTGCGCGGGCAAAAAGCATTGTTAGAAATAGTTGATAAAGGCAGTTGGAAAAAATCGATGAACTTGCCTTATAATTACACATGTAACAAAATGCCGTCTGTAGTAACATTTGACCGTATCACAGAATATTTTTTGCAGTTGGTTAGTATTGTGCTAGGAGGTATTTTATATAGAACTAACCGCGCGTGGGAAGAAATAAAAAATATAACACGATTTACAATTGTCGGCGTTTTTGGAATATTTGTAGATTTGGTTTTGATATTTCTATTAACCGATATTTTTCATATATATTATTTTGTATCGGGTGTTATTGGTACAGAACTATCATTATTGACAAATTTTGTAATAAATGATAGGTGGAGTTTCCGAGGAAAAATGGCAAACGGGTTAAAAAATCGCATAGTTTTATTCCACAAAATATCGTTTGGCGGGATTGTTATAAAGCTCACAGTTCTATACACATTAACTACGGTGTTTGGTGTTTATTATTTGTTGTCATCTGTCATTGGGTTGGGATTTGCTTATGGGTGGAATATGATGATGAATAGAAGATATACATGGTGTTAAAAATTGGGTTGTTATTATGACAAAGATTTATGATGTATTGTTTTGGGTTGGGCTGGTTATAGGAATAAGTTGTCTCTTTTATATTCTTATCTTCCCGGATTTTCCCTATATGGAAGGAGACGATCCCGAAAACCCATTAAACTATTCGAATATTGTAATTACAAGAGAAACGAAAGTTTTATCAGATATGATTGTTAAATCTTCGGATTCTCCACACGATAAAATAATTAAATATATGACATGGATTGATAGAAACATTCTTGTGAATAAAACTGATTTTTATGCAAACCCCGATAACATATTAAAATATAAACGCGGTTTGTGTGGGGATTTTTCTATTTTATCTGTTGCAATGCTTACGACACAAAACATCCCATCGCATCTAATATCTATATGTGGAGATTATGGTCATGTTGCTATTGAAGTATATTATAACGATACGTGGCATTATTATGACCCGACATTCTCTGCATACTGGGAACAAGATGGGAGAGTGGTATCATTTGACGAGTTGAAATATGGCGCGGCTAGAAACGCAACGTTACATGTTGGAAATATGACACGATATAATTTATATGATGGCGTTCCGGTATATTTTACACCAGAATTTTATGAGACGTATTATCCATCGGGTTCGGTAACAAAAAAGTGCCCGCTGATTTTAAACTGCACACCATGTGAAGATTATGCGGATGCCAATTACAATAAATTTTAGTTTTTTACTCGTGTTTTTTTAATTTTTGATATTAATGCCAAAAAATCTTTTTTCATTGTCGAATACATTGTATCTTGTTTTTCTACAAAAAATGCATGTTTGAATGTTACAATCATTGTAAACATGCATGCCCCCCACACCAAAAGAAAAATAATTCCATATGGCAGACCGCTTGCGGAAAAGTTGTAATGATGTATCATTGAACCTGTAAAGTAAAACCCGAGAAACCCAACAAAAATAAACGTCAATATATCAGGAACTTTTTTTTCAGACATTTTACATAGCAGTATATGTTCGTGAAGTATTTATTTTTATCTATTTTATTTCAGAATTGGATTTGGTGGTAAAATATATATGGTGATACAATCAATACTGTATTGAATGTTTTTCATGGTATGATAAATGATTGTCCCATTATTATTTCTTGTGTTTCTTGCGGTTGGGATAGTAAGTTATGTTATATCAGGACTGTTTGCGTGTGATAATGGTCTGTGGTTTGTTGGAGTTGTTTGCATTGTATTTGCTATTGCATCCGTGGCAATTGTGAATTTAACACCGTGCACATTCCCGGGTTCGGAGGATATTTTTGTTTTCATGAGATTCGGGTTACCGTGATAGACAAACGGTGGAAATGCAAGAAATTTGTATCGCATAAGTTCAAAAAATTCAGGAAGTTTGTATCAATGAAAATGTATGAAATATTTAAAAAGTGTTTCCATAGAAATTTGAAGTTAAAACTTTCAATTTTTGTTGTACCAATTGTTGTTTTTATGTGTGTCATATTTTTTATGACAGATTTTATACCACACACTACAATCACAAAGGTTTTAATTGCATTGGGTATGTCTGTTGTAGTATATCTTGGCGTTGCATGGGTGTTGATATTTTTGGCAATCCGGAGGTATTTAAAACAAAAGGAATATATACAATAAAATACAATCTATTTGTTTGAAGGAGATATGATTAGAAATTTAAACATCAAAGTTATGCCCCAAGTCACCCGGGGGTGCGGTGTAAGGAAAGTCGGCGGGTTATACATTTTCTGCGAAGGCAAGCAATCAGAATGTTATAGATTTCCAATGGCATTGCCTGAAGAATGCCCCTGCTGTGGTGAGAAACTTCGTCAGATACGTTCTATCCGAATTATAGACCCGCACAAACTATGGGGAGATTGTACGGATGTTACCCACCCATGCCACAAATACAAGTGTTTTGTGTGTTTCCCGCCAAAAAAAGCGGGTTTGATGTGGGTTGGTAAAGAGTATTATACTCCTGAACATTTTGTAATCGAGGCTGGTTGTCATGGTGTAAGCAAACGAATCCCGGCACTACCGGTTAATCTTGGTATCGGGGATAGATTATATTTTGTCCATAACGAGGCGTTTCCTCGTGTCGATGAAAATATGAGAAAAATTGAAAACCGCGCGGGTGTGTTTTTTGCATCAACTATCACCGCATTTCACAAAATTATAAATGAAAAGCAAGCAGACGATGCAGAATACATCAATGGTCTCGTAGAGTCTGGTATAACTCCCGTTCTCGAAATCGAAGATGGTTCGGATGAGTATACCAGAACATGTGAGTATAATGTACCACAGAAAAGCATATTAGATTACAAGTAAATATAGATAAGGAAGTAATAGGTGAAAAAAATGCAATTTGAAGGAATTGAAGTTAGTGGAATTGAACGGGTTGTATTCAAGAAACACAAACTCTGTGACAAGTGTAGACGAAAATATGCACGGAAACAGCCAAGAAATATCCACCCATGTGAAAACTGTAAAACAAAGACGACAGTTTGGGACAGGCTGTTTACAACAAATGATGGTTGCACATGTGATTCGTGTGACAATGAACATGCAGAATGTGAAAACCGTGAAAAAAGCGATGTTTTTGTAGATGAAATGACGGAACGGGTTGTCGATGGCAAGGACATGATCGCACTGCTTAAAAAACTTCAGTATAAAAAGAAAAAGTATGCATTGTGGTCACACAACGAAACACTAAATGTAAAGACAATTGTGAGAAGAAAAGGATAATTTTTTTGATTTTTATGAGTGCAACCAACATCGAACTTAAAAATGCGCGCGTAATGTACGCATCTGTTTGTGGGTCACATTTATATGGTTTTGCAGGTGACAATTCAGATATTGATATTCGTGGATGTTTCATAAGGCCACTAAATCGTTATCTGAAAATCAACAAACTCACAGATGTAATTGAAAAAACACACGAAGTTGATTGTCAAAAATATGATATTGTTTTGTTTGAGCTGGAAAAAGAAATCAAATTGATGTTGGCAAACAACTGTAATGTGTATGAACATATACATGCACCAGATGTTCTTACATCTTCTGCAGAACATGCCTTGTTTAAAGAATTGGCAGAACATCTTCTGACTAAAAAAATATCAAACAGCTATGTTGGTTTAGCAAAACACAATTACATGAAATATATTGCTCCATTTTATCCAAACGAAATAGATTGTGTTCCAGCAAAAAAGTTTTTGTATGTTTTGCGTGCTCTTATGGCATGTGATTATGTTCTGTCTACTGGCAACCTTGAGAGCAATATATTCAAATTAAATGAGGTTTATGGTTATAACTTCATCGAAGGTCTTGTTGGAGAGAAAAACGACGGGGTAAAAACAGTAAACAAACTTGATGTAACAAAATCCATCACACTATTGTTTGACCGTGTGAAAGACCACGAATCGTGTAATGTTCTACCAGATGGTTTAACTGAAGCAAAAATCCGTATGGCGGATACATTATATTATTATTTGAGAACAACTATGAGTTGATAGTTGTGATAAATAAGATACGCAATTTTTTATATGTTTTTCGGATAGTGGTTTTAAATCACGATATTTGCCGATATTGCGGGTCGAGTGATATAAAAATATGCGGTTTTGAAGGTTGGAACCGTAGATTTTATTGCCACCAGTGTGGCGAAGTTACGTATTTGTGAGGGGATTATGCAACTTGCAGATTTAGAAGAAATCAATAAAAAATGCCCTGAAATACTTAATGACGAACATCTTATGAATTTTTGCAGAAGGTGTGACAACAAGGATTATCCTAACACCAGTGTATGTATTATCTCGTGCAAAAACCATTTGCCACGATGCGAACCGTGTCTGTCAGGTGATTGTTAGTGATGCGAAAATCTCTTATCAATGCGGAGGAAGATTAATGAAACCAGTTGCAATACTTATAATAATAACCACAATTTTAATTTTGTTATCTGGTTGTGTTGGAAACAACAACTACTCAACCCAACTCACAACAGAATATACTGTAAAAGAGAAGTTTCAATCGACTGTTAGTTGTGGGTTTGGGTCTGGAACATCCTATAATATTCTAACCGATGATGGGGAAGTTATTAAAATTGCGGGCACCTGTGGTGTAAGAACAAACCTCATGGAATATTATTATGTGTGGTCAGACGCAACCCCGGGAGATATTGTGGTTTTAACGCAGAGGTGTACAGTAACCACCTATGAAGAATGGTTTGAGTTGAGGCGGAATACAATTGATAGCAGCCAGAAAAATACAATCGAGGTGCAAGAATGAGTAATAAATTTTTTGGTATTATTTTTGCAGTTGCAATTGTGATTATTTTCATATGTTTTTTTGTATTGGTATATGATTACACTGCGGCACCAACGTGTAACAGAACGATAACAATATGGCAGAAACCAAATTCGTTTAGTCCATACTATATAACAACCGATGGGTGTAGATTGTCACAACCACTATCATGGGATATGGCAACATATATGGAGCATTGTCTTGTGGGAAGGTGGTGTACACAGACAAATACATTTAACGTCACTATACGCACCGGAATTACTAGAAACGTAATTGTTGATGTCGAGGGGTATATTCCATATACACCACAACCACAACCAACACCACCTCAAGAAAGTAATTGTAGATTGTGTAGAGAGAATCACCATGGAGTATGAAAAATGATTTGTGAGTCTTGTTCCCGGTCAGGATTAGATGATTGTGGTTATGAAATCGAATGGATTTCTCCAAACCAATATTCAGATGATTGGAATTGTAACTGTAAGGGATATATCGAACAGGGCGATGTCTGATGAATTTCATTACAGAACTTATTGTAGCCAAGTGTGTGCAGCATATCGGTGCACATATTTGCGAAAATGTTCGAGAATGGTATTTGTGTCCAAAACCAAGAAGCCGACCACGCATTCGCGGAAGGAGGTTAATGAGAGCAATGCCTTTCTACAAACAGACGACAAATGAGAAGATTGGGGTTGGGGTATGCTGTACCTCAAAGTGGAGCAGGTATTAATATGCCAAACACAATTGACGTTATATTATTTTTAGTTGGTCTTGGAATACTTGTAGTTATGTTCTACAAGTGGTTATTTATTGACGGTGGGGGAATTTCCGATTCGATTGATACACCAGAAGACGATCGCAGGGTGTCAACAAACGTTTTTGGATATGTGAGGGTATCTACAAAAGAACAACAATTGGATGTTCAAATAGATGCAATAAAAGAATATTGTTCCCTGCAAAAATTAAATTTGGTTCGAATATTTAAAGATAAACCAACCGAAAAAACAACAGACCGTGAAGAATTTCAAGAAATGGTTGTTATAATTGAAAATGACAACATATCAAGTATACATGCAATTATAGTATATAGTTTAGATCGCGTTGGAAGATCTCATGAAGATTTTCTAAACTTTGTCGATTGGTGCGAAAAACACAATATAAAACTAATAATTATACATATAACGGAGCCATTTGATAGGAAGGTTTATTAACAATAGGAAATATATCATATGTTGGTAGAAAAAATGACACTTGGTAAATGGCCTGCGATGGTTGTTGTTGGGAAACCTGTCACAGAAGAACAAGCAAAAGAAATTATTGTCCGCACGAGCGGCATTAGTTTCTATTCCAACAACCACGAATTTGTTCAAATGTTATATGAACACATATTCGATAAAAAATTGAATGTGAAAAAATATCATTCAAGCATTTGTGACTATTATACAAATGAAGAAGAATATCAACGCGTTATTAAAAAATATGGTATCTTATACTGTCTTGACTACTTAATAAACAGCCAGATAGTGAGCTCGTATATTGGCGGTCCTCACGGATGGTGCAATTGGGATGGAACAATATTTACAAATTCATACAACATTGGTAAATATCCATCGGTAGACGATGTTCTGAAAGAATGGAAAGTTATTGCCAAAACGTTCCCATATCTCGATATCAAGTGTCAATTGTGGTCAGGAGAATGCGGAGAAGACAATACAGTTCCAGCGGTTCAATATAACGTAAAAAACGGCAATGTAACAATGGTCGAACCAGAAGATATATACGTGTACCCCGGGTGTGGCGGGAGTGGAAATTTAAACAGATTTGCGCAGCGTTTGGCGTTTGGTAGCAGCATGGAGTGTGGATGCACCATAACGGACGCGCTCGATGCATTCGATTACGTTGAAAATCTTATGCGCGAGGTATAACCATGGATATCGCTATTGATATAACCAAAAAAGTAAAAGATTGCCCATTTCGTTCATCTGGTTCTCCACCAAACGAACCAACCCATGTATGTGTGATGTTGGGAATTTCTACAGCAAAGGCTGTGTGTATGTTCAGGGGGAACCAATTGCTTTGGAAATGCAATACATATCAGAAATACAAGGATTATGTGTGAACATGGGCAGATTAATTTTTTATACTGATGATGGTTTCGGCGTAAAACTTATGTCATTTCCAGATGATTATCTACCATTTGTAAATAAAAATATTGAACGAACGGTAAAAGGACTTGACGTATTAAACAGTCTATCCGGTGGCGAGATATTTCCAGATGCCGAGGATAAAAAACAATGACACCAGAACAAAAAGAAGATTGGGAAAAAACAATTCGCGAATCATATGATTTGCCATATCCATTAAATTACATGGCATTTGACAATCAAGGCATTGCATATGTAGTAACAAAGATGTTTTCAATGTGCAACAAGAAAAAATGGTAACTTATTTTGAGGAAGAATTTTAATGTACACAATCGAAATCCAACCCGATAAAAAGAGAATAGGTATTACTATGAGAAACGGTGGAGGAATGGAAATGACACCTGATGAAATTCGTAAGATTGTAGACGCATATGAAAAAGAAGATTGGGATGGCGTTATACAGGCATGTGAAAACGCAATGTGGATGTGACAGAGAAACGAAAAATATATACTAAACACTACAAAAAATATAAAAAGGATGAATAACAATATATTATCAGGGTGTATTTGAACATATGAGCATATCCCGGTCAAGGATGAGGAATCATAAAATGGATAATACGGGAATGGATGAACTTATTGGCGGGTCTGTAGTCTCTTCAGATTCGTTGGAGATGGTTGTTGAAAAGAATGGTAAGAAGTACGTGGTGAGAACCGATATTAATTATGAGATGCCATTTATGTACATTGATGCAAATGAAACATATATGTATATTAGAAGGGGAGACTACAGAGTATGAGCATATTAATACATTGCCCATCGTGTGGACGAAAACATAGAATGACAACTCAACCATGCCCTGAATGTGGTGGTGGCGGCGGGCACATATTAATGCCTGAATCAGAGAATGTACAGGAAACCTGTAGGGCTACATACCGATGTGATGGTTGCGAAGCGTATCGCGAACATCAAAACCCATGGTGATTGTTTATGGAAAACGAAGAACATTGGTATAAAGACACGAGCACACTGCTTATTCACAAGTTTAGCGATGCCCACGATGATATTTGTTATGAAGTACTCGATAGCAACAACAATATAATCGGGGTATTCAGCAATTTAGATGACATGATTATATTTATTACTGGAAAGATTGACAAAATGGGTGCATATCTATGAGCAAGTTTACCTGTTATCGATGCAACGATGGGCCATGTGATATTATGGTAAAAGATGGTTTAGATAAGAAAGGGACATACCCAAGAATTTTAGATGACGAATCGAAAAACGTTTGCCCGGTAGAAGGATGTGAAAAATATCATGGGTGAAATGGCAGAGATGTCATTGGCATCACAATGTCCATACGATTCATTTGAAAGGAGTGGAGAACCGGGCGGAAGTGGCAGCGCGAAATATTATGACACTGGTATACTTCAATCCAAAGACCAAAACCATGCAATCATCGATGGAAAATCTTTCAAAGTTACGGATAAAGCAACAAAGTTTCTGATGTATATACCAATCGGTTCAAGAGTTAATTATAGGTATTTCAGTTGGAATGATGAGATATATTACATCAAATGTTTTTAAAATAGGTGATTTAAATGAACATATCAACAGATAAAAAATCTATTGCGTGTAGGATAAGTGTTACTGCGATAATTACAGTTGCAACTGCTATGTTATGGTGGTATTTGACAACGGTGCTTCCATCACAATTATCAGATTTTCCGTGGTTAATTGTCATTGGATATATAATAACATCTGTGGCAACTATGGGTTGCATGATTATATTTGTAGGAATGTGGAAAGAAGAACGCGTTTTAGCAGTTATTTTAATGGTTGTAATTATAATCGGTGTTGGTATTTTTTGTTTTATTCCAGAACCAGAACGCACACTTTTTGACAAATTGTATATGCTGTTTGGAACCATAATCGCACTAGAACTGGTTGCACTTACTGCATATGAATATATTGCCAAACGTGTATGCAAACTTGTATTTGGTGTACACCATTAATAAAAATCAGGTGATATAAAATGATACCATATTTTGGACTTTGGATAATTATCGTTATATCAGCAATACTCGTTGGTATACTTCTGACATGGCTTCTAATCAAAACGGGCGAGGCGTTTTCAATTGATATGTCAGACCCATACGAACATGAATATTTTGGATTTGGAAATGCCTTGACAGAAGGAATAACAACTGTAGGCACTGCGCACAGGCTTTCAGAAATAAAAGAAAAAATACAACGCCGGGGGAATGGTGCCCGGTGCCAATCGTGTGGACGCGATCTTAATCAATGGGAAGAAGAATCTGCAACAAACCTGTGTTTCCATTGTTTCGGTATTGAAAACACATAAAAACGAAATACTTTTATACAATTGACACCATATGGTTATACATGGTTAAGAAAAGAAATGTTATAAGCATTTTACAACGCATTGCTAAAACAATTGGTATATTCTTTGGGATTGTAGCACTCGGTTTTGCCGCACTGTTTGGTTTTGTTCTATACACAAGTGGGGCTTTGGCACCAAAAACATCCGATTGGTTCGAAAATTTAAATAACTTTATAATTTCATCCCCAACTGTGGTAGCAATTGCAACTGTTATTCTTCTGGTATCAGGTATTCTTGTATTTGCTATGTCGATAAACTATATCCCACGCGGGCAGGGGTTAAAATCTTGGGATGAATATTTCGATGATATAAAACCAAAAAAAAGAAGATTCCCCACGAGATGATACAGAAATGATAAAACGTGTTATATGCCCTGTTCATGGGACTGTACAGGAAATAGAGATGGATGCAATGTATCTCAACGGGATGCCACGGGAATATATGTTCTGCCCACATTGTGGAAAACCAACAACGGTTGATGTGCCAAAATGTGAAGAACCAAAAGTTTGGGTTTTAAAAAACAGTTTGAGATAAATGCAGAGGATTGAATATGATTGACGACGATTATTCATCTATGGTTTTTTTACCAATTTTACTTATATTTATTATGATTGGCGGTATAGGTGCATGGGGAATATATTGTGGTATTAATATGCCCGGGGATGTTGTACACTGCAAAATATACGAAAAAATGCATTGTATAGAAAATGGAGAAGATGTATATTATCTTGACACTGACATAGGACGAATAAATGCAAGTCGTTCTAAAATCGAAAACATTCCTATCAACGTTTCAATTGAAATCCAATTGGTCAACGTTAAATCATTGATAAACGACGACCCCATGAAGTTATATCGTGTAGTTAACGCACCATGCGAAACGATGAGGAAATGATATGGCGGTTTTAGAAGCAGAAATGTTCTCAGATGGTTCGTGGGTTGTTATCGGAGAACATATTGGAATTGAACATGCAATTGAACTAATGAAAAAATCAGACCCCGATGCTACTGTAACCGGTGTCAATCGTAATTGGGTTCGGTATGAATTTATGACCGATGATGAAATCGCAGAAAATGACATTGAATATTATGGTGATGGTGGCAGACCAACGTGGTTGCGATTACACGAAAAACCAACAAGACCGGATGGTATAACCAAAAAAGCAACTGTAATTGATGTGGAGTAGAGATATTATGGCAGATTGTATAAACAACATTGAAACCATTGAAAACACAATTGAAGACAAGATAAAATCCCTTGGATATAATTACTGTCGTGCGTGCCACCATTTCATTCGTGTAAATTTCGACAATTACAGGAACGTTTATAATCGGCAAGGGTTTTGTATTCTTGGCGAATTGAAAGGTGATTATGGTCTTTATATTTCGTGTAGCAGTTCAAAAGAATGCATGGGCTTTATCATCAGCGATAAAAATTATCAAATTACAAAATCTGAAAAAGAACTAAGCACAGACTGTGATGAATATTTACACTCACTCAACGACAAACGAACTAAAAACTACCAAGAGATATTGCCACTATTACAAGCACACGAAGATTTCTTCAAACGCGCAAAAGATATGAAATCTGGTATGGCATGGCTCATGGCAGATAAAAAAATACGTTCAGTTGGTTACGAACACTTTTACGAAGGTAATATTAAGAGATATAAGGAGATTTATGACATGGTGAAACTAAAAAGATCTGACTATTTAAAATTCCTTGCAAAACTATCAGTTGAGATGCACGATAAATTCTGTAGTTGTAACAAAATTGATTACAGGGGCGAATGAAAATGGAAAAAGTAGATTTTACAGTGGAAATTAGAGGAAAAATAGATGCATATAACACAGAACATGCTGCAGATGTTTTATCTACAGTTATCGAATCATTCGAAACAGAACTTTGCGAGTATAAAATAAAAGAATCGAACCATTTCATTCGAGTTGGTTCAGATATAAAACCATTCTATATTTCACGCGATTGGGAATATGAAATCAAAAAACAATTGGAAAAAGATTTTAAAAATATTATTGGTTTGATTATCGAAGATCTTGATAAAAATATGCCACGCCAACCACATGTTTTTGACCGAACGGATTATAAAAAACTTCGAGAAGTATTAGACAAAAAAATAGAATTTTACAAGAATTATCGATGGGTAGGGACAGACGGCGATGCAAAACTAACAGAAATTGCCGAAATATCTACTAAAAAAATTACTTCTCACATAAAAGATGAAATTCAAAAACGTATTGTAAGATTGGAGATTGAACCTAATGAATATTGAATGAATACAATTTCGTAATTTTTATATATTATTACAGCGAATACTACAATATATGTCAGACACATTTTCAGTAACAACAAACCGGGGTCGAGTAAACTTTTTACTCTGTTGCCCAAGTTGCGGTAACCGTGATTGGGATGAAATAGAAAGCTTCCCAAAGTGGAGAAAATGCCATCACTGCGACATCCAAGTTAAACCAGAAACAGATGTAACAGGGTTTCTAAACCTTGTTATACTGATAGAAGACATGAAATAATATTAAATTGGTAGGTGTTAAATTCATATGGAAATACCACTCGATATCCCAAAATCAATCACCATTCCAGATTGGGGGTTTGGACTTGTTATTGGTCTTATGTTGGCATATGCCATATATATTATTTATCGCATATTCTACCCCAAACAACCAGAAGATTGGATTCGTGGAGGTTAAAAATGAAAGATGAATTTATGGTGATGTCATACAACCCAAAAACAAACACAACAAGCAAATGGTATGAAAACACGCTTAAAAAAGCAGAAAGACATTACGCGGCAGAAGACGTTTCAGATTATCCAGTTATGCTCTGTAAATTGAGTGAATACTCAATGCCGGGGTTAAGATCGTGGGTTATTGTTAAATCAAATAAAAAGCCATGGAAACCAGTGGTTGACAAAATGACCGGGATAAAATGAAGAGTTGGGGTGAAGGGGTCCAAAGCAGCGACGATACAAAAGTCGTGTTGGGTATAATTTTATCCGGAGTTGTCGTTATATTTTTAAAATTTGGTTTACCGATTGTTTTAGAGATGATAAAATGACACGGAAAAAAGACAGGACACTCGACCAATACGATTATAAACATATAACAGATTTTAATTGGGCACTATTTCTTATACCACAACTTTGTGTATTTTTTTTAATGGCACCATTAATATTCTCAATATATATAGAATTTGGTGGAATTTATGAACCAATTGTGTATAAATCAATTTTAATATGGATACTTGAAATTTTTGTAATTTGTGTGTTATCATTTGCCTTAGCCAAAGGTCACCAAGACTGTGTATACACAGAAGAATCTGTTGAAAAACTTCCGATTTATGGACAAACAAAGTGATTGAAATGATAAACATTGTACAAACGAAACCAGAAATCGAACTGTTCCTTAAAAGTCACAACATTGTAGAAACAAATAATTATGTATGGGAATGCCCAAGATGCAATGGAAAAAATCACGGTGCATATTTCTCACATGAAACCCCGTGCGCAGAATGTAAGACATATTCTCATCCCAAACTATCAAAATTAAAAGAACCGTTTGACAAGGAACGAGAAAAATCTAGAATAAAGGAAATAGACAAACTACTAGGAGAATATGAAGACATCGAAGGAGACATCGAATTGCTACAAGAACAGAAAAATAAAATTAACAAAAGACTAGATGCACTCGGATACTAAAACTATGGATGGTTTAAAATGACAAAAACCAAGGCTACAGAATTTTCATTTGAAGAAATTATAAAATGGTTGGACATGCACGGATGGGAAAATGGGTTTGCACACTTAAAAGAAACACACATCAGAGAAGAACGCCAATATGCACATCTGATGTGTGGTGATTTTTCCGAACAGGAAACTGCCGCGAAAATGATTTTCAAGTTGGCAAACCAAGATATAACACTTATCAAGATCGCCCAAATCGCAAAAAAAGAATACAATTTGGATTTGAATTTTAATCATTAACACAAACTTTTTATATAAAAAAACCAAACAATTAAATATGGACACAATACAATTTGATAAAGAATCTGCCAGAAGTATCGTGATGTATGCATTTCGATATACATTAGGACGGTATTCAACCGCACCAACCAGAATGCAAAAAATACTGGAAACTATATGGGGCGAATTGTACACATTTGATAAAGAACGTATACTTGAAGAAATTCTAGAATATAAAGAAACAATGAAAAAATTCTATGGAGACAAACCATGGGATTTACAAGATAAATACAGTGTAGCAACATGGACAAACTGGCGCGAGAAGATGTTGCTCCATGACATTTAATGTGAAACGGTATGCCCTCTACATGTTGCGCTGGCAGGCTAGCACACCGCTTATAGCAGGGGTTATGTATCTTATCGGTAATTATGGGTACGTCACAGCAACAATCGCTGCAAACGCAATAGGAGGCTCCATATTCTTCTTTGTTGACAGGTTCATATTCACGACACCCATTTTATCCTCACAGTGGGAAATAAAAGAACACATAAAGTGCGTAGATTGTGGTAAAATTTCTCGTGGATATAGACTGGTGAAAACAAAGAATTATGACCGCACAGAATCACCACCAGAATTCAGATGCGAAAATTGTTCTGAACGAAAAACAGAAGAACTAAAATTGAAAGGTGTTGTAATAGATTAAATCATCAAATTTCTTCAATTGTAATAAATACCCGTTTCTCATTATTTGCCAATTGCATCAATCTATTATAATCTGCCTTTGAACATCCTTCTTCAATAGGACAAATTACAATCGCATTGCCACAACTGTGCCGGGACATTTCTGTTTTTAAGTAAATTTTTTCAATCATCTTTACCTCACAGTTCCGTTACACTTGTGATATCTATTTCTCCATCGTCCCAATCCATTCCATATTCCCATTCACGAGCCATTACAATTTCAATGGCTTCTCCTTCCGTTTCTGCCTCAATGTTGACTGCCCGAGGGTCAGAAAATAAAACTCTAAATACCGGCATTCGCTCAATCTCCTTGCGATTTTATATCAACTTGAACACTATCGTAACAATCTGGATCAACTTCCCACACAGTGGATATAGATATATCAGATGGTTGTAAATTCTCTATAAAATGTCTTTTTACTTTAGCAATAGCCATTTCTTTTGTATCTGCCTCAACGACATAATCTGATTCTTCAATTGGTTTAAGATATACCCAAAATTGTTTCATCGTTTACCTCTTACAAGATTTACAACATGTCTTCTTCTTTTTGGCTTCTCTTTCTCTTCGATTGAGATAAACACCAATTAAAAAATATAACGCATCTTCTTTTTCCTGTCTTTCCAAATGTTCAAGTGTTATCATAATTTTTACCTTCGCGTTTTCCCTCGTCGATTTGGAAGAAGTTCTTGACCACGATAATTTACACAGTTTTGCATATCATCGGGATTGTAAAAATATGGACACGTACATCCATATTTATCGGGATCGTTTTCCCTAATATTTAATCCAGATAATGACCCGTCAAGATTACAACGCCCATATAATAAATTATCACAGAGGCTCATTCTCTTTTTATCCATTGTCATTTTTTCACCTTGACAATTTACAATCAAATATGGATCTTGGCAAACCATTCTTAAATCCACAGTTCCGGCATTCCGCTCTGATTATATTTCCATTTTCTATTGAGAGCGTATATTCGGATTTGTTTCCACAGTCTGGGCATTTCCATTTCAAATCAAGATTCATCTTTACACCCTACAATCAATCTTTAAACGGATTGAATCTCTGTACCCCATTTTTGACCGCTTCAGCAAATGCCTCAACACACCAATCGTCTGTCTCTCCACAGAAGGGATTTGTTTTAGGATCACATTCTTCTCCAGTTTCTTCACATATCATGTTCTCACCTTGACATTCACAATCCCTCGTTTACTTCGATTGCTGCCTTTATCTTTGGACAGATAAGATGCCCATCCTCTCCGTAAGGACAAGTTTCGGCAAATCCAGTTTTAGATCCCTCTTCGCATTGATCACAAGTGCGTTCAATTATACCATCTTTCTCATCCAATCCGTCGCCTTCTGGAACAACCATCTTTGCCTCCTACAATCTGTCGATATCCTCTTCTGCTTCTGCAAAACCTGTGATGAGATTTGATAACGAATCGATTCGGTCATCCGTGACACCGCAAGCAATAATCTCTTCGTACACTTTTCTGTAAATCTCCCTGCTTTTCCATATCATGGATAGCCATCTATCTTTTTTCTTATCAGTGATTTTTGCCATCTTTACACCTTACAATCAATCTTCATAATTAAACCTGTCATACCTGCTTTCTTCCAACAAATCTACGGCATCGCGCCCATCATTTGACCGCGTTCCTTCATGTATTGATTCCAGAAGAGATTGATGAAGCCCCATTTTATGAAGAAGCCAATATTTCCACCACGATATCAACCGGTATTGCCACCTGTCGATACCAAATATATGCGCAAGTTGTTGCATGTTTTCACGACTTTGGCGGGATATTATTTCTCGTGTTCTCTCTTCTTCTGTTTGTATCCCTATTTTTCGCCTGATTAATTGAACAAAAAGATATCGATCCTGTCTCGTAATCATTTTATTTCACCCTGACTTTTTACAATCTTCTCCCAGTTCATGAACAATCAACCTCAAATTCTTCGATCCACGGTAGATCAATAGATCCACCACCTTCATTGAACTCTCCTTTATCAAGAGCCGCCTGCAATTTCTCATTCAAGTCTTGATATTCATACTTACGAATATCTATTGTTGCCACATTATCTTTTAATTCTTTAATTGTTTTGATCTCATGCTCGTTGTTGTTTTTTATTTCCTCTTTGATCTTATCAATACACCGAGCAATAGCTGCTTCTCGGGATAAATAAATTCCTAAATGCGAGCAAGAATTATATCCCCCATGACATACAAGATATACCCTCATTTCATTCACCTTGACTCTTTACAATCACGGGGTTACCATTTACCCAACGGGCATTTTTTGAGATCTGCGGTTTCGGAATACCATTCAAATATGCCGTTTTCCCGATCCTGCTGATCTTCAATAGAGTCTTTCCCGCAGGGATGTTCGACGGGAGATTTTAAACAGATTTGATTTCCGTCTTCAACACTTACTGAAGATTGATCGCATATATCGCAAATTTCTTCGATCTCTTCGCTTCTCTCCATTCTAATCAACTCCATTTTAGGGTTTACCTTTTACAAATCTCTTTTTTTCCTTATTCGTTGCCTATAAGAATGTCAATGTATATCCGGATATTTACCGTGGATTAAATAATGTATCCCTATTAAATCGTGTTGTAGTTCGGATGAAAACGGACCACGTATATACCATTTATATCCATATCCCAAAGACACTCCGTAATTTTGGAGTAAATAAATTATTTTTTGATAGACGATGCGATTATCATTCGAAGTCATATCAACAGAGTCAAATCCGAGCATTTGAAGAATTTTAAAAAGTTTTAATTCGTCTTTGGTTGGGTATCTCATCTTTACACCTTATGTCTTTAGGTTCCATAATCCAGTTCGTTCCTCACGGAACGCAGCGCCTCGATGCCGGAAATGACCGAACCGCCCGATGATCAGGTCACCCTTCCCGTGCGCCTTTTCGGTACTCCTGATGATCGCATACGGTTTTTTGCTGGAGAGTGATACCACGACCGCAACATCGGGCATTCATCTGGTTCACACGATGACATATTTACATCCTATTTTGTATATATCATCATATCATATGCCGTTACATGGTTTATAACTTTCGGTTTCTGTTTAGTATTATGTGTTTCTGAATATGCGAGAGGATTGATTGACATAATACAATACCCTTCAGGGAGTCCAAACCCCTCTTTAAGTATCCAAGTGACAGAAACAAGCAACTCACGCCCTGTGTATCCGGTGTCTTGATTCCACTCGCGGAGATTGAGACGATCACCCCTTTCATATCCTCTATCATTCTTTCGCAATTCAAACCGTTTAATACCTTCAACCATCGGTTCAAATGCAACCGTCCAACTTTTTAAATCGTGCAATGCCATTGTTTCCACCTATAAATCTTGTTTTAATTCATCACCAAAGAAAAAACATTCGGAATTACACCCGATTATTTTTCTATATTTGCCATCTGGTGCAAGATAATCCTCTTTTGTTCTGAATCCTAGACACAAATCGGGATATTCGCAGTTTTCACAAGATGTCATTTGGCATCACCGTGTGATATAAAATTCAACCCGCGTTCGTTCATATATATCTCTCCTTTAATCTTCTCAAAGTTGCTCCTCCTTCCGGACACCCTTTCGATCTCCTCGCCCTTTCCATACACCGCTTAACCACGTCATCGCGCAATCCGTTGATAATTGGCATATAGTCTTTTGTCACTATTTGTCTCCGGTAGATATCCAACTTTGCCATTCACGTTCCATGATAAAAAATGTTTCCGGTGGCGATGCGGACCACGGCATCCGCCATACCGATACCGATTCTTCATATTCAATCTCATAGGGTGTGGAACACGTTGATTATGTGCCATCATTACCTCCTAAAATTCAACTAATATCATATGAATCTGCAATATCTTTTATATGTTCTTTGAGATGCTTCTTGTATTTTCCAGACTCTTCACACTGTTTTAGTAGTTTTGCAGTTCCCGTACAATACCCACAACTCGTCTGAATGTTACATTTTGTATTTCTGTTTTCCATCACATTTACCGCCTACCTGCACAGGGTTAATACGGTTCGATGATATCAAGAAGTTCGTCAATTGCCCATCGGAGAGCTTCTTTGTAATCATCGTTAATTTGTTTAGATACTGCAAGTTCTTTCAAATTCGATATCATAGTTATTTTTTTGTTACGATCCATTGGAATCTCATCCAATTCAACATTTTTCATGTGCTCCATGCCTCCAACCTAGAGTTTGAAAATACGTGTTCACTCGTCAATCCACTTTTATATACAATTTTAACATCTACAGTGTGGCGAGTTGTATCGACTGGATAGTAATATGGCTCTTTAGACAAATTATATCCATGTATCGTCTCAACCAATACTCCATCGATACGTATATCAACAATATCAATCTTATTAATCGCGGTTGTAAAATTTCCTATCACAAAATCGTTTTGATAAAATCTTACTGAAATCGTTGTAAGATTTGAATATTTCGCTATCGCACCAAACTCTGGGTTTTCATTATATTTGTCTTCTGTGTATACCGCGAATGCATTCAAACCAACAACAACTAACCCGGCAAGCACAATCATCACACCACACTCAACAACAAAACGCAATGCCGATTTTTCTTCGGTCATTTAAATCACCAAAACCTCTGATTCAAGTCCCATATTAATCATCGAGCGCCGCAATAATTGCCCCAAGTGTAAGCATACAAATCCCACACCCGGTTCCTACCATATACCAACCCGATTTAGAACAAACTGATATAATACTTACTGCGAATAAGATTAAAAAGTAACTTATTATACATTTTGGGCGTTTCATTTTTAACAATTCGTTCTTTAACCTTACAAAAAAATTTGCTAAATTAATGCTCAAAGTCATCACACCTCATTAAAAATTGTTTGTTTATTCATGCATTTAATCCTCAAATGTTTGAATAAAGTTATAATGATTGATAAACGCCTGACACTTAATTGGGACTTTTTCAACACATGGTTTGTCTTCTAAACTACACCATTCTCGTTCATATCCACTTGCCATTTCTTCATAGTAAAAATGTGGGCATTTCTTATTCGTTCTCGTTGCCATACCTATTCCAGTTTTTTGTTTTTTAGTCATGTCATCATTCCATCAATAAAATTTTCTTAAATGCGGCGAACCGTTTTTCAGACTCTTCAACTTTTTCAAATGCTTCGCGTATATTTTTACAGTTTGAACAGTATTCCACATTTGTTTCTGTTTCACACCATTTGCATTTCATTTTTACCTCTTGTATCCCGGGTTTGTATCATATTATCACATCACGACTCGTTCTATCGTGGCGATACGATTATCTCTGCAATTTCCAGATATGTTATAAATTTGTCCTACAACAACATCGTTCCAGATATAACCCGGGGCATAGTAAGATACACTTCCGTTAAATATTAACATATATTCCGCCCCATACATTTGTTTGTTGTCCACAGTTATCATTTGTGAAAAATCTCCAGTGCTTCCCAAATATCCACTAAAAATTGTACACAAAAAAACAACAGCCAAAACTGCGATTAGTAGAAGCACAGCAATTTGTAATATTAGTTCGGATAGCAAGTCTAAATTCACATCAAATTCCATATAATACACCCCACCAAACATATATATGTTGTAGCAGTATAAATATTTTCCTTTAGATTACTCATCTAATACAAAAACCAACATCACAATTTGAAGTACAATAATCGTTAGAAGAAAATAAAAATATCCGCGTTCTATATAGACGCTGCCAGAAAGAGATGTAGATATATAAAATATAGTAAAAACTTCTAAAAGTATGAGTAATATTCCACAAAAAAATAAATATAGGAATCCACATGGAAATCTCGTAGTCATTTTACATCCACTCTAAAAAATTTGACAATTTCGATTGTCTTCTTCCATTGCCTTTATCAAATTTCTCAATGCGCCGAGTGTTTTTTCAGAACGCCCACCACCAGACCCAATTGTAGTAAACTCTACAGAATTTTCATCAATTCCACCATCAATCGGAAATAATGGATGCCCTACCCACACAACTATATCTCCATCATCTTGTAGATGAACATTCAATGCGGTTTTTGGGTGCATATCGCCAACCCGTGTTATGGTTTTTGACATTCTGTTTCCCCTATTGTTTCACAATCATTTTCAAGCATCCATTCGTCATGAGAATTCCGACTCATTTTTTTAGGTTTGGTTGGATATCTTTTTATCAGTTCCATCATCTCTTCAATGGTCTTTTGTTTCATTATTACTCCTTACAATCTGTGTATTCTCAATAATTCTTTTCATATGGTCTCCCCACTCAGGGATTAATAAAATAAAAGAAACCCACCCCAAACATATTTGCTTTATAATTGTTCCATTCTGTACATAAAAACCACCATACGGTCCAACCGAAATTATCATACTAAATGACATTATTTTTGCCTAATTTCACACATTAACGTTCTACACATAATTGTCAAACTTTTCTAGACTTCGTTTCAGATCGTTTTTCGCAAGGTCAAGAGTTTGTATTGTTGCTGTTATGTGATTACGAGCAAAATCTCGGGCTTGCAGTATCTCATCTTGTGTCGGGTCTTTTTTTGGGATTGTTTTTGCAGTGCGTTCTGCTTTACCCGTTTCTATCGCAATTATAATATTCCCGTTATCACCGTTATCTCCGAAATCATCAAATTCTATGTGGAGATCATCAAATTCTTTAGATATTGGTGAACGGATGAAGATTACAAGTGTATCCCCAGCATATTCATCGTTGCTGATAGATGTATTTACAAATTCTTGTGCGGCTCTCACAAGTGACATTCCGCCCCAGTGTGAATATAAATAAGGCGACAAATCACCATATTTGTCCTTGAATTGAATTGAAATTCTATCTCCCATTTCCTTCACCTTAACCATTCTTCCGTCACACACTCTCCCGTTTTCTCCCATCAATCATCTCTTCCCTGTGGTAGCAGTCCGTGCTGTGCGTGCATTCCCGGTGCTTTCCGCACGATTCCCAACTCCCAAAACAACCCGGATATGGTGATTGAGATGTTTGTGCGGAAACAAACTTTGTGTCATGTTTCAATTGCTTGAGATATTTCTCCAACATCTCTATATTTGATTCAGGAACATCGTAGACGTGAACCGTAATATGAACTACATCTCTCCGAAAACCGATATCTCTAACCGTTTTTTCAATATTCCAACTCATATCGTTCATTATATCACCTGTTGATTATCTTCAATTTTACATAACGTTGTCGTTATAATTTAATATAGGAACTATAACATAATAAATGTATCGTTTCAGGCTTCTGTCGGGCATTCCGGGAATCTACAACGGTAAAATTTTCGAATCATCGTTCATCACCACATATCCCTACGAATCGCAGCATCAAACTCCTTTTCAAGTTGTACCTGACGATTTTCATCAATCTTCATCTTCTTATCTCGTTTTATCATTCCACGAAGATAAAAAATTTCTTCCTCGGTAAGCGACATTTCGCATGCAACTTTATAACCAATATCCACAATTACCAACTCTAACGAGCGCATTTTGAATCTATTCCGAATTTTTACAATTTGGAGGCAGTCTGTAATCTCTCCGGCAATCAGGACAATATCCGAAACCCGGAAAGGTAGCTGGATATATTACGTTGTGGCAAATAGGACATTCATAATTCCGGTTTCCTTCGCATATTATTTCTATTGCATCCATCTCTCTCAACTTTGCGTTATAAAATCTTTTTGCAAGTTTTCTCTGACATGCTCTGCAGCAAAAATCTGGTCTGTCGTGTGGATTGACCCACGGTTCGCATTCATAAGATACATCCATATGTGAATTACATATTGGGGTTTTCATATCATCAGAATAATGATGCTTATGCCCATCGATTGTTCTATACCCCCACCCCGGGTTTCTTTCAGCCATGGAATTTACACCCCAAACCAACCGATGATACGCGCAATCAACGATTTCCTCTTACCAAATATCATATCAACTTCTTCACTACTAGATTGGTGGATTGTCACTTTTCCAGTTTCTATCTTTGGTATACTTGATTTTCCAATTGTCGGTACGGTTATTCTTTTACCATTAACATCTGTCCATCCACGTACGTTATCCCCATCCTTTAAGGTATTTGGGTCATATGGCGGGGGTACTATATCGTACTTCCATTCGGTACACAATTCGGGATTCCATGCTCTTACAGCCAAGTGGCTGTAGTGTGGGTGACAATCACGAGCATCTCGTGTGATAAACTGCATACCAAACATCGCGGCGTGTACGAACAAACACCCACAGTTATCGCAGATTATCGATCCCATCGAATCTATCTCAAACCCGCTGTGGCTTCCGCATATTGGACATCTCATTTGTGTTGTGGTCATTATTTACCTCCTTCATTCCTTTTTGTATAATGGCGTGATACCCAATTCTGCTCTTCGTTTACAATTACAATAATATGTACCACCACAGCCATCTCCGTCCACTATAAATTCCCCTGCATTGGGGCAATCGGGTCTTAAACATCCACCTTTAGTAATGCAACTAATACACGGTTCCATCTTACCTCTGACAATCAACCGAAGCAATTTCTCTGGTGAACCTACGAAGTTTATCAACATCTTCTTTCGTAAGACAATCTATCTGTATCTCGACCTCGTATGTTTCATACTCTTTTTCGCGCTCTCCATCAAGAGAACGATAATAACCTTCTCTTTTCTTCTCTGTAAATGAATATTCTCTCATCATTTGCCTCCTAAAAAATTTACCTTCATGTAAGTCACTGTAATTTAATTTCTACATCTGACAACGAATATTGAATTTTTCCGCATCCTCCGCACACCTGACAATCATGAACCGGCGGGAATATGATACCGTCGTTACATATGGGACAATTTACCACGGAGATATAGTCGTCCCATGGTATATTCTCGTCATATTCGGCTAACATTTCGTCAAGAAATATTCCGTTCAATTTGGATTTCCATGCGTCGCACTCTCTCATCGTGATGTTACTTCCGGGATATGGGCAGTCAGAACGATACCATCGCACAGTTTCACTAATTTTCATTTTAGCGCAGTATTCACATTGACCACGACCGTTAGTTTTCATCGGAATTTTTGATATTTCTTTGTTCATTTAACTCACCCTTTAATCGGGCAGTTTACATGACTGCACCGTTTTAAACCCGGGTGTTCTTCAGTTTTGAGGCGTGTGCAATATGCAAGAGAACCGTAACCAATCGGATACGTAGCAGACGGACACTTTGTATTGGGCAACAACACCATCCATTTTGTTCTATTTTCTGTCATATTTACCTCCTATCATCAGTTTTCAAACCACAATCTTCTTTATCAATATCCCACAACTGACAACCAATATTAATACATCTTGTTCCAATCATATTCCCATATGAATCAAATCCCTGACTCATAAACGGGCAGTATCCCACTCTTCGCATGTCATTTCCCTCCTCTAATCAGGAAAAATTCTCCAACCCATATATGTGGATTCGTCTACAAACCATTCAAAATCCCAATTTTTATTGGTTTTACATGTATTTAATACTTCTTCTACTATCGAACCATCAGGGTACACAGTTCCCACGAATTCCCCACACACCACGTATCGCTCTTCTGTGGTTCCATCCCGTTTTCGTACCCTTACTTTTTTCAGCATCTTTAACTCCTCACACTGTAATATGGATTTGAGCGCGGATTCGTTTGATATCTTTAACATACCACTCTGGTAATTTATGACACTCTGCCATGTCAACAAGAATCCTTAACTGTTCTCGCGCCCAACCAGCGGTGTTGTTTGTTTTGTAGAGCGAGTTTAAACGCGATTCTTCTACAACCTCTGCACCGAAATATTTCCCACAGTGTGGGCATTTGTTCATTGGCATGGTTTAACTCCTGTATTCATCTTCGTTTCATTCAACAATTCACACCACCGCGCGATATCTTGGTTCTTGCCCAGCAATATAATATAATAGTCTACACCAGAACAGTTACATTTAATCCACGTAAATCCGGTAAAGTCGTCAAACCACGACACATTTTCGGAAAGTTCTGTTTCGAGAATTTCTTTATTAACTATTAGCGGGTACGCATTTACAATAATCATTGGCAGCACGATTGCCAAACATATCAAAAAACCCGCCACAAAAGCGGAAAATTCATTTTTCAAACTCATTCAAATCAAATCTTCGCCGGTATCACAGAACACAACACCATCAGGTTCATCATCAAAAAACTCGATATTCAGACACGCATGACAAGACTCACACTTTTTAAGCGGAACGCTTACCCGTCCACACCTAACCGTGTTGAGTATCGGGTTAATTCGTTTGATGGTCATGGTTCAACCTTACTTCCAATCTTAATATCTCCCACAGTCTCCTTGCTCTTGCGCAAGTTCTATGATACGTGACCACGACAAATACCTACTTTTATTACCAGTTGGCAACAGTTCTTGAATGCGCATCCACCCGGGGTTTGTAGCAGACTGTGTTATTCTAAAATTGCCTATCTGTGGGTGTTTATATGTAAGTTCAATCGGTGAAAACTGTACAACCTCCGCATAACCAACTTCGTGGACTGTGGGTTTGTTCTCTGGTGGCATCTCTGTCTTGTTTTTACGAAACAATTTCCAAAACATTTTTAAAAATCCTCCTATATAAGTTTTTTATCCTTTATTTCTCTCAAATCAAATCGTCTACCGTTTGTAGAATATCCAAACCATCTAACATTTGTAGAAGATTTTCGCGTTTTTCTTTCCGCGCATTGTCAAGATGTACTCCATATTTTCGTTCAATTCCTCGATCCATCATATACTGGAGTTGACCTAATGCTAACTCTACATCTGCAACCACATACGCAATATCAATTACAGTGGTTTCACACGGTTTGCGTTTCCATCGCTGAATCGCAACTACCAATTCTCCCAACTCTTGTGTAACCATATTGAGTTGTGCATCTATACCCCACATCTCAATAGATCTCTGATATAATTCTCCATCTTCCGATAACTTGGTTTTGTCTGTTTCACAATATGGATTCATAATCTCTCCTCCGCACAATTCATGCAAACCTCTTGACACGATCTTCGATATACTGCTCTACAAGATGTTCTATCGTAATGGTGATAGTATCAACCGCAAACGGGTCACTCCATATACACCGTTTGATTTTTTGGTGCAAGTCTCTTCGTATATCCTCCAATTCTTCTACCCGGAGAAGCAAGTTATCTCTCTCATAATCGTGAATTATCCGTCCACGGAGTCTATCGATTATATGATTGATATAAGAATCAATCATCGTTTTTGGGATTGATACGTCAAATTCCGGAATATAGATGGTTTCTCCAGTATCCTCGATACAAAATGTTGCTACAGCCCGGTTTTTGAAATACGGGCAAGCAGGTAGCCATTGTCTGCAAAATGACATCGTGTAATCCGGGTCATCCTGTGTTCCATTCCGGTCAGGGCATGACAAACACACACGAATCTTAACTTCATTGCTGCTAATCATACTTCACCATAGGTTGCGGGTTTTCTGTTGATATCTTCTTTTTCTGAACGTTCTAAATCTTCCATCTTCGTAACAAGCGAGTATGATATACTTTCCAGCATATCTGTTACAAATGCCTCCCGAATCTTACCGGATGGTCGTTTCTTTGCATAATACCACATCTGCTTTGCAATTTCCCACAACGATTTTGCAACAATTTTTGCCCGTTCTTCTTCTCGTGCAATATCTGACAATGCATCAGACATTGTTACCACCCAACAGCCGCTTGCACACTTTTTTGGCAATATGTTCATGCACTACAAGCATAGCGATTTCGACCGATACAACAATCGAAAGAAACATGATGGAATCACTTATAATCCCAAGTTCTTGGGCAGAAAACCGCGCGCATAAAAACAATGTCGCACTTAAAACAACACCGAAAAAAACAGAAAGACCCTCTTCACACTTCCAAAGCCACCAAATAAAGACACACGTCAAACATGCTGTGAACAAAGTCATTACATATACACAAATAGTTTCCCAAGGCAAATCTGGTATGGTTATCGACGAAATAGCCAACATCAACTGCCATAACACCATAAGCAACACGCTCGTAACCGCAACAGTAACACAAATACGACAAACTATAGATTTTATATTTTTTGGTATATTCATATCAATCACTGTAACCATTGCCAATCCGATTCTCAACACTCTTGTCGATATAAATTTTTTCAGATTCGTCAAACGTCATATACCCAAAGTCCACACACGCATCAAGATAGCCAACAAACCTTGCAGAACCATTTCGTTTGAGTTTTATCTTATCCCAATATCTATCAACTTTAAAAATCACATTTCTAGATACCATTATAAAACCTCGCGTTAATTGGAAACTCAAACGTCAGCCCAAACGATTTTTTTGCACCCATCAGATTCCACTCCTTTCAAATATAATATAACCAATCATATGGTTTCATTGAATATAAATGTTTTTACCTACACAACCCCATAATCGTGTCTGCAACCCCTTCTTTTTCTGTTGCATCTGCAATAAGTCGGTTTTTTAGTCGTTCAAGTTTCTTTTCTTTTATATCTTCCACAGAACCAGTTAATGCGATTTCTTCAATTTTTTGTTTAATCTGTTCCAAACAAATTTCAACATCGGCAATCTCTTCAAACACTGCATTTGAAAATATAACACCATTCCTGCGAGATTTTAAAAGAGCCTGTGTCAATTCTGACATCTCTTCGATGAGCATATCAATCTGTGCCTCTGCACCCCAATGATTCCATGCCCAAGAATAAAGTGTTTTTTTATTTAATTCGTCAATCCAGCTATTACCACAAGAACTGCTCCAATTGTTCATACTAGCAGCACTCTCGTTTTTTATTTCTAAACCGCTCATTGGTTCACATCCTCTGCCATTTAACCTTCATAAGAATTGCAATCGCCGCGTCAAGTTCTTCTGCGCGCATATCCTGATGCATATTCATGGCATCATATACCAATTCAGTTTTACTATCCATACCCTCTACAATCCATTTCGTTCGTGCCAGTTCACGATAAAATTTCAAAATTCGAAGTGCATATTCGCCATCCGGTTTACCATCGATATGGTAATCTTTCGGATTTATTTCATCTCTAACTTTTGGAAACTCAATTTCGACCATTTTATTCACCAATTTTCCATTTTTCAAAATACTTTTTAATCACGTCGCCATGACAGGGGAGTGGTTTGCACCAACACCCTAACCGCAATGCGCCATCCAACTCTTTCAGCGAAGACATTAAATTTGCAATAAAATATTCCTCGTAACTGTCGATGGATTGTTTCCTAGTTACTCCGCGTCCTATTTTAAAAGGGTTACCCCATTTAGTTTTTCTGTCTATACGCACATCTCCGGGTTTTCCCCAATCTTTACACGTGCGAAGGTTTACTATTTCAACCATGTGTATCATCTGTTTTCTAAAATCATATGAGACCCATCATTTTCCATGCCCATATAAATAATGTTAGTACCGAAAGCACCCCAATTTCAAATACAAGGAGTTTAGACAGATCAACTGTGTAAAGCCTGTCAATCTCAATTTTAGTCTCGCTGGTGTTATCAATCGCCATTTTTACCACTCCAATACAATTTCCATTTGATTGAAATATTTATTATATCTCTTACTATATTAAAATATCCACACTAAACGTTAAATAGTTGCGTGTTTATAATATACCAATGATAGCCATGAAGAAAATATTTGTTTTCACAATTGTGTTTGCAATGCTACTTCTTGTCGGAGGAGCATGCGCAGCGACACCGTATAGTAAAACGTTACCACTCAACGAAGGTTGGAACACAGTTTCGACACCATACCACACAAACGCAACACCAGAATCTTTAAACGAACGAGGGATTAAAACTTCAATGATATATGATGGCACCAGTTGGATTATATATAACCCAAGCAACTATTTGGGGGAAGCAATTCCAGCAACAACTGCATTTTATATTTATGTAGACGACCCATCTGGCGGTTCGATAACATTTCAATCAACAACCCCATACCCATCTGTGATCGACCCAGACGATATTTGCGAACGGTCACCTGTAGCACCGGGATGGAACTTTATCGGGGTATCACCACGCATTTCACAAGACGGTAGTAGTTGGATATCAGAACAAATGCTTGTAAAAAATGCATTCCCGAGCGCAGCAATGGTTATAAGTCCTGCAAGCAACGATGGGTTTTCATGGGATACAACAAATACTGATACACAACTCGAAGTGTTTAAAGGATATTGGGTATACATGAACGGCGATTATGTCAATGTATATTGGGTCTAACACCCAACAATTTTTTATATTTGAACAACTTATTATAATGAATGTTAAAATCGTTTAAATTTTTATTTGTATTGCTTTTATGCAGTATGTTTGTTGGTGGAGCATTTTCGGAAAACGAAATACAACTCCCACACACATTTTATGGAGATATAACCGCACCAGATGGTTCTGTAGTGCGCGCAGTGTGTGATGGTGTTATATTCACTGCATCAAATCCGGTAAGTGTATATGATAATAAGTATGGCGAATCTGGATTTTTAACACAAAAATTAATTGTTCAGGGAAATATAACACAGGGAACGCCAATAACATTTTATGTTGACGATTCGCCACAACTTGTAACAACTGGAGACGGCGTGTGGTTAGAAACATACCCATACCAAACTGGTGGGGTAACGAAATTGAATTTGGGTGTTATTACAAACGAAACTCCAACTCCAACTCCGACGCCAACTCCGACTCCGACGCCAACGCCAACTACATCTCCTACAATTACCCCAACACCAACACAGACCTATTATAGCACCGGTGGCGGCGGTTATTATGGAGGTT
>Ga0172380_10000594_pt1 | contig 68097 bp, 67 predicted proteins | sample Leawe162metaG_FD_119747 | JGI IMG/M metagenome (GOLD analysis project Ga0172380, IMG submission 119747) | Leachate microbial communities from a municipal landfill in Southern Ontario, Canada - Leachate well 162 metaG | ecosystem: Engineered > Solid waste > Landfill > Unclassified | place... | reverse complement strand
CAAAGTAAATATTATCTGTTTCATAACTTACTCCATGATTAAATTAAAATTATAAACCTCATGAACGCTTTCAATCTTTAGTAAGTATATTCCTTTCGAGATACTAGGTAATTGAATATTTACTGTATTACTCCCTACTTGTAAAAAGCCTAATTCATCACTAAATATTATTTGCCCTTGTCCGTTGTAGAGCTTATAACTAAATATATCTGTATGCTGATTATTAACAACAAGATTAATATTACCAGTAGTTGGGTTGGGATATAAAACTTCAGTGCTATTATCTTCATTATTAACTGATGAAATAATACTCTCAACATCGAAGCGTTTAAGGGTATGACTATCAATAGAGTTATGGATTCTTAGCAATACCGTCTTTAATCCATCACTTGATGAGCAAAGTTGATGTATATTATCAACTTGCCTCAGTTTGAACCATTCTTCTGTATTCAAATTGTACAAGTAACCATATTCAAATAATATTATTTGGTTACTTTGACTAAACCAATTATTTCTATTGCCCAATCCACCCTCGTACAAATTTGTAACTTTTTTATTTTGGAATTCATATTTTGATAATCTTTTCCCTAAATCATAAGGTAAATACAAATAATAGAACGCATCTTCATCGGCATCATATTTCTGCCCTCTGATTTCGCCTTCTTTATCAACCTCTTCAATCATGTTTGTTCGATAACCAAGTGGTGCGGTTTCATCCAAAGTAAGCTCTACTAATTGAATTCCAAATTGATCTGAAGTTGTTACTATCATTCTTTTTGGGTCGTTGGTGTTGAATAATTGTCCTATTAACAATCCAAAACTAACGTCTTTGAATAATCTCTGTTCTTCCAAATCTACTATTATAAAATGATAGCTTCCATTTAATCTACAATAAAGCGTAAGAAAGCGTTTATTGGGTGAGATGGAACTCCTATAAAAAGGTGGGTTTTCTACATTTAAACCCAAATCAATAGTCGCTTCTGTCTGTTTAGTAGCAATATTATAAATCAGAATGGAATCTAATGAAAATGGTAGAACTACTTTATTATCATTTAAATACAATATCCCATTTTCTTGTTTATTCAACTCTCCTTGATTAATTTGATGTAAAAAAACTCCAGTTTCAGAATCATGGAATTTGACGTATTCTGAATCATGATAATAAAAATATTTGCCGTCATCTGATACAATAGGTTGACTTGCAAAAGGAGAAATGTCCATCTCCCAAAGTACAGTAAAATCTTCTGCCCTAGCAGACAGAGTTACCGATAAGAATGTTATGAGAATAATTAATTTTTTCACGGGAGTATCCTCCGACTGTTAATAATAATTGGGTATTTACCCTAATTTCAGTCAACCACTTTGGTTATCTGAAATAAAAGTAAATTAGATATTGCAATCTTCATAATAAGACACATGAATACGTAAAACGTCTCATATATGAACAAATATTAATCTGACTTGTTAAACTTAAGAAAATAATTTGTAAATATCTTGAGGTCAGCCCGAAAGTTCAAATTTTGTTGCTTCACTGAACTTTTAAACCAATACAATTGCAATCTACACAACATGTATTTCCCAGTGTAAACGTATAGTTGACGAATGGCAGGATTCTTTTGAACATTCCGATTTTGTAGTCTCTACATCCAACTAATATTCAATGTGCTCATCGCCATTCTACTCAAATTGTTTATCGGAGATTTTACACCTTGTAATTTGAATGTTCTCCCATCACCAATTTCATCAGTATAGCATTGCTCTAAAGTACTAACTAAATCAGTAGATTTATCATAATTGGTATATTGGCTACTATTGCCATCTTCAGACAACACCCAGAACGACCCAGTGTCCACTAGAATCACATTATTTTGCAAAAACGATGGAATACCCAGTGAATCAGCAAAAGGTTCACCAGTGAGCTTTATCCCCTTGTTTTTTAAAACAAGGGTCATGTATACCGTTGAATCATCTTCTATAGATTTCATAGATAGAATATAACAGCGATATCCCATTTCTACAATTTCCTTCCGAATATCTTTTGTAGTAGATTTCAGTATAGCGAAATCTTCTGTTTCTAATTTAGCTATTAGCTTGGGTAGGTTTTCAGGTACAACTTCACCTAAGAAATAACCAACTTCTTCTGTTCTATTGATTAACATTAATATCACCTTCTTCTAATTGTTCATTTGGACTAAATACCAAATTATTGAATTCTTTTCGAACTGCTGCTATCAGCTCAGTTCTATAATCATATTGCATATCTATCTCATCTCTACAGCTCAATTCTTTTAGCATCTTTTCCATTTTGTAGTAGTATGTTTAATAACCTATCTCTTACATGTACAAATATTTGAATTTAAGTCATAAAGACACCTTGTTTGCGTTATAGTCACTGTTGGTGAAACACTATGGTGTTATTGCAGAAAGGTCAAGCAGTGGTTCCCAGAATGCTGTAAACCATCATCTGTGGTTGGTGGTTGCAGTAGATTATGCTGTAAGCTATAAACCGCTTCATGAAATTCAGACCTGTGACTATAATCATATTTCGAGAATTCAAGATTCGACTTCAAAGATGATAGCATCTGTTTCATCTCGAAGTATGATGTTTTACCAGTTGTACCTTTTTTCCATCCATCTTCTATTATCTTCTCTAACGACTTGATTTGCTTTGTTGATATGTTTATGTTCTCTAGTATGAAATCGTTTACATCGGTCTTGCTTTGTAAATTCTCACCGTTTCTTATCTTCTTCCATTCAAACAGGTCTAACTGACTATTCATTTTATCATAGAAGAACTGCCATATCTCTTCTTTTTTAAAATCTCCTAATGTATAATTTTGCTTCAAAATACTATCATATCTTCTTCTACCTATGTAACTGAACTTTAGATTCAGTAGTTCCTTTTCACCTGTTGTAACTCCACCAATAGATATGGAATTTGTTTTTTTTATATTATTAGATTTACCGAAGCTGAAAGTTATTCCGTAATATGAACGTGTATTCTTAATAGCACCTTTGCATGAATCGATTCTATTGACATAAGCAATTGACGGATGTTGCATATCTAGGTTCAAGGAAAATGATATACCTTTCTCTAGTTTCATCTCATCCAAACATATCCCAAGTTCATTCTCTAGCTTTTGTATTGTCCTTTGAAACTTAAATATGCTCATATTCACTGTTTCGGTCATATCCTCATTTATATACTGACTAAAATCACCAGTTATAATTAGAGAATTACTATAGACAATAATGTATAACGAACCCAGCATACCACTATAGTACTTGCTTGTACTATTCTCACATACCTTCAATTGGTGTAGTAAACTTTGACTTATTTCATTTAGTATATTCTTACGCTTCAATACGAACTTTGCTTCAGATAACATAAAGTACTCTTTCATTTACTTTATATATCTTAGATGATTTCGTTTATGATTAGCTACACATCATCATGTTAAATTCCTCTGTCAGTAAATTTATTAGTTCATTCTTCATATCTGAAACTGTAGTCGATGGTTTCTGCAATTGCCTTATGTTAGAAATTTGTCTTTTTATATTCACAGGGTCGAATTCAGGGTTTGATTCTTTACATTCTATTAGAAATCCTGCTAATGTATCATAATTATCTTCATCTGATAAGTATCTATCACATAGGAAATTCTTTAGTTCATTAGGCGTACTAATTATTAGATTACCTTTCTTATCAGCATCTCGTTTTGTTTGAATATCATTTATCATTCGTACCATCAATTCATATACATCTTCCCATAAATCTACACTAAGGAACTCTTCAAATACTATTGCGTCTTTCTGTTTTAGTCTTGACTTTAATCGTTTTGGTATTGCTAACTCAATACGTATTATATTTTCTTTATTATTACCATACAACTTAGCGTTATCATAGAACTGTAATGAAGTTGCTCGGTAGACATCATTATGATATGAACAACTAAACTTCTTTGCATTATTTCCAAAGGTATTCTTGTGTGTTCGTGGTAAATGAAACAAGGTATCTAGATATTCTTTAATAGGATGCTTTACAATACTAGATACACCACACTCTAATTGATATACTGTCATACTAGAAATATCTATTCCTAAATCACTCTCCACTGCATCACAAAAATCATATAGATCACTTATCGTTGGATTGTATAGTAGCAAGTCTTTGTTCTTTTGTATTGCCATATACTTTCTAACAGAACCTATGATAGCAACTTCATTATACTTTACTAATATCTTTAGATTATCATAGCTACATTTGGTATATTCATTGACATAATTATACTCTTCATTAACTACTTCTTTTGTTACAGTTCTATTAGCAAATTTAACTTCTTTTAGTTTGTTCACTGTATTCTTATCTTTTGATACTAACAATACTTTATCTACCATATTTCATCTTATATTTAGTTCGCAAATTCTACCTACATTTCACATAATATATACATGTGTGACATTAGCGGTATTTTACTATATATTAAATTCATATAAGTTATTACCTAAATATGATGGTCGAGGTTCTTTGGATTGATTATACTTTATAGGTCTATTGGCGTTTTAAAGGACGTTTTTTACTAATAGGCAGGTCGTACTACCAAAACAGCCCCAAAAATCAATCTGTGGCTGTTTATGTTCGTAATTGGCAGTCTAATTAACAATACGGTAAGCGGATATTTAGAATTACGTAAGGTCTAAATGCTAATTTGATTGTAAATCTTCTACAAGATTAACTAGAGATGTGTGTAGTTTTACTATTAATTCTAACTTCTCATTCATCTCAGCAATTAATTCATCGATGTTTATATGTTGAACTTTAGCTAGGCACACCAACATCTCTTTTGATGCAAGTTCATTCTTAAGCAATCTCTTATCAGATACTAACCTACTCATAAATTCATTCACATCATCTGATAGGTAAATATCACCTGTCCTAATCTCTGAATAAGTATTTATTCTTTCAACTAGATCACCATATTCCGTTTCCACGACGCTATTATAGCTTTTATCAGTCAGTTTTATATTCATAGTATTACCATTAAATTATATTATATATATCTGAATGTTATATTAAATGGTTTTAGCTAGGGATGATATCATAATCCGCAAATCCTATATTTAACTGCATTTCCGCTTGTAGGCATAGTGATTGTAATTTTCTGTTCCGTTGCTCGGATAAGTCAAACAACCTTGTGATTTCTCGGTCAAGTATGCTTCTGTTATTGGATAGCCGTTTGATTATATGATATTCTTCCTCGTGATGATTTGAAAAATTAACTAGAGCAGTTACAAACAGCAACTTTCGGTTAGAAGTACCATCTGCATTATACTTAGGGTCTTGATGTATAGAAAGAATGGCTTTGAATTCATCGTGAAGTATTTTTAGATACTGTTCTTTTTCAAAATTATATTCTTCAAACATTTATGCTATTTTTTCATTTATCTATATATCAAAATTAAATAGGTGATGAAAATGAATGAAGATAGCATACAAGGTGTAACTCCTTCCGAAGTAGAATTAGCAAAGTTATGTAATAAATTATTTTTCTCACCTTGGACTTGTAATAATCCCCATAAAAAAGATAAGAAAGAGTTATGTGATTTCATCTCGATATTTGATAATGAAGTTTTTCTTTTCTTTGTTAGAGAAAAATATATGAAGCCAGATGGTGATGACAAACAAATACTGATAGATTGGAAAAGATGGGAAAAAAAGGTTATTTCGAAACAAGCGGATTCTCTAAAGGGTGCTGAAAGATATATTAGGCAAGGAAATCCAATCTACACAGATAATCAAGCGACCAATTTGTTTAATGTTAGTTATGATTACAAAAATTTGAAATTTCATAAAATAATAATTGCGTATGGTGCTAAAGAAGCTTGTGAAACAATGTCTAACGATAATATATATGGCAGTCTTGCTATAAAATATGAAGATGATAATGATTTAGGATATGATTTTCCGTTTGGAATTTCATTAGATAAATCTTCTAAAATTCATGTTTTCGATAGTTTTAATCTCGATATTATATTAAATGAATTAGATACAATAGATGACTTTAGAAGATACCTTAACACTAAAGAAGCAGCAATTGATTATTATGATGTCCTTGCTTTTATGGGTGAGGAAGATTTGTTGGCAATATATCTTCTTAATGAACGAGATTTAATTAGAGAAGATGAGACAGTAAATGTAATTATGATTGAGGAAGGTACTTGGCAGAATTTTGTACAATCAGATCTATATTTAAGAAGACACATTTCTAACAAGCCTTCTTACTTATGGGACAGACTAATTTCTTACTCGGTAGACAACTATATTCCTGTAAATGGTTTTGATAACAAAGTTCTCACCAATGTAGATAATGCTATCAAAGAGATGTCGAAAGTACCTAGATATATTAGACGCGAATATTCTAATAAAATGATACAAGCTATAGAGAGTTTTCCGAATCATGAAGGTGATTTTCACGCTAAAACTATACTATTTTCAGCAGATATAGAAGAGAAAGCGTATGTCTTTATGCAAGTTAACCATAGGAATAGTAACCTATCATTAATTGAAAGAAGAAGCATTAGAACAAAAAATTTATTAATCGCATGTAAGCACGCAAAACTAAAGCATCACAATCTTAGAATTGTAGTTGGTATCGCAATGGAAGCTCCAAAATATAATAACTATAATTCTGAAGATTTCTGCTACATGGAATTTGATAAAAACACGAAAATAAATATACCAGATGATGAATTGAACGAATCAATATTCAGCTCAAAGGGAAGAAAATATAGAATTTATGATTTACCAAGAGAATAAATTATTCAATATTCTGTTTAAGCAATACAAATCCATTATTCCTTCAAAAAACTAAACTTATATAACTATGGATCTAGTTTATTGGTTAATTCTGAATACGCTGCTTTGGATGGGTCAAAGTTAACTAGTGGAAAATCACTATTGCCCCACTCCAAATCATTAGCACATGCAGTAAGGTTACATACTACTAATTAGTCTTTTGGCATCATCCAAATTGTAAGCACCATCAATACTCTTGGTCTCGAAAATCATAAAATAAGCAAAGTCATTACCTGCTTGCTTTTCCCATTCATTACCTAACCTACATTTCGCTTCACTGTCTGAGCCGTCTAGATAATCACCTTTCGTTTCAACTACTATTGTCATTCCAGATTTAGTTCTAAGAATAAAGTCAGGATAGTGATTGCTTTTAAAGCCATTTATGAAAAATCCCTTTCCACGTTCTAGGTTCCTATGCCAAAACACGATATTAGATGCTGTACCAATTTCCAAAGCAACTTTCTCTTCAAAGTTATTCATCGACCCTTCCTTTTCATATAAGGAATTCCCAACCGATGGACCAACCTTACCAGGAATTATTTGGTTTTTTAATCTCCAATTTGTTTTAGCATTTATCTGTCTAGATTTAACCAAATCCATAAACATTTTTTCAGCATAAGCATCTGATACTTCTCGAATCTTTGATTTGATTTTTTCTGTATAGCTCCACTTCTTTGCTATCAAATCACGAAGTTGGTCAACATCCAAACTTCCCAAAATTCGATTGACGTATATCTTTATTTGTTGGTCCGCTATGGGATACATATTCCCAATTATTTGCATAATTTGGTGAGTTATGTTTTCTATTTGTTTCTCTTTAGGACCAGAGAAAATGTAATCGACTATAGAATCTTTTACCAAACTATTTTCTATCTTTGTGAATGTTGGTGTATAATCATTACTCTTAACTTCCTCTAAATCAACCCTATAAAGTTCAGAAGTGTTTTTTTCGAAATCAATCTTTATGTCTTCATTCGATAGTTTGAAATCTTTAAGCAATGACTCCCTATTTAGCAATTCTTCATCAGTATTAAACAAATCACTAGTAGGTACTTTAATAAAAAATTGCGGAAACTCTATCGTTTTTACTAGTTCTTTGTGTGAATCTTTTACGTTATATCGTTTCACCTTATCTCCTAATTCTTGATGCGAGCTCTCATCAGTTGGTTGCTGTTCTTGCTGTTTTATTTGCTCTTCCAGTTGTCTGTTCTGTTCCTCTGCTACTGCTTCTATTTCGTCAATGAATGGATTGGAATTACTATCATCGTAGGTTTCCGTAGGGTCATATACGACTCTTGCAGTATCAATAACTTCCTCTGTGACCGTATCTCGTTCAGGGAATAAGAATGACTCCACAACTGATTCAACAGCAGATTCCTTTTCTTCATCCGTCATCTTATCTATTTTTCTATAATCTTTTTCACTAAATCCCGACTCTTGTAATCCCTTTACTATATTCTGCAATGTCTCATTAAATTTAGCTGATGCTGTCAAAACGTAAGATACATTAAGCTGAAATGATTTATGTTGTTGAACGTAAGGTTGACGGAGTACTCTGCCCAATATCTGTTCTACATCTACTGCACTTGACCTATCAGCTAATGATGCAAGTATATACGCAAATGGGCAATCCCAACCTTCCTTAAGTGCATTGATTGTTATGATATACCTAACTTCGCAATCTTTACTCATCAGGTCAATGCCTTTCAGCTCATCTATATTTGCAGTTTTGATTTTTATCTGATTTTCAGGAATCCCTACACTTAATAACTGTTCTTTCAGTTTCTCAAATGTGGTGTTATCATCTTTAGTTTTTGGCTGTGCTTGGAATAGGACAATAGGTCTAATATACTTTCCACCGTCTTCTTCTTGCTTTTTGGCAAGTAGCTCTAATTTGCGTTGTAGGTGCAATGCATTATTTATTACTTCAGTTTTGTCGTGGTTATTATATACTATTATTGGTAATTTTACCATATTTTCTTTCTTTAACTCCAACGCAGGTACATAGCTGATTATATTGCTATTTTCCTTGGGGGTTGCCGTTAGGTCTAGTATAAAAGATGGGTTCAGATTTTTGAGCATATCTACACTTAGCTCACTTTCTGCATTGTGACTCTCGTCCACAACTAATACAGGATTCAAAGAACGTAATACATTTATCAAAGCAGTGTCATCTACGCCTTCTAGTATATGGTCTTTATTCTCAAATTGTGCTGAAAATGATTCTAGTTGCCCATTCTCCTGATAAACTTTTCTATCGTCTTTGTTTCTAGCTCGCAAGCTAGCAAAACTCATAACAAAGATGCTCAGCTGATCGTTGACTACAGTCGGATTGAAATTTGTTCCTTGCAATAAATCTTCTTTTTGGTAAACTTCTACCCTTCCGTTGAAAAGTGTATTGAGTTTCTTTCTATAAGGATGGCTTGGGTTCGATAGTGCTTCTTTAGTCTGCTGCAATAGATTACTCCATGGCACCAACCAAATAACTGCTTTGGGCATACTCGGTTCATAAGCTGAAAAAATAGTATGCAAAGCGTTCACAGCTATGAACGTCTTACCACCTGCCGTTGGCACCTTGATACACACATGAGCTGCATTTGGGATATTATTCTTATATGGCATCATACCCTCACCAGTCAATACATTATAAGGGCCTATTTTATCTGACCAATATTGATTGAACGCCGTGGCAATGTTCTTGTGCTTCTGAATATAGTCCAAGTATTCATCAAGATTCTCTATTACTTTTCTTTGGTAGCTTTTTAGTTCCATAATCTAAAATCTCGTTATGTCTCTTGGTATCTTCTTGAATATTATATTTTCTCTGTCCATGAATTCTTTTGGCAATAGACAATTATCAGCGTAAATTATATATAGTTCACCTTTCGTTTTTATCATAGAAAGCGAATCATAATCTAATGTTGTCAGTCGTTCTTTTTCGTAGATAAAATAGTAAACAGCATCATCTGTTTTGCCTAATAAATACTCTTCTGCTTCTTGCTCTGTGTACTTTGTGCGTGTTTCAGAATACCATATATACTCACGTATTTTTTCAGTAGCGACTTCTTCGTTGAGCATTTCGTCTGCTTTGAATAGTGGTAATCCTAATTCGTAATAATCAAAACTACCGCCTGTTCCCTCTACGGCTTTTTTGTCAGCACCATAACCCTTGGCTACTCGCTTAACTCTCTCTGCTGTTATGTCGTTAGCATAATCTTCCATCTCTACTAATATGAACTTCCTATTGCCGCCGTCTTGCTTGTTGAGGTTCATCACCGAATGTGCAGTAGTACCCGAACCAGAGAATGAGTCGAGGACTATGGAGTTTTTGTCGGACGCTATATGTAATATTCTTTCGATTAATCTTGGTGGTTTCGGTGTATCAAATGGGAATGAGCCGTCATCAATTGTTAGCTTTAAAACTTGTTTTGCCTCTTGATTGTCACCTACTTCATCACGGAACCATAAGGTGACAGGTACTGTACCTTGCTGTACATCAGACAAAAAACGTTTGATAGCTGGGACATTAGACCCATCTTTACCAAACCAAATACGATTTTCTAATACCATTTCTTTTAACTTAGACTCACTTACTCTCCAGCAATAACCACTTGGCGGGTTAACTATTCGACCACTTGGTGTTTTAATCGGATAATCAGTATTTACATTATAAGTTTTCACTGATAAGTCACTAGCCTTCCATACTCCTCTCGAATCATTATCAGGATTCTTATACCTCTTGTTTTGAGCTTCCGTTCGAGGTAATAAATTCCTTTCCCATTTATCTTTTGATTTGGTATAGCAAAGAATAAAATCATGCATATCTGATAAATAACGTGCATCATTTTGAGGACTATATTTTTTTTGCCAAATAATATTATTGATGAAATTCCTAGCACCAAAAATCTCATCACAGATTAGCTTTAGGTTGGCTTGCTCATTATCATCTATTGATATAAATATAGCACCATCATCTGCGAGTAGTTTGTGTAATAGTTTCAGTCGTGGGTACATCATACATAGCCACTTATCGTGTCTTGTTAGGTCTTCTCCGTCTTTACCTACTACTTCGCCAAGCCATTTTTTTATTTTTGGGTGGTTTACGTTGTCATTGTACACCCAGCTTTCGTTGCCAGTGTTGTATGGTGGGTCTATGTATATGCACTTTACCTTTCCTTCGTATTCGGGTAGTAAGGATTTAAGAGCTTCTAGGTTGTCGCCGTGTATTATCTTATTGCCACTATTGGTTGGCTGATTGTTTTCGGTTGCAGTACCTGCATTTGGGTCTGACGTGAAGCCGTACTTATGTTCCAAAACTCGGAATGGTACATCTTGGTGGTGGTTTATTACTTTTTCTTTACCTATCCAATGTAGAGTTGGCATATTCTTATTTTCATTTTATTTGTTTCCTGTAGATGCTAATATAAGGAAAGGTGCTGACATATAGAAAATACTTTACAGTTCTATATACATAATTCATCTATAAAATGAACCAAACATAATTATAATATTCGTTTGCCAGATTCACGAGAATCTCATATAATAGCTGAGGACAAACTAACAATTTTATAAAAATGGCAAAGATTTCACTTACATGGAACCCTGGAAAAGCATCTGTTGAAAGACGTATAATTAAATTAATAACAGCTAATCTTGTATCCTACAGCCATAGAATAGATAATTGCTATTATTTTATATTATCTAATCAGCTATATGGTCATCGCAAGATAAAGTTACCTTTAGTTACATCTGAAGTGAACATATTTTGGATGGATAATTGTATATTCAAGATTGAAGATGGAAAGCTAATCAAGGATCCTACAGATGATTTTGAAATAATAGAAACGTACCATGAACTTATAGAACTGTATGACATTTTAAGATTGATTTAAATATATAGTATATCACTTAATATATATATATGTTAAAACCAGCAACATCACAATCATTTACGTGCATACTAGATCAGGAGTACCAATTACTACTGAAAGATGTAATCAGATACTCGAACATACAACGAGCAGATGTAACACTATTAGAAGAAGTAGAAGCATTCCTTGAATTCATTAGGAGGAAAAGACGTGAACTAGTAAGAGAGCAATCTAAACTAAGATGTACCTGTTCTAATACATACAAGGAAAGTATATATGTTGATTCACGGATAAAAGAAATCGAAAGAACTTTAGTTAGAATAGAAGAAATAGATAACGAATTTATGGAAATGATGAATTGGTACGATAATCCAGCTGATAAAGAAAAAGGCGAATGATTGATTTTCATTCGCCTGTATTAATTTAATATTAGTTAATAATAGGACTAACTAATTCCATCATCTTCTTTCTGTAGTAGCTTTCAACCTGAGTTGGGTAATATTGTTTTATATATTCCAAATCATATTGATTCTTTCCATTTAACTTTTTAGGTTTCAGCATACGTCTTTTATTTGACATTTGTTGTTTACCTATGGGTATAATTGCTTCTAGCTCATCCTTACCACAGTATCTATGCTGTTCAATAAATTGTGCTCTCGCACCAAACTTCTCGTCCAAATAACTATTTACCGCTGCTATAGCGTACTTCTCTACCGTTTCCATCAACACATTTGGATTGATAGTTAATAATTCGTTCTTCATAAAAGAACCTCTATATTAGTTTATAAAAATTATCTATAAACTATATATCTAAAATTATTTTTTTATGAATTCATCATCGAAGCATATTCATAACTAGCATCTTCTTTTGTTAATGAATTGTAATTTGTAAAAACTTTCTCGTCAGTTGAACCGACTAACATCATCATAGAACTACTAGACACACCTCTCTTTAACCCATTCGTTATGAAAGACCTTCTGAATGTGTGAGAAGCAATTATCTTATATTTTTCTACCATTTTTATGATAGTTTCATTACCTATGTATTTTATAGTTTGGACTGAACCTGTGATCCCAGCTAATCTACATAATTCTTTTATTCCTTTATTATAATTAGTCGCTGACATAGTAGGTAGATTATAATTATATTTCTTTAGTAAATTAGAAATTGTAGGAGATATTGGTAATGATAATTCCCTCTTGTTCTTCTTAGTTATTAATTCAATTCGATTGGTTTCTAAATTAAAATTAATTACAGATAAATTCATTAAATCACCACATCTCAAACCAATATCTTTGTGAACTAATATCATATCACGTACTTTAATTAGTTTCTTATCTTCCAAAGGAAGTTGCTCTATTTTTTCTAATTCTTCTAATGATAAGTAGGGGTATTTTTTAATGGGTGCCTTTAATTTCTTTAAATCCTTGAGGAAACTAGCATCTACCAAGTCTCTTGATTTGAAAGTATTCATCCATTTTTTAAAGTTCTTTAGTATATTGTTTGTGGTAGAGTTTTGTAGTCTATCAGAAATACAATTCTCTTCTATTGCTTTCCAAGTTTCTACACCTACTTCATCTAACGATGGTGAAATATTCATCAGCTTCAGTATTTTACTTACCCTCCTAAAGTCAGTCCTATGTGCAGCGATAGTATGTGGGCTTAGTTCTTTTTTTAACTCCAATTCATTTAATAGATCGGTTACTGCATCTATAAAATCTATCTTCTCTCGCTTTACTTCTACAAAATGAGCCTTTACATCCCAAATAGTTATATTCTTACGTCTATTGTCATTTATGAATGAACGTACATTAAGAAGCATAGTCTCTAGATCAATCTTGATTGTTTCTTTATCAGGATGATCTTTAATTTGCTTTTTCTTAATATCCCAAAAATCAAAATCTATTGCAATCCCAGTAGGGATTGTTGTTCTATTAATTACACCTTTTCTTTTAATACCATTAACGACTGTGATGTAGAAGTTGATTCTAGTTCTATTCTTATTTATTTTCGCCCATATATTAGCTTTCATTATATACCTCTTTGGGCTTGAGTAAATATAAAGTGTTTAGCAATAAGTTTAGCAACTTTTCTTATAACGAACGATACTATTTTTATATAGTACATAAACAGTTTCCTGTGATAGTGATACAAATTGTATATTGTATATATCTAAAAGAAATTATTTGATGTTTTTTATCGTTCAGTATAAGTATGAATAACTCTCCGTTAGGAGTTAAATATAAGTAGGGGATATTTTATATGACTCTCACACTTATCTATTCTATGTCATTTGTCTTTGGAAGTGGTATTTCCCAGAAATATTTCAAATAAAATGAGACAGCCCCCCTAAAAGTCATATCCTAAAGAGAACAAATACTGCGGTGTTGACCAGTTATCATAAGATTTAGTCCAGGCAATATCCATTTTCACGGGTAGTCCTAGGAAATAACTACGAACACCGATTCCCGAAGAAATCATCAAATCATCATATTCTTTTTGGAATGTTAGTGGATTCACTATTCTAGTTGGGTTGAAAGTATCATCCCAAGCTGCACCGACATCTAAGAAAACAGAACCCATAACACCTTGTATAAGTATAGGTAATGGCCCAGCTACTAGCGCAGTTAGCAAAGGAAAACGGAACTCAGCATTCGTCACGAAATACTTGGTTCCACCCTTTTGTGCTATTGAGAAACCACGCATAGGGTATTTGAAGTTCATAAATGCGAAATCTTCCGGATTTTCGAATGGCAATGTATTATTAGTGAATGTTCTATTAAGCCAATTGTCAGTACCACCTAGGTAGAATGATTGTGCATTAGTCCCAAAACTAGCACCACCAGTGAATTTGAAGGCGAACCCCATATAATCACTTACTGGGTGATATGACCTAATATCCGTTTCAAAAGTATAGAAGTTCAGTCCATCATCAAATATTTTCGGGCTCATTAGTGCTTTGAAATTGTATCTAGTTCCTTCACTTGGTCCATATAGTCCGAATAGGACATCATCGTGAACATATTTGAACTCTGGAACAATAAGTGTACGCGTAACTTCGGGAATACCGACTATACCAATCTCTGCTTTAGAGAGGTTGTAGAATGTCATATTTAGCTCTGCCCTGTTGAACAAATCAAAAGGATATTGTGACGAAATAGTAGCCCCGTAGCTTCGGAATCGCTCTAGCGACCCAAATGAACGAGCAGCGAACCCAGCGTATTGGAAAGCCGAGAACTGATAATCAATTATCCCAGTTAAGTAGCTATATGCCCCGAAGAAATTACTATTCCTCAAATCTATTAGGAAGTTCGCAGAAAAATAAAGCTGATGATTCCCCAGCTCATCACTGAAAAGCATCTGAGTGCTACCTTGCGGCCCAAAGAATGTGCTATAACCTGGGTTAGCTAATATCAAATCAGGTGTGAATTTGATAACATAATCTTTTATTTTAAAATCTCTGCTGATTGTCGTGTCTTTAGCTTCGGCTATATTTTGAACTTTCTCATTTGGTTTCACCAATTCTTGATTCTCAAAATCAATATTAAAATCGCCATAGCTGATTAATCTATCATCTTCTGTTTCTACTAATAAGTCTTTATCAATATTTGCAATTGCATTTATTAGACTATCTTTCTTGAATATTGATTGCTTGTATTGGGTAAGCGGTAGCTCTTCCATCTCTAGCTTTCTATCGAAAGGATAATCAATCTCAAAAATATCGTATCCACCCTTTATCTGAGTACCGAATAGAACCTTACTATCATCAGGTGAAAGCGATATTTGAGTAATTTCTTGCAAAGAATTTGTCAATGGACGTGAGGTTTTAGTAGCCAAATTAAACTCGTACAGATTACCAATACCGTTTTTATCCGAAACTATTAATAGCTTTTTCTCATCTGATGAAACTGCGACTGATGTTTTATTGTTTTGAGGGTCGTTGGTTATTCTCTCGGCTGTTTCGGAACCAATCTCTATTTTATATACTTCATTTACGTTATAGTTGAAATCCCACATATCTAACTTATTTGAGCTAACTCTGGCATTAGTCATATCTCCCCTATCGGAAATAAAATACACGCTTTTGGAGTCGGGTGCCCACTTCGGAGCTTCATCGCTGAATACATCGTCAGTGACTTTTGTCAGAGCTTTTGATTTAAACTCATACATAAATAGGTCACTTTGCTCATTTTGTGAGCCAACAAAAACCAGCTTTTCACCATCTGGTGACCATTGTACAGACTGAATCGCTTTGATTCCCCAAGTTAGTTTCTCATACGCCCCAGTTTCGGCATCCATTATAAATACGGCATCTTGACCGCCAGCTTTCGCCGAAATAGCAAGCTTAGAGCCATCTGGGTTCCAAGATATACCTGGAGCAAGCATATTCAAATCTTCGAAATCTTGTTTTCTGAAACTAGAAGTCAAGGTTCTAATCTCATTATTCTTTTTCAAATCATCCATAACAGCTATTACGAATAGACCATCTTCTTCCGAGATAAAAGCCATTTTCTTACCGTCAGGAGATATAGAAGGTCCAGAATTATAGAAATTCTTCAGCTTTTCTCTGTCCGTGACCCTTCTTGCAATCTCTGGAAGTGATTTATATCTACTCAAATCTGGCCAATATATTCTTTTTATATCGCGTTCCCACATCTCGTTGAATTCCTTCAAGTCCATATCGAAACTACTTTTGAATGCAATTTCTAGATTCTTATGTATGTACAATCTATTTATAAAATCGGCAACTTTCTCTTCACCATATTTATCAGCAACGTACCAATAGAAAGTCTGCCCCACTCTGTACTGTGAATACCCACTAATCCTCTGTAACTCTGGCAATTCCTCGCTCATAGTCACATCTCGCATGAACATATCGGTCTTGGTATCCATCCCCTTATTACTCAAATACTCGCAAATACCCTCATTAAGCCACCCCGGTATGAAGTATCCTCGATTCTGAATTGAGGATTGCAAAGTACCACCGTGGAATAGATCATTCACTACACCGTGGACTAACTCGTGATGAATAACATGACGAAACTGTGTATAAGACCCTTGGAATGGAACTACTATCCTATTCTTGAAGAGCTGAGTAACCCCACCTATATTTTCAGAGAGAAACGAGTTTATAATATTATTTTGTTGGAACTGATTGTGTGAGTTGAATACGATAAACGTAACTCTTCTTTTTAGGTCATACTTCAGATTATCTTCTATGGAAATCAAAGCTCGCTCTGCTTCGATAGCAGCGAATTTGGCTAAGTATTCGCCCCCTTGGTGGAAGTAAATATCAAAGTGTTTTGTCTCTATATACTTCCATTCAAACTCTTGATATTGGACTCTGTTTTTCCCAAACTGCGAGAAAAGAGAGCTAGTAGTAAAGATAAAAATAGCTATAAAAATAATACTTTTTAGGAATTTCATATTCAGTTTTTGTGTGTTCATTTATAAAGTTGACGAAAAATGTCCGTAAACCTTTTCTATATAAAACGAAATATAGCTAATTGGTTACAATTAAGCACAAGAAAAGGCAGAAAAGTAGTAAAATTAGACTAAATAAATATTTTCGTTCTGGGTTTAACCAATTTTTTAGAGTTTTATAATTATAAGTTTAAAAAAAGCCCACTGATTAGTGGGCTTTGATAATTAAACTTTAGAGTTGATTAATCTATATAAGTGCTATTCTTATTTTTGCACCAAACCTAGGAGATGCATTTAGTATAGTAATATCTATCTCATTGTCTTGATATGTTGGATTGGCAGATGTCAACATTAATTCAGTAAATGAAATTCCATTATCCTTACTTAAATTTAATACTACAGTATAATTTCTTCCTGAATCATCTGGACTTGCAGAAGATACTAACTGAATAATTTTAGAATTATCAAATTCAAAAGATTCATTTATAATCATATCTAAAATCATTATTTCTCTGTGAGTTGAATCAAAGTCAACGATTGTGTCATTATCACCACCGTTATGACCTCTATCATTTCCGATATCGGTTGGATTCCAATTACATGAGACTAATATTACAGTAAATAAAATCACTGCCAATTGGATAAAATACTTTTTCATTTGTGTTACCTAAAAATTTGTTAAAAATCATTTCTAACCAAATAACACATCATTTTCGAAATGGATACAAAAAAGGTCTAGAAAACTTTATACTTCTCTCAAAAATCCAGCAACAATTGCCGGCTCTCATTCTTGTTAATATTCAAGTTTGACAACTGCACTCCCAAAAGTCGGACAGGTTCATCAGGGAAATTCGGCATTCGCAATAGTTCGTAGATAGCATTGTACATTTCGGGTGTGGTGGATATATATTCGTCCATAGTCTTGCTTCTAGTATTCACTACAAAGTTGTGGTACTTTATTTTCAGGGTTATAGTCTTCCCTGCTATATTCTTTTTCTCAAGTAATTCTGCTAACTTTTCGATTATACCGTGTAGTTTGTCTAGCATTTCATCATGGTCTTCTATATTCTCGTTGAAAGTACGTTCCTTGCCTACAGATTTTCGTAAACGCTTAGGTATCACTGGGCTATTGTGGGAGAAAGTAACTTGATTGTATAAATACACTCCCGTTTTCCCGAACTCCAAAGCCATATTTATCTTTCCTTTTTTTAGAATATCTTCACCCTTGTATATACCAGCTTTGTTAAGCCTTTGCTTATTCACATTACCCACACCTGGGATTTTCTCTACTGCTAATTGCTTAACGAATAGTTCAGCTTTATTAGGATGGATAACAAAATAGCCATCAGGTTTATTACAATCCGATGCGACTTTTGCTAAGAACTTAGTGAAAGAAATACCTGCCGAAGCGGTGAGATTTACTTCCTTTTTTATCTTCTTACGGATTTCAATTGCTACTTCTTTGGCGGTTACTTCGTCGGGTTTGTAGTCGGTTATATCAATATATGCTTCGTCTATTGAGACTTGCTCTATTAGTTCTGTGTATTGACGCAGGATCTTCATGACCTTATTTGAGGCCTCTTTGTAGGCATTATAATGTCCATTGACAAATATAAGATGAGGGCATAGTTTGAGTGCTTGGTGCGATGGCATAGCGGAACGAACACCAAATTTGCGAGCTTCGTAGCTAGCGGCAGCCACTACTCCTCGGTGCATCCCCCCAACGGCTATAGGTTTACCTCTGAGTGCGGGATTATCTCTTTGCTCTACTGATGCAAAGAATGCATCCATATCTATATGGATTATCCTTTTGAACTTATTCATAATTAGTATTATTTTAATATTGAAGAGAGGTGGACTTCAATAAGACAAATATCCAAAAGAATTTCGAGAACTACAAACGGAAGTTATTAGTTAGGATTTATTCATAGAAAATGAAGGTAATACTGGTTATGATGGTGGAATGATTTGGCGATAGTCTTTTGAGGATTTAATTAGATGTGTCACTGCGAGAAGCGAAGCGACGTGGCAGTCTCAAAAGGAATAATTAATGAACGCATTTCATCCTCCTCAGTCAGAACAAGTTCTGACAGCTCCTCCAAAGTAGCATAGTTCGATGTATTGCCGTTGGCTTTAGCCAACGGATAGCGAATCATTGCAAAACCACTTGGACTTTAGTCCCATATAAATTAAACTGTCTCAGTTCTCCTGGACTCTTCGGACACTGCGTGTCCTCTGAGTGACGTATTAACAAGGAGCTTAGGAATTTGAGACGTATGCAATACGTCTCTACGATTTCTGTAAATCCAATTAACCGGTGATTTAGACGAAAGAGATTACCCATGCCTCTGGCTTGGCAAGCACGTCCTTTCCGTCCTCGCTGTGACATCTAATTAGAATCGTAGTATCCTACTTATCGTGAATAACTATCCACTCGCCAGTCCAATCGTGCATAATATTGATAGCCGCTTGAGCACCAGTGCCTGCTACTATTGGGTAATGGGAGCTAACATCTGCAAGTAAACCGCAGACGTAGATATTATCACTGACTTTGTACTCGGTGTGTTCTAGTGCTACTCTGGAGCTATTGTCTGTTCTTGTGAAAGGTTTGATTGGTAATTCTAGTCCTTTTATATCCCAACTTCTGAAGCCAGTAGCTAGCAATAGATTAGTTGCTGAGTATTCTTTATCCTTTTTCGTTTTGATAATGAACGAGTCTTCCCCTTTCACTATTTCGGTAATTCTGCTATCATGGAATTTAGCAATACCATAACTTTGTACTTGCTCTACTAGTTTCTTGATTGCTTTCTTGCCAGATGCTCCCTGCTTTACTCCGGGTGCATTGAAGAACTTTGCTTTCAAAGCATCAGAGCCACCTGCATCAAATATGGCGATGGTTTTATCTTTCAAACTTTCGTTATCTTTGATACCAGCTGAGAGAATCAAAGCAGCAGAGAGACCCGAAATCCCTCCACCTATAATTGCTAAATCGTAATTTTTCATTGTTATTTATTTTTAGTTATTTCCTTGTATTCAATATGTTGAATTTTAATAAGTAAAAGTCAATTAAAATCATGCTTATATATTTTTTTTTGACTTGAAACACTTAATAAACAACCATTATTGAAACTAAAAATATTCGTATGTTTGGGGAAAGTTTCATTTTGCCATTTAGTTGTTAGTCCTTCTCTATATAGCAAATTTAATTTTGGGAAAAAAGTATTCAAATCAGTTGTAATTACTATTTGATAATCTTTGTAAAGGTAAAAAGCTGACGCATTTACACTTTTTAAAAAACTAAATTCACTTATTATTTCTAAATCGTTTTTTTCTTGGTTTACTCGCTTGATAAAACCTTTTTGTCCAATTTGAGTTAACAAATAAATATTGCTCTCAAAATATTTTATTTCTACTACATTTTCATTTTTAGATAAATCTATTTCTGGACTTATTCCCCAATTCCTAGAATCAATGTATAAAAGTGATACTTCTTCAGATATGCTGGAGTATTTCTTTCTAACTCCCCAAAGTTTTCCGTCCTCATATAACAAATCCCAGAACCCATCTCTTTTATTTGGCATATTAATTATTTTCTCAATCCAAGTCTCACCACCATCTTGGGTTTTGTAAAAAGTTAATCCAAATTGATTTATTGAAGATACACATAAATAACTTTTATCATCCGTTATCTCATATAATGTAAAATCTTTTCTTGGGTCAGGTAGTTTTATTTTTTGCCACTTTTTTTTATCATCTTTATATAAATATTTCGTGTGAGTATTATAAACTTCATTTCTTCCTATACCATCTAAAACGATAAAGCTATTCTTTTTGTAAATTTTATAAATAGAATTACAATCAAACTGAGTTACGATAGAATCTTTTCTATATTTATTTGAATATTCTTTAATAAACGGAGACCAATATTTTTGGCTGGTAGGCTTTCCATTCTTGTTTGTTCCGCCGATAAACATTTCATCCGAATTTAAAGCTAATATCGTACTAATCTCTTGATTATCAAGCAAATCAATTTCATTTATTGTCCAAAAATTATCTTGAGTACTACAACTTAAAGGTATAGTTAAAAATAGGAGTATTATTGTTCTAGACATTTTGCTTCTATTGTTTTTCTTTTAAACTTTCTTTATCCTTGATTCCAGCGGAGAGAATCAACGCAACAGAGAGACCAGAAATCCCTCCACCTATAATCGCTAAATCGTATTTTTTCATCAATGAACTTTATCTTTATGGTTTACTAACGAGTTATCTAAGTATTGGTGGACTGTTTCTTCGAAGTCTTTATTCGTAGTGATGATAGGTTCCATTTTGAATTGCTCTATACTATCCCAGGCATTAGCGCACATACCACGGGCGATTACTACTTGGCAATCAGATATAGATTTCGCTATTTTCATGTGCTTGTCTTTGCTAGCATCTACAACTGTCAATGAGAATTGACCCATTCCAGTACCACTATTATTCTTAGATATTAATGAAGGAACTTCATCATCAGCTTTATCTACGTAAACTTCTCTTAGTTCTTCGTTTACTATTTTGCTATTTTCTATTTCAAATACTTTGAAGTATTGGGACGATCCGAAAGTACCGACAATGGATTCCCCATTCTTAGTAACTATTGCAATTTTTAACATTTCATTCATAATAAGACACAAATTTTTAAATTGGTTAATGCACACTAGACGCAACATATATAATTTAATTTAGAGAATGAATAAATATTGACTGAAATAGATTATAAAAATATGAATTTGGCTTTGGAAGAAGCACAAAAAGCCACTGAACACGGCGATGTACCAATAGGGTGTGTGATAGTTCAGAATGGGAATATAATAGCATCGACTCACAACAGAGTCGAGAAAGACCAAGACTCTACTGCACATGCTGAACTTTTGGCAATTCGAGAGGCACAGAAAAGCATTGGCTACAAGCATTTACTAGATTGTGACATGTATATTTCGTTAGAGCCATGTGCTATGTGTGCTGGGGCTATCGTTTTATCGAGGGTGAATCGGCTATATATAGCAACTCGTGACCCTAAGTCTGGAGCATGTGGGAGTGTGATGGATATTACCAATAACCAAGAACTTAACCACAGATGCGAAGTTCACTTTGGTATATATGAGTCAGAATCTTCAGAATTACTGAAGAATTTTTTCAAAAAGATAAGAGAAAGAAATGGCAGAAGAAGTTAAACCGGCACTATACATAGTACCAACTCCTATAGGCAATATGGATGATATGACATTCAGAGCCATCAGGATACTTAAGAGTGTAAATGTAATAGCTTGTGAAGATACCCGTGTTACGGGTAAGCTACTTTTCTATTATAAGATAAACACACCGATGATAAGCTATCACGAATACAACGAATCGCAAAAGACAGATTTTTTAGTTAATGAGATATTCGGTGGAAAGGCGGTGGCATTAGTGAGTGACGCAGGAACTCCACTTATTTCTGATCCAGGATTCCCACTCGTTCGAAAGTGCCGAGAAGAAGGAATAGATGTCATAGCATTACCAGGTGCTAGTGCTTTTGTAACTGCGATTAGTGCTTCTGGTTTCCCTTCTCACCAATTTAAATTCCTCGGATTCGTCCCTAATACTAAGGGGCGAAAAAAATTCATGGAATCTCTACTACAAGATAGTGGTACGTTAGTTATGTATGAATCGCCAAATAGAGTGAAGAGATTTTTGAAAGATTTGAATAAAATGAAAGAAGAGGACTTCAAAATCTGTTTGGCTAGAGAATTAACTAAAAAGTTTGAAGAATATATATTCGATACAATAGAAAACATACAACCTCGGCTTAATGAGTTGACTCTAAAAGGCGAATTTGTAATAATTGTGGATATGAATAAAAAGCAGTAAGTTTTATAAATTTTAAGAATAATTACGTAAATTTAAGTTTTTTTCAACGGTGGAAATATGTTTATTACATTCGAAGGAATAGATGGTTCAGGAAAGAGTACTCAGATATTATTACTGAGGGAGTATTTGGTTAAGAATGGGCATAAGGTCGTAACGCTTAGAGAACCGGGTGGTACAGAGCTATCTGAGTATATTAGAGCAGTACTACTTAACAAGAAGCTGGAAGTGTCGGACATATCTGAATTGCTACTATTCCAAGCAGCTAGAGCCGATTTGGTAAAAACGATAGTACTACCGTCACTAGATCAAGGAAGAATAGTACTAAGCGATAGATTTTTTGACTCGACGACAGCATATCAAGGTTACGGTAGAGGAATCGACATAGAAATTATCGAAAAGAGTAACCAAATAGGTAGTTTAGGTGTCTTACCAGATATGACTTTCTACCTAAAGATAGAAAGAAGTGTAGGAATCGACAGAGATAAAGAAAAAGATAGAGATAGAATGGAGCTTTCGGGCGATGAATTCTACGAAAAAGTAATAAATGGTTATGATGAATTGGCTAAAAATGAATCGCGATTCATAACTATAGACGGCAATCAGGATGTGAAAACAATACATGCATTGGTTGTAACAGAAGTTGAAAAATTAATTAATAAATAAGTTTTAGAGGGATTTGGTGAGAAATTTAAAGATAATGTTAATGTTAGTTATGATGACGGCATTTACTATAAACGCAGAGGCGAAGGAATTCGATGCTTCTGAATTTGTATTGAAAAATAATAAAAATAGTTTAGTCCAATCTGATCTTAATCGCTATGATTTTGAAGTATTAGATAGCAAGGCAAAAGAGATTTTCAACTCGGGTGCTAATCGTATTGTAATAAATAACTTCCCAATCAGACCAGATTACACAGTTAATCTTATTTTATCTAAGCAAAATAGTGCATTTACTAATGATATTAGTATTAAGTATTTCAAAGATGGGGAAAAAGTAGATTATAAGCGTCAAAATAAAGCAAAATACTACGGTTTTATTGAAGGAGATGAGACATCTGATGTTTATATTTCTTACTCAAGTATTGGATTAGTTGGGTTTATACAAGATGAAACTGGTCAGATGTATGATGTTTCTTCAGATTTGTCAAGATTGGGTGGAGAGAAAGTCCCTCATAATGTATCAGAAACGACGCTAGGTCAGATGAATGATAAAGCGACAGAAATATGTGCAGTAAATGAATTTGCTGACTTTCAACCTGAACTAATTGATTTGAATAGTGATAAGACTCACAATGCAATCCAAAAAGATGATTTATATGAAGTGAAAATAGCAGCCGACGGTAACTTTGAGTATTACATAATGTTTTGTCATTATGTAACTGGTAAAAGTAAGAGTGGTTGGGAGGATTGGTTCGGGGATATGACTCAAGAGCAAAAAGATGAATCTATGCAACGTTCAATTGACTATATCGACAATGTTATGTCTTCTGTCTCAAGAATATATACAAGAGAAGCAGCAGTAATTATTAGAGTAAACCATTTGACTATCTTTAATGATCCATTTGAGGACCCTTATTTTTCTTTGTTTGGTGAAGGGCTACAAACTAAGCTGAGCTCTATGAGAAGTGTATGGGCTTCAAGACCAGAAGCTAAAGATAGAGCATTAGCTACTTTATTCAGTGATAATTATAGACAACCTTCGGGCTCTTCTACTTTGGGTATTGCATACTCAGGTCAAAATTACGGCGGTACTCTTTGTAATCCTGATCAAGGGTACTCGGCTCTTGGAATGATTGGATTGGTAAATTTCCCTAGAGTAGCATTTTCTCAAGACGTACAAGTAGCTGCTCACGAGTTTGGTCATAATTTTGGTTGTCCGCATACTCACTTCTGTGGGTGGCCTCAGATGGGAGAATCAATTATCGATTCATGTGTTTCAGCTAATTTAGCTGATGATGCTTGGTGTATATCAACTAAAGATAGAAGAACGAAACCAGACGGCACGATAATGAGTTACTGTCACTTTGGTGGTGGTATTGAGTTCAAATTTCATCCTAGAATGAAAGGAAGAATTAGAAAATATGCAAAAGAAGCTTTGAAAAGCTGTGTTTATATACCAAAAGAGCCAGTTGTGAGACTAGTTAGACCAATTGGACAAGAAGTGTATTTTGCTGGTTCACAAGAAACTATTGCTTTCAACGCAGCCAATGTTAGCTCCTCTAAATTATTTTACTCTAATGACTTAGGCGAGAATTGGATTGAGATAGGAATAGCTGATACAGATAATGACACCTTATATACTTGGACTGTACCAACTGAGTTAGGTACTAATTACATGGTAAGAATAGAGTCTGCTACGGACCCTTCTGTATTTGACCAGAGTGAATTAGCTTTCAATGTAACAGATTTTTCAATTCAAGCTGATTATCCTAAACCGGGAGATAGAATAGGTTATTTATCAAAGCATAGACTTAGCTGGGTAAGACAAAATGTGGGTGAGGTAAATATAAAATTATCAACAAATAACGGGGAGAGTTTTGAATTAATTGGTGAAGGAGATATAAATATCCTTGTCAATTACGATTTCCCTGATGTAGCTACAGACAAAGCAATTTTACTGATAGAATCTAAAGAATTTCCGAATGTAAATCTTACAATACCTTTTATACTAGGTAAAGAGAATGTAGAATTCACAAGCCCTATGCTTAATGATACTCTTAACTCTAATTTAAACACACACACTATCAAATTCAATACTGACTTTGTAAATAGTGAATTCGAAATTTATTATAGAGCCAATCAATCTGGTGAATGGAAACAACTGACAAGGTTTAACAATAAAGTAGATTTGGAAAAGAACCAATTCGAGTGGACTTTTGACGCAAGTATATTACCAGGTCAGCTAGGCGAACTAAAAGCCGAAGTCGCAAGTAATGCAACTTTGGTAGGAGAATCAGGAGTATTTTACTTCGAAGGACTTTCTTCTGTTGGCAAATCATATTCTAACGTGTTTACAATTGAGGCAATAGTTCCAAACCCTGCTGGTAGTACATTTACTTTAACAGTAAATAATTCGAGAAATCAATTGGTGAGAACTAATATCAGAATAATAGGCACTGACGGTAAACTGTATCAAACTATTGGTGACAAGTACTATGGTTCTGGTCAAACACCTTTAGAAATAGATATAACTGAATTACCGATGGGTACATATTATGTGATGATAGAGACAGATAAATACAAAGACGTCCAACAACTAAAAGTTGTTAGATAGTATTAAAAGAATTTTAGTTAAATTCCGTAATTGAAATCGTTTCAGTTGCGGAATTTTTTTTTGGATAATACTATATGATAAACAAACTAATTACAAAGGCCTTACCTCTATTTCCTAAGTCTTTCATCTATTTATTTGCAAAAAAATATATAGCTGGTGCTACACTTGAGGAAGCTGTCGAAGTTTGCAAAAGACTCGAAGCCAAAGGTGCTTGTACCACTATCGATACTTTGGGCGAATTTGTTAGCTCCAAACAGCAGGCAACAAAAGAAACAGCTATGAGTTTAGCCGTATTAGCCGCAATAAAATACAATTCGTTAAACTCGTACTTATCCATAAAGCCAACTTCTTTGGGTTTAGAAATAGATTTCGATTTCGCGTATAGCAATATTAAAAGCATTGTATCGAAAGCCAAAGAACTGGGGCTATTTGTTCGATTAGATATGGAAAATACTCCATATACGACTAAGACTTTAGATATATATAAAAAGTTAAGAAACGAGGAATTCGATAATATTGGATTTGTTATACAGGCATATTTAAAACGCAGTATGGATGATATAAGAGCTATGAGTGAATATGCACCGAGCACAAGACTTTGCAAAGGAATATATAATGAGTCACCCTCACTAGCATACAAAGACAGAGAGAAGATACGTGACAATTACAAAGAGCTTCTAAAGTATATGTTTGAGAATGGATATTACACTTGTATAGCTACACACGATGATTTACTATTAAACTATGCTGAGAATCTCATCAAAGAGAAGAAGATACCAAAAGATAAATATGAGTTTCAAATGCTGTTAGGAGTAACTGAATCACTTAGAGGGAAGTTAATAGCCAATGGACATAAAGTACGCGTATATACACCTTATGGTATAGACTGGTATGGTTATTCTATCAGAAGACTGAATGAAAACCCGCAGATGGCAGGACATATTGTTAAATCAATCTTCACCAGAAAATGAAAACGCTACTAATAGTTATCACTTCATTCCTATTACTTACGAGTTGTGGGTCTAACAATGATATTACTATTGGAACATTTAACATTGCTTGGCTAGGAGATGGTATAGATGACAAAACACCTAGGACCCACGAAGACATCAAAAATATAAGCCAAGTTATATCAACTCTCGACGCCGATATACTTGCCCTACAAGAGATAGAAAACACCAAAGCAATAGAAAGTATAGTTGACACTGTCAAATACTTTATTATGACTTCTACTTACCCAAAAGAGCAAAAAACGGCTCTTATTATCAACAAGAAAATAGAAATAGTAAATACTTACCAGCTGGATGCAATCTCTTTAGGAAACGAAGATTTAAGACCAGGTTTAGTAGCTTATTGTAGGTATAATGGATTCGACTTTTTTGTCGGTTCGTTCCACTTCAAATCTACTTCTAGGTATGATGATACTCCATACAAAAAGTCTAGGAGCTTTGATATAAGACAGGAGCAATCAGCAATACTAATAAAAGAAATTAAAAAACTAGTGACAATAAAAAATGATAAAGATGTAATATTATTAGGAGATTTCAATGATAATCCATCTAAGAAAAATAGCAATATAAAGGCATTAGATAATGATGAATTTGATTTTTTAACTAGTAATATGATGAGTTGCAAATACTCAATATGGAAATCAATAGATCATATAATAGTGAGTCAATCAATGAAAAGTAGAGCTAAGAACTCAACCCTTACTATGATTGACATTAATGCGATGTTCCCAGAAGAGGCAGCAAAAAAAGTATCTGACCACTGCCCTGTTATTGTAAAAATGAATCTTGATAATTAAACTTTTATCTCAATAAGAATTCTGTTCTTCTATTATTTGCTCTTCCATCATTAGTATTATTATCCGCTATTGGCTTAGTGTCTCCATGACCAGTAAAGCTAATTCTACTACCTTCAACTCCTAAAGCAACTAACTCATTCTTTACAGTTTCGGCTCTTTTATCAGATAGCTTCAGATTGTAATCGGCATTACCAGTATTATCAGTATGACCGTGAAGCTCTATTTTCAGCTCAGGACTAGATTTCATATAATCTGCCAACATTTTCACAGCATTTTTTGATTCTTTTTTCAAGGTAGATTTATCGTGATCGAACAGCACATTGAGTAATACCATGCTACCAACAGGTGGCGTATTATCATAGCTATATTCATCGAAGTACTCTTTACCATCTACACATATTTTTAATTTTAATTTATGCTCGCCAAAACTATCTACATCATACTCAATCAGATAATAATTATTCAATCGAGTGTAAACATCATCAAATACATAGTCAAACTCTTTAGTCAGGTATATATGATGATATATACCATAAGTCCTATTTGCTATCTCTTGAAGCATTTTTTCATCTACATTGTAACCATAATCAACTGTCGAAACGAAAATATTTTTTTCTCTAGCCGATTTGACAACATCATCTATACCTTGTGTTGAAGAATTATCGAAACCATCTGTAAATACTACGACAGCTCTTTTGTGGGTAAGTGGCTCATTCTCAAGTATCGTTACAGCTTTTATAATAGCGTCTCTTGTAGCAGTCAAACTACCGTAACCTTGCAATCCATTTATTTGATGAGCTGTTTTCAGAGTAGCTATATCTTTGTCTGGACCAGCATGCACTGCAATTTTATTATCATATCTGATAAGTGTAATTCTATCTTGGTCTCTTTTATTATCAATTAGCTTTTGAACTGCCAATTGCATGTTCCTTGCTCTTTCTTCACCCATAGAGCCCGAATGATCCATAACAATAGCAATACTAATAGGAGCGCTGTTCATATCCTTGTATTCTATTATATTCGATTTGATTATGCTCTCACCCAATGTTGTAGAATCTATTACTTCGCACCAAATATCCTTTTTGTTACTTGCGTTCGTGAGTAGAGTATTTTTCTGATTAATCAGATGTATAAAAGCTGAAGTTTTGTTCCCTTCGTATCGAACATTACTTACATTTACTTGGAGAGAATCTTTACCATTTTTATCAAATTCCATTTTCTGAGTTATGAAAATAGGGCTGTAACCTGCAGGGGGAGTAGCATCTGCAACAAAATTTTCACCATCATTTTGGAGTGTTTTGCAAGATGTGATAACTAATAATGCAGCTATAAGTAAAGCAAATTTTTTCATAATATTTCTAATTTGATTAATAAAGAGAATTTACAAATTAAAAGAAATGAAAAACAAATCAAAGAAAATCTAGTTAAGTATTAGCTTTGAAAGAAAAGAAGATTTATTTGTATTTACTTTTACTATATATAGTCCTTTTATTAGGTGTGATATATCCATACTATTACGATTAGAGATAAATACACTTTCACCAAGTAAATTGAATATTTCAGTATTGTTATGATTTGATTTATTATTTATATTCAATATTCCTTCATTGGGATGTAGGAATAACAATTCACCACTATCATCAATTTCCACTTTTGTTGTTATCTGCTTTATAAAGTCTATACATTCTTGCATTTCATTAGTGAATTCAGGGAACGTAACCGTATGACCTATTCCGGGCATAGAATTAAAGTAGGTCACTCCACCATTTGCCCTTAATTGATTGTATAAAGTTTGGTTACGTGAATAATTTCCATCATTAGTACCCGAACAAAAACAAGTAGATTTCTTTGAATCTAAGTTATATTTATTGTCATATTCAGGAGGTAAATATGCATTGAAAGGGATTAACCCTTTAAATTCATACAAATTGTTTAGACCATGAAATAACGTCATAGCCGCATTACAAGAAAAACCGGTCAGGTAAACTGATTTCTTATCAATATTATACTTCGTCGATAAATAGTCAATTGCGGCAGGTATTACCTTTCCTCTCTCATCTACCATCATTTTGTTCAATTGAGAGCCATCATCTAATGCATTAATACACATTAGAATTAATCCGTTATTCTCAGCTACTTCCGAAAGAGCTGTTCTATAACTATATGCGTCTTGACCGCAACCATGAAGCCCAATAAGTAGTTCAAAACTTTCAACTGGAGAGTAATTCGAAGGTAAATACACAGCCAAATCTCTTGTTATATTATCATATTCAAAAGCCAAATCAATATCTTCACCAATTGCAATGCAGGGCAATAGAAGTAATAAAAGAATAGTTATATATTTCATAAGTATCTTTAGATTAGTAATCGTGTAAGTTAGTAGATAATAGATAAGTTAATGATTTAATTTAACTATTTTTATTGGCAGTCAGATAATTTTTTTTTCATTTTTACAAATTGAATCGTTATATTGTTCTTTAACTGACATAAATAACTCAAATATGAAAAAAGATAAGATAATAATTACAAAAATGTCCGGTGAGAAAGATGAATTCGATGAATCTAAACTAATGGGTTCATTAGAAAGATCAGGTGCTGATGATGAAACTATCTTTTACATAATTAAGAACATTAAAAGTCTTCTATTCGATGGTATAAGTACAAAGGAAATATATAAGAAAGCCTTTGAATTGTTACGCAAATCATCGAGGCCCACAGCTGCGAAATACAAGCTAAAAAAAGCAATTTTGGAGCTTGGTCCGACTGGTTATCCTTTCGAGAAGTTTATTGGTGAAGTACTAAAGTATGAAGGTTTCGATGTAGAAGTCGGAATAATAGTTGATGGGCACTGTGTAACGCATGAGATCGATGTAATAGCCGAAAAAGACAACAAACATTATATAGTTGAATGCAAATTCCATAGTGATCAAGCACGTAAGTGTGATGTGAAAGTACCATTATATATCAAATCACGATTCGATGATGTAGAAAAAGAAAAAAGAAAAAACCCCAAAAACAATGGTAAGATTCACAAAGGATGGATATACACCAACACTAGATTCACTTCTGATGCAATACAATACGGGAACTGTTCGGGATTAGGTCTAGTCAGTTGGGATTCCCCTCATGGTAGTAGCCTCCGCGAGAGAATAGATATAGCAGGGTTGCATCCTATTACTTGTTTGACCACTCTTAATAGTCGAGAGAAACAAATGATAATAGAAAAAGATATAGTTTTATGTATGCACTTAAATGAGAATCCTGATCTACTAAATATAGTTGGGATAAAGCGTTCTAAACACAAGTCAATATTAAAAGAATCAATGGAATTATGCAGGAAATAAAGGTATGAACTCAAATTTGAAAATACACTTTCTCGGTGCGGCCGGTACAGTAACTGGCTCTAAGTATTTAGTGGATACTGGTGATAAGAAAATAATGATTGACTGTGGTATGTTCCAAGGTCTCAAAAAATTAAGATTGCTTAATTGGAATTATCCTCCCGTTAAAGTATCCGAAATCGACGTTATATTATTAACACATGGCCATGCGGATCATACTGCATTTCTGCCAAGATTAGTTAATATGGGATTCAATGGACAAATAAGAGCGACAAAACCTACACTAGATATTGCCTCGATAATAATAAGAGACAGTGCCAAAATACAAGAAGAAGAAGCCGAAAGAGCTAACAGGGACGGTTACTCGAAACATGAAATAGCTGAGCCACTATATAATATGATTGACGCAGAGAATGCTATATCACGGTTTAAATCATTAGAAGAAGGGATCTGGATAGAGCTCTATCCAGATATAAAAGTTAGGTTTCAATATAATGGACATATACTTGGCTCTACTTTTATTGAGTTAGAAGTAAGAGGTGAGGTAATAGTATTTTCAGGTGATGTTGGTAGAAAAAGTGATTTGCTATTAAGAGAGCCCAAAAGACCTCAAAAAGCAGATTACCTATTAGTTGAGTCAACTTATGGTGGTAAGCTACACGAGAATCTTGATTTGGAAGAAGAACTGAGTAAGGTTATTAATCACACTTACGATAAGAATGGAACTTTAATAATTCCTAGTTTTGCTGTAGAAAGAGCACAGACTCTTATGTACTTGCTCTGGAAATTGAGAGAGAAAGGTAAAATACCAAAGTTACCTATGATTATGGACAGCCCAATGGGAAACAATGTCCTTGAAGTATTCAAGAATCATAAGAGCTGGCACAAAATGAGCGCAAATGACAGCAAACAAATGTGCAATGCATTTATCATAGTTAATGATTTCAGAGAAACTCTAAACATAATGGATGATAAACAACCCAAAATAGTAATAGCGGGTAGTGGTATGGTCACAGGAGGCAGAGTCTTGAATTATTTGACAGAATATATAGAAGATCCTTCAACTACGGTTATGTTAGCTGGATTCCAAGCAGAAGGTACAAGAGGTAGACAATTACTAGAAGGAGCATCAGAAGTAAAAATATATGGGAAGTATTACAATGTAAATGCAGAAATTTATAATATGACTGCCCTATCTGCACATGCAGACCAAGCAGAACTTATAGATTGGTTGAGTGATTTGGATACTAATCCAAAGAAAGTATTTATAGTTCACGGTGAACCGCACTCGGCTGATGCTTTCAGAGTAAAATTGAAAGATACTTTCGGTTGGGATTGTATTTTACCAGAGCTATACGATATGTATGAACTTAAATAATAAGGAGTAATAATTATGTCTTCCAGAAGAGGTTTTGTGAAGAATATGGCTGCAATATTAGGAACCGCATCAATACATACCATGATTGAATCAGCTGTAAGTAGTGGTTTAAAAGCGGCATCAATGAATAATCTAGCGATGGATAGTGATAAATCTGCAACAGATGATATATTCTGGAACTGGGTAAGGGACTCTTACACAGTTTCTAGAAACATACTCAATCTAAACAATGGAGGAGTAAGTCCTCAGCCCAAGATAACTCAAGATGCACAAGATAAATACAACAGAATGTCTAATGAAGCCCCATCATACTATATGTGGCGAATACTAGATGCTGGAAGAGAACCTCTCCGAGAGAATCTCGCTCAATTAGCTGGCTGCTCACCTGAAGAAATTGCAATCAATAGAAATAGTACGGAAGGATTGAACACAATTATATTTGGATTGAATCTGCAGAAAGGTGACGAAATAGTAATGTCTAATTTTGATTATCCAAATATGCGTAACGCATGGAACCAAAGAGTAAAAAGAGATGGTATAATACTAAAAAAAGCTATATTACCATTACCTATGGATAATGATGAAAAGATAGTAAAACTCTACACAGATTTATTTACAGACAGAACAAAGATCGTCCACCTTACTCATATTATTAATTGGACAGGTCAGATAATACCTGTTCGAAAAATCGCTGATGAAGCTCACAAAAGAGGAATAGAAGTAATAGTAGATGGTGCACATTCTTTTGCTCATCTCGATTATAATATTCCTGACCTAGGCGCGGACTACTTCGGTACCAGCTTACATAAATGGCTTTGTGCTCCTTTCGGTAGTGGACTTATGTATATTAAGAAAGACAAGATAAAGAATATATGGGCCTTGCTATCTTCTGATGAACCAGATGGGGATAACATAAGAAAATTTGAATCATTAGGAACTAGAAGTTTCGCCAAAGAGATGGCAATTGGTTATTCCCTCGATTTTCATAATATGATAACTACAAAGAGAAAACAAGATAGGTTACAATATCTGAAGAACTATTGGGCATCAAGAGCGTTAGAAAATCCAAAAGTTTATATGAATACCTCACTCAATCCAAATTATTCCTGTGCGTTGGCCAACTTTGGAATAAAGGGAATAACGGGTAGTGAAATTGACCAGCAACTTTTCAATAAATATAAAATTCATACTGTTGCTATTAAACACGAACATATAGACGGAGTTAGAGTAACTCCTAATATATATACAAGTGAATCCGATTTAGATAGATTAGTCACGGCAATAAATGAGATAGCTAATTAAGTAATTTTACTTAATTAGAAAAGAATATTCGATTAAGTTAATTATAGTAAAGATAAATTCATAAATTGTGTATATTAACTTTGACTTTTCTGAAAATTTATAAAATTTACAGAGATATTTAAGTAAAATTGCTTTTAATTATAATAAAACAATTGAATGGCATAAAAATTGTGAAAAGTAATATATGAAGAAAATAAAAATAGAAGATACATTATCCCTCAAAAATGATGGGAAATTAGAAATTGTTTTTATAGGTTCTGGGACAGCTTTCTCAGAGACTTTGGGAAACAATAATATAATAATTATCAAAGGTGACACGCATATACTAGTGGATTTTGGGCTAACTGCACCATTTGCACTCAAACCAGTCACTGGGCTAGATATATTAGACATAGAGAATGTATTGCCTACACATAGTCATTCTGACCATATAGGTGGATTGGAGTATTTGACTCTGAAAAACAGATATTTCGGTCAACCTAAAGGAAAGCCAAGATTAACTATGATTATTCCTGATGAGTACAGAACAGTACTTTGGGAAGAGTCTTTGAAGGGTGGACTTAGATATAATGAACTAGGCAAATACGAAAACGAAATGACTTTCGAAAGTTATTTCGATTATGTAACTCCTGATATAACAAACGAGAATGGAAGAATAAAACATCATATCAATTTCAAAGGAATTGATTTGGAGTTCTTCCACACTAATCACATACCAGGTCAAGCAGTAAAAACAGAAGACGCTTTTATAACTTACGGATTACTAATCGACGGAAAAGTCTTCTTTTCAGGAGATACAAAATTCGATGATGAGTTGATAGCTGAGTATGAACACAAAGCAGATTATCTGTTCCATGATTGCTCATTTTTCCCAAATCCAGTTCATGCAGATATTGATTCGCTTAGAACATTGTCAGAAGAGTTACGAAAGAGAATAGTATTAATGCACTATGGTGATGATTACGAAAATCATGATTATAGCGATTTTCATAGTTTGGCAGAACCAGGCGTTAGATATATATTCGATTAATTATCGGCTACTAATTTTTTAATCAAATCTTCACTGAAAACATCATTAAGCTCTTTTTTGATGCTTTCATTCTTTTTCAAGAAATCAGTTAGTACCGTTTTATCCCAAACTACCATTTCCGTTTCTTCTAATGTGTCACAATTAGCAGTAGTTGCTTCACCTGACATGAAACTCATCTCCCCTACGAATCTACCATCTTTGATGTATGCTAGTACTTTATCATTTCTTGTTATTTTAACAAGGCCTTTGGTGATAAGCATAAGTTCATTTATGTGAGTGTTTTCTTTGATAAGTGAAGTACTTTCAGGTACGACTTTCAATGTTCCTAGTCTAACTAGCTTTTTGAAGTGAGTTGGATTCATTTTACTGAAAGTGATTTCCAACATCCGTTTTTCGTGTTCACCCAAATTCAAAGTAAACTTTTCGTAATAGAGGACAGTAATCCACCATAAGTTAGTTCCTACAAAGACAACCGACCAAATGATATCAGTCCATAGAGGCTCATCGGTGATATTGAACGAGTAATACAACTCTAATAAAGCGGCTAGGATTAATGTACTTCTTAGCCAGATCATCTTTTCGAATGATGCTCCTACTATGTATAAGACATTCGAAATGTGTCCAATTATTTGAACAAATAAAATCAAGTTAAATCCATTTTGGGGCTAATTATTTGAATCCAATATAATTAATATTTGCTAATTAAAATAGAAATTTAATCGACAAGAATATTAATAGTTATTTATAAATGATACTATCTTAGTTCAATTAGCAATAATAATCACAATTAAAATCCATTTTGTTATAACCTATTTAAAATTCATGCGTATTATACGCATATTCATTTTAAGCCCAGAGCAAAACCTAGATTAGCCCTCCAAAGCGAATAAGGTTTTGCTTTTTTTTATTTCTGTATAATAATCGGTAAAGTAACTACTGCTTCATTTTCCGACAATATTCTTATAAAATAAGTTCCTGACGATAGATTGTTTACATCGATATCAAAAGAAGTATTATTTGCTATATGAGTTGGGCTGAATAATTGTAATAACTTCATACCAGTAGCATCATACATGATAGCCGATATTTGTCCAGCATTCTCTGTATCCATAGATTCAACAACTAACTGTCCCCTATTTCTAATTGGGTTAGGAGCAATACTGAAATGATAAGTTCTGTTTCCATTTTCCCACATATCTACGCTAGATGACGTAACACCTGTACCAGTCATTCTCTTTTCATAATTCGGGTCATTTACTGCATCACTCTTTATTATCAATTGTGCTGTTAATAATTCCTCAGTTTTTGGGCTGAATGTCAGCGTTATTTCTTTTTTATCTTTTATTCTTATAGGAAATTCTTTTTCTGAATGAGAATAAGTACCAACTGGATCTATTTCAATTGAATTAACTACTAACTCTCCCTCACCAGCATTAGTGATGGTTAAAGTCTGATCTTTAGTTTCATTTATACGAACATTCCCAAAAGCAATTACAAACTTAGCATCCGTAGATATCTCTGAGTTTGGTCCATCACAAATGGCTAGTATATCTATGGTTGTAACCGTATCTTTGTTAAATGCATCAGATTCTATTGTTATCTTACCTGTATATTTATCTTTTTGCTTTGGTGAGAATTTGACACTTACATTCTTAGATTGATTCGGCTCTAAAATGAAGGGTGGAGTATTAGGGATTGAAAGTACATCAGTATCACCAGTTAGGTTCAATGAAGATACAAATAAATCAAGCTCACCTATGTTACTTATAACAAAGTCTTTAGTTATTGTACTATCCATCCATACACCTTCAAAAACAATGTTTTTAGTGCTAAGTGCAATCAGTGGCTTATCTTCTATACCGAATCCCACTAGATGAGTGATAAAATCAGGAGCATTGTCGGAATTATTTTTAAATGTCAATTTTGCAGAATAACTAGTTCTAACTTTAGGAGAGAACTTTATCGGAATTGAAATAGTTGAGTCTTTACAGCAAATCGTTATTGGGAAAACTGAGTTATCAATTGAGAATATCTCATTATCATCTAGAGTTGCTCCAGTTATAGTTATAGAACGCCCCGAATTATTAGAAATATTCAATAGCTTTTGATTTTTAGTTGCTGTTTCGCCTACGTTTATTGTTCCAAAATTAACAGTACCAGAACCAACAGCTGTTAGAAGTACTGGATCCTCGTTTTGCATATCTACAAAATCAATTTTATCACCAATTTTAACTAATGTATTAACCGGTGGGTCAAGTATAACAACTCTGCTCTTTGTTTTGTTTGGGTAATATACAACTATTGAATCAATAGCTGTTTCTTTGCCTAAACCAAAAGTTTTAATGAACGGTTGCATACCAGCAAAATGCCCTAAGCCAGATTGTATTTCTTGCTTTTGAGTAACACCATGAACATAAACAAATACTTTAGAACCTATATATGCAGTATTTGCTCCCTTTATCGATGAGTTTTTATCTAGCTTTATCTGAATGAAGTTATTTTCTTCCGCTTTTTTATTTTCTACTAATTCAATAGTATTATAAGTAATATTCTTAGATTCACCGTCTTCCATTATAGTCTCACGAACGATTCTAGAAAGGAATAAATCTTGGTCACCATCCATATCAAAATCAGCGGGCTCCATTGAGTGAGCTTCTTTTAGAGTATCCATTTTGGTAACACTTGGTAGTATCTCATTGAAATAACCATCTACTCCTTGGCGTAATAAATACAATCTCTCTTGACCATATATATTAGCAGTAGGATAAGAGTTTTGGCCAAGAGCTATATCTTGCAGACCATCATTATCAAAATCGAACCATGTTCCTCCTTGGTCGCCCAGATGCGATTCCATAGGTGCTGCTCTTTTTATTCTATCCAGTTCCCAATCATATTTGAAGCCATTTTCTTGTCCAGAATTAACTGAAATAGTAGTTCTACCTTCACCTGGATTATACCCACCGTGAACTTTTACTTCTAGTATATCCATATCACCATCATTATCAAAATCAGCTGTATTTGCTTCCCATTGACAAAGGTTTTGACCGTGGTCACCGCCTAATCTTTGAGTATTATAACCAGCTTCAGCAGATGCTTCAATCATCTGTCCATTTACATTTTTGAAAAATTGTCCCGAAGTACGGCAATAAGGTGAGTTAATTATATCTGGCCATCCGTCATTGTTCCAATCAGTGACGTTAGTTCCATAAAGTGGTTCGGCTCCACCCAATTGAATTCCTTTTTCGAAAGTACCATCGCCTTTACCTTTGAAAAGGAAATTACCCATATAGACATCTGCCCCTTCACCATAGTGAGCGAACCAAGTCCCTACATATAAATCTATAATTCCATCCAAATCATAATCGAGAAATGAAAGACCAGTTGTATTTGTCTGACCTAAAGCCAGGCTACTAGCATAATTAAAATTGTCAAGCCCATGATTATCGACTAAAGTGAAATGTCCATTTCCATCATTAAGCATTACCTCTGTTCTATCACCAGTGCTAACATAGTTCTGTACTCTATGACCGTAGATACTAGTAACTATATCCAAATCGCCATCATTATCTAAATCGGCTAATGCTGCTATATCTACAGTCCTACTTATATTCGTATCTATTCTACTTTTTTGAAGTCCAGATTCGGTAGTGAAATCTTTGAATATTCTCTTTACACTAGAATTCTGGTCTGGATTAGGAACATTCATCATCAGATAAACATTATTATATAAAGCCCCGACATCTCCACCCCAAAGTAAATCAGGATAATCATCACCATTTACATCAGCTAACCACACACGAAAACCCTTAGCTTCTTTTAGCCCAGCTTCGTCTGATATTTCGTTAAACCAAGTTTGGGAAAACAGCTGTGTGGAAGATAAGATTATAATTATAAAAAGGATAGATAGTTTTCTCATAATAATTTCGTTTTTTAATGGTTGCTAAAAACAAAATATACGAAAAATGAGTAAATAAAATGTGAATGGGGTATAAAAAAAGCCAGTTAAATAAAATTTAACTGGCTTAATTGCTTTTTTGTTGTGACTCCTACAGAACTCCAATGTATTTTTTACTATTCTATTGTTTTAAGTATTATCATAGCTTTTAGCAGATTATTTGGGTTATCTAAAATCACATTTATTACATCTATTTACCCATAATGACTACCATTTTTACCCAGTAAATACCCAGTGTGAATATTACCCTTTGATATTTACATTTCGTTCATTATTATATTTGTTTGCCGCCTGTCCAATTGTTTCTTTATCGATAATGAAGCGTATTCCTTTTACAGCTTGAACAACCTCATCGAGTTTCTTTTCTAATTTATCATTATTAGGTACACTATTAGCAATCAAATTTAATTGGTCTTGTCTAATAACATATTCTGGAATATTAGTATCACCAGCTAGTATTAGTTCAGGTTCAGTTATTGCCCCGCCACCAAGACCAGTTGCAAACCGTCTGATTTTGAAGTCTTGTTTTTGTAGCTGTTTTATTGTCTCTGAATCAGCAACAGTATCAGTACTATAAGTATTCGCTTTCATTCTTTCTTGGAAATAGTTAGTCACTTGGTATAAACTAATATTGTTTGCTGCCATACGAGGACCTATAGCCATCATCATATTAGTAAACTTGCCAACAGCATTATACAGACTAGCATTCATACCAACTAATGACGGAACTAACCTATTGACTATTGAAGATGTCGCTTGATTGAGTAAGAACTGTATTTGATCGTCTCTTAAAATCCATTCAGTATCTGCTCCTGGTCTTGAATTCGAAGCATCCCCAACCCATGCTAAAGTTGGACTATCTACCCTACCACCAGTTGAGAACGATGTTAATTGTGTCAATACTGGGTTAAGTAATCTATTGACACCACCAGAAATGAGTCCTTTAATAATAGGAAGTAAAAGCACTCCCACTAGACCAAGTGAAGCTAATTTCTCGCCTTCCCCTAATACTAATGCTAATATAGTTGATTCTGCTTTAGCTTTTAAGAGTCCAGCTGACACCTGCATAGTAGCTTGGAATCCCTCTTTCATTTTCTCAGTATCACCTGCAAATCCAGTTGAAATTGAGTCTGACAGTCCTTGTGCAAGTATATCCTTAGCTACTGCGAACTCATCAGCTTTTGCATTAATATCTTCAGTAAGAGTATTTAGCTGTTCTTGTAATTCAGCTAGTTCCTTACCACCCGGATTAAGTGCTTCTTGAAGTTCAATCTCTTCTTCTAACTTTTGTCTTTTTAATTCTAATTTCTGAACTTCAAAACTATTCTTTAATTCAAGCTCATACCCCTGTTGAAAGTTTGAAATTGCTTGTTTCTTAGCTGCATATTCTTCTTCTTTTTGTAATCTTTGTTGGTTGTAGTAATCAGCTAGTCTAGTCTTCTCTTCCTCATTATCTTTAATTAATGATAACGATATACCTCTTAACTCTTCTTCACGGTCAATTTGAGATAATTGAGACTCCAATTCTTTATCATATCTATTCTGAGCGGCAGCATCATTAATCGCGAGTAACTTTAATTGTAATCCTTGATTTCCATCTATTGATTTTTCAAGTAACTTTTCTTGATCGCTATAATGTTTCTCTATTTGTGCTAGTCTAATATCAAGAACTGACTTAATCTTAGAGTTCACTAATTCTTCATTGGAGATTCTAGTCTTAGATAAATCTGCCAGATGAGACTCTAATTCAACTTTTTCTAATCGTTGAGCATTAGTTAGATTCTCGCCATTCAATGCATCTAGTTTGTTTTGAGTTTCTTTGATTTGCTCTTCTGTAGCTGTTAGCTGTCCTTGATAAAATTCTTTTAATTTATCGAGAGCTATAATTTTAGAATCATCATCAATTGCTGTTTTTAAGTTGTATTCTAAATCCTGTTTTCTTAAATCTAATCGTAGTTGAACAAGGGATTCCTCTTTAACTGTGATTTTGGCTTCTAATTCGAACTTCTTATTATCAGATTTGTTGATATCAATAAGTAATTTGTCATATTCTTGAGTAACCTTTTCCTTTTGGTCATCCTTAATTACTAACCCAACAACGATATCTCCATTATCACCTTCAGTGATTTTGAACTTTTCTTTTAATGCAAGTTTTTGTTTTTCAAGTAAATCAAGAACACGTTCTTCGGCCACTATCTCATCAGCTACTGTCTTGTCTCTACCTTCTCTAATCCGAGTAGTCTCAGCTTCTAAATCTGCTTTATCTTTACCAATAACGAAGCCTTTTACTTCTAAATCATATATTTCTTTAGTTAGAGTATATAAGTCTTTCCCTTTTTTAGCGGCTTTTTCTTTAACTAAACCAAGTTCTTTTTCTACTTTAAGTTGGTCAGCAGTAAGGTTCTTAGCTTCTTTGATATTTGTCTTAGTTCTGGCAACAATATCAGCGCGTTGAGTTTCATATTCTATCTGACTTATTTCTCCTTCTCTTCTTTGTCTTTCCAATTCAGATAATGCGGACACACCATCTGACTGTGCTTTTTTAGCACCATCTAAAGCACCTTTGAAGGCAGCACCAAGACTATCAATTCTAGTTATAGTATCTTCTAACTCACTAGTCAAACCTTTCGCAGATTCAACCATTTTCTTCATTTCCTCACCAGATAACCCGAATTTCTCGCCAAGCTCTTCATATACTTCGTTAGAAACCTCTCCCTGTGAAGCTAATTTTGCTGTTGCTTCGACTACTTCTCCAATAGAAGCCTTATTCTGCTCTGATAGTTTTTTGAACTGTGCCTCAGCTTCGGAAGTATCTACACCTAGCTTTTTCTTATCAGATATTTCAGCTTTTAGCTTATCTAATTGAGACCTATTATTTTTGTATTGCTCACCTTCTTCTCCGATAACACTTACAAATTCACGTTGCTTAGATAATAGCTCTCCCCCATATTGGTCACTTTGTTTCTTCTTAATATCATCAAGATTCTCGCCCAGTATCTTATAAGTAGTATTTAGATTATTGTTTGCATCTTCAACAGCTCCTGTTGCTTTTATAGCATCGGGTGCAATCTTCTCAATTGCATCACCAATAGCTGCTTTTTGAGCATCCGTCTCAGCTTCATTGAATGCTTTTATAAGCTCATCAAGTCTAGTGATTTGTTTCACATCACCTTGTATTGAAGCTGACTGACCTAACAACTCACCAACTTTAGATTGACGAGCTTCTTTTTCCATTGCTCGGACGGCAGCCGTTACTTCTTCAACGGATTTACCGCCTTGCTCTGCTATCTGTTTAATCTGATCGTCTGATACATTAAACTCAATTCCTTGATTCTTAAATTGTTCATTTAATCTATCAAGATTGTTCTGATAGACTTGTTCAATCTCAGCTTGTCCAGCTTCGATAACTACTTTTTGTTGCTCGACTACCTTGTTAGTTTTCTCAATTACAGCGTTCTTTTCCTCTGCCGTTAAATCATCAGAAGTGCCTACAAATTCAAGAATCTTACCTTTTGCTTTCAATAATTCAGTATCATTTGAAGCATTTAATAGGTCATTTTTTAGGCCTTCAATAATCTTGTTATTGCCTCTTATCTCATATCCAGTATTGAAGAAGTCATTTAGACCATCATCTAAAGTATCTGTAAAACTCTCTACATCAACATCTAATTGAGCTTTTGCTACTGTTGTATTTGATTGTGCCTCAACTAACTTGGAATTTCTAACCTCTTCATTATATTCTGCTAGTTTCTCTTTATCTTTTTCAAGCTCATCACGAAGGTTAGCAAGGTTCTGTTCAAATGAGTTAGTTGCACTAATCGCTCCTGGATATGCTTGGATTAACTGATTTTGTACTGCAAGTAATTGATTCTCCCCTTCTCCAGTTTCTTTGTAAACCTTTAGCAATCTTTCATATTCAGACCCCAAAGTACCTATTGCATTTATTCTCTTTTGCTGACCTGCAGCTTGTTCTTCTGCAAGTTGTGTTTGTGCTTGAGCCATAGCTTGGTCTGCTTCTGCATCTGCTAGTTTCTCTTCTGCTGATTCATGTAAGGCATCAACAATGAAGTAAAGAGCAGTACCAAGTCCAACTATTCCTGCTATTATCGCTCCAATTGGTGGAGGCCCAAACATTAAAGCAGTGAACATAGCTTTAACACCACCACTGGCTGCAACGGATGCTGCTTGAGTACTATATAAAGATGGAATAACAGATTTAAGTAATGCGTTTTTTACACCTGCACTTGCACCTGATAAACCACCCATATTTGTAAGTAATCCACCGAATGTACTTTTTAATGCTACAACTGCCCCACCTGCACCTGATAAGGCTGGTGCCATTTTATTAAATGTTGCAATTGCACCAACTGTTGATTCATCAAGTGAAGATAATGCACCAGAAACAAATCCTGATATAGTTGCTTGGAAACCATCCGCTTGTGATTGGATACTTGTAGATGCAATATCAAAGGCAGCTGAAGCTGCATTGTTTGCAATCTCGCCAGTTACGTTATCATAAGCCAATAATGATTCAAGATACTTTTCATTACTACCTGCAAGGGATTCAATAATTTTCGCAGCTTCAACAGAACCAGTTAATTCAGCTAGTTGCTTTCCTGATGCATCGGCAGCAGTTTTGATATCACGGAATACATTTACAAGTCCACCTCCATCTTTAACAGGGACTTTTAATTTATCTCTAAGTGTATCTAAATCAGTACCAACGACTTTAAGTGAGTCTCTGAGTGGTGTTGTTCCTTTAGCTAACAATGTAAATGCAGCATTCATCTGAGTACCCGCCTGAGCGGTTGGAGTTCCCATTGCAGATAGTTTTGCTATCGCTGCCGTTGCTTGGTCAAAGCCCACCTCCATTGCAGATGCTGATGGTACAAAGGAAGCCAACGCACTATTCATCTCAGCAAATGAAGTCTTACCTAATTTAATACCTGCAAAAAATGTATCAGCTACTTCGTTTGCATCTTCATAAGAACGTCCGTACGCATTCAATACTGATGTAAGACCATTTACTGCGGTTGTAGTATCTGATAACCCAGCTACCCCTGCTTTGGCTGCGACTTCAACAAACCTACCTATTTCTTCAGCAGTACCTTGAGCACCTGCAGAGATTGCTTGATAAATACCGTTTGCCATATCCGCAGCAGTACCGGGAATATCTGCTGCTAATTTTAATGAGATTGCTGAGAATTCTTCGAAATCTTTTCGACCAAGAGTCCCAATATTCTTGATGTTTTTATCTAGTTCGATAAATTCATCTATAAAGGGACTCATCGCCGATGTCAGACCAACGACAGATTGTTGGATTTGATTAAAAGTAAATGCAGTTTTTAATAGGTTATTATTTGACCCACCAGTATTCTTTAAAGCAGTATCTACAGCATTAAGACCAGTCACTGTCTCTGCTGTCTCAGCCTGTATCTTATTTAACTCGGCAGCAATCTTATCACCATCAATAGGTTTTATATCCTTACCTAGCGGACCTAGTGAATTTTTGAGTGCGTTAATTATAACATTGAGTTTTCTGGGATCAGCTTCAAAATCAATCTTGAGCTTCAGTCCTATTTCATTTTCTGCCATTTCTTATACCTATAAAAAAAGGCGATTCGGCACTCATATTTCTATGAATGTCAAATCGCCTCGTGACTGTTTTAAAAATCTACTGTTTCAGAATCAATTATCTGAACTCCTAATGTAGAGTGTCGTGTGCGTTCTACTTATTTAGTTCTATTTTCTTTTGTCTTGAAGTCTGCCATATCATCTATGATAGACCTCATTTTTACAACCAATTCTTCAAAGGTCTTGGTATTCTTCTTAATATTTGTGAAATCATAGTCAACCTTTCTAAGTGCTGACATTGGATTCACTCCCCATTTACCTTTAGTTGGTGTACCTTTACCGTCCTTAGTCTCTTGAATCATTCTAATTAATCTTACTTCATCTTTTGCTATTGAGAGACCTTTGTAATAGATTTTACAAGCTACTGTATAATCAATTATGATTTTTTCATCTAAACTCTCTACCTTATCTTTGCCCTTATATTTGACAGTGTGAGTTGTCAATATTTCGAAGTCTAATAGCTCTGTATTTTTGTACAGATTCTTGATATACAATCCTACATCTTGAGGAATACCCTTTACTATATAGTCCGCATTTACCCACGATATTTGTGAGAAATCGAGCATTGCTCTATACTTCTTATTCTTCCAATTTTCTAACCAACTCTTTATTGCTTTTTCTCTATTTGTAGCCATTTTTCAATACTCTTTCAATTCTTATTAATCTTTTTAAGTTACTTTCCGTCTCTGGTAGCTTGTTTAGTAAGTCTCGGACTTGTCTTAATTTACTTATATACTCGCTACTTTTTTGCGTTTTTTCTTCTTTCAAGCTCTGCTTCTGCTTCATGTATTAATATATCCATTACATGTACACTATCAGATATATAGTCTATCCAATTCATTGAGTAGACTTCTTCTCTTTTGTATCCGAGTCTGGCACAGACTGTCCTGATGAATCCACTTGAGAGGTGTTCACTAATGATTGCGTCAAGAGTGATTGTATAAGCTCCGTTATGTCCTTCTGCTGTTTCTTGGAGTATCCTTTGCTTGCTATCGCTTTTACCATCATCTCTTGGATGTTTTCCATTTGATGGGTCATTAGTAATTTGACTGTATCTAGAAATTGACCCTTGAAATCGAACGAGGTAACGCCCCATTTGCTTAAAAAAAAATTACGGCACATCGTAAGTGTATCATACTGATCGCCATTTGTATAATTTAATAGTTCGTAAGGTCGATGCTTTTTAATATCTCCGCCTGTGAATGGCTCTGGATTTCCTTTGGCATCTTTGGTATATAATATCATTGCCATTCCTCTAACATCAGCTTCTTCAAATAGAGCTTGCTGCAGAGTAGCAATAGTAGTAGGTAAATTTCTTAGTTTCTCATCCCAGACAAGCATACAAATCTTAGTTGATTCTATTTGTCTGTAATTAAGGTTCTTGAATTGATAGTAAACGTTAACTATATCGCCATTCGGCTTCCTGATTGGAATCTCGATTTCTTCTTCTAACTGTTCTAAGCTAGCTTGTAAATTGTCATAGTTGGTCTGTTCTTCTGACATTTCTAACTCCTATAATGTATATGTTGGACTTAAATTTAATCGGTCTATATGTACTCGTCCCGAAAAATCTATTTTAATTTTTGTATCTTCTCCATCACTAGATAAAGTAGTGATAGTAGTTGCAAAACTTGCAAACTTGCCTGTATTCAAATTGAACCTGAACATAAATTCATCAGCATTAGAGTATGTACCTTTTAATGCTATTAGTATATCGACTGGGTTATTAGATTGCATATAAAAGGGCATTGCACCCAATAAATAGGTCTTATTCTCTAACAAAACAATGCTTCCCTTTAACTGTAATCCTACTAATCTAGATACTCCATTTCTATCTTTGTACTTACTCTTTATTTCTTCGATAGACCATGAGGCACCTTCAAGTATATTCCTAACTGTAACCTTGTCATCATCGTCATCACTATCATTATAGAAAAAGACAATGCCGTCAATTGGGAGATGCTTCCATCCTTGTAGATTGTTTACATTAAATACTGGCATTAATCAGGTACTCTATATGTTAATTTCAATTCAACTTCTTCTAAATTTTCATCATCATCAATGTATTCTGGACTGTAATCGCCATCTTTATCGAGTATTACATCAGTATATGTCACATCATCAGGAGAATATTTGAGTGCTCCTGCTGTCCATATCGCTCTAATTTTTTGTTTTTGTAATGAAGTGTCTAAATCATCTGCAGATATTTTTATGAGCCGTTTGGTTTTAGAATACCGTTTGTGTGAGTAACCAAAACCTCTTAATGTATCTCCAATCTCTTTTGATACAGCTGAAATCTCTCTATCCAAAATGGGATTAATAGTAACCTTAGTGTTGGTAATCCAATTGTCATTGGTATATTTTATATAAATACTCATTCTATTACAAAATGCTCCTTAATACCTATTCTCATAATATTTGTATCTACCATCTTGCCGACTTCTGCGTATAAATCTTCATCAACAGTCTTTGTAGTAATTGGGGTAGTAGAGAGATTTTCGGTTGCTGATACTTTTTTAACAAACACTGCATCGTTTACACTCCCCGACAACCAACTAATTAGCACATCGCCAGATGTTTGTACTATCAATTGGTCATCTTCATCAGCATCGTGCCTTGCTACCCCTAATAACCTACCATAATGAGCTTCTAAAGGGGCTGTCCTTTCAACTTCAGTAGCTGAAATCCTTGAAACCCATTCTCCATCTTTGATTCCTGAGTTTCTTAATGTCAACCCAGAGATTACTTCTGGGGAATCGTCAACTTCAGCTGGGATTGAAAGTCCAGCAATTCCTAAGTCTTCTCTTCCTGCTGCTGCACCATAATCGAAACGACCTATCGCACTTAGTTCTAACTTTATACTTCTTTTTTGTAAATCAACTTCATAATCATCTATTATGAAATCAAGTCCATCAATTTCGATTATCTTGTCAATACCAAGATTGAATATGCTCGGGGATGTACCTGTTGGCGATGTTGAAGCACACATCAAATAAGGGATATCTAACTTGTATTTTGTGCCGTATTTTTCTTGGTCTTTGGTGTTAGTTCCGTTTACAAAGTCAGCAAGGGAATAGTAATATTTATCTACTCCTTCTTCCTTAATCTCTAATCTTCCTACCTGTGTGAAATAAGATGCTGGACTGTTTGTTTCGCCTACTCTCTTATCTACTAACATATACAGCTGGTTTGAAAAGCTAGTTGAGTTATAAGGGACAGAGTTACCTATTACCTTATCCCATACAAACCTATTACCTGAAGAATCAGATAAGTAGAGATTATAAGGGATTTGAGTTTCCTTTAATACAACGACATTATTAGCACTCAGTCGGGGAATGATTGTATTAAGTCCGCTTGTGTTTAACTTTATATCACCATGTGTATCCCAAACTGAAGCTCCTATTGATACTATATTTTTAGACGCTCCTCGTGGAGGATCAAAAGCATCTTTGGGATAACTGTTTTTAGCTACATGAGGGTCTAGTTGATTGACTATTGCACAAAATGGAATGCCATAAGAACCATCATAAGTTGGTGCTGGTGTCATTGGCTCGCTTAGTAAGTAACCAATTGATCCTAAAATCTTTCTGTTTGCATCCCTTGTCTCTGCATCGTATAACTCACCAGATGCTTTAATAACATCCCTAATGTAAATCTTCGAATTACTAGCTTTAGTTGCCTTAGATACAAACTCAATTTGTACGGATCTTTGTGCAGTGAATTCAAAATTTAAGGACATTCCTAAGTCAGTGGCTAGACTATATAATAAACCAGTAAATGTGTCATCTACTCTATCTATATTCTGCCATTGCTCTTCTTCAGCTGATGTAGAATTATATTCAATTCTAAAGTCTGGTGGGTAATTTGTAGCTGGCTTAACTACACTATATGAGATATATGGAACCTTGTAAGCGGAGTCTGGTATATAACTGCCACAGACATGCAGTTCTCTTGCTTCATCATCATATATTTTAGTTCCACTGCGATTGTAGTCATATTCAGTTGTGCCATTTTTAGTAAGTTTACCACCTATTATAGGCCCATATAATTTACTTTCGAACGCTCTTCCCCAACGTACAGGGGAAAACTTACCGTCAATTTTAGAGACTTTATAAGTAAAACTCCAAACTCCATATCCACCCGCTAAGAGCAAACCCTCATAAACGTCTGCAAGTTTATTGAGTAATCCATGCAGATGAGTGAGCCGTGGGATTCTTGTTTCTAATGGGTCTATAAATACTGGGTCTTCTTTATAAAACCCTGCACCGTTAAATACAAAAGTACTTTCCCAAGTTGGGTCTATAGCTGCAACAATTTCAGACAACTTAAATTCATCAAATATTGCTTCTTCACTTGGTAAGCACTCAAAACTATATTCTCTCACTGGTGTGGGAGTAACTCCATATTCCCCGTCACCAGGCCAGTATAAATCATCAAAACTTGATTTAGAGTTAACTGCTCCTAGGTATTTTGCTTCAGATATATCTGGTGTGGAACCTGAATTAAAGAATACACCAACATAGAATAACGAACCTTTATCAGTTGTCAAGCAGAGGTTTAGGAATTCTTGCTCTATATCTAACTGAGTTTTTGGGTCATCAACTAGGGTTGAATCATCCTTACTAAATACGGCTTCACTTACCTTGAATTTGAATTCATCTAGGGCAAGCTGTCCAATCTTTTGTTCTCTTTTAAATTTTAATTTGTCTGGCTCGATTACATTTATAGCGTAAGATTCGGAAGCAAAAAGTCCGTCCCATGTATCAGAAAAAATATAGGAAATGGTTAAAGGCCCATATCCATATTCATCTTCTGTCTCGTCTTGTCTATAAGTAGCCATTAGGTCTGTCGTTTTATAAAAAGGGTAGGTCTAAATCTGACTTTTAACCTACCCTTGAGAATGGGTATTATTCTAAATTATGCTCTAGTTACTTCTAGTATTTCACCTGATAATAGAGTTGTTAAATTCGGAGCTGTAACATCTGTTAAAGTTACTGCTTCAGTAGTGTCATCAAATCCATCTGCAGCCAAAAGACCTGGAGTAGTTTTGAATGCTGCGATATATCCAGTCTCAGCAGAATCATCTTCCGTAAATCCTACACCACCAACAACTTTAATTGTATATTTGTTGATACCTTCCACTTCTTCTTCTCCAAGATTGCCTTCTATATAACCAAGTAAATGTTTGTCTTTTGATAATGTGCCTGCAACCTCACCGCTTGACCATATAGCAATAACTGGCTGATTAGAACTATTTATTGCAGATTTAACTTTAGCTAAAATGGAATCATTTGCATAAAAACCAATTTCAGCAAATGAGTTTTGTCCCTCAGCTGCAACTTCTGCCCCTGTAACACCGTCAATAGTTTTGTCTCTTTTAGCTACTCTGACATTTACGCCTTTAATAGTTCTCTCAGATGCGTTTTCAGTTGCTTTTCTCTTATTCCCAATTTCATTTTTGAAACTAAGTATTCCTGTTAAATCGACTGTGTCTGCATCCCAATCAGTAATTTGATAATCAGTTACTCCTGGGAAAAGTAATCGAACGGCACCTGAGCCACCGCCACCAATTATATCTGCTGTTGTTTGTAAAGCCATTGCTTTATCTCCTTATTAATTGTAAAATTTTAATTATCTAAATTGTTATTGCCGCATCTAGTATCTTATTCGTTATTACTTGCTCTGTAATACCACCTGCTGTGGCTGTGTTTATTCCAGTATTACCCGAATACCGAACAGTAAAGCCAACTAACCCAGATACTGTGTCTGAAGAGCCACCACCACCACCGACTACTGCTTGTAGTACAGAGTTCGCAATTACTAGTACACCTAAAGCACCGCCCCAAATAACACCACCGCCACCATTTTTAGCAAAGAAATCATGAAGTTTCAGAGTGCCTGATACAATCTTAGCAATATGACCGTCCCCTGTTCCCGAATCCGTAACATCTGCGTAATTGTCAACCCTTCCGTTTGCTACAGTTACACCGCCCAAAATGTCGAATATAGTTCCAGTCTCTTTGAAATACCTATCAGTATTTAAGTAAACTTCGCCACTCGAAACCGTTAAATTCTTTTCAAATAGTTTGCAATTTACAGAGCACTTATAAGCCCCTGCAAAGGTTAATTGTGAGAACTTATCAGATTCTATATATGCATTGCCAACTAATCCAATTATATTAACGTGTCCAAGTTCTTTGACTCTAATTTGAATGTCAATAGCTGAGCCACCTAGATCATTAATTACAATGGCATCACTCCCTAACATACAACCACTCGCCTCGAATATACAGTTCCTTTCTAATGAGACAGCATAGCCACTCGTAATGACATATTCGATATTCAAGTGTCCGTAAACCTTTGCCCCAGCTGTGAAATTTAAGAATGGAATAGTCTTATCACTAGCCACCCCAATTGTCTCAGGCATAAAGTATAATATAACATTCGGGTCTAGATAGTAGTTACCGGTGTAAGTCCCTGGGTAAATTTGTATAAGAACATTGTATGCTAAAGTGTTTGCGTAAGTAATAGCATCGCCTAAATCATCGTAAAAAGCACCGCCTACTGCGAAATCTTGGCTTACATATAGGGTTCTGTATGCGTTATCTAGTTCAGAACCACCAAGAGCATCTTTTGCAGCATCGCTAATATCTGCTAGTTCAACTTGTCCTAGTTTACTTTTGTTTGTTGCTAGGTCGTGTTTTTGTACATCCATTAGTATATCGCATCATAATCAACAGCTAATTTGAAACTATCCAGACCACCAATAAAGGCCTTAACTTTAATTGCATTCCCTTTAATACCATCAAAACTCCAGGCATCGTTTATGTTATCTGCTGTTATGGCTTGTTCATATTCGATTGTCTCAGATTGTCCTTGTATGGTGCTTAGTATCTGAATTTTACTATTTGCATCAGGGGTACCTGTGACATCTAATAGACCAGCTTGAACTATAAATTCTTTAGGAGTAGTACCATTAGAAGCAACCTCTTTATCAGAATCGCTTTTACTGTCGGCATTATACCAATCTGATTCCCAGTCGGTTGTAATTACTTCAGCTGTTGTTTTGATTATTCTTGACATTTCTCATTCTCCTTTTATCTCGTGCCTTAATTAGAAGATCAATTAACTTTCTTATCCAAGACCACTTTATTGTGATTCCTTTATTAAAGAATCCCAAATGCTTATTTTCCTTCTTCAATCTGGTCTGATTTGTTTGTAAAGAAGCCCTGTATTATTTCGAAGATACTCCACAATCCAGCGACTACTCCAACTAGCGTTGTTTGAAGTTCAGCTGGGATATCTACAGCAAAGAATAGGGTTACTATACTCACGATAGCAGCTATAACACCTCTGATTATACCTATTCTAGTTGTTTTTTTATCATTTGTTGTAGCCATTGTGCCACCTATTTTTGTTATAAATGTTATCACTATAAAAATTAATTCTGCATACTTGGCTCCCTTGCCAATCCATACACTCATCTTCTCAAAAAAATTCAATTTCCAACGATCTGGATAAGGGTCTAAGACTTCTTCAAACTTCTGTTTGTATTTTTCAATATCTAAGTCCCTTTTCAACTCTATGGGCTCTTTTGCAATTGGAGCGAACGTTATCTGTTTAAGCTCTGTGCTATTTCTGTTATTTCCCATAGTCTTCGTAACCATCCTCTAAAAAACACACCTTGATCGGGTCTCTTTTCGATTATATTGATAAATAGTTTCCCTCTTACCGTAGATAAAGCTTGAATAACGGCAGCATATCCACTTGGCTTTTTAAGTATCTTGTTTAATTCTTTAATCGTCTCATTGCCTATTGCACCATCTACTTCAATATCGTTTTGTGGCTCGTAATTAATCACTCGTTGAAGTGCCTTACAAGCAGTCCCAACTCCAGAATTAACAGCATAATCAAAGAGGAATAATGAAACACCTGGATGGAGTCTTTCGCTGTTACATCTTTTCCAAAAATGGATGTAATAAAGGTCGATTGCTTCATCTTTAGTGATATCCCTTGCTTTTTTAGGGTACTTTATACCATCTAAGAACCGTTGAGAAATACCATACTTAGTCTCTCCGCCTGCATCTGCTTTATCATTAGCAAATACACCCTCTTTTTCGAGTGTGATTTTAACCGCATTTGCGAATTCTGGACTGTATTTTTCTGATGTTGTCATTGTTTTCTTACCTTTTGTTCTAGGTTTTCAATTTTTCTACTGTGTGTCTCTAATGTTTTCCATTGAGTTTTCTGTCCTTCTTCGAACCTGATAATGTGTGCATTTAAGTCTGCTAATAGCTTATTGCTTTCTTTGATTTCTCTTAGCAAAGCTTCTTGTGAATCCCTGCCATGCTTTTCTAATAGTTCAAAAGCGTGCTTATTGTCAGCTTTTAAAGCATGAATAAGGGATTTGTTAGACTCAATTTTTCCTTCATTTAAACTGACTGTATTTTTTAAGGCATTAATTTCATTATTGAATTTATTCTCTATTGCCTTCTTTTCATTATTATGCTTTAAGGCAATTGCTAATGAACTCAGCCAACTTAGTATGATTCCAATTATTAAAGCGATTTCTTGAGCTACCATATTAAACTGTACCACCGTCATATCTTTGGTTTATACTTACATTAAATATAATCTCATACAAATCACCGTTCGAGGTTGGAACAGGTGATGCTTGGTCACTCAGTAAAGTGTATCCATTTTTATAAAGAACTTCTGCAATTTTATCTGTCAGTGTCTCTATATCATTATCTTCATCGCTGTCGATATGTTGAGAGTACACAAACAAAGAAAATAGCAGAGCAGGAAAACCACCTGGAATTCCACCTGCTTTTATTTTTTTTCTTGCCGTCTCATTCCAATCTCTACCCGAATAGCAAACATAAATAGTAGCATTAGAACCCGATGCATCCAATGATAATCGCTCTGCTTCTTCTATAGATTTAGGAAATATCTTTGAAAGAACATTTGTATTTGAAAATCCAGCGTTTACTAATGCTGTGATTAATGCTTGTTTCTGTTGCTTTATCATCTGTTAGCTGTTAAGAAAGATTTATTAAACTTCCTGTCACTTGCCTTAGTATTTGTATAAACAAGCACCTTGCTGGGTGAGGATGTTAATTCACTCACCCCAACTAGGTTACTCTTTCCGTCTTCGATTCTATTCAGCTCTTTAATTGCTTGTTCGTAGCCAAACTTTATCTCTTCATCCATTTTATGGGTTCGATGTGTCTTATATAAGTAGTATAGAGTTATGTCATAAGTGATTTGCTTTATATTAGCAGGGGCAGTAGTTAAAGGTACTGAGTACCTTTTAACTAGCTTAGAGTCAACTAAACTCTCAGCATCAGCAATTCTTGCTGTTACTAGAGCTTCATCAATCTCATCGGCACCACCTTTTTCCTTAGTAAGGTTTTTTAAAGTGGTATCATCAACCCTTGCTTTAATATATACTAAATCAATATATAGCATTATACTAGCTTCACTCTTACTAATGATGCATCTGCAAAATCCTCCATTGCATATCCCACTACATAAGCAGAACCTGTTTGCCCTTTAACTTTACCATTTGCAGCACAAATTAAGGCGTCACCTACATAGCCTGCCTCAGCAGTTGAGATTAAGACAATACCTCTAGTATATAATACTGCTTCGTCACCGCTTAAGTAATCAAATTCATTAGTCACTCCAATAGGTACTGTAGAGTCGCCGCTGAGGGTTCTATTGAATCCAACTAATCTATGAGCCGGTACGTCACCAGCAAGTGTCTCGCTAATCGGACCCGCTGGATAATGTGTTAATTGTGACATTATTTATCTCCTTCTTTTTTGATTTCTGTTTTTACTTTTATTGGCTCGATACTCTTACCGTAGTGATTCAGATGAACATTCTGAACTTCAACTCTGTCATTTTCTTTATAGCCAATACCATAAATTCTGACTGGTTTAAGCACCTTACATAGTGTTTTTTCTGATGTTGACATTAATTGCCTCCATCCGCAGATAATTTCGCTTTCAATTCTGCTATTTCTTTGTCTTTAGCTGATAATTCAGTGTTTAAAGTGTCTAATGTGTCTTCTAGATTATCAATTTGTGATTGTAAAGCAGAAGCAAATTCAGGGACATTTACTGCCTCTGATTTTTCTGGTTCGAATACATAAGGATGATTCTCAATGAATTTTTTATCAAATTCATATTCTCCAGGAGCTAGTTTCTTACCATTGTATCTGATCGTTGTGTATGTTCTTTTTTTCATGCTAATTACCCATTCGTATCTTTAAAAATATAAGCTGCATCATAAGAGATAACTTCAGCAGCATACTGTAAATAAGCTGTGTAGAAATCAATGTTGCCATTTCTGTCTTGCGATTCTGTAATGTATGGATGTCCTTTTCTTTGGAATGTAAATCCAAATGATGGGTCGAACTTATTAGGGTTCTTATTAGTAGTTGTATAAGACAATACTGCATTATCTTTCCAAACAAAACTATTAACTCCTGCTACTGTGTCTATTGCTTTACCTACAAATAGATTTTCTATTTCAAGAATTTGTTTGATTGTTTCAATAGTCACTAATCCAATTCTTGCATCTATAATCTCTTTTCTAAGCTTCACATTCTTGAATAATGCATTCCAAGATTCAGCTCCTAGTGTTAATGTATTAACAGTGACACCAAGTTTTTTCTCAATAGTTGTCTTACCATCCATGATTTGTTCAAATGGATTTGAATCAGCATGAGTCCATTGGTCTGTAGTTGTCAATGTTTCTTTGTTATCAGAGCCGTAAGAAGCATAATCATTTACTTTGTTAGCAATGTTTATTTCACGACCGTTCAATACCTTTTGCAAGGCATTTCTTGACTTAGCTTTCTTCAAATTGAATAAATCACCGTCCTCAGTTTCTTGTCTATCAATAAACTCTTCGTAAGCGTATTCAATAAGTTGAACTGGTATTGTTGTAACTTGTTGGCTTGTACCTTGTGCAGGTGGAGCTCCGGGTGCTCTTTTTGTACTTACAGAAGTAAATGCATCAGTACCGAAGATTGGAACTTCTAAGTTCTTTTGCGTCTCCTGAACTATTGGAAACACTTTTGTACCAATATGCTCAGCTTGTGTAACTCCGTGTGCAATACTAGTTAAGAGTTTACTTTTTAGTTGATTGTGTCTTATTTGTGCTGAACCTGACATTATACACCTCCTTTAGCTGATGCTTCGGATTGTACTAATTCAAGTGCCTCCAAGAAGGAAATTCCATCTTTTTGAGCTCGTTTGTTAACGACTGCTAAAATTTGGTCTTCTTTATCTTTACTGTTGAAGTCTGAGATATCAAATGAACTACCGTCTTCTCCAGTTGCTTTATCTTTAGTTGCTTGTGGGACAGTCAATGGATTAACAGGTTTAGAATTCAAGAACTCTCGCATACTGTTATATGCATCGCCACTGTCTTCTAATCTTTTAGCAACTAAGTCGTTAACTAGAAAGTCTTTTTTAGTAGCTTCTATCTGTTTGTTTTCAATTAGGTTGTCAACAAACGCTGCTTCCTCAGTTTTGTAAGACTCCATTTTGGATTCTAAAACCTTGTTTTTTGCTGCCGTCAAATCCCCTTCTAACTTCTGGTTTTGAGTTTCTAAATCAGAAACCTTTGAAGTTAAAGTGTTGTTCTCAGCAACTTTTGCGTTTAGTTCTTCTTGCAAAGAATTAACTTTTGTTTGTAAGTCCATATTTGGAACCTCATTATTAATTGTTGTATTGTTATATTCTGTTGTTGGCTGGTTTTCAGAGTTCATCATAGCTACAAATGAATAAGTAGAGTCAAGCACACTTATCTTACCTGCCTCCTGTGGCTCAGAATTAAATTCATCAGCAAGTCCTAGTGCTTTGGCTTCCTTTCCAGATATGTATCTTTCAGTGTCTAACCATTCAACTAGCTCTGCTTCTGTTTTATTGATTCTAGTTTGATATGCTTCAATCATAGCTTTCTTAACAGCTTTTAATTGGTCTGCAGAAAGTCTGTGGTCATGTTCATTTCCAATTGAGAGTTTGCTAGGGTTATGCACCATGAACATAGACCCTGGACCCATTATTATTTTTTTACCTGCTAAAGCAATAATAGAAGCAATTGAACCTGCCATTCCTATAATTCTTACTGTTGGTTCAAAATCGCGGAGGTAGTTAAATATAGCTGTTCCTTCCCAAACGCTACCACCTGGGGAATTGACAAGCACTTCAATATCATCGCCTTTTCTGGCGTTACCCATCTGCTTGATAACCTTATTAAGGGAAACTGTGTCACCCCAATTATCTGGGAAAATTGCTGAATTGATTAAAATGGTCTTTTTCACGCTTTGCCTATTATTTAATTACCGCAAAGCTAAGGAGTGTCTTTGTTGACTTGTAGTCCATCTCGACCCACGTAATGACCCACGAGTTGACCCACGAGCTGAATAATAGTTTTAGGAGTTTTGCACTTATAACAACTATTAATATTTAAGGCATCCTTATGAGTTTAGACCAACTGACCAGTGAAATTAGAGAAGTGCCTGCTGAATATCTTGCTAATCTCCCAGATTCAGAACAGAAGATATTTAAGAACTATAAGATATTTCCAATTGGAATATTAGTTAAGGCAGGATGGAACTACAAAACAGAAAATGAGAATCGTTCTCAGAAATTACAAGAGAGTCTGAAAAGACACGGACAAATTGAGACAATGCATGTTCGCAAGTTAGATACTGGATACTATGAAGTAGTAAACGGAAATCACAGACTTGATGATCTGAATATCTTAGGTACTCAACATATAATAGCATACGATCACGGAGAGATTACACTTGCTGAAGCCAAGCGTATAGCAATCCAAACAAATGAATTAAGATTCGATGCTGACCCTTTTAAATTGGGTGAGATACTCGCTGAGCTACTTGAACAATTTGGAGAAGAAGACTTATACTCCACTATAGATATCGACCAGAGACTACTAGACCGTGCAGAGTTAGAATATGGGAGGAATGCACCTATTGGCGATATGATAGAAGATGAGATTGAAGAATCGAACTCAACGATTGTAAAGTCAATAAGAGGAGATTTGTATGAGTTAAATAATCATAGATTATTAGTTGGTGATTCTACTAATGATGATGATGTTGAGCAATTAATGGATGGCAAGCTTGCACATCTTATATATACTGACCCACCTTATAATGTAAATTATGCAGAATTTAACGAAAGCCGACCAGAAAACAGAGGTCGCAACTGGTCAGATGACTACTGCTCCGAGTGGGCCGACTCGATGTCTGACGAAGAATACTCTCAATTTTTATTCAAATTTATTAGTCTGGCAAAGAGACATTCAATTGAGTATGCACACTATTACGTGTGGTTTGCTTCTAAATACTTCCATGAACTTACAACAGCTTTTAAACTTAATGATTTATCTTTCGATGGTGTGCCGATTATTTGGTACAAGCAAGTAGCTCCAATGACCTACGCACATTATCGCAAACGCTATGAACCTTGTTTATTTGGCGGTAAAGACTCAGTTACTGGCAATAGTCACGATGGTAAAAGAAGATGGTCAGCTGAGGTTATGGATGATAATGTTTGGGAAGTTCTAAGAGACCATAATGTAAACTATGTCCACCCTACTCAAAAACCTGTAAAGCTAGCTGCAAGAGCATTAAGAAACTCATCAAAAGAAACAGAGATTGTACTTGATTTATTCTTGGGTTCTGGAACTACTATGATATGTGCAGAGCAAATGAATAGAATTTGTTTTGGTATGGAATACGAACCTCGATTTGCTGATGAGATTGTAAAAAGATATTTACGCTATTGCAGAGATAATAATGTTGAATGTGAAGTCAAAAGAAATGGAGATGTAATAACTCTAGATTTCTTTGAGGAGGAGTTAGTTGAATGAGGGAAGCTAACAGACATAGACATATTGAACTAGATTTTGATAGATTTCCAAATGATAGGATTTGGGAAATGCACCCTGATGAGTCAGCAAAGGCATTCAACTACTTCGTTGCTTATCGAGATATGGGTGCAGGGCATAGGTCTCTTATGAATGTGGCTACTCTATTTGGAGTATCTGAACAAGCGATTGCATATTACTCTTCCCCTTGCCATTGGGTAAAAAGAGTTGATGCTTATGAAAAGCACATAGATATAGAGCTTAGCAAAGAGACTATTAAGAATCTAAAGGCAATGAGAAAAAGGCATATTAATAATATTAGGGCTACCGAGACTGCTCTGATGTTGCCAATTAAAGAAGTATTAACTAGAGTCAATGATGGACGGTTAAAACTCGAAGAGTTAGATTTAAGTGATTTGCTGTTTATAGTAAACAAGAATGCTTCTGTTTTATCTAAGGTTGTAGATACTGAACGGAAAGTTAACGATCAGCCAAATGAGATAATTCAAACACATCATGAAGGTGCACCGCAAATTGTCGTGATTAAACCAGAATCAAACGATAGGATTAGAGAGGTTCTAGAGAACAGGAAAAGAGCACTAGAAGAAGAATGATGACATATAAGTTTGATATTGATTGTTTCAATTTAAGCTATATACCATTCCATGAAGATAAAAATCCCATAAGAATTGTTTATGGTGGTCGTGATAGTGCAAAATCACATGAGGTTGGCTTAGAATTCTTGATGGACATTATGTCCCTTGATTATTGTAAGGTTGTTCTGGTTAGGAAAGTATATAGAGATATCAAAGGTTCTCAGTTTGAACAAATCGTTGATTTGATTCAACAATTCAAATTAGACCACCTTTTCGATATTAAGGTCAGTCCACTTGAAATTATATACAAACCTAATCCAAAAAATAGAATCATTGCTAAGGGTCTTGATAATGCTGATAAAGCAAAATCAATGAAAGACCCTACGCATGCTTGGTATGAAGAAGCAGACCAGATTACTTATGACGATTACATTACTTTCTCACTAGGCCTAAGGTCTTCAAAAACTGATGTAATAAAGGAAGTTTTAACATTTAATCCAGGTCTTAAAACATGCTGGATTAATGATGCTTTCTTCCCTCCTAAGGAAACTTATGAAAGACCAGACGGTAAATTTATGACAGTGCCTTCTACTCAAGAAGGTGTTTCAATTTACCATATGACATATATGGATAATGAGTTTATTAGTAAGCAAAGGATTCAGAAATTGCTTGGTCTTAAACACATTAGCAAAGAAAAATATAGAGTTAATGTACTGGGTTTGTGGGGTAGCGGTCTTGAAGGGTTAGTATTTGATGATTATGATTTAATAGAATCTATCCCTAGTCAAGCAGATACTTACTTCGGGATAGATTATGGTTTCAGTAATCCATCTGCAGTAGTCGAAATTGGTCATAGTGAAGGCACTATTTATTGGGATGAATTGGTTTATCAAAGGAAATTAACTCCTTCTGATTTAGTTGAGAAGGTTATTGAATTCAGATCCCGAATAGGAAATAAACCAGTTGTAGTAGATAGTGCAAACGCTGCACTAATAGAAGAGTTGAGAAGAGCAGGTTTCAATGTATTTGAAGCGGTTAAAGGTCCTAATTCAGTTGTTGATGGGATTGGGTGGCTTAAAGGTTATAAGCATAAAATTACTAAACACTCAGTGAACATTATTCAGAACTTTGACAACTATGTATATGGTCAAGATAAATATGGAAATAATACTGAAGTTCCTGTTAAAGCAGATGACCACGCTATAGATGGTGGTAGATATGCTTCATGGAAATTCGGTTTTATTGAAGGCCGTTGGTTAACTGGAGGTAATAGGATTGTTGCCCATGCTCCAACAACTAGAACTCGTACAAATGTGCGTGGTAACTTAAGAAAATCAAAAATTAATAGGTAAGTGAAATGGCAAAGCTAGCAGAGAAAAGGATAAAAGATGCTAAGGGCAAGGGTAGTGCTGCTCTTAGGAATGACCAAGCTACTCAAATTAAATACGAGGGAACTTACGGAGGTGGTCTATCAAAAATACTCCCTCGTGTAGATAAACTACTCAAGTTCAAACCAGACCTTGCTGAGGCCTATGAAGATATTATGAATGATGGGCATTTGCAGGGTCTGATTCGTTCTAGGAAGTCAGGTACTCTATCACTCGATTGGGATTTACAAGCTGACAAAGCAGATAAGGCAATTACAGAATTGATTTACAGTGTGTTTGAGTCCTTCGATGTTTATGACCTCATGGATACTATTCTTGATGCTAGGTTATTCGGAATGCAGCCAATTGAATTAATCTGGGATAATGTTGATGGTAAGTTTATTCCTGTTGATATTTCCGGCCGTCCTTTCCAATGGTTTGGTTTTGATAGTGAGAATAATCTTAGGTTTATGGCAGAGGAGCAGGGAGAAGATGGAGAAGAATGTCATCCTGATAAATACTTAATTCCTAAGAATGATGCTTCATACAACAATCCTTATGGTGTGGGTTTGCTTTCCATGTGTTATTGGAATGTTTATTTTAAGAAGCATGGCAAAGATTACTGGGCTGAGTTTTGTGAAAAATTTGGATCTCCATGGGTCATTGGAAATATAACTAATTCAACAGATGAAGATAAGGATAAGGTTGAAATTGAAAGTTCACTAACTGGTCTAGTTTCTTCAAACGTGATGGTTAAAAATAAGAATTGGGAGGTTGATGTAATATCTGCTTCTGGTAAGCAATCAGGAGATATATTTGAACAGTTTGTAAATGACTGTAAAAGTGAGAATGCTATTATTTTCTTAGGGCATGAAGCAAGTACACAGTCAACTGCAGGTAAACTTGGTAACGATCAGAATGCTTTGGCAGTATCTGAAAGGTTAATCCAAGAGGATAAAAGACTAGTTCAAAAGACGTTCAATGACTTAATTAAGAAAGTATGTGCTTATAACTTCCCTAATGCTACTGACATTCCTTATTTCATATTCTTTGAAGAAGAAAACTTGAATATTGAGAAAGCTAATAGAGATAAAGTAATATTTGATATGGGTTTTGATTTTTCAGCGGAATATCTTGAAAAGGCGTATGGGTTTTCTAAAGGTCAGATTATAAAACGTCAACTTGCACCTCCTACATCGAATACAAATGCAGAGGATAACAGTCATTTTTTTAACTTCAGCTCATCAGTAATTCTTAATCAAAAGATTACTAAACATAATCATAAGCTACTCGATGAGCTTGTAGAACACGTAAAGTCTGACAAGGATTCAATTGCCTATCTTGAGAAGATGCTAAAACCTATACTCAATCACAAGGGCAAGAGTTTAAATGAACTAAAAGATAATTACTATAAACTTTATAGTAAAATGAGCGGCAGCCAATATCAAGACTATTTAACAAAGGTTATCAATATTTGTGATGTACTTGGTTATGACGCTGCTTTCCGTGAAGAGCAACCTAAGCTAGCTGAGAAAAATAGTTCACTTGCTATTTTCAATAGGAATCCAGAAGATATTACATTCGAAGATATACTTGAAGCTCTTTCTAAGACTCCAGAAGAAGCCGTAGAATATTTCAAGTCTAAGGGTTTAAAAGTTTCTGAAAATGCTAAGGAACGTATCAAAGCTATCAAGGAGCACGGATTCACAGTCACTGGTGTTACTAAACTCGATATCCTTAACGATTATAAGGATATTCTTTTAAAGGCGATTGAGGAAGGTATAACTCTTGCTGAATTTAAAAAGCAACTCAGTGAACGATTAGCTACTCGTGGATGGTTTACTCGTGATGAGGAGGATGGAGAGCTACCACCTTGGCGATTAAATAATATCTACAGAACTAATACTGCTGAAGTTTACAATAATGCTAAGTGGAGTCAATTCCAAGAGACTATCGACCTTATCCCATTTGTTAGTTGCTATTCTGTAATTGATAAAAATACTACTGATAAATGTGTCTGGATGAATGGTAAGGTTTTTAGAAAAGATGACCCAGTCTTTGCTAAAAAAGGGCGTTCTGGTGGTCACTATGGATGTAGGAGAACCGATATACCTGCCACTGACTTAGATGCTAAAGGTAAGAAGATATGGAAAGGTTCTGAAATACCTGCTAAGTATCTAAACGATAAAGAATTCTATAAGCAGGTTGGTGGCTTCACTCCTGACCTAACTAAGTATGATAAAGAGTTGAAAAAAGAATACGAAAGGGAAAGTAAATGATAATTCATTCAGATAAGTTTATAACTGATATTCAGAAGCGATTGCAAGATTTACTTGTACTTACTCCAGATGAGAAGCGGCAGCTATATCTAGCACAGGGTGAGATACTTCAGTCTTCTATTGCTAGGCAGTTCCAAACTCTAGGAAACAGATATTTAGGTCATACATGGGCACCACTTGCTGAGTCTACTAAGAAGGCATATAAACGTAAAAGGTATGATTTGAAGCCTACACTTAACCGAACAGGCAGTAGTGGTTTATTTGGTTCTATTCAAACTACAGTTGATAATGATGGGCCTAAGTTAGGTTCTAATAAAGAATATGCTAAATGGGTTATGCTGGGTACTCGCCACATGTCTCCAAGACCATTTTTACCTATGCCACCTTTCGCAAGAACTCTAATCCCTGATGATATTCAGAGGATTAGAAATATTACTATTAAGGCGTATGAGAATAAGATTAGGAGATTGACATAAAAAAAGGACGGTTTATAGCCGTCCTTCTTTTTTTAATTTATTTCTTGCTTAGTTACAAGTTCTACATTTATATTTTTAGCTTTTAATTCTTTGTAGTGCTTTAGTGATGTTGTCTTTACCATTTTATTACCTTTGCTTCTTAATGTGTTTGTGTCTTAATTTATTAGTAGCAACATAACACTAATAACAAGTCAAGTCAAGTTATATCTCACTTTATTAAAAATTGTATGCTAGCTTGTTCCAAAAGGAGAACAAAATTAGGAGGTCGAGATGAGAAGAAACTCAGCCTAAAAACTGTTTCATTCTCTCTAAGTCAATAGGAGTTTTAATGATTCTAAAATCTTCTTTTCTAATGTAATGAAGGTCTCTTGCTTTGAAGTTTTTGTCCATAATACTAGAATAATGAATGATAAGTTGGTGTGATTCACAAAATTTTGATATCAATTCTGTTTCATTTGGATCTGTTTTATATAATCTAAAGGTAAGTAAAAACATAGACTCACCTTTACTATGTATTTCCCTTGAACCTAAACCCCTAAAAGAAATTAAGTGTTTGTTTAATACATTATAAACTTCATCTCCTTTGTAAGGGGTTTTCGTTTCCGAAAGTTCCTCAATAAACAATTCATGAACTATAATTGGAATTTCAGAAATTACTTCCAGATTTAATTGAATTTTTTTCCCATATACGTCATTAATTTCAAGTGGTTCTAATCTAAATATAGGGATAACTGATAGATTTTGAATTTCAAATGTTCTTTTATTTATTTCAGCTTCTGTTTCCATTATTTTTAATGACTTATTACTTAATTCCAACTGTCTAGTATCTGATACCTGCTGATGTAATAATGTCTGTTTTTGAATTCTATAAGCAAAAAGAGCTATAAAACTTGTTGCAAATAAGGTAAGTAATTGAATGATATTATCTATTGTAAGTTCAAAGCCAAATATTTGTTTGATCGCAAAATATATTATTACCAATAGTAGGAAGAATAAAAATTTCAATGGAACACCTATATTTTGATTAAAAACAAAAATACCCATCTGAGATTGTTATAACAGGCAGATAACTTCTTTAACAAAAGTTAACTTTGTTGCTCAGATGGGCGAAATTTAGCTTTAGCAAAATAATAATTAGAATAATATTATGCAAGAAAAAATTACTTTTGTACTAAATAAATCCACGCTTGATATTCCTTACCTTTGCTATCACTTACTCTTAACAATTCACGCTTGTAAAAACTAGGATGACCTTCAAGTAAATCTAACCTTGCAAGGGTTTCTTTATCAACAGAATATAACTCACCATAAATTTTACTTTCTTTATTGTGCCTTGCGAAAGGGAAACTATAACCTACCTTCCAAAAGCGTTCTATTCCTTTGCACTCTGCATCAACGAAGTCAATGTCTTCCAATAATCGATGATTGGTACAACCCTTTCTCAGTGTACCATAAACAAAAACCTTAACCATTATTAACCTCTTCTATAAATCCGTTAGCAATCAAATCATTTACAAACTTCCTATGACTCTCGGTTCTTATATTCGAACCATTATCTTGGTGACATGATCGGGAAACCTCGACCATATATTTTTCAAGTGTATCGCAAGGGTGCAGACTCGTTGCTCTTATTTGTTCTATTATCCCAGTGGGAGTGGTGGCTTTAATTTTGCCACCACCTTTTAATATATACTTTTTCATTTTATTCTCCTTATGAAGCTAATGCTTGTGTTCTTTGTTTGTAAAATTCTTTTAATTCGTCTGAGCAAAATTCTAAATTATCTATTCTTTTACTTTGTAATAATGATGTTTTTGAATAGTCTGTCAATCTCATCACAAATTTTACCCAGTTTGAAATTTTCGCAAAATCTACTGTTCCTGAATGTTGGCGAAATTCTACCGTTTTTTGTCTCCAGAAACATTTAGTATTTATTTTGTGGTATCTATCGCTTCTTAATAAGCTTCTTTCTAATCCTTCTAAGTTTGAAGCTTCTTCTATTATTTGTTTGTAATTCGGTTTTACTAATGATTTTGTATAAGTGTTGTTGCTCTTTCTTCTTGAGTTTGGCATAAAAGCATCAACCGTCTTTTCCATTTTTATGTAATTTTTAAATAAGCGTTTCCAATCTTCTATTTCGTAATCGCTTACTCCAATGTGAATGTGTAATCCACAAGTCTTATTTACTTTGGCGTTCATCTCTTCCAATACTTCGCAAACCGTTTGCAGTTGGTCTAGTCCATTTTGTCCTTTCAAGACTGGGCTTACAACTTCGAAGCTTTTGTTTCCTGACAAGCTGCCGTCATATATTACTTTCCATGCTCTTCTTGTAGTGTGGTTGTAACTCTCATGGTTAGTCTGTATTCCTCTTTCTGTAAGCTTTCTTGCTAGCTCATCTCTATCGCAATTATATCCTTCTATTTCAATTCCAAAAGTTCTGTTGAAACGAAAGTTGAAAGTTGAGTTGCTTTCTAATACTTCTTGAAATCTGCCTGTTTGATAATATGCTTGATACACGTTTTGTACAAATCCGTATCCTGCACCCATCATCTGTGCAACTTCTGTTCTCGAAAATCCTAAGTCAAATAAGTCTCTCATTTTTTGACTTTTTGTTCCTGTTCCTCTTATTATTTGTTCTGCGTTCATCTTCGTAACTCCTTATTGTTAATGTGTTTATGTTTAATTTTATTAGTAGCAACATAACACTAATAACAAGGCAAGTCAAGTTATAACTCACTTTATTTCAACTAATTACAAAGAAAAAGCCACTTATTTTTAAGTGGCTTGAACTATTTGATTTTTATTTCTATATTATTTCATAATTCCTCCTAGTTTTAGTTTATTTCGAAGTAAACCTTATACTCTTATCCCATAAGAATGCCACACTGCTTCTATACTTATTGGCTGATAATAACTCTTAAATTTAGGTTTCGGTTTGGCTGCCGCTACTTCTTTTGGTTTCTTACAAGTTTTAATTTTTATGATCGGGGATGCTTTCCTTAACCCAAGTTCTTTAGCTCTACTTTTTATTGCTACCACAGTCCTGTCTAGCTTAGTTGCCAATTCCTTATTTGTAAAACCGCTATAATTATCCTTGAGTATTTACTCTTCTTTGTAGGTCCACTTTCTAATTTTCATACTTACCTTCTTCTTCATTTAATGCTGATCGTAATGTTCGTGGCATAATGCCTAAGTCACTTGCTATTCGTTTGATATCTTTATCTGTAAAATGCTCATTGTGTTTTATATACCTTACTACGGCCGGTTTAAATACTAGCCAGATACTAGGTATATATATCCTTGTCTTCTGATGATTTATTAATAAATGATTGGCTATCTGCCTTCCTTCATTATGAATTAGTAAATCATCTAGTCCAGTTCCCAACTGCTCTATTTCACTATCTCTTATAACCTTAACTATTTCAGTAATATAATTCATTTTTAATTTCCGTATTATGCTTTTATCTATGTAGTTACACACAAGATTATTCAATAATGGGCTTAGGTATTTTCTTATTGTCGAATAATGGTGCAAATGGTCTGTTGTCTTTAGGTGGATTATATGCTCCGCCCATTGATTCTACGTATGTTTTTTCGGTGTATAAAGCTTGTTTTTCTTTTAACAGACCCTTGATAAATTCCTTACAATATTCATCATTTAGTCTTATGTTAGCAATTACTTGCCTTCTATCATCAAAAGCTGGCATCTTCAAGTCCATATAACCTAAGAACATTGCATTAGCTTGGATGTGACCAATATGGGATAATCCACTATCTTCATCAAGATTCTCACCGTTGAGATAAGCGAAAATATGACGGAGCATACTCTCGCAAATCTCTGTAGTGTATAATCCTTTCTTCCAGTTGTCAATCTCATATTTCTTGGCACCGAACTCAAGTACCTTTACCATTGGTTCTAATGCTTCAAAGGATACTAAAGTCCATTTTAACTTGCCTTCATTATGTCTGGTGGCTCTTTCCATTAATTTAAACGCTCACCCAGATAAATATGAAAGAACTTAGAGTCTTCATTTGATTTCTCTTTCTGAGCTACTTCCGAATAATTCACTATAAATTTAGTAGTCTGATACCCTTTCTGAGTCCCGTTTGATACTTCAGCTAAATGAAACTCTTTTAAAACTCCATCATCATCAGAGAGTCTTTTTTTCCAGTATTTATTATATGCTAGTGGTACTGCTATTTCAGTTCCATCTACTAACTTGTCATATAATTTCGCTGCAACATTTAACTTTAGTACTTTTGGACCGTGTTCGATTAAGAATTTATTCTCTTCAGCTAATACTTCTACTTTGCGTTGGAGAGATGATTCGCTTTTGGTTTTATGTGCTAATGCTTCTTTCAAATCTTTTACGTCAGCGTCAATGTATTTTTCATAGTTTTTACGCTTCCGCACTTCTTCTTTTAGCTTCTCAGTTTCCTGTATTGCTAAATCATAGTCTTTATTTAGATTCTCTACCTCTTTGTCCTTCTCATCTTTATAGTTCGCATAACTAATGATGATTGTAATTAACGCTACTATTAGAATTATATACCCTAATATTAGTAAAATTGATGTTGATGATAATTCCATGATATACTCCTAATTATTAAATATTTGATTTACTTTTTCTTCTGCCTGCTCCACTGAGTAAGCAACACAATAAGGCATATTGAATTTATTACATACACCTTCGAACTTCTTTTG
>Ga0172380_10000593_pt1 | contig 68470 bp, 64 predicted proteins | sample Leawe162metaG_FD_119747 | JGI IMG/M metagenome (GOLD analysis project Ga0172380, IMG submission 119747) | Leachate microbial communities from a municipal landfill in Southern Ontario, Canada - Leachate well 162 metaG | ecosystem: Engineered > Solid waste > Landfill > Unclassified | place... | reverse complement strand
GTGCAGCCGGTCGTGGCCATAGGCAATCAGGTACTCCCCTTCGGACATGAGGAAATTAAACTTGCCGTGCGAGGCGATCAGTTCGCTGACCATTGCCACGGTTGCGAACGAAGCGCTACTGTCGGCGGCAGGAGAGTGACGGATGTTCTGGGCAATGTGGCTCAGGAGATGGCAAAAGGCATACTCCGAATCGGTGTCTCCCGTTGGCCAGCAGATCGGGCTGTCGTTTGCCTGTTCCATTTCCACAATATCCGGCACCAGGCCATTGTGGGCAAACACCCACCCTCTCCCGCAGCATACGCGCTGGAAAGGATGGGTGTTGTTCAGGGTGTTGATGGGCGGAAACTTCGCCTTGCGTATATGTGCGACGATCAGGTTCGAGCGCGTGGTTTCGCACAAATTTTCAAATATCGCGCTCTGGTGTGCCGGCAGTGGCTCCTTGGAAAGCTGAAATTCACCATTTTCCAGCCAGGCGAGCCCCCATCCGTCCGGGTTGTCCGCCGCCAGTCCGCCGCGCAGGCGGAATTCACGGAGCGATCCCTTCGCGCTCACGGGGCAGCTGGCGGACATGCCGAAAAGTTCGCACACGATTCGTGGGGTCCGTAGCGCGCTAACCCAGCGCCTGCTCCAAATCGGCGATCAGGTCGGCGGCATCCTCCAGACCGGCGGAAAGCCGGATCATGGTGTCGGAAATGCCGCGCCGCGCCCGTTCCGCCGGGGCCAGGCCGTGGTGGGTGGTGGTCACCGGCATGGTGGCGAGGCTTTCCACCCCGCCCAGGCTGGGCGCGATGGCGAACAGCTTGAGCCGGTCCACGGCGCGCACCGCATCCTCGTAGCCACCCTTGATTTCGAGCGTCAGCATACCGCCATAGCCCTTCATCTGTTTCCGCGCCACGCCGTGGCCGGGGAAGCCGGGCAGGCCGGGATAAAGCACGCGCGACACTTTGGGATGCTGCGCCATCGCTTCGGCCACCGCCTGCGCCGTGGCGTTCTGGCGCTCCACCCGCACCACCAGGGTGCGAATGCTGCGCATCAGCAGCGCGGCGATTTCCGGGGCGATGGTGGTGCCGAGGTTCTTGCGCCATGGCCACACCGGGGCGAGCAGGTGGGTCGAGCCCATCAGGGCGCCGGCGGTGAGGTCGCTATGGCCACCGAGGTACTTGGTGGCGCTGTGAATCACGAAGTCCGCGCCGAGTTCGAGCGGGTTCTGGTTTACCGGCGAGGCGAAGGTATTGTCCACCGCCACCAGCGCGCCGTATTCGTGCGCCGTGTCGCTGATGGCGGCGACATCCAGCACTTCCAGGGTGGGATTGGTGGGCGTCTCGAAAAACACCAGTCCCGCGCCCTGTTCCAGGAAGGTTTTCAGCCCGTCCAGTTCGCTGCCCAGCAGAAACCAGGTGGGGATGCCCAGTTCGGGCAACTGGCTGGCCAGCAGTTCCATGGTGCCGCCGTAGGCATCGCCGATGCAGACGATACCCTTGCGGCCATGCGTGAGGAACAGCGCCACTTCCGCCGCCATGCCGGAGCTGAAGGCCCAGGCCGCTTCCGCGCCTTCGAGGCTGGCGAGCTTCTCTTCCAGCGCGCGGATGGTGGGATTGAGGCCGTAGCGGGTATAGAGACTGCCCGCCTTGCGCCCTTCCACCACGTCAAGCAGATCGGCGGTGGAATCGAATTTGAAAGTCGTGGTGGTGTAGATCGGCGTGTGCGGCGAGCCCTGGGCATCTTTCAACTCGCCGCCATGCACGCAGCGGGTGGAAAGGCCGGTTTGGTTTTCGCTCATCGGTTGCGGCATGATTTTCCCTTTATTTAAGTTGAAGAGGGGTTCAGCCGGTCATCGTGGCCTGGTGTACCCCGGTCAGGATTTCCAGCAATTCTACCGGCGCATCGGCCAATGCGGCGCAGACATCCCGCGGCAACAGCACTTCGCCATTCGCAGGAACCAGCGCCACGCCCCCCACCAGCAAGGCTGGCGCAATCCGCCCTTGCACCGGATGGGGCGAGTGGAAGATGGCGGAAAATGGCGTGCCGAGATGCTGGCCGATTTTCTCTGCGTAGCGGATATACAGGGTGCAGCGCTTGCCGGGCGGATTGTTGGCTTCGATATGAATAGTGTAGCTCATGCTCGTTTCTCCTTACAGCACGGTCTTGAGCAGAATGTAGCTCGCCACGAACACCAGGGACACGCCGAAGCTGCGCTTCAGTGTCTCCTGCGAGAAGCGATGCGCAACGCGCGTGCCGATGAAGCTGCCGGCCACCGTGACGGTGGTGAACAAAGCCATGGTGGTCCAGTCCACCGGCACCGCCCCGACATAACCGGCAAAACCGGAGTAGGACTTGGCGGCGACAATGACCAGCGAGGTGCCGATGGCGAGCTTCATCGGAATGCCGGACAGCAGCACCAGCGCCGGCACGATCAGGAAGCCGCCGCCTACGCCCACCAGGCCGGTCAGAATGCCGACACCGACGCCGTGCGCCGCGATATGCCCCATGTGCGCCGAAATGACTTCATCTTCCGGCAGTGGCGGGCCGCCCGCCGTGGCCAGTTGGGCGGCTGGCTGCTTTTTGGGCTGCAGCATCTTCCAGGCAGCGGCATACATCACCAGGGCGAACAGGGTGAGCTGTACCTGTACCGGCGTGTAAACCCCGAGACGGGCGCCGCCGTAGGTGCCGATCACGCCGAACAGGCCGAACCACATCGCCACCTTGAGATCCACATTGCCGCGCCGCCAGTTGTCCCAGCCCGAAATCGTGGCGGTAACGGCGACGATGCCCATGCTCATGGCGATGGCCGATTTGGCCTCCACGTCGAGCAGGTACATCAGCGCCGGCATGGCGATGATGGAACCGCCGCTGCCGAACAAACCCAACACGATGCCGGTGATCGCACCGGAAATAATGGCCAGGAAAATCATGCTGCCTCCTACGCTCTAAAGTTTGCAGGGTTAATAATAAACTATTCAAACGAACTTTAGAATATAAGAGCGTAAAATTATTACGCCGACTTGCCGGGCTCTTGTCCTCGGGTGCATTGGCCGGGGAGAAGCCTGACCTACAGGGCTTCTCCGATGAGGTCGTTTCGTAGGTCGGGCTTCAGCCCGACATTGTTTGCTATTTTTTCGGGCTAAAGCCCGACCTACGAAATCAGGCGCCGCAAATACCACCATTCATACAAGCGCTTCAGCCAGTGCATCCCGGAAAGCGGGGGCAGCATCACGCTCATTCCGGGCGTGCGCCAGATGAACATGCCAGCGTCGAGTGTATCCATAATGCACATCAATTCGACCCTGAAGGTGTGCGACGGCGCGCGCCCGTCCAGCTCGGCCAGCAGGTTGGCCGCCGCGGCGGCGGCCTGCAGCTCGGCCATGTGCGCCTGCTTCGGCATCCAGTCGGGGCCGGGGAAACTGCCGGAATCGCCGGCCACGTAAACCTTGTCCCATCCCTCGACATGGCAGTATTGGTCCGCCTTGAGCAACCCGCCCGGCGAGCGCGGCAGTTCGGTGCTGTCGAACCAGGCGTTGCCGGTCATGCCGGGCATGAACAGGATCAGATCGGCGGGGATGTCGCCGCCCTCGGTCATCACCTTGTCCGCCGCGAAGCCGGTGATCTTGTGGCCCAGGTGAGTTTCGATGCCGCGCGCCGCCATGGCGGCAAGCAGCCCCTTCACCGCCTTGCCGCCGAGGCGCTTGCCCGGCTCCGCCATCGGGTTGAAGAACACCAGCCTGAAACGGTCGCGCCGGCCTTCGCGCAGCAATTGTGTGTGCAGGCCGAAGAGGAATTCGAACAGCGGCCCGCCGCGCATGGCGGAAGGCTCGTTGGGATTGCCGCCGAAGCCGAGGGCGATGGTGCCGCCCTGCATTTCCCGCAGCCGGTCGCGAATCCTGAGCGCTGCGGTCACCCCTTCGCATGGCGTGATGGCATGCTCGATGCCGGGCAGTTTCCTGATGAAGCGCCCGCCGCTGGCGATGATCAGGCCGTCGTTTTCCACCTCCCCGGCATCGGTGAGCACCACCCGTCCACCGTCCCTGAGGCCGGTCGCTTCGCCAGGGTGAAATTTCACCCGCATGCGCCGGAAAAAACCCTCCAGCGGAACCACCAGGTCTTCCGGCTGGCGCAGGCCGGAAGGAATCCAGATCAGGCTGGGCTGATAAACGAATTCGGCCTTCCTGCCGATGACGGTGATTTCCGCTTCGGGGTCGCGCGCGCGCAGCTTGCGTACTGCAGCCAGCGCGGCAAAACCGGTGCCTATGATGGTGATTTTTTTCATGAAATATCCTGGATGATGTGTCAACTGTCATTGCGAGCGTAGCGAAGCAATTTGATCTTTGTCGTTGAATTCAACAAAACAAGATTGCTTCGCTACGCTCGCAATGACCGTCAGGATGTGGGCGCGCCAGAGCATCTATGGCATCCATGCGTTTTATGTTGACTGCAAGTATTCAACATTAGAGACGCCCATACGTTCAAAACGTGAGCACCTTCTCCGCCCATAGGGTCCACTCGGCCATATGCTCCAGCGTGCTGTGCTGGCTGCCCGGGATGAGTTCTTCATCCTTCAATCCCCGCGCATCCATGCACACCCCGCATACGCCGATCTCCCCGCCGCGCTTCAGGATGCTCTGGGCGAAGAACTCGATGTTGTAATAGCCTTGCGGCACCTTCTGTCCCGCCTTGGCGCACAGGGCCGCATCGCCCAGCAGGAACACGCGGATTTCGTTGCCCTCGATCTTTGTCAGCGCCCGCGCCAGGCGAAAGCCGTTGTAGCTGCGCTCGGTGCCGTAGGGCGGATCGTTGAGGATGAATAGAGTTTTCATGTTGCTCTCCTTTACTTTAACGAAGTCAGATAAGCCACCAGGTCTTCCACTTCCCCGTCGCGCCATTCCATGTCGGGCATCAGGGAAACGCCGTTGGCGCCATAGCCCTTGCCCGGTACGATAAAGGAAGAAGATTGCAGAATTGCGCGCCGCATATAGCCCGGCCAGTGGATGCCGCCGGCGTTGAGCAGGGCGGGGCCGGTGTCGAAGGCCGGCCCGTCGGGCAGGCGGTGGCAGGCGCTACAGCCGCGCTCCGCCGCCAGTTTCTCGCCGCGCATGGCGTTGCCCACCGTGAACGCCTCGGCGGCGTAAGCGCGCAGCCGCGCCCGGTCGTCCCGCATGCCGGGCAGGCGCAGCAGTTGCCAGGATGACAGCCATTTGCGCCCGTCTCGCCCTTGGGCCGCACCGTCCCAGACAGCGAAAGCGACCGGCAGGGGGCTGCCCGCATTGGCTGCAAGCGGCGCTCGCAGAACCACCGCCCATTCGCCTGCGCCATGTACCGCATCGACTTCCGGACCTGTGCCCGGTCGTGCGCTCAAGGAGCCGAAACCGCGCGCCTCGGCCAGTTCGGGCACCGTTCCGGCGCGCCAGAACCACAATGAAACCGGATTGTTCGGCTCACCCATGCCGATGTAAGGCAGAAGCCGCCCCGGCCTGGCGGGAAACTGCACCGCCGCCGCATCGGCGAAGCGGTCGGTGCTTTTGGGGTCAAGCCGGTCCTCGCTTTTGTCCGCCCACGCCAGCCTCAGCGCGAGATGGCCTTTCCCCGCCAGCGCCTGCACTTTCAGCGTGGCCGGAGCGGCCTCCTCGAAGCCGGGCGCCGTGCTGCGCTGGGGATAGATCTTGAGCAGCATTGCGGGCGCTGTGCCCCAGGCCGGGTCGCCTGGGGCCAGCGGTGGCATGTCCGTAGTGACGCCTGCCTCCATGACCCGCCCCGCCTGGCGCAGCAGGTCGAGTTCGGAGGGCGCCGCGAGCGCGCTGCCCGGTGCCAGCAGCGGCAACAATAGAGAGGCGAGCATCAAGTATTCGCGGCTTGATGTAGGTCGGCCTTCAGGCCGAGTTGTCGGCCTGAAGGCCGACCTACATATATTTAAGCGCATAGGCTTCATCATCCCTCCTTGGGCGGGTTCAGCCTAAACATGTCGCCGTGGCGGAATGCGATCAGCAGGTCCATCATCGCCGAGGGTTCGCCCTTTTCCTTCCGGGCGATTTCCTGCTTCAGGGTGGCCAGCGCGGCATGAACCGCCGGCCCGAACAGTTCTTCCAGATATTCGTCAGGAATGCGCGGCTGGCCGGTGGGTTTGCCATCAGCGTCGAAGGTGGAAGGCGACAGCGGCGGCACGTAATAGACATTGGGCTGGGTGCCGTGCTCGGGGTGAAGCGGTAGCGCCACCTTCCATTCGTTGACCAGCCGGTGCACCGCCCCGCCAGTGTCGTCCAGATAGGCGACGTGGCGCGCCCGCCCGACGCACTGGTAGGCGCAGGCCTGGGGCAGGCCGCTTTCCACGCGCGGATAGCAGAAAATGCACTTTTCGGATTTGCCCGCCAGCGGGTTGAAGTAAATCTTCTTGTAGGGGCAGGCGGCGACACAGTAGCGGTAGCCGCGGCAGCGCTCCTGGTCGATCAGCACGATGCCGTCCTGCTCGCGCTTGTAGATTGCCTGGTGCGGGCAGGCGGCGAGGCACGCGGGCTTGGTGCAGTGGTTGCACAGGCGCGGCAGGTAGAAGAAATGGCTGTTGGGAAATTCGCCCGCGCCCTGGTCTTCCTGCCAGTTCGGCCCCCACTGCATCGTCTCCTTCGGGCGCAGCGGGGCGTCGCCCGGCTCGAATAGCGCGTCGTGGTTGAACTCTGCCGGCACGCCGTAATCTTCCGCCAGGCGCGGCAGCCGCCCGGGCTTGAGCTTGCCGTTGTCCCAGCCGCCGCCGGCCTTTTCCCAGTCGCGCGGGTAGCCCAGGCCGGGCCTGGTTTCGACGTGGTTCCAGTACATGAACTCGCGCCCGCCCCGGTCGGTCCACTGGGTCTTGCAGGCCAGGGTGCAGGTCTGGCAGCCGATGCATTTGTTGAGGTCGATGACCATGCCGAGCTGTCTCATGCCTCCGTCTCCTTCTCCACATCCACCGCCGATTCGAAGGCGATCATGTTGCCGTCCCAGTTGGGGTTGAAGGTGAGGTGGCCCCAGCCGTCCACCAGTTCCAGCGGCGAGAGCAGCCCGGCCACGGCGTTGTTGAGGCCGAGGCGTTGCTTGAACTGGTAGGGCTCCCAGGCATGGTCCATCACCACCGAATCCGGCGGCACGCCCGGCATCAGCTTGGCGCGCGCCTGAAATGCTCCGATGTCGTTGAACACCCGCACCGGGTCGCCCTCGGCGATGCCTTTCCCCGCAGCCGTCCGGGGGTTGAGCCAGATATAAGGCTCGCCGCGCTGCAGGCGCAGCAGCAGGGTGTTGCTGCGCCACTGGAATGGATGCCATGGCGGGTGTGGGGCGTGTAGAAGGCGAAGGGGAAGGTATTGGGCCGCAACGGCTTCATCGCCGTGGGCGTGGGGCAGCCCAGCTTCTTGAACACCGGGTGATCAACATAGAACTGCTGCCGCCCGGACAGGGTCTTGTAGGGCTGGCGCAGGTAGACGTTGTACTCGAAGGAATGGAACGGCCGGTTGGCATAGAGCGGCGAGTTGAAACCCGCCTCGCGGTTGAGCGTGACGAAGCCGCGCTTCATCGCATCCTCCGGCGTCCACGGCTTGATCGCCGGGACGTTGTTCATCACCCAGCGCACCACGTCCTCGTCGGTCATCAGCTTGCCGCCGTCCGTGAAATCCTCCGGCAGGCGCTGAAGGTCGCGCATCACCGGCGCGGCCTTGTCGCCCTTGGTTTCGAGATAGTCCGGGTCGGGGATGGCCGCGATACCGCGTTTCTGCGCCTCTTTCGAGATCGCCTGGGCCAGCAGCAGGCAGATTTCCCATTCAGATTTGGTCTCACCCACCGGCTTCAGCCCCTTGGGCGGCACGGTGATGTTGCAGAAACGGTGGTAACCGAGTTCGCCGCGCAGGTCCCAGCTTTCGTACTGGCTCTTGGCCGGCAGCACGTAGTCCGCCCACAGCGCGGTGGAATCCATGCGGTGGTTGACGTTGACGAACAGCTCCAGGCTTTCGATGAAGTTGCGCCGGTAGTTCGACTCCGACTTGTTGCGCTGCAGCATGTTGTCGGCGAACAGCAGCACAGCCTTGGGCTTGCCGAAATAGGCGTTGCTGGTCTGGCGGAACTTCTCCGCGAGATGGGCGGTTTCGGCGTGGTCAAATCCGGCCGTGCTTTTCAGGTGGGCGTCGGAGTAATGGCGCCGCATGGTTTCCTCCATGCCGCCGTTCATCCATTCGCTGAAGAAACCGGAGGCGAAGCGCGCCGGCTTGGGGCTGGAGAGCGGCCCGATGCCGCCCAGACTCCAGTTGTTCTCGGTGTCCAGCCCGCCGCGCTCCCCCGCGTGGCCGGTCAGCGCGCAGGCCAGCGCCGCGCCCCAGCAGGTCATGGTGCCGGAAACGTACTTGTGCAGCGAGAAACCGATGTTGATGATGGCCTTGTCGGCACCCGCGAGGTCTTTTGCCATGCGCTCCACCAGATCGGGGTGGACGCCGGTCTGCTCCCGTGTCAGCGCAGGCGGAAATTTCAGCGCCTCGGCGCGGGCCTGCTCGTACACCGTGGTGACGGGGATGGACTTGCCGTCCTTGCCCTTGACTTCCCAAGTGCCGCTCAGCGCGGGCTTGAGCTTGACGAGTCGCAGCGATTTCTTGAAATGCCCCATGGTGCCGGGCATGGTCTGGGCGCTGTTGGTCGCCTCGTCCCAGCAGTAGAACACGTCGTCCTTGCCCTTGTCGCGCAGGTCGCGGTGACGCAGCAGATCGCCGTTATCGAGCCGCACCAGGAAAGGCAGGTCGCTCTGCTCGCGGACGAAATCGGTATCGATGAGGTTATCGCGGAACAGCACGTGCAGCAGCGACATCGCCAGGAAGCTGTCCGTTCCCGCCTTGACCGGCACCCAGTCGGTGGAAAGCTTGGCGGTGGCGTTGTATTCGGGCGTGATGCAGTAAATTTTGGCGCCGTTGTAGCGCGCCTCGCTCAGGTAATGCGCGTCGGGAATGCGCGTCACCGCCGCGTTGATGCCCCACAGGATGATGGTTTTCGCCTCGAACCAGGCATCCAGCGAATGGCCGACGGTGGCGATGCCATAAGCGAGCGAGGCGCCGGTGAACATGTCGCCCACCGCGCTGGCAGGGTAAAGCCGCTGCGCACCCAAAAGAGACCCCAGGCGCAGCGGCCCGGCGCGCCGCCCCTGGGAGAGGATGCCGGTGCCGCAGTGCAGCATGAGCGCGCTGAGACCGTCCTGGGTCAGGGTGTCCACCACGCGGGTGGCGATGTCGGCGGCGGCTGACTCCCAGGAGACCCGCTCCCATCGGCCTTCGCCGCGCTTGCCCGTGCGTTTCATGGGATGGAGCAGGCGGTCGGCCTGGTACATCTGTTTGGAATGAATAATCCCCTTGTTGCAGCCGCGCGGGTTGGCGTCGGGGATGTTCGGATTGATCTGCGGATAGGAGGCCGACTGCTCCTCGCGCGTCACCTTGCCGTCCTTGGCGTACACCTTCCAGGCGCAGTTGCCCTGGCAGTTGGAGCAGTGGAAAGCAAAGCCCTGGGCGTCGCCACGGGTGCCGAGGAATTCCTGGCGGTAAAGATTCTCCCAGGCGCGGAGCGGGCCGGGCGCGGCGGCAAATGCGCGCAGGCTGGTGAGCGGCCCGCCGAAGGCCAACGCCAAGCCGCAGTAGGCGGTGCTTTTGAGGAAATCGCGCCGTTTCATAGCTACCTCTCGATTGGCCGAGCCGGGTCGGAGGCCCACTCGATCCACGAGCCGGGATAGACCCTGACCTTGTCGTAGCCGAGCTGGGTGAGTGCGGCGAACAGGAAGGTGGAGCGTCCCAGGCCGCCGTTGCAGTAGGTGACGATTTCCTTGTCCGGGGTGATGCCGGCGTCGAGCAGGGCTTTTTTCATCGCCTCGGCCTGCTTGAAGGTCGCCAGGTCGCCGCTCAACTGGCTCCAGGGAAAGCTGCGTGCGTTCGGGATGTGGCCGCCCTGGCGCGCGCCGCCGTTATCCTTGCCGGAAAACTCCGCCAGCCCGCGCGCGTCCAGCAGCAGGGCGCCCGACGCAGGCAGCGAGCCGGTCTTCACCGCCCAGTCGGTGCGCGGCTTGGCCGCGTAAATCGCCTTGGCGGGCTTGGCCGTTTCCTGGGTTACGGCGCGGCCCTCCTTGAGCCACTTTCGGAAGCCGCCGTCGAGGACGCGTACCTTGTCGTGCCCGAGATAGCGCAGGATGTACCACGCCGCCGAGGCGCCGCGCCCGTCGCCGCTGTCGTACACCACGAGGTCGGCCTCGCGCGTCAGCCCCAGTGCGCCGAACTTGGAAGCCGCCAACTGCGGGAAGATCGGCTGGCCGGTCTTGGCGTTTTCCTCGGCGTCCTCGAGATCCATGAAGTAGAGGTTGACTGCGCCGGGGAGGTGGGCGCGGCTGAAATTCTCGCCGTTCTCGGTGTCGAGCAAGCGGACCTTGCCGGTCTTCAGCTCGGCCGCCAGCTGTTCGGTGGAAACCAGGAAAGACGGCTCGTTTGCCGCCTGGACGGCGAACGGTAGACACATTGCTATCAGCCAGATGAAACGCATGTTTCTTCTCCTTGCCTTATCTCGTTTAGAGCCAAACCCCCTCCAACTCCCCCTTATCAGGGGGAGAGCCTGTCACCTCCCCTGATAAGGGGAGGCCGGGAGGGGTTTGGGGTACAACGCAGAGCAATCTTGTAAGGTGTTTCATTAACCGAGGTGGCCACTACCAAGCGGCTCATTGAGCTTTCTCGATCGCCGTGCGGATCAACCGCTGCATTTCCGCGCTATCCCACGCTTGCGGCCCGGTCTTGCCTGCCAGCATGCGCCCCTCGCGGTCGAGCAGATAGGTCACCGGCACGCCCATGGCGCGGTAGTTCTGCGCGGTCTTGCCCTCGGTGTCGAGCAGCACGTCGAAGGGCGGCGCGCGGCCACCAAGGAAGCGGGCGATGCCGTCCTCGCTGTCGCGCACGCTCACCGCCAGCACGGTGAAATCCTTGCCGCCCAGGGCCTGCTGCAGGCGTTCCAGCGAGGGAAACTCTTCGCGGCAGGGCGGACACCAGCTAGCCCAGAAGTTGAGCAGCACCACCTTGCCCCGGTAATGCGCCTTGGCGCGCGCTTCGCCTGTCAGCGCGGGCAGCTCGAATGCCGCCGCCTTGAGCGGCACCGGATAGGCTTCCATTCCCGCCGCCTTGGCCAACTCCCGATCCAGCGTGCCCGCCCCCGCCGGCAGTGCCAGCATTGCCGTCAGCAGCATGACAAGAAGGATGCGGCCGATCACAGGCAGCCCTTGAAGAACTTGCGCTCGCCGCTGATTTCCAGCAGGTCGAGCTTGACCGGGTGCAGCACGCCGCTCTTGACCTCGCCGCTGAGGCGCACTTTCTTGGCGTAGGCCTTGTCCACCTCCTCGGCGGAAATGGCCTTGCCCTCGCCGGACAGGAAAGCCAGTTTCTGCCCGTTTTCCAGCAACAGCACCGGCTGGTCCACGTAATGCAAAGGGCAATCAGCCACCTGGAGCCGTTCGGCGCACGGCCCGCCCACGATCCAGCCTTCCCATGCCTGCAACTCCCCGGCATGGGCGGCTGGGAAGGACAGCGCAACAACAATGCCAGCCGCCAGCCGCCTCATGTCAGTTGCCCGCCTTGATGGCGGCCTTGAGGGTATCGAAATCCTTTTTGACTTCCATCAGGCGGCCCTGCTGATCCTGCTTCGGCACGCTTTCGATTTCCAGGATGTCGGCGATTTCGGCATAACTCACCATGCCATTCAGCTCGCCCTCGTCCACCGCGATCAGCTGGTCGCCGTAATACACCGCGGGGGCTTTGGCGCCAGCGCCGGCGAATGCCACCGGGACGATCTGGACCGGCAGCTTGTATACATTGGACAGCTCGGCGGCGATCTGCATGTTGTTGTTGCAGCGCACGCCGGGGGGGTCGCGGCTGATCAGGGTGAGCACCTTTTGACCGTTGAGCACCGCCTGACCCGGCGGGCCGCCCGCGTAGGAAACGTGGGGGAATGCCGCGAATGCCAGCAGCAGAACAAGGGGAAAACGTAATTTGTTGAATGACATATCAAGCTCCTTCGGTATGGTTGAATCGCCTGCCTTTACTTCTTGCCAGAACGCCGTGCCGCGCGCCGGTTGGCGTCAAAACCGCCCTTGGCCTTCCACTCGCTGAATCCGCCCTGCAGGATGCGCACGTTGTCCAGCCCGGCCACTCGCAGCGCCAGCCCGGCCTGGGAGGAGAGCGTGCCGGCATTGCAGTACAGCAGCACCATCCTGTCGGTAGGCAGCTCGGCGCGGCGTCCAAGTACCTGGCGCCAGTCGATGTTCACCGCGCCGGGAATATGGGCCTTGTTGAATTGCTCGGCATCGCGGGTGTCGATGACGTGGATTTTCTTCCAGTCCTCCGCCGGGATCTGCTCCGGCAGGATGGTCGCGCCGCCGTATTCGGAAAATTCGAAATATTCTTCCAGCGCTTTCACCGCGGGGTTATCAGCGGCCATGACGGGCAGGGAAGTAATGGCGCACAGGGTGGCGGCGATGAAGATGTTGCGCAGAATGGGCATACTGGCTCCTCGTTTTGCAATTCAAATGAACGCTTGAATAGTGTGCTGAGAAAGAGAGCGGGTGTCAACGATTTTTTATCAGGGGGCGGGGGGCGCGATTCAAACTGATGTGGCGTAGAACAAATGCGTAGGTTGGGTTGAGCGGTTTTTTGCGAAACCCAACAAACCCAAACTTCAAGAGCCGGCTTTGTTGTTTAGATTTGTTGGGTTTCGCGATAGGGCCGCTCAACCCAACCTACAGGCTGCATTTTCACATCAGTTTGAATCGCACCCGGGGAGGGGCGCGCTATTGCAGTTTCAGACTTATTTTCCGCCGATGGGGCGTTGCTCGGCTTTCCATTCGGGGAAGCCATCTTCCAGGCGGCGGGCGCGGAAGCCTTCCTCGCGCAGCCGGGCCACGGCGTCGAAGGCCAGCATGCAGTAGGGGCCGCGGCAGTAGGCGACGATCTCCTGGTCGCGCGGCAACTGGTCGAGCCGATCGGCGAGGGAGTCGAGGGGGATGTTGACCGCGCCTTCGATGTGGCCGGCGGCATATTCGGACGGGGGGCGCACGTCGATCACCATGGCGCCGCCGGCGCGCACCTGCTCCAGCAACTCCTCGCGCCGTAGCGGGGTGAGATTGTCCTTGCTCTCGAAGTTGTCGCGCACGATGCGGTCCACTTCGGCCAGATGTGCTTCCGCCACCTGGTGCATGGCGCTGATGAGATGGAGGACATCGTCGCCCGTGAGGCGGTAGATGACCTGTAGCCCCTCCTTGCGCGACTGCACCAGGCCGCCCTCGCGCAGGATCTGCAGGTGGTGGGAGGTGTTGGCGATTGACATACCGCTGGCCTGTGACAACGCGTCCACGCCGCGTTCGCCCTGGGCGAGGGCTTCCAGCAGCTCCAGACGGTTGGCGCTGGCGAGGGATTTTGCCACGCGGGCGAATTGCTCGAACAGGCGCTTCTTGGGGGAGAGGGGTTGGGTCATGGTGGTTTATTCCTAAAAACCTTGGTTTGAAACCACGGAGAACACGGAGGGCACGGAGAAAAGCGATCTATGGTTATAGGGTTTTTTCAGGCAGGCAGATGCAGAATCGAAGTCGTCAATTGTTTTAACTCCGTGCCCTCCGTGTTCTCCGTGGTTAACAAACTGTTTCAGAATCACAGCCCCAGCTCCCGCCACGTCTCGTCCACCCGGCGCTTCACCGCTTCATCCATGACGATGGGCCGGCCCCATTCACGGCTGGTTTCACCCGGCCACTTGTTGGTCGCGTCCATACCCATTTTCGAGCCCAGGCCGGAGACCGGGCTGGCGAAGTCGAGGTAGTCGATGGGGGTGTTTTCCACCAGCAGCGTATCGCGCGCCGGATCGACGCGGGTGGTCATGGCCCAGATCACTTCCTTCCAGTCGCGGATGTTGACGTCCTCGTCGGTGACGATGATGAACTTGGTGTACATGAACTGGCGCAGGAAGCTCCACACCCCGAACAGCACGCGCTTGGCGTGGCCAGGGTACTGTTTCTTGATGCTGACGATGGCCATGCGGTAGGAGCAGCCTTCGGGCGGCAGGGAGAAGTCGGTGATTTCCGGGTACTGCTTCTGCAGCAAAGGCACGAACACTTCGTTCAGCGCCACGCCGAGGATGGCCGGCTCGTCCGGTGGCTTGCCGGTGTAGGTGCTGTGGTAGATCGGGTTCTTGCGCAGGGTGATGCGCTCGATGGTGAACACCGGGAACTCGGCGACTTCGTTGTAGTAGCCGGTGTGATCGCCGTAGGGGCCTTCCGGGGCCATTTCGCCAGGGTGGATCACGCCTTCGAGCACGATCTCGGCCGAAGCGGGCACTTGCAGGTCATTGCCCAGGCATTTCACCAGCTCGGTTTTCGAGCCGCGCAGCAGGCCGGCAAACTGGTATTCGCTCAATGAATCCGGCACCGGCGTCACCGCGCCGAGTATCGTGGCCGGGTCGGCGCCGAGCGCAACGGCGATGGGGAAGGGCTGTCCCGGATGGGCTTCCTGGAAGTCGCGCAAATCCAGCGCTCCGCCGCGATGGGCGAGCCAGCGCATGATGACCTTGTTGGGGGCGATCACCTGCTGGCGGTAGATGCCCAGGTTCTGGCGTTTCTTGTATGGTCCCTTGGTAATCACCAGCCCCCAGGTGATGAGCGGCGCCACGTCGCCCGGCCAGCAGGTCTGGATCGGCAGCTTGGCGAGATCGACGTCTTTGCCTTCCCACACCACCTCCTGGCAGGGTGCGCTGGAAAGCTCTTTCGGCGCCATGTTGAGCACCTGCTTGAAGATCGGCAGCTTGTCCCAGGCGTCTTTCAGTCCCCTGGGCGGTTCAGGTTCCTTGAGGAAGGCCAGCAGCTTGCCGACTTCGCGTAGCGCTTCGACCGAATCCTCCCCCATGCCCATGGCGACCCGCTTCGGCGTGCCGAACAGGTTGGCCAGCACCGGGATGCTGTGGCCCTTGGGATTCTCGAACAGGATGGCCGGTCCTTCGGCGCGCAGCACGCGGTCGCAGATTTCGGTCATTTCCAGGCGAGGGTCCACTTCGGCGCTGATGCGCTTGAGTTCGCCCTGCTTTTCCAGTTGCGCGATAAAGTCGCGCAGGTCGTGGTATTTCATTGGGTGGTGCTTTCGAATGGAGGAAGTTGGCGCAAGAGCGCGATAAGTTCCGGAATGTCGCGGCTTGCGGCAAACCAGATTTCATTCACATCCACGGTATCGTAGGCATGAATCAGAATGTCGCGCATACCTGCCATCTTTCGCCAGGGAATGCCGGGATGGGTGATCTTGAATTCCGGGGAAACCCGTTTTGTGGCTTCGCCGACAATTTCAAACTGGCGAATCACGGCAGACTGTGTTTTCAGGTCGCGGTGAAATGTGCCCTGATCAACACCTTCGAGAAAAGACAGAATAAGCTCGGAGGCTTTCAGGATGTCATCCAGGTGGGCGGCATCACGCTGCGGCATGAATGACCTCGGCCGATTCCAGAATGGCGCGCCGGCGAATTTGATTGCGGCTTTGCTCGACAGCATTGCGGGTCAGCAAATCCACCTTGCGCCCCAGCATGGCGGCCAGTTCGTCGCGCATTTCCACGTGATCGAACAGACTCCAGCTTGCATCGGGCAAAAAAGTCACCAGCACGTCAATGTCACTGTCGGGCCGGAAATCATCGCGCAGCACCGAGCCGAACAGGGCGAATTCAGCGATTTTCCACTGGCGGCAGAAGCGGGAAAGCTGGTCCTGAGGCAGGGAGATTTTCGGCTGGGACATATGGATTTCCTGACTTGGGTAAGGGAAATATTCTACGCCGGATTCACTTCCTTGCCTTCGTTGAGCTTGAGCCAGCCCTTGACGATGCGGTAGATCACCCAGACGGCATCGGCGGCCAGGATGAACCAGCCGACCAGGACGATGAGCAGGATGCTGCCGATCACCCCCCACAGCAGGCCGAACCAGAAGGTGCGCATCTGCCAGCGGAAGTGCGATTCCAGCCAGGTGCCCTGAACGTCGTCGATTTTCACGTAGTTGATCACGATGGCGGCGATGGCGGTGATGCCGACGAAAAAGGAGGCCGCCTGCAGGGCATAGACCACGGTGGCGAGGGTCTTGGCGGAATCGGGGTCGGGAGTGTTGGCGGGTTCGTTCATGGCGATATCCTGTTTAACGGGTGCGGAACGACATATGGCAGGCCACGCAGCTCGAAGTCACCTGTTGCAGTGCTGCCATGGTCTTGGCCTTATTGCCGCTCTTCGCCACCTTGGCGAACTCTGTCGCGGCGTCGTGCATGTTCCAGCCCATCTGCTGCATGGTGCTTGGCATGAAGCGGCCCGGCCCCTGGCCGCGCGCGATGTAGGCGTGCTTGCCCATGGAGCTCTGGCCCATGCGTTGTTCGGCGGTTTCGGCTGCGGCGGCAAGCTTGTTTTCTGCCAGGTAGCCGATGATTTCATTCAGTGCCATCAGATGGTCCTGCATATCGGCGCGCATCAGGCTGCGCGGCAGATCCGGCATGTCGACCAGTTGGCGGGTGTCCTGTGGCGGCGCGGGCGGTTGCGCCTGGGCTGGCAAGGCGGCCAGAAGGAGAGCGAAGGGAAGCAGAAGATGGCGCATGATGGGCTCCTAGTTGGATTGGCTGCGAAGGCTGGTGATGGACTGCCGCAGTACGCTGACGGCGGATTTCAGGAACAGGGCTGCAATGATGCCACCGACGAGGATGTCAGGCCAGCGCGACTGGCTGTAGATCACCGCGATGCCCGCCAGAATCACGCCGCCATTGGCGAACAGGTCGTTGCGCGAACACAGCCACACCGAACTCATGTTGAGATTGTCGGCGCGGTGGCGGTAGAGCAGCAGGAAACACCAGGTGTTGGCGGCCAAGGCAAGCAGGCCGATCAGGCCGATGGTTTCGCCGTGCGGCAGGATGGGGTGCAGGGTTTTGTAGATCGCTTCTGCTGCCACGCCCAAGCCAAAGGCCAGCATGAACAGGCCCTTGAGCAAGGCGGCGCGGGCCTGCCAGCTTTCGTCACGGGTCAGCACATAGAGACTGAAGCCATACACCAGGGCATCGCCCAGCATGTCGGAAGCGTCCGCCAGCAATGAGGTGGAATGGGCAGCCAGACCAGCCAGGGCTTCCACCACGAACATGACGGCGTTGATTGCCAGCACGATTTTCAGCACTCGACCGTGATTGGCGCGCATGGCATCGAGCGTGCAGGACTTGTTTTCGCAGCAGCCGGCCATGGTGGATTCTCAGAATGCTTGCTGGACGATAAACCTGGTCGCCTGCCAGTAGTTCAACAGGATGCCGCCAAAGATCGCCGCGCCGAACCAGTTGTTGTGGATGAAGGCCTTGAAACACTTGTCCCGCTCCCGGCCCCTGATCAGGGTGTAGTGGTAAGCGGCGATGCCGAGTGCCACGGCGAGCCCGAGATAATAATACAGCCCGAGCTTGAGCGCCGCGCCGACCCCGGCGAGGATGGCTAGGGTCATGCCGTAGCAGATCGGAACTGCCAGCACGTCGAATTGTCCGAAAGTGATGGCGGAGGTGCGGATGCCGATCTTGAGGTCGTCCTCGCGATCCACCATGGCGTATTCGGTATCGTAGGCAACAGCCCAGAAAATATTGGCCAGCAGCATGAGCCAGGCGAAGAGCGGAACGGTGCCGGTTTGCGCTGCAAATGCCATGGGGATGCCGAAGCCGAAAGCGACGCCGAGATAGGCCTGTGGAATGGCGAAGAAGCGCTTGGTGAAAGGGTAGCTGGCAGCCAGGAAGAATGCGACGACGGACAGCATGATGGTCAGTTTGTTGAGGCTCAGAATCAGCAGCAAGGCGCAAATAATGAGCGCGGCAAATAGTGTCAATGCTTCTTTCTTGCTCACCAGCCCGGCGGCCATGGGGCGGTTGCGGGTGCGCTCGACGTGCGGGTCGAAATTGCGGTCGGCGTAGTCGTTGATGACGCAGCCCGCCGATCTCATCAATACCGTGCCGAGCATGAAAATCCACAGGATGATCCAGTTTGGCTGTCCGGCGGAGGAAATCCATAGCGCCCACAATGTCGGCCATGCCAGCAGCAGGATGCCGATGGGCTTGTCGATCCGCATCAGCCGTTCATAGAGATCGAGCTTTTGTTTCAAGTGCATAAAATCAAGTTTCATGGAGACAGATCCAGTATTCCGGGCAGAAACACCTCGGTCACCAGGATCGGGTGACGCTGCAGCACAAAGACCGAGCGTCGTGCCCAGAGGTGCGCCGGGCGCTTGTCCAGAATGCGGCAAGCGCGGCGGTATAGCTCGTGGCGCCGGTTGAGTTTCTTGAATTGCAGGGGCTCGCGCCGGACTTTCGGGTTGCTGAACAGCGTGGCGCCCAGCGGCTTGTTGCCCAGTTTGCTGAGCGATTGCCATGGGCCGCGCAACCCGGCGCGAGGGATGACGCTGTGCGCGAAAACCACCGGCGTCTCGCCGCAGTACAGGTGCACTTCGCGCAGCAGGGCGAATTTGCGTGGATTGAGGTTGACCGAGGCCGCTTCATCCCGGCCGGGCTTGCCCAGCACGAGGCGCAATCCGCGCACGCTGAACGCGTTGCAGCGCGTCTGGATACGGTGCGTCAGCGAACCCCGGTCAATCAGCCAGGGGCGGTACGGGCAATGCATGACAGGCGGACGGGGTTGCCAGAACAGGGGCAGGTGGCGCATGAAAAAGGGTGCCTGATTTGTTTGGGGCCGGGTTTACTTTTTTTCCACCCAGTCCTGCAGGTCGAGATAATCTTGCTGGTTGCCGGGCACAAAGCCCTTCACGCCCAGTTTCTCCAGTAGTTTCTTGCCGTCTTCCGAGTTTTCCAGGTTGATCAGCGCGGTCTGGATTTTCAGTACATTCTCCTTGCTCATGCCGGGCGCCGCGATCAGCGACCAGAAAGGCATCTTGCGGCTCTCGAACAATACCCTGCCGCCCTTGGCGCTCCAGTTCTTGGCGACGATGGGAGAAACCATGCCGACATCCGCAAAGCCTTTTTCCACGATGAATTCGATCGCATCCTGGAATTTTGCGGCCTGGATCTGGCTTTCATCCGGAGTCAAATGGCGGTCGCGCAACTCGGCCATGCCCGCCTTTTCCATGAAGGTCCCCTTGGCCAAGGCGATACGCTTGCCCTTGATGTCCTCCGGTTTTTTCAGGGGGGAATTGGCGTTCACAATGAATTTGACCGTGAATTCACCCTTGGCCATGGCGACCAGTTGATATTTCTGATCGCGTATGGCCTTGGCCGTGACGTTGGCCGGCTTGGAGAAAAACAGGGCATAGCGGCCCTTGGCCAGATTGCTGCTTGAGCTTTTCAGGTTCTGCGAGGATTCCAGCTTGCCGGGCTGATTGATGGTTTTGGCTAGATAATCAGCCAGCGCCTTGTATTTGCTTTGCAAGTCGCCGAAATCCTTTTGCCCGGCCGTGCCTTCATTGATGCCGAACAGCAGGCCATCCCTGGCCGCTTCGGGTGTGGCGGCGGCCTGGGCGGAGAACGGGAAAACCAGGGCAATGGCCAGATATGACAAAAAGCGTTTCATGTGTTTTCCTGAACAGAGGTTTTTGATGTGGGTGACCGAGGCCAATTCATAGGCACGAACCAGGCTGAAAATTTTAGCAGTATTTGAGCCATGCAATGGATTTATGCCATCAATTTCTCGCATGGAGCATGCATGGCTTTACTCCGTTTCCTGCTCCAGGGTGAAGCATGCCCCGGCATCCTGCCCCAGTGTCTGCACCAGAAAAGGCATGATTTCCGTCAGCGTTTTCTGCAAAGTCCATGGCGGATTGATGATGAACATCCCGCTGCCATGCATGCCGAAGCCGTCGGAACTTGGTGTGTGGACGGTCAGGGAAGCGTTCAGCCAGTTTTTTAGAGGCAGGTGCTTGAGCTTTTCCGGCAGCTGACGAGCCTCCGGTCTGGAGAGTTGCGGATACCAGATCGCGTAAGTGCCAGTGGGAAAACGCTCCAGGCCGTCCTTCAGCGCCGCGATGACATTCGGGTAGTCGTCGCGGGTTTCGTAGGAGGGAACGATCAGCACCAGCGCGCGCCGTGGCGGCGGAGGCAGCAGCGCCTTGAGCGCATCGAAGCCGTTGGCGGCGGTGATGCTTACGCGTTTGGCCTGGGTGCTGAAATTTTCCTGCAAAATCCGGCTGTCGCTGCTGTGCAGCTCGAACAGGCGCAAGCGGTCCTGCGGGCGCAAGGTTTGCAGCGCCAGCCAGGGGGAGCCGGGATAAAAACGCAGCATGCCATCCGGGTTGATGGCGCGCACCAGATCCACGTACCCGGCCAGGGCTGGCGGTAAATCCTGACGCCCCCACAGCCTGCCTATGCCGGTTTCAAATTCCTTCAGCTTGGCCGCATGGTCCGAATCCAGAGAATAAAGCCCCGCGCCGGCATGCGTGTCAATGATCCAGAAGGGTTTGTCTTTCTGCCCCAGATAACGGCTCAGTTCGATCTGCAGCAGATGTTTCAGCACATCGGCGTGGTTGCCGGCGTGGAAGGCGTGGCGGTAGCTCAGCATGAAAAAAGTCCGGTTAGCAGGGCGAGGAAAGCATGCAGGATCCCCCGGCCAGGGTTACAGCACTTCAGCGCAAAATACGGCGGGCGTGACAATCCGGGTGCGTTCGATATGTCCGCGTTGCAGCAGGCCGGCACGGCGATCGCCAGTCACCAGGTAATCCGCATCGCCAGCCAGGGCCATGGCCAGCAGGAACGCGTCGTCTGGATCATCGGTTTCCTCCTTGAGGTTTAGGTGGTCCAGAACCACGGCGCGTTGCAGGTTATTCATCATGGCGCCCACTTTGGCGGGCTGCAAAACGGCCTGAAACTTGGGGTAGCGGCTGGCCCGGCGAATCTCGTCGAGCTGCATGCTCGATGTCACCACTTCGAAGCGTGCCGAACGCCAGGCACGATAGATTGCATCGGGGAAACCATGCGGCGAGATCAGTGCGCTGAACAGAATGTTGGTGTCCAGAACGACCCGCATCAGTTCCTGCGCGCCCACTGGAGGGCTTCATCGACCATGGCGGTCAAATCCGCTTCGCTCACGCCTGCATTGGTGGCCTTGGCCTGCTCGGCCGTCAGTTCCAGAATGTGCGCCCGCACCGCCTCTTCAATAAAACGCGACAGGTCACCTTTCCTGCCGCCGCCCTGGCTGGCCAGAAACATGCGCAGGGATTGGTCGGTGTCGGCAGAGACGGCAACATTCCAGCGAATCGTGTCCATGGTGACCTCTATTGATTGGTGTTTATGTGTTTATACATCGATTAATGAGGTCGTGCAATGGTCCGCATAAATCCAAAATTGTCATGCTTTCAATAACTCCTGCTGCCGCCCCAGCCAGCGTTCAAGGTGGAGCCCGGCAAGGTCAGGAAAATCCGCCAGCATGCGTTCAGCAGTGTGCCGGGCGGCTTCGAGCAGCCGCTGGTCGCGTTCCAGGTCGGCGAAGCGGAGCATGGGGACGCCACTCTGTCGTGCGCCGAGAAATTCTCCCGGCCCGCGCAGGGCCAGGTCCTGGCGCGCGATTTCGAAGCCGTCGCTGTTCTCGAAAATGATCCTGAGCCGCGCGCGGGCGGTTTCGGAAAGAGGGGGCTGGAACAGCAGGATGCAGGTGCTCTGGGCCGCGCCGCGTCCCACCCGGCCGCGCAGCTGGTGCAATTGCGACAGCCCGAAGCGTTCGGCGTGCTCGATCACCATGAGCGAGGCATTGGGCACGTCCACGCCGACCTCGATCACGGTGGTGGCCACCAGCAATTGGATCTCCCCCGCCTTGAAGCGCGCCATGGTGGCGGCTTTTTCCGCTGCCGGGAGGCGGCCGTGCACCAGGCCGATGCTGAGTTCGGGAAAAGTCTGGCTGAGCAGCTCATGGGTTTCGAGCGCGGTCTTGAGTTGCAGGGTTTCCAGCCCCTCTCCCCTGGCCCCTCTCCCGGCACCCGCAGGGAGTGTCCCCGCCGAGAGCGGCAGCGAAGCTGCTCGCACTGGCGAGAGGGGAGAGGGGAACGTTTGCTCACTCTCCCGCTGGCGGGGGAGGGTTGGGGAGGGGGTTTCCTCGATTAGCGGGCACACCCAGTAGGCTTGCCGCCCCTGCACGCAGGCAGCGCGGATTCGGGCGATGACCTCGTCGCGGCGCGAACTGTCCACCAGTTTGGTGACGATGGGGCTGCGCCCGGGCGGCAGCTGGTCGATCACGGAGACATCCAGGTCGGCGTAGTAGCTCATCGACAGGGTGCGCGGAATGGGGGTGGCGCTCATCATCAGCTGGTGAATTTCGCCGCCCTTCTGGCGCAGGGCCAGGCGCTGGTGGACGCCGAAGCGGTGTTGTTCGTCAATGATGGCCAGGCCCAGCTGGCGGAATTCGACCTGTTCCTGAAACAGGGCATGGGTGCCGATGGCAAGCTGCGCCATGCCGCTGGCGACCTGCTCCAGCGCGGCTTTCCTGTCTTTTTTGCCGAGGCTGCCGCTGAGCCAGGCCACGCTGATGCCGAGCGGTTCCAGCCAGGCGGAGAGTTTCAGGTAATGCTGTTCGGCCAGAATCTCGGTCGGTGCCATGATGGCGGCCTGGAAGCCGTTTTCGATGGCTTGGCAGGCTGCCAGCGCGGCCACCACGGTCTTGCCGCTGCCTACGTCGCCCTGCAGCAGGCGCTGCATGGGGTGGGCGCGGGCGAGGTCGGCGCTGATTTCGGCGCAGACGCGCTGCTGCGCCGCGGTGAGCGGGAAGGGCAGCTGTTCCAGCAGGGCGGCGCCGAGCTGCTGCCGCGGTGGCAGGGGCGGGGCGCCGCGCGCACGCCGTTTCTGGTAATGCAGGCGCATGGACAGCTGCTGCGCCAGCAGCTCGTCGAAAATCACGCGCTGCCAGGCAGGGTGGTTTCTTTCATCCAGCGCGGCCGGGACAATGTCGGGCGGAGGCTGGTGCAACAGGGTGATGCTGGCCGCAAAGTCCGGCAGGTTCAGGGGCGTGCGCAGCGCATCCGGCAGGGTGTCGCACAGGTCCGCGCCGGCCAGCGCCTGGCCAATCAGCTTGCGCAAGGTGCCCTGGCCCAACCCCTGGGTGGTGGGATACACCGGGGTGAGCGCCTCGGCGAGCGGCTCGTCTTCCTTCACGATGCGGTACTGGGGGTGGACCATTTCCGGACCAAAGAAACCGTGGCGCAGTTCGCCCAGGACGCGCAGGGTGACGCCAGGGGTCAGGGTCGCGGCCTGGCTGGGGTAGAAATGCAGGAAACGCAGCTGCAATGCGCCGCTGCCATCCTGCATTTTGACAGTCAGCATCTTGCGCGGTTTGTAAGTGACGCTGGCGTGGGTGATGCGGCCTTCGAGTTGCACCACCTGGCCGAGCGGCGCATCCGCAACGGGGTAGAGATGGGTTTCGTCCTGATAGCGCAGCGGCAGGTGGAGCAGCAGGCCGAAGGCGTTGTGGATGCCCAGCCTGGCCAGTTTATCCCGGGTGGCCTTGCCGATTTTCTGGAACATTAGCCTAAAGCCTTATTTTAACCACGGGGCGCACGGGGAACACGGGGGATTCAAGTGTTCAAAAAGTGCACCCACTTTGCTTTGCTATCCCCGCGCGCCCCGTGTTCCCCGTGGTTAATTTTCCCCAGGATCATTCTCCCAGATGCAGCACCGCATCCATTTCCACCAGCGCGCCACGCGGCAGTTCTTTCACCCCCACGGCGGCGCGGGCGGGGTAGGGCTGGTCGAAGTGCCGGGCCATGATCTCGTTGACCTTGGCAAAGTGCACCAGGTCGGTGAGGTAGACGTTGAGCTTGACCGTGGCATTCAGGCCTGCGTCAGCTGCATTGGCCACGGCGCCGAGGTTGATGAAGACCTGATTGATCTGGGCTTCGATGCCTTCGGCCACTTGCATGGTATGGGGATCAAGGCCGATCTGGCCGGAGAGGTAAACCGTGTCGCCAACGCGGATCCCCTGCGAGTAAGTGCCGATGGCGGCGGGGGCGTTGGAGGTGCTCAATACTTGTCTGCTCATGGATGTTTCCCTTGTTTGTTGTTCAAGATTTTCTTGCAAACCCAAACCCCCCAACCCCTCCCGGCCTCCCCTTGTCAGGGGAGGTGTGTGCGCCTCCCCCTGACAAGGGGGGACTGAGGGGGGTTGGGGGTTAGCCCTTGGTTCGGTTGATCCTTACCACTTCCTGCAACTGGCGCAGGCCGCGCATGACGCGGGCGAGGTGCATGCGGTTTTCCACCTGCAGGGTGAAATACATGGTGGTGTAGGCGCTGCCGTCTTCCTCTTCCATGCTGACATTGTCGATATTGGAGTCGGCATCGGCGATGGTGGCCGCTACCTTGGCCAGTACGCCACGCTGGTTGGCAACCACCAGCTTGATCGAGACATCGAAGAATTTCCTGGTGTCCGGATCCCACTCCACGTCCACCCATTTGTCCAGATCGTTGCGGTAATGCGCGATGGTGGGGCAATCGTGGGTGTGAATGATGAGTCCCTTGCCCTTGTTGATGAAGCCCAGAATCGGGTCGCCGGGAATGGGGCGGCAGCAGCTGGCAAGTTGTACCGCCATGCCTTCCGTGCCGCGAATGGTCATGGCGCTCTGTGGCCGGCTTTCGTCGGGCGGCGCTTCGCCGAGGGTTGCCAGTTGCCGTGCCACGACAATGTTCAGGCGCTTGCCCAGGCCGATATCGGCGAGAATTTCGCTTCGGGTTTTTCCTGCGTTTTCGCGTAGCAATTTTTCCCAGGGACCATCGCCGATACTCGCCGGAGCGATCTGCAGGGCGCGCAGCGCCTGCTCCAGCAGGCGTTCTCCGAGCGCGACGGATTCCTCATAGTGCAGGGTTTTGAGGTAATGGCGAATATGGGAGCGTGCCTTGCCGGTGGCGACATAATTCAGCCAGCCCGGATTGGGGTTGGCGTGGGTGGCGGTAATGATTTCCACATGATCGCCATTCCGGAGCTCGGTGCGCAAGGGAGCATGTTCGTGATTGATCTTGACCGTCACGGCCCGGTTGCCTACATCGGTATGCACTGCATAGGCAAAATCCACTGCCGTGGCCCCGCGCGGCAAGGCCATGATCTTGCCCTTGGGGGTGAAGACATAGACTTCGTCTGGAAATAGATCGACCTTGATGTGTTCCAGGAACTCGGCGGCGTCGCGGCTCTCATTCTGGATTTCGAGCAGGTTCTGCAGCCACTGGTGGGTTTTTTGCTGCATGTCGCTGATGCCGGTTTCGCCGCTCTTGTACAGCCAGTGCGAGGCGACGCCCGCCTCGGCAATGTGGTGCATTTCCTGGCTGCGGATCTGGATTTCGATCGGCGTGCCGAAAGGGCCAAACAGCGTGGTATGCAGCGACTGGTAACCATTCGCCTTGGGGATGGCGATGTAATCCTTGAATTTCCCCGGGATCGGCTTGTACAGGCTGTGCAGGGAGCCCAGGGCGAGGTAGCAGGTCGATGCGTCCTTGACGGTTACGCGGAAACCATAGATGTCGAACACCTCGGAAAAGGCCAGGTTTTTTTCCTGCATCTTGCGGTAAATGCTGTAGAGGTGTTTTTCGCGTCCGGTGACGCTGGCTTCGATATTGCAGCTGGCAAGCTTGTTCTTGATCGCTTCCAGCACCTTGCTGACGACCTCCCTGCGGTTGCCGCGCGCGGCTTTGACGGCCTTGGAGAGAACAGTGTAGCGGTTGGGATAGGCAAAGTGGAAGCCGAGATCTTCCAGCTCGCGATACACATTGTTGAGACCGAGGCGGTTGGCAATGGGCGCGTAGATTTCCAGGGTTTCGTGGGAAATGCGCTGTTGCTTCACCGCCTGCATCGACTCCAGTGTGCGCATGTTGTGCAACCTGTCGGCCAGCTTGATCAGGATCACCCGAACGTCGCGTGCCATCGCGAGCAGCATCTTGCGGAAATTTTCCGCCTGGGCGTGGGCTTCTGACTGGAATTCAATCTTGTCCAGCTTGGAAACCCCATCTACCAGCTCGGCCACCTGCTTGCCAAACTGCGCGCCGATTTCATCGCTGGTGGTCGGGGTGTCTTCCACCACATCATGCAGCAGCGCGGCCATGATGGCCTGGGCGTCAAGGCGCCATTCGGCCAGGATGGTGGCGACTGCGAGCGGGTGGGAAATGTAGGCTTCACCGCTTTTGCGCATTTGCCCGTGATGGGCTGCTTCGGCAACGCGAAAAGCTTCCTCGACCTGGGTAATGTCCTCAGGCTTGAGGTAGGTGGAGAGAATCTCGGTGAGTTGGGACGGGTTGGACATGGGGGTTAGGGGTGAGAGGTGAGGGGTGAGGCGCTAGACATCATTGCCATGTTTTTCGCCTCGCCCCTCACCCCTAACGCCTCACGGTGTTACGCCTGTCCGCGGTTGAGAATTTCCCGGCCTACCTTGCCCAGTGCGATTTCCTTCAGCGCGACAACGGTCGGCTTGTCGCGGCCGGCCTCTACCAGGGGCGTGGCGCCGTTGGCCAGTTGCCGGGCGCGGTAGGTGGCGGCCAGGGTCAGTTCAAAGCGGTTGCCGAAATTTTTCAAGCAGTCGTCTACGGTAATACGTGCCATGGTAAGGGTTCCTAATGGGTTTTCAGGTATGTTCAGGTCAGGCTGGCGATGAGTTCGCCATGCCGCGCCAACTGTGCGGCGATAGTGAGCCGCTCTGCCCGGACCACTGCCAGCAGATCCTGCTGCGCGGTCTCGAAATCGTCGTTGATAATAACATAATCAAATTCGCTGACATGGCTGATGTCCTCGCGCGCGGCCGCGACACGGCGCTGAATCACTTCTTCCGCATCCTGGCCCCGGCCCCGCAGACGCAGTTGCAGAGCATCCACAGATGGCGGCAGTATGAAAATACTGATCGCGTCCGGAATCAGCTTGCGCACCTGGGCGGCGCCCTGCCAGTCGATTTCCAGCAGGATGTCCGTGCCAGTCCTGCGTGAGGCTTCAATCCATGGCTGCGAGGTGCCGTAGAAGTTACCATAGACTTCCGCGCTTTCGAGAAAATCGCCATGTTCCAGCCTCTGCATGAAAGTTTCGCGGCTGACGAAGTGGTAGTGCTGGCCGTCCACTTCGCCCGGACGCGGTGCGCGTGTGGTGTAGGAGATGGAAAGCTGGATGCCCGTGTCGTCGGCAAGCAATTTCTTTACCATGCTGGTTTTTCCCGCACCCGATGGCGCGGCGACAATAAACAGGTTTCCGGTGGTCATGATGGTATGCTCTTTTCAAGAAATGCAAATTTCGCTAACGATACCAGATTTATATTTTGCGCTGAATGCTTCATGAGTTCTGTTCAAGCCCGGCACGGCGAGTAAAATCGCGTTTATTATTTATGCTCATATCCTGTTTATATGCCCCCCTGGTTTTTTGTGGAATCTGACACCCCGAAACGTTTATCACTCAGACGCCTGGCCCGGTTTCTTGCTCTTGGCGCCGCAGCCCTTTTTTTGCTCGCGCTGCTCGCACTGGGTGCGCTGGCCTATTATGAAGGCCAGACTTCGACATTTCAGGCCGGATACCTGGCCCGGCTTGGCAAGTCGCTGAATTTCGAGCTTAAAAACGGACCCAATCCATCATTTAATGTCATCCAGGCCGGCCCTTACGACGAGCGTATGGGTTATAGCCGAATCAAGGGCTGGACACCGCGCCTGCTCGAACAGGGTTTTCAGGTTAGCCATCAGGCGCGAATTTCAACACAGATGCAGGACCTGATCGATCGTGATCTCTTTGCGCCCTACCGTGAGAAAACCCAGGCCGGACTGAACATTCTCGATCAGCATGGCGAACGCCAGTATGGTGGCCTTTTTCCCACGCGCATTTACCCGAATTTCGATGCTGTCCCATCGCTGGTGCGCGATACCCTGCTGTTTATTGAAAACCGGGAATTGCTTGATCAGGCCAATCCAAAAAAGAATCCGGCGCTGGAGTGGGAGCGCCTTGGGCGCGCCGTGCTGGACAAGGGGATTCAGGCCGTCAGGCCGGAGCATGATGTACCGGGCGGCAGTACTCTGGCCACGCAGATCGAGAAATACCGCCATACGCCTAATGGCCTGACGCTGAGTGCCGAGGACAAGCTGCAGCAGATGGCATCGGCTTCGGTGCGTGCTTATCTGGATGGCGAAAACACCTTGCCATGGCGCAAATCTATCCTGGTGAGTTATCTCAACACCGTGCCGCTCGCGGCAGTCGGCGGGTTCGGCGAAGTCAATGGCATGGGCGATGGGCTATGGGCCTGGTACGGTCTGGATTTCGAGCGTGTCAATCAGACCTTGCGTGCCTGGTCCGGCACCCCAGCCGAAGTCGAAGCCGTGGCGCCGGTCTACAAGCATGTGTTGAGCCTGATGATCGCGCAGCGCCGGCCATCGGGCTATCTTGGAGGCGGGCACGAGGCCCTGGATGCGCTGACCAACAGCCATCTGCGCGTACTGGCGGCCGAGGGTGTGATTCCGGCAGGTTTGCGCGATGCCGCGATGCGGGTGAAATTGCAGTTCCGCAAGGCGGCGATCGTCGAGGATAGCGGCGCTTATTCCTCGCGCAAGGCGGTGAACGCGGTGCGCGTGCGGCTTGCCTCGTCGCTCGGGATGGCTCGCCTGTATGAACTGGATCGTCTCGACCTGACGGTGAAAACCACGCTCAACAAGGATCTTCAGCAGAAGGTCACCACTATTCTGCGCCAGTTCGGGCAGCCGGAATACGCCCGAGCCGCCGGCCTGTATGGCGAACGCTTGCTGGGCGCGGCCGATCCGGGGCGTGTCATCTACAGTCTGAATATTCATGAATTGACGACGGAAGGCGCCAAGCTGCGCATCCAGGCGGACAATTATGACCAGCCCTTCGATATCAATCAGGGCTCCAAGCTGGATCTGGGCTCTACCGCCAAGCTGCGCACCCTGGTGAACTATCTCGAAATCATTGAAAAACTGCACCAGCGCTACGCCGCCACTCCGGCAGACGCGTTGCGCAAGGTCGAAAGCGCTCCCATGGATGCCCTGACGCGCTGGTCGGTCGATTACCTGCTTGAGCATGAAGATAAAAATCTGGCGGATATGCTGGATGCCGCTCTGGAGCGGCGTTATTCCGCCAGCCCCGGCGAGGCGTTTTTTACGGGGGGCGGGCTGCACTACTTCCATAACTTCAAGCGCGAAGATGATGGCCAGGTGCTGAGCGTGCGCGAGGCCACGCGTAACTCGGTGAATCTGGTATTCATTCGCATCATGCGTGATATCGAACGTTATTACATGTTCAATATGCCGAATTCATCGGCCAATATCCTCAAGGATGCCAAGGATCCCAATCGCAAGATTTATCTGAAACGCTTCGCCGACAAGGAAGGCAAGGAGTTCCTCAGCCGTTTCTATCAGAAATACCGCAACAAGAAGCAGCAGGAAGTCAGTGATGTCTTCTTTTCCGGCATCAAGCCCGCCCGGCGGCGGTTGGCGGCGGCTCATCGCTACATTTACCCCAAGGCTTCGCAGGCTGAATTTGTTGCTTTTATGGATGCACGCCTTCCTGGTTTCAGGAGCGAGGGGGAGCGCGCCACCACCGCTTTGTACGAAGAGCTTTCTCCCGGCCGGCTATCGCTGGCGGATCAGGGGTACACGGCGCGGGTTCACCCGCTTGATCTGTGGCTGGCGGCTTTTTTCGTGCAACATCCGGGCGCACTTTACAAGGATGCCATCGAGGCCAGCGCGGCAGAACGCATCGAAGTGTACAGCTGGCTTATCAATACCAGCCGCAAGAACGCCCAGGACGGCCGCATTCGCAGCCTGCTGGAAGTCGAAGCTTTCCTGGAAATACACCGCGACTGGAAGCGTCTGGGCTACCCCTTCGACTATCTGGTGCCCTCTCTTGCTACCGCTATTGGCAGTTCAGCCGACCGGCCCGCGGCGCTGGCGGATCTGATGGGCATCATTCTCAACAATGGCGTGCGCCCCCCCGCCAATCTGATCGAGGAACTGCATTTCGCTGCCGGTACGCCATTCGAAACGATCTACAAACGTACACCAGAAAAAGGGGAGCGAATGTTCTCCCCGGAACTCGCTTCCGCCGTGCGCGGGGCGCTGATCAACGTGGTGCAGCATGGAACCGCTTCCCGTCTGGCAAATGCCGTCGTCAAGGATAATGGCGAGCACATCGCCATTGGCGGCAAGACCGGCACCGGCGATCATCGTTATGTCACATTTTCGTCTGCTGGTGTGATCAAGGAATCTCGCGCGGTGAATCGTTCGGCCACCTTTGTTTTTTTTATCGGCGATCGCTTTTACGGTTCGATTACCGCCTTCGTTCCGGGTGTGGCCGCTGCCGATTACAAGTTCACATCGTCACTTTCCGCGCAGGTCCTGAAGCATCTGCTGCCCACCCTGAAACCGCTTACCGATACGGCCCACCCCTTGCCGGAGCAGATCAAGCCAGGGAAGAAGGAAACGCCGCATGTCGCGCCACAAAAATCCACTCCTCGCCAGGATGAGCTTGTTGATTCAACAATAAAGGAAACGGTGGGCGAAGCCGAATAATCCTGGAAAAAGCAGTTGCACCGCAAAGGACGCTAACTCCCATCCCAGCCTTCCCCCGTGATTATCCATTCGAATGCGCATTCATGTAGCATGTAGGAGGAGCGGCGCCCTCGCCGCGAATGCGATTGCAATTCGCGGCGAGGGCGCCGCTCCTACAGCGGTGTTTTGGTGCTATGGATAAAATTACATCTGCATCCAGCAACCTGAATCCATTTTCTCCGGCGCAGCGCCATCTGAAAGAACTAGTCCCTTTGTGCTATTGCAAAGCCACACTGGTAACATGGCATAATTACCCTGGAGAAATTGTCTGTTGCCGATGCAGGTTGCGGTGAATGTCCATGAAATTTTTGTGGGCATATTGCGGATAATGCGATCTCAATGATAGACTGCCATCAGATAATATGATCCGAACATAAAATTAAGTAATGAGATGGCTGCGGCGATTTAGGAAAACAATGAAATTTAGTTGGTCTGAGTGGAAGCATGTTTTGATGCTGGCCTGCCTGGGTGTTGCCTCGGCGGGGCTTTTTGGCTGCGCGACAGAGGCGCCGAAGAAGAAGGATTACAGTGACCTGACATGGCCCATGCCACCGGAGCAACCGCGGGTCCGTTTTGTTGCCGAGTATTATGGGCAGAGTGATCTGGCGGTAAGGGATGAGTTGAAAGCGGCGCTGCTGGGCGAAGAGCGGGCTGGACTGGTCCTTCAGAAGCCCTATGGGGTAACGGCTACCGCCGATGGCAAGTTGATCTACGTCACCGACACCAAGCTGCGAGCTGTTGTGGTGTTCGATCTCGAGAAAAAAGAGTTGCGTGCGCTCCAGACCGATGCGCAGGGCGCCATGTATAACCCGCTGGAGATCCGTCTCGACAGCCGGGGCCGCATTTTTGTTACGGATTCCGAGCGCAAGGAAGTGCTGATACTAAGCCCGGAAGGCAAGACGCTGATGGCTCTGGGCAAGAAGGAAGACATCGGGCGTCCGACCGGCCTGGCCCTGGATGAGGCGCGTAACCGGTTTTATGTCGCGGATACCTCCAAGCACCGGGTGCTGGTGTACGACATGGAGGGCAAGCCTTTGTCCGTGTTCGGCGAGCGGGGCTCGGAGCCGGGGCAGATGAATTATCCGGTCAATCTTGCAGTGGACCGGGAGGGCCGGTTGCTGGTGTCCGATACCGGCAATTTCCGGGTTCAGGTGTTCGATGGCGAGGGGAAGTTTCTTAGTGCGTTCGGTCAGCTTGGCGATTCGTATGGCAGTTTCAGCCGCCCTAAAGGAATTGCGCTGGACTCCGATGATAATGTTTATGTGCTGGATGCGGCATTCAACAACTTCCAGATTTTTAACCGCGAAGGGAAAATTCTACTCTTTGTCGGCACCATGGGCCGTGAGCCGGGCATGTTCTGGTTGCCAGCGGGGATATTTGTGGATGGGACAGACAAAATTTACGTAGCTGACTCGATAAATGCACGCATACAGGTATTCCAGTATCTAAAGGGGAAAGGAGCCGCTATTGACAAATAAAGCAGCAAAGGGTTTCGCCAGAGCATAAAATTAATGAAAGCCGGGTAAAAACCCCGGAAGGGTTGCAGGCGGTATGAAGTTTTCAATACTGGCTGTTGCCAAAAAATCAAGATTAATTTGGAGGAGTAATATCATGAAACAAACTTCAGTAAAGCGGGCCTGGATAGCGGGGCTGGTTCTTGCCCTGACAGGCGTTTTCTCCGGAGGGGCGATGGCAGGCATAGCGCTAACCAAGCATAACCTCTCCACATCAAAACCGGTTGGTGCGACAATTTATTCGTCTGACCAGACAGAGATCTGCATTTTCTGTCACACCCCGCACGATGCGATCAAGAACAACAATATTCCGCTGTGGAACCACACGCTTTCAACGACTGCTTCGTATGGTGTTTACACCAGCCCGACCTATCAGGCTACTGATACCGCAGATGTGGGTGGAGTGACGGCCTCGACGGCCGCGGTCAGCAACCTGTGCCTGTCCTGCCATGACGGTACCGTGGCAATCAATTCCTTCAACAATCCCTCCAACCTGAACCCGACCACCACCATGGTGGGGACAACTGGCGGGAATCTGCCAACTGGAAACAGCAATCTGGGTACGGACCTGACCAACGATCACCCGGTCAACTTTACTTACAACACAACGCTTGCCACGAACGATGGCTCACTGGTCAATCCTGTGGATGCAACGGGTAGCGGTTTGTCAAACGGCGTCAAGCTCTACAGTGGCAAAGTCCAGTGCGCTTCCTGCCATGATCCACATACCAGTGCTCAAGGTGCATTCCTGCGCACCGCGATGACAGGCAGTCAGTTGTGCTTCTCCTGCCATAGCAAGTAACGCCTGGGTGTGGCTAAGGAAGGTGGTCGATACGGCTCCGGGAGGGTCGGGGGTGCGTTTGTCGCACTTCTGCTCCTGTTTCCCGGGCCGGCCCTGGCACTGAGAAATTCGGAATCGCAAGGCGGGGCGGGTCGGCTGACCTTCTACGGCTCGGTGGGCGTGGAGGCGGAAGACTACCAGTATGAATCGGACTATGGAACGCGTGACCGAACCAGGTTTCGCACGCGGTTCGACCTGAATGGGCGCGGATTTATCTGGGATCCACGCTTTGCGACATTCGATGCGGGGGTAACCCTGCAAAGAGAAAGTGTGCAGACCAACGAGAATGATACTGGGGGAGATACCAGTTACAACATGCTCGGCTACCGCCTCAATACGACCTGGTTTGCCAACAAGCCCTACCCCCTGACGCTTTATGCCAATCGCAGCCAGAGTACCGTTTCGGACTTCTGGAGCCCTTCCTACGAGCTGACCACAAACAATCTCGGCGCACGCTGGGGCCTGCAAAATAAATGGCTGGGACGAAGTAATTTTTACCTGGACCGGACCAGTTCTGAATCGTCCAGTTCTCTGGTGCCACGCTCGGAACAGCAACTTTCTCTGGGTATGGATTCGAGCCAGAAGTTGCGCCCCAAGCAATGGGGGGAGTCTGACCTGTCCTACGGCTACCGGTATACCGCCTGGGAGGAGCAGGTGTATGGCGGCAACCAGCGCCAGAATTATCTTTACCTCAATGACCGCTCTCTCTTTGGCGACAAGGCAAACCTGACGGCCAATCTGACCTATTATGATCGTAGCGACGAGTGGGGCGGGACAGGTTTGGGCAGCAATGCCATGGAGTCAAGGTTTCTCGGCTTCAACAGTATGTACACCGTGCAGCAAACAGATAACTTCCGCCATTTCTACGGGCTGGGCCTGGGGATGAATAACACCGGAAATTCGCAAAACACTTCCCACAATATTTCAGGCGGTGCGAATTACCGCTTTAACGCGCAGTGGCAGGTCACCGGAATGTTGGGCATGAGCGGTTCCAGGTCAGAGACGTCCGCAACGAGCTTGGGTGATCCTGGGCAGCAACAGGAAACGACCTCGCTGACTGGCAACGTGGCGGCAATGTACACCGATACTTATTTCGGGAACTACCTGGTGAATGGCGGTTACACCCTGGGACTGATGCGATCAGAGACCACGTCAACCTATGGCATGCCAGCGCAAGAGAATACCATTCACACCGTCAATCTGGGCTACACCCGGATGAACTCGCCACTGTTTTCCGATTCGCTGCAGCTGCGCTTGAGCCAGACGATGGGTGAGCCCAGCGGTAGCGAATCCAACATCCGTTACAGCGTAACCAGCATGCTGACGCAAAGCGACATGCTGCAGGGGATTGTTGAATTTCGCCGCTATCAACAGGAGTATATGATCTGGACGAATGATCCCGCCACGTCAGATTATTATTACTACGGTATGAATTCACAAAGCACGCGCATGGATTTCGGCTGGTCGCATCGCTTTCAGGACTCAGGGAGCCTGATGTTATCCGCCGGCGCCACACGCGGGGATAGCCAGGGCGTTGCCCTGGATACCCGCTATATGCAGGCGCGCGCCGTCATGCGATTGCGCAGCGCACTGAACTGGACAGCCCTTGCGCGTGCGGAACAGATCGAAGGGTCGGCATATATTGCGGGCCGGAAGGTAACACTCGAATCGGACCTGAATTACCGTATCGGAAGATGGCAGGCGACCGCGCGCTACCGCTATCGGGATGCCCAACAGGAGTTTGCTCCGTTCAAGGAACATTCGATCAACTTGATGCTGAAGCGGGATTATGGCTTTCGTTTGTGATTTGTTTCGCGTAGCCCTCGCTTTATCCTTCCTTGCGTGCCAGTCATCTGCGCTGGCGGCCAACTGGCCGATGCTTGGTGGTGGTCCGCAGCATGCCCACCAAAGTTCGGATGCGTTGCCTGCCAGAGAAGCGGTACAGCAGTGGGAGCTTGCGACGGGAGGTAAGGTTTCTGCCGGGCCGGTTTCCGATGCCCGCATGGTATTTGTCGCCAGCAGTGACCGCCGGCTGAGTGCGCTGGATGCTAGAAATGGACATGTTTTATGGCGTTTTGAAGCGGGCGGGCCGCTTTTGTCCGAGCCGGTGCTTGCTGACGGCATGGTCATCGTTGCCGCCAGGAATGGTGAGGTAACGGCATTATCCGCCTTCGATGGCAAACAGCGCTGGCAGGTCAAAAATGTAGGTGGCGGGGTCGTTGCCGCACCGGTTGTGCGTGACGCCAAATTATATCTGGCTAGCGTGGACCAGTTTCTCTATGCGCTGGATGTGAAAACCGGCAAGGAACTCTGGCGCTACCGCGCAATGGATTATAAGTATGGTGGTATCTACGCTTCTCCAGCGGCTGATGGCGCGAGGGTGTATGTTGGTTCCAAAAACGGGGTGTTGCATGCCATCCTTGGTGATACCGGAAAACTTGTTTGGCAGGCAGATCTGGGCTCATCACTTTATGGCGCTCCGGCATTGGTTGAGGGTAAGGTGTACCAGGGTTCATATGATCGTCATGTTTATGCGCTTCAGGCTGAAGATGGGAAAGTTCTATGGCGCACGGAGCTGGATGATTGGCCGCAAGGGACACCGGCGCTGGCAGGCAACATGTTGTATGTGTGCAGTCGTAGCGGGATTCTTTACGGCCTGAATAAGGATGATGGCCAGATCGTGTGGCAGATGCCACTGGGCGGGGAAGTTCGGCATTCGCCCAGTATTGGACGCAACCACATCGGTGTCGTGGCTACCATAGATGGTATTCTGGTCGCAGTGGATCTGGAGCGGCGGCGGGTGGCATGGGAACGGAAATTGAAAGGTGGCGCTTTTGGAGGCCCGGCGATCAACGACGGTGGCGTGCTGGTTACGACTCAGGAGGGTGTGGTGAGCGCATGGCGCTAGGGGGTCTGGGGCGCAGTTTCGGTGATCTCCGGTGGTGGGTTTGTTTGTTGTTGATGCTTATGGCATTTCCTTTGAGCGCCGCGCCTCAGGAAAGCACGAAACCAAAAACAATATGGGATGAAAAAGCGCTGTTTGACCGGGCTGACGAAATTCCGCAACTGTTGCGCAAGGGAATAATTAATGCGGAACAGATCCCCGATCCTCACTGGCGCGATGATGGCAAGGGATGTCAGTCCTGCCATCGTGACACCCCCCTTGGTAATGACGCAAAGCTGCGCACTAAGGACATCAACGCCCTGTGCAATAATTGCCATGACACGGTTTCCGTGCACAACTACATCCATGCGGTGGGCATGGAGCCTACCGCCGAGAAACGCGACCGGATGCCGGACCACTTCCGCCAGGCGGTAAAGCGTGGCGGTGGTGTGCTGACTTGCATCGCATGCCATGATCTGCCGATGCAGTGCAAAAAGGAGCGCTTTGAGGAAAAAGGGCTCAACCCAAGATTCTTTCGTGGCGGGCCATACACGGCTCGTACGGATCTTTGCTTTAACTGCCACAACCCGACGCACTATGAGCGCCTCAACCCACATGACCAGATCAGCGACAAGGGAGAATTGAATACCCAGCGCTGCCTGGTATGCCACAGCGTGACGCCAAACCGGCGGGCGGCCAAAAGCATTGATGACGTAAGCTTCAACGTGACGGACGACCTGACAAAATTATGTACCGGCTGCCACCCTTGGCGGCCCCATCCGGGCGGAGGGTGGGCAACATTCGCGACAAACTCGAACCGGGAAGGGCCGAATCATCTGGTCAAGCCGCCTGAAGCAATACTGAAACGCCTCAAGGAATCCGAGGTAAAGCAGGATGTTGTTCTTCCGCTGGACCCTTCGACCGGGCAAGTTTTTTGTGCTACCTGCCATAACCCGCACGAGCGCGGGGTGCAGCGGCATGCACGTGCCGATAAGGGTGCCGATGGGTTCAAGCGCTTGCGCTTAACAGCGAAGGTGCCAATTTGTAACAACTGTCACAACAAGTGATGGGATATTGCCGGCCCGATCTCAGGATGCCTCACCATGAAGCCCCGCTCTGGGCTGCATAATTCACTTCCCCTGGAAGAGTTAAGCGGGTGATTCTGATTCGAGTTGCTCTCGGCTTAACCCAGTACGCCCACTGCCTGTGGCTTGCTTCGTCGCAACGCTTCTCCCGTGCTGCTTCTGCTTTGTTTTTCATCATTGCGAGGAGAAGCGACAAAGCAATCTGCAGCTTGTTGATGTTCAAGAAATGAGATTGCTTCGCTACGCTCGCAATGACAGGGCAACGGAATACAGCACTTCCTTAAACCCGGGTTGTAGGTCGGGTTTTAACCCGACATGTCGGGCAGTACCCGTTAAGGGCATCCCCGCCGGGAATGGATGCTTCGCATCTCGTTCCGGCGAGAAAGCCCGACCTACGCCCAAATGGATTGTCTGGGTTAAGTCTGCACTACCATGGCTGTAGCGCTCACTCCGGGTATTGCGCATGAGCGAAGGCAGATAAAAGTCCTTGTACTGCTTGATGATATTCGCGCCTTCGCCAAATGTCAGGAGCTGTGCCCTTTGTGGCGAATACATGAGTTGCACGAAATCCAGCGGACCATTTTCTCTATGGCATTCATCACAAAATATGGGCTTCGGCGAAAACTCCTTATGAATGTCCGTGTTAAGGCGCATCTTGCGCTTTTCGTAGTCTCCGTCGCTATCCTTGGCCGCAGATTCATCCAGGAATTGTAGTGCTTCCGGGTTTTCATCCAGGCGTCTGGAAACACCATTTTCGGTCTTGAATGGAATGATTGTCCCTCCATAATCACCCGGTTGGCCTTTCAAAGCGGTCAGGGGTGTATTGGAGCCACGCTGCAGCCATTTGTATTCGAACTTCTCGCCTTCCTTGGGGGCGATGTGGCAAACCTCGCAGGCCAGGAAGAACGAGTGGGCGTTGAGCATTCCCCTTGCTTCCTTGGATTTCGAGTGTGACAAATCTTCATGGCACTTCAGGCACCACGATTTCGACTTGCTTCCGGCAAGCACGGACTCGTCGATGCCGTGAAAAGACTCGTAAAGCATCTCTTGTCGCGGGACTGCCTTTTTCGCCAGCGTCTCCTCGTCGCGTTGTGCGCCCTTGAAATAAGTTAGATAGACCAGCCAGATAGAGAAAGATACCAGCAGAATTCCTATCGTAAGCATCACGAAATGGACGAGGAGCCTTTTCGGAGCGCTTGCGCCGCTTCCTTTATGCATTGCGCCCTCCTTCGGTGGCGTTCGCGGTGTTCGCTGATTTAGATGCTTCATCCGCAATGATTCGTTCGTACCAGAGCGAATGCTCATCCTTCATCATCGATTCCGATATGTTTCCGTCGATAAAAGCCTTGTTCATCGGGTAGACATGCGGGTTGTAATGAACCGTAAATATATGGCCAACAATAATCGCCAGTGCGGCCAGGGTTGCCTCTCCCAAATGCAGCGCGTCGGCCACGTCGAGGTAAAATTTCGGCCAGTAGGATTGTGTCCACATCATGGTTCCGGTGCTGATAACGATGAACATGCCGAAATAGACGGAAAAATACTCCAGTTTTTCAAGGTAGGTAAATCGATCCATTTTGGGACGCGCATCCCGCTTGCCTAACATGTACATGACGTTCTGATACGCATCCACCCCGTCTTTAAGCCTGGGCAGCATGGCGCGTATCCAGCTTTTGCCATCGGTTTTGAGCAGAACGTAGTAGAGGTGATAGAAGCATACCGCGGTAACCGCCACGGCAGCGATGCGGTGAACGATTCCGCGCCAGTAGAAGATGCTTTTCCCGGCCGAGCCGAACAGCTTGATGGCCCATACTTCGCCCATTAACATGAACCCCGTCAAGATCAGCAAGCCTGTTGAAACAAAAAGAATGACGTGCTGAATTCTCTCGCTCTTGGTAAGCCGAACGAAGGCCCTTTCGTTATTGCCGTGCCCGCCCATCTCAGTGCCCTCCTTTTTTCCTGTCCCGGTATGTCGCATAAAGATCCAGCAGTCTGTGCCCGCCAAGCCCGAGAACTACCCCTGCAATGAGAATCTGATAGAAGAGGTTGATCAAGTTCAACACCATGGTCTGGAAAGCCTCGTCCTGGAGAACCGAATCGGTGCCTGCCTTGCCACCCGCCGTCTCGAGGACTGCCTTGAACTGGGATGCGTGCGCCTTGCTGCCCGTGGCACACTCTTGCGTTGCCGAAGCATGGCAGCCAGCCTGTGCGCAGGTTTCACGCTTGTTATCGGCATTGACCGGCGAGTTCTTCATCTTGTGCGCAGTGATCTTGTGGGGTGAAAATCCCAGCGCATAGGGCGCATGGCAGTTCAGGCAGTTTGCTACTTCCTCGTCGCCATACAGAATCGCCTTGCCATGGTAGGTATCCTGAAATCCAACTACCACATCCAGCTTGTGTCTTGCCATCATGCTCGGATTGGCGTGGCATTTGCTGCACAGCCTGACCACCTCGGATGATGGGCGGCGGCTTGAAAGCCGGTAATCGATGTGGCTCAGAAAGCGGGTGATCCATGCTTTATCTTCGTGGCATTGGTGGCAAATCTCCATGGATGCCTTCGTTTTCAATTGTTGCTGAAGATTGAGCAGGTAGGGTTTGTTCGTATGGCAGTCCCTGCAGGCGGGTAAATCGGACTGGTTTTCAGCGCCGGCACCCTTTGCACCGTGTGCACTCTTCTCCAGATCTTCCACAATGGCCTTGTGCGAGAATTTCTTGCCGGAAGAGGGTTCGTTGAGATGGCAGGTCTTGCCGCAATCAACTTTTTTCGCGTCCGTATGAGGGATTTTATCCACGCCTTCATGGCAATCCGAGCAGTTGAATCTGCCATGGTATGAGGCATTGTGCATGTCTTCATTGACGTAAAAGACCCGCTTTACGATCCGGTTCCTCGCGTCTTTGTCATAGCGGCCCAAGCCGGGATACTTGTGGCATAAGAGACAGCCATCCTGACCTTTTGGGACGGACACCTGAACGCTGGACGCGGGAACCGCATGTCCTGGGTTCAGGAATCCTGGAGTGGGCGCCGCGACAGTCGACGCGAACCCTGAAGTTGCCGTCATGGCCATCGCCGCTGCAAAGGCAATGCCTGTAAGAAATGCCCAGACTCTTCCTGGGGGCTTGGCGGGTAGGTATTTCTGCGATTGGTGCTTCATCTGTTGCCCTTTATGCCATCAGACGGATTTTGCTGATCCGATATGGGTGGGGCCATCCCTCCCATATCCGGCCGCCAGGCAGCCGAAATGTTCGTTCCTGTTTGCTTCCTGGCCGATCGATCGCGTGCATTTGCACTCCATCTGCCGGCGCTGTTAACGCGCATAAAAAGCTCTCAATGTCCTTTTACGTAGCATTTTAACTCTCTTTTTTGCCGTTTGTGTGCCTTGCTGCGCATTACAAGCCGGTACACGCTCGGCGTACCGATATTGACCTTTTCATGCGGATGATCCCGGATTTAAGGAGTCGTTCCCGCAGTTTCAATCGCCCATGCTATAGACCGAGATCTTGTTGCGTAAAATCTCGGCGGTATAAATCCGGTTGTCGCTGCCGACTGCGATTCCGCCAGCAGATACAAATCGCTGCGGCTTGCCGCCTCGGCCCAGAACGTGCAGGAATCGGCCTTCATTGTCAAAAACCTGAATCACATCCATATAGCTGTCGCTGATGTAGATGTTTTGTTTTCCATCGATGGCCACGCCTTTGGGGCGGAAGAGCTGGCCCGGGAGCACGCCCCAGTTACCGACCTGAATAAGCAATGCGCCCAGATCATCAAACCCCTGCACGCGGGAATTAAGCGCATCCGCTATATATACGTCCCCTTCCGAGGATAATGCAACAGATGCAGGGTAGCGGAATAGCCCTCCACTCTCGCCATTTCCGCCCCACTTTCCGACAAGTCTGCCCGGTGCCGCAAAGGCCATGATTTTGTGGTTGTTGTTGCCACTCACGAAAATTTTGCTGCCCGTGATATCCGTTGCCACATCTATAGGGCGTATCGCCAGGCCGTCTTCGATAACCGGGAATGCATATTGAAATCGTCCGTCGGAAGCGAATACCTGGATGCGGTGGTTCCCCGTGTCGGCCACATAGACACGCCCCTTCCCATCGGCCCCGACACCAACCGGGTCCTTCAGTTGGCCCTCTCCAGACCCTTTTCGGCCAATGGTAAAAAGAAATTTTCCATTCCGGTCAAAGGCAACAACTCGATGATTGCCGCCATCAACTACAAATATACGACCGTCGCTGCTGACTGCCACATCGGTAGGCAGGGATAGCCCGCCAGCGCCCTGGCCGGTGATGTCGAATAAATGGCGGATGTCTGCGGTGGGTATCCCGGCCGCAAATGAAATGACCGCCCAGCCCATAAGCAGGGCTGTGATGCCCAGCTGTGACGATCGCCGGAAAGCCGTACCCCACACACTCATACCAAACCCACGTAACTTCTGCATCCATGCCCTCATCAGCTTATATCCGGATTTCATGCTTGCCAGGCCATGCATGGCTGTGTCTGACTTTCCCAATCATCGTACTCAATTTGCGAGGGGGTGAACAGGGCGATAAGGGGGCGACACAAACGTATTTGTTTTTCCGTGGAACGTGCCAGGGGCAATGCTTGGTCGCAGAAGTGAAAACAAGAGCGGGTTCCGTCGCTTGAATAAAAAATCGAATCAGTAAAGCTAATGCTATGGATCAGTAAAACTAATAGGTATATGATATAGGGCGAATCGTTGTTGTCAATAGCTCACTTCGAACGGTTGTTTCAAATGTATCGCTTTTGCTTTGGATGGGGTGCGTGCCGGGTGCGGGATTCAAGCGAGGATTGTTCGAAGGCGGTAGATGTGAGGGCTGAAGTTGGCCGGGTGGCGTCGCTTTTGGTGGCGTTCGCATGTTTGGTCATGGCTTTTTTTTTCGGGAGTAGCGAATCCTTTCATCTTTCCGTCACCGTTGTGGTTCTTCCGCTCGGCTGCATTTGGTATGGCAGTGAGATCGGCAGTTTCGTGGGCATGACCGCGAATGGAGAGAGCGAGGCCGGCAATTTTTTTGGTGTACTGGTGGTGGCAATCGGCTGGGTTGTGCTTTTTGCCATGCTGGCGGGTATTGTGTTTTCTACATTTGGACGTTTGTAGCAATGCGGTGGCTTGCTGTTTCGCCAGCCATGCTTCTACGAAATTTTGCCATTTAGCCGCGTTGCCACGGTGGATTGTAGAGAGTGAGGACTTGCTTTGATTTTATTAAGACAATATGATCTTGTGATCGTGTTGTTTAATTTAGTTGATTCATGTCAAGTATTTTATGGGGAGTGCCCGAATAAACTAGAAACATGTTTTTGCGGTGCAACTGGCGGAAAGGTTGGCAGTGCTTGAATGTGTGGAAGTGGCGGGGTTGAACCCTGAAGCGGTAATCGCCAGGGTAGCGTTGGATAGTCATGTGGGCTGATGCGGCATGAGTTCAACTAAAAAAGAGACAAAAATATAAGGCCAGGTCAATGGGTAAGTCATCCTTCAAAACTCGTGTTATTTTGTTTTTCGCGGCCTTGCTTCTTTTCGGTGTGGGGGGGGAGACCTATGCCGAGGACGAATTGAACTGCGTTCTCTGCCACAAGCATCGCGGCCTGAGCCGCATTGATGAAAATGGCAATTTCCGTCTGTTTTACATCAACGAAGCCCTGTTTGAGGAGGGCCCTCATGTCCGGGTGAAGTGTATGGACTGTCATCAGGATATCAGCAAAATCCCCCATGACCCCGCCAAGAAGGTGGATTGCACCACCGAGTGCCATCTGACCGAACCCTCTGGCAAGAAAAAATTCTCGCACAAGCCGGTGTCGGATCTGCTGGCCAAGAGCGTTCACGGCAAGCTCGATGCCGAAGGCAAGCCCAAGGAACACCAGCAAGTCTACCCCAGCTGCAAGGATTGCCACGAAGAGCCTTTGTACCGCCCGTTGTCCTTCTTCAAGGGCAAGTCCCATGGCGTATCCGAGCGCGGGCTCAGCCGATGCAAGACCTGCCACAGCACGGGGAACTTTGCTGAGTCCTTTTATAAACATGTGACTTCACGTCTGCAAAAGATGCGCAAGCCATCTGAAATTGTAGGTATCTGTGCCAGGTGCCACGGAGACAAAGGGTTCCAGCAACGGCACGATCTTGACGATGTGGTCACTTCCTACAAGGAAACCTTTCACTGGAAGGCGATTCGTTTTGGCTCCGAGGAGACGCCGGACTGCATGGACTGCCACGTGGTCAAGGGTGAGAGCGTGCACTTCATCGAGGGTCAGGACTCCCCGACATCGGCCAGCAACAAGAAAAATGTCCCGACAACCTGCCGCACCTCCGAGTGCCATGAAAAAGCGGGCCCGAAACTGGCCGGTTTTCAGGTTCACGTCACCTATGACAAGGACAAATACCCCTTGCAGCATTACATGTTGAAATTTTTCACGGCGCTAATGGCGGGCGTGATGTATTTCTTCATGGTTCTCATTATTCTGGAACTGCTGAGGAGGCTCTTCCCGAACTTCTCCTTCAGGAAGTCGCCGGATGATGATCACCACTCCTCCAAATAACAAGCCGAAAATATGTACTGATTGAGGGTTACTTGAAAATGGCCATGCCGAAATATCCGATAATATGTGAAAGAAACTGGCGGAGATATTTCTACCGGTTCTCGCTGCATCAACGATTGCAGCACATTGTACTGTTCACCACGGTGATCACCCTGTCATTAACCGGGTTCCCGCTGAAATACCACGATCAGCCGTGGGCGGAGTCCATCTACAAGGTATTCGGCGGCATCGACCATGCGCCGACGATTCACCGTATCGTGGGCTCCGTCCTGCTGGGCCTGTTTGTCTACCACACCATTTACTGGATGTATCTGTTCTATACCCGGCGGGTGCTGCGCCTGAAGAAGGAAGGGCGTCTTACCCTGGGCAATATTGGCAGGGAATTCCTGGCCCAGGAGATGGTTCCGAACAAGAAGGACTTCTTCGACCTGATCGACATGTTCAAGTACCTGTTGTACTTCACCAATCGGCCACCGCGCTATGACCGCATGTCATGGAAGGAGAAGTTCGATTACTACGCGCCCTACTGGGGTATTCCCATCCTGGGGCCGGCAGGTTTCGTTCTCTGGTGGCGGGATGAGTTCAGCCACATCCTTCCCGGCATTGCGATGAACGCCTTCTACATCATGCATACCGACGAAGCATTGCTGGCAGCGCTGTTCCTGTTCTTCGTCCATTGGTACAACGTGCATTACTCGCCCGAAAAATTCCCCTTGGGTACGGTATTCATCACCGGATATCTCACGGAAGACGACATGATCCACGAGCATTATGCGGAATATGCGCGGATCATGACCGAACAAGGCCTCCAGGACGAAATCAGACCTCAGCACCACTAAGGGCCGGAGAAATATATGTATAGTCGATTCAAAACACTTATAGGCAAGCTCTACGCAATCGTCCTGATCATCTTCGCGGTATGGTACGGAAATTTCATCTACCCGATTATCTTCAGCCATGCGGATCATCATGAAGAGCCGCCAGTGGAACAGCAGGTTTTTGGCACCACGGTGAAAGCACCCGAAGCCGCGTCTTTTGAAGAAGAGGCGCTGCAGAAGGTCATGAAGGAGCAGAAAGCGACGGCCACCACCGATCTCGGCTATACCGTTGTGAAGGAACAGTATGTGAAAGGCCACTTTCACCATATCGGCATGATGGTGGAGCCGGACGAAACCAATGTGTGCACGCGCTGTCATGGCGCGGTGCCTCATGACAAGTCCAAGCCCATACGCGCCTTCCTGAACATGCACGCGTTCTTCGTCGCCTGTGAAACCTGCCACATCAAACAGAAGCCGGACCAGGGGCCGTGGGCATTCCGTTGGTACGACAAGGCAAACGGCAAGGTAGTGGCCAACCCCCCGGGGCTGGTGGCAACCGAGAAGGAAAAATATGGCAACTACGGAACCAAGATTGCGCCGGGAACATTGGCCGCTGACGGCAACTTCCGTTTCCTGAATGGGGATCGTGAACGGGCGTTTGTGACTGATTACCTGAAAAACAAGGACGGCCTCAGCACTACCGAGCAATCCAAGATGAAGAAAGTGATTCACCGCATGGTGGACGAGAAGCCTCTTCTATGTGACAGCTGCCATACTTCAACGCAGACGCCCTATGTTCCGTTTGCGGAGCTCGGTTATCCGCCCCGCCGGATACAGCAGCTGACCAACACCGAGGTGGTGGGAATGTTGCATAAATATAGTGATTTCCATATTCCCAAGTTTCTGCTGCCGGGCACAGGCGCGGCCTGGACCGAGGGAGAGAAGTCCAAGCCAGGGCAGTCTCCGGACCCGAAGGTAGAGTGGGCCGAAACATCGAAAGCTAAATAAGTATCAGGTTTCAGGCCGGTTTTAAGCAAATGGGAGCGTATTGAAGCACCCATTTGCTTTTTTCCGTTCTTGGTCCGATGCGGCAACAAAATGGCATTCCCCGCAATGACCGGTCAGACTAAAAGCGAGGCTTGATTTAACAGGCCACACAGGCTTGTGCGGCGGTGATCGGATGAACCATTGGTAAGCAGGCCCGGCCGGGTTATCTGGCCGTAGAGCCGTGTTTGAATGCAGGTTCAGCTCGCAGGGGAGGGCAGCAATGAATTCATTGGCTTCCATTGTTGACAACCAGGCACTCTTCGCGAAAGATGCCGGGTCGCGCTGGTGGATGTCTCTTCCGGAGTGAAAAAGGCGGGAAGAATGGCAGTGGACGATCCCGATTCAAGCAGTAGACGGGAGCGTGCTTAAAGCCCTGATGCGTCACGATGTAAAACTTGTTTTATGCCTGAGTCCCTGGGGTGGCGTGGATGCCTTCGCCATTGCCCCAAGACCACTGCAGGCCTGGGGTTAAACGGGCAGTTGTTGAGGTTGTCTGACTGAACGGTGTTGGATCAGGTTGCTGAAATAATAAAAGGATAAAAGAGGATGGAGATGCTTATCAGATGGTGCGTTGCGGGCATGTTGTCCCTGTTTCTGGGGTATGCCGGGGCGGCTTTGGCCTTCGAGGATGATGAGGCCTGCCTGATGTGCCACAAATACCCAAAAATGGGGCGTGTAACCGAGGACGGGTTGCAAAAGACGTACTACATTATGCCGAACGTTTTTTCAAAAACCGTGCACCGCAATGTGCCCTGCCGCGACTGCCACAGTTATATCAAGGAGTTGCCGCACAAACCAGTGACGGAAGGGGTGACCTGCAACGCAGAGTGTCATTCGATCAAAAATCCTGCCACCGGCAAGCCGTTCAGCCACAAGCCAATTTATGATGCATTCAAGAAAAGTGTCCATGGCCGGGAGAAAGTCGCCAAAGGCAATGATGCCGACAAGCCCTATTGCGTCAACTGCCATACCAACCCGCTCTACAACGCCAAGGAAGATAAACCGCCCAAGCACATCATTGACCGCTGCGTGGTCTGTCACGAGGACGCCAAGTTTGCGGAGAAGTGGTACAACCACACCAGCCGCCGTATTCGCGAAGTCAAGCGTTCGCCCCAGGAAATCGTCGCGATGTGCTCATCGTGCCATTCCGACAAGCAGATGCTGGATCGCCACCAGCTGGCGGCCAAGGAAGAAGGGCGCGAGTTGGGGCGGAAATTCCCGATCGCGGCGGAATCTTACGAGGAAAGCTTTCACGGCAAGGTGACCAAATATGGCAACACCAAGGCGGCCAACTGCCTGGATTGTCATGCCAAAACCGTGAATTACTATCTCAGCGTGCATGAACTGCTGCCCTCGCGAGACCCGAACTCACCGACAAGCGCGGAGAACAGGGTAGAGACTTGCAAGCAATGCCACGTCAGAGCCGACAAGAACTATGCCGAGCTCGATCCGCATCCATCCAGCAAGCGGGAAGACAACCCCTTCAAGCATTATGCCGAGATGATCTATACCATCGTGGGCGATAGTGTGCTGCTGTTACTGGTGGGGATGGCCGGATTCGAAACCTGGGGACGTTTGCGCGATGGCGCAAGCTGGCGCTTCCGTGATGGGTCATCGTGGTGGCGGCGCACCCGGCGCAATAGCAACCGGCTTCCCTGATGAAATCCATTGCAGGCCGGGCGGCACCCGCAAGGAGTGTCCCCGCCTGCAGGTGGTTAACCAGGTAGTGCAGAATTTATAAAGCTTTGACGCATAAGGACACGTAGAACATGAAATTAACACAAGAAGCACGCGAGGTGCTGGACACCGCAAAGCGCCACAACAGGGTGAGCCCGGAAGAAGAGCGCGATATCGAGGAAGTGGTTGCCCTGCTGCCGGACGATCGCTCGATGCTATACAAAAATGTGGATTCAAACCCGATTGGCGATTTCTACCGCTACAACATCCATATCCGTATTCAGCATCTGCTGATTTTCAGCACTTTCCTGTTGCTGGCCTTTACTGGATTGCCTATTCACTACAACACCGCTTTCTGGGCGGAGCCGTTCAACTCCGTACTGGGTGGACTGGAAGTGACGCGGGTGATACACCGCACGCTGGCGGCGGCCATGATTTTTGCCATGGTTTATCACTTCGTCACCATCGGCCTTGGCTCGTTGCTGAAACTGCGTGCCCGCGTATTTGAATTGCGCCGCACCATCCTGCCGGTATGGAAGGATATTAGCGACTTCAAGGAAGACATGCAGTTCTTCGGCGGCAAGCGCACCGTACGTCCGGAAATGGACAAATTCATGTACAAGCAGAAAATTCACTATTTTGCTGCCGGCTTCGGCAACACGGTGATGGTGATTTCCGGATCGACCTTCCTGTTCCCTGACGTCTGGGCCAGCATTCTGCCGCTGGAGATGGCCTCACATTTTCAGGAAATGATGCGCCTGTCCCATCCCCACGAGGCCCTGCTGGCCTTGCTGGTGATCGCATTCTGGCATTGGTACAACGTCCACCTGGCACCTGGGCGCTTCCCCATGCAATGGACCTTCCTTACCGGCAAGATCACGCGTGAACACCAGATCGAGGAGCATTTTCTCGAGTATCTGCGCTGCATCGTGACCATGCCCGAGGAACGCAGCTATCTCAGGAAACTGATCGAGAGCAAAAAATTGTGGGGGACGCAACCTCATGATTAGAAATCAACATGAAGAAAATGACGCCGGATATCGCGATCTATGAGAGCCGAGCTTAAACCCTGGCAGAAAGTATTGGCCTATGGCTCGCTGGTGTTTGTCCTGGCGTGGACCGTTTTCGGGCTGTACGCGATCTGGCTGATGTTGACCCAGGGCTGATGATTATTTTAAGGATTGACCATGCATCATACCGTTGAACTCGATAGTTATTTTATTGCGCTGGCAGTGGTGATGTTCCTCCTCTTCGCCATCGCGCTGCTGATCATTGTTGACCACAAGGCACGTATTCCGGGCGAGATCAGGCGCGACGCCTTCAGCATTTCCGGTTTGCGCCGCAACCACCCGATATGGGCGTGGATGGTGTCTTTTCTGCTGTGGATCATCATCGCGGTTTTGCTTGCCTCTTCCGTCTATTCCATGATGGGCGGCGGCCATGAAAAAGAACCCGAGGCGCCAAAGCTTCTGGAAAGGCTGGATATCGAGCGGCAGAAGGAAAAAATCAAGCACTTCCACAATTTGCCCAAGGTCGACCCCCTGACTCTGGGGAAACGCCCGATCTGCTATACCTGCCACAGCGAATATCCGCACGCGAAAAAACCGATGATACGGACCCTGCTCAACATGCACACCCAATTCATCGGCTGCATGACCTGCCACACCGACGATCGCAAGGTGCCGGAAAGTTCCATGACCCTGCGCTGGCTCAACTATTCGGGGATCGAGGTCAAGGGCAAGCCGTATGGGCTGGATGTTGAACCGGGAACAGGGTTCCTGCTCGAAACCGACGACTACTATTCCAAGGTTGTGGCCTATACCAACGTCAACGGGCGGGAGGCATTGCTGGAAATCACCGAGGATGCGCCCGAAGCACAGGAATTCATCAAGCTGCGCAGTCAGCTTTCCGATCAGGACATGGGGTCGATCAAGAAAGCCTTCCATAGCCAGGTGAACCCGGTTGGGCGTTTCTGCACCCGCTGCCACGCTTCCGAAAATGAGAGTTTCCTGCCGTTCCGCGCGCTCGGCTTTTCAGACAAGCGCATTGCTGCCCTGACCAATGTGAATATCATCGGCATCACGCAGAAATACAAGGAATTCTATATTCCTACCATTTTCCTCGACGATGCCAGCAAGTCGCGTCAGGGCGTGCTGTTTGGCCCATCCGGCAAGGCGCCCGAACCGCCTACGGAGGAAATGAAGCGTGATCCGCGCGGCTGGTGGCGCAATTCGTTCGATGCGCCATCCCAGCCCGCCGCAGCGCCATAACATGAGTGGCATCACTATGCGCCAGTTTCACCTGTTCGATTTGCCGAGAGTTGAATGTTCAATCGCGTGATTGGATGTCGCCCCGACGGATTGTTCATGAAACTGGCGCTGATGCTCGTGCTCCTGTTCGGCATGGCGCGTGGCGCGGAGGCTGCACGCGATATTTCCCCGCAGCGTGAATGCGCCAACTGCCACATCGCGTGGCTGGTCGATTTCAACCGCAAGGATGTCACGCCACTGATCGCACACAACCCCAGGCCGGTGGAAACAACCGGCAAGCAGGATGTGGTGAGCACCGATCGCATGTGTTTTTCCTGCCATGATGGTTTCGTGCTGGACTCCCGGTTTGCGTGGCAAAATCGACAGAATTTCCACCCCATCGGCGTCAAGCCATCGGACAAGGTGAAAATTCCCACGGCCGAAGGAAAGATGGTGTTTCCGCTCAACGAAGATGGCAAGGTGTATTGCGGCACTTGCCATAGCGCCCATGGCGTGGCCTGGGGGGACAAGACTGCCACGGTGTTCATGCGCATGAAAAACGCGGATTCCGCCATGTGCATGGCCTGCCACCTGGAGCGCGGCACCGGACCGGAAGAGGGCAACCATCCGGTACAAAAGGAAATGAAGGAAACGCCGCACGCGCTGATGGAAGCTGGCGCGAAAACCGGAATCGGCGGCACCGTGATCTGCCAGTCCTGTCACCGTGTCCACGGCGCGCCCGAGAAGAAACAGCTGATAGTGAAAAATGCCAATTCCGAACTGTGCGGGACCTGCCATGCCGACCGCTACGCCAATACGCCTGCCGAGGCCGGGCACAAGGGCACTCATCCGGTGAATATCCGGCCCGGCAAGGTGAAGATTCCCCAGGCTCTGCTGGAGAAGGGCGCGAAACTGGGCGAGGGCGGCACCGTGATCTGCCAGACCTGCCACGAGCCGCATTTTGCCGGAGCAGGCCCCAAGCTTCTGGTTGCGCCCAATCCGCAGTCGCAATTGTGCCAGTCCTGCCACCTCGAACAGCGCAAGGTGGCGAACAGCAAGCATGACATGACGCTGGTCAACAACTCGGACAAGAATATACGCAGCCAGGAAGTGGGTCAGGCCGGGGTGTGCAGCGCCTGCCACCTGCCGCATGGCGGGCAGGGGCCGAAAATGTGGGCACGCCCGGTGAAGCACGGCGATGACCCGGTGGCCGATCTGTGCCTGACCTGCCACAGCGAGGGCGGATTGGCCAAGGACAAGCAGGTCGGCCAGCATACCCATCCGGTGGGCCGCGCCATGGCAAGTCTGGGTGAGGTGGTGGAGTTGCCGGGCTACACCAGGGAAGGCGTCAAGTCGGTGGGCGACAGCAAGGGCCGGGTCAGCTGCCCCAGTTGTCACGAGCCGCACCAGTGGGATCCGCTCGACCCGGAAAAAACCTCGAAACCGGGCGATGATAGCGATGGCAGCAACAAATTCCTGCGCAAGCCCAATGGCCCTGAGGCCAGCCTGTGCCTGACTTGCCACAAAAACAAGATTGGTGTCGTCAACACCAAGCACGATCTGGCCATCATGGCGCCGGAAGAGCGCAATATCAAGGGCCAGAAGCCGTCCGAAACCGGTGTCTGCGCCAGCTGCCACCTGCCCCACAACGGCAAGGGCTCACGCATGTGGGCGCGCGAACCGCTGGCCGGGGTGGACCCGGTTTCTTCAACCTGCCTGAGCTGTCACAACCCAAAGGGGGTGGCGAAGGATAAAATCATCGGCGCCAACAGCCATCCGGTGGATGTGCCCATTGCCAATATCGGCATCACGGCCAAGGACGGGAAATGGGTGGCACCGCCGCAAAGCATTGCCCAGCCAGGCAAGGTGCTGCCACTTTACGACCATCGCGGGGTGCCGGCGGCTGAAGGCGGCAACGTGGTGTGCGGAACCTGCCACGATCCGCATAACTGGTCACCTTTGAGCAAGAAAGCCCCCGCCGGGGACCCGCGCCAAACGAAGGCCACGGGTGATAGCAGCTTCCTGCGCATGCCTAACGACAATAAAGGCACGCTGTGCGCCAACTGCCACGTAGACAAGGGGCCGATTGCCCTGTCCAAGCACAATCTCGCCATCTCTGTGCCCGAGGCGAAAAATTTCCAGGGGAAGACCACTGTCGAAACCGGCGTGTGCGGCTCCTGTCATCTGCCGCACAACGGTAATGGCGCAAAAATGTGGGCGCGCGCCACCGGCCCGGGCCAGGACGGCGTCGAGGTGCTGTGCAACGAGTGCCACCGTGACGGGGGTATGGCGGAGAAGAAGCAGACCGGCGCCAATAGCCACCCCTTGCGCGTGGACCTGAAAAATACCGGCGGCAAGACCACTCTGCCGCTTTACACCGCCGAGGGTAAAAAAGACACGGTCAACGGCAAGGTCGCCTGCGCCACCTGCCATAACCTGCACCAGTGGGATGCGGCAGACCCCGCCAGCAAAGCTGGCGCGAAGGCAGATGTGGAGGGCGGAGCTGCCGACAGTTTCCTGCGTCAGCCCGCCTGGCCCGCTCCCCAGCTCTGTGCCAACTGCCACCAGAACAAGCAGCAGGTGAAGAAGACCGACCACGACCTTTCCGTCACGGCGCCGGCGGAGACCAACACCCGCGGCCAGAACGCGCAGCAGTCCGGCGTGTGCGGGCAGTGCCACATGGTACATAATGCGGTGGTCAAGGAGCGCTTGTGGGCGCGTCAGTCGGGGGAGGGCAATGACGCCATGGAGCGCCTGTGCCGTTCCTGCCATGCCGCAGGCAAGGTGGCGGCGGCCAAGTTGCCAGTCAAGGGCAGCCACCCGGCCAAGGTGAACGTGATTTCCAACCCCGGCAGCCAGCGCGAGGGCGGCGGGAATTTTCCGGTGTTTACACTCGATGGCGTGAGAAGCGGCTCGGGCATCATCTCCTGCCCGAGTTGTCATAACGCCCATCAGTGGAACCCGCTCAAGGCCGAAGAGGGCGAGGGCCGGAATATAGAGGGTGATGCGCGCAACAGTTTCCTGAGAAATACCAGCGATTTTTCGCTGTGCGCCGACTGTCACGGCCTGGATGCGCTGTTCCGCTACAAATATTATCATGGTGAAACTTCGCGCAAGAAGCATATGCTTTACAAGTGAGATTAAAATCTGCCGTTGTAGGTCGGGATGAATCCCGACCTACAACGGCGGCTCGGACTCGTAGGTCGGGTTTTAACCCGACAAATCCATGCAATGAATATGGAGAAAAATGTTGCATCTTGCCGTAAAAACAATGCTGGCTGTCATCGCTGCCCTGTTGCTGGCGGCAGCACCTCTCCGGGCGGAAGAAAGCCCGTCTGCCGAGGCCGCTCCGCAAGCGAAAGAGCAAGCTGCCGCGGCGCCCGAACTGGTCTGGCCGGCGCCGCCGCTACAGCCGCGGATCCGTTTCCTCGGCTCGATTTCCAGCCCGGAAGATTTCGGGCGCAAGAAAGGTTTCTGGCGCAAGGTGTGGGAATTCATTCGCGGCGATGAGGACGACGAGCGGGTGAATCGCCCCATGGCCGTGGCGCTGGACAGCAAGGACCGGCTGCTGGTGGCCGATACCCAGCGGGGAAGAGTGCACATTTACGACCGCCGCGAAGGCGAATATGCCCACCTGCGCGGCAGCGAGTGGGAGCCCATGCGTCTGCCCATCGGCCTGGCGGTGGATGGCGGGGACAATGTTTATGTCGCGGATGGTGAACTGAACAAGATTTTCGTGTTCCGGTCGGATGGCAAATTTGACCGCATGCTGGACACTGCGGACTGGCTCAAGCGCCCCTCAGCGCTGGCAATCGACCGTGAGCGGCAGCGGCTGTACGTGGTGGATACGCCGTCCCACGACATCAAGGTGCTTGACCTGCCGACAGGGAAGGTTCTCAGTGTGATCGGCGGCCGTGGCGTGGAGCGCGGGCAGTTCAATTTCCCCACCTACGCCACGCTGGACCGCCAGGGGCGGCTGGCAGTTACGGACAGCATGAACATGCGCGTCCAGATCTTCGACAGCGAGGGGCAACTGGTTGCCGCTTTCGGTAAAAACGGCGATGGCTCCGGTGATTTTTCCGCCCCCAAGGGCGTGGCGCTGGATAGCGAAGGACATGTGTATGTCGCCGATGCGGGTTTCGATAATGTTCAGGTTTTTGACGAAACCGGGAAACTGTTGCTGTTCTGGGGAACTTCGGGCCAGGAAGCCGGAAAGTTCTGGTTGCCAGCAGGCTTGCTGATCGATGCCCAGGACCGGATTTATGTTGCGGACTCGTACAATAACCGGGTGCAGATTTTCCAGTATCTTGGAGGCAGCGATGCAAAGTAGGCCGGGTTTTATTACCCTGCCCATGGAACCCCCTGTAGGTCGGGCTTCAGCCCGAAATTCCGGGCTGCACCCGCTAGGGGCGTCCCCGCCGAGAGCGGCAGCAAAGCTGCTCGCTCTGGCGAGAAAGCCCGACCTACAGGGTGGCCGCATGCTCTTAACGGGTATAACCCGACAAACAACAAATACGTCACGTCATTTGACCGGAGTCTTTCCGCTATGAATACGCGCAACTATGCATGGTTAACTGCCATCCTGCTGATCGCGGGCCTGCTGGGCTGGACCGCACCTGGCATGGCAGGCATCGCCACCACCAAGCACAATCTTTCCGCTTCCGGAACGGGCACTTACAAGGCGACCAGCGAGACGCAGCTCTGCGTGTTCTGCCATACCCCGCACAACGCCAATCCCGCCGTGCCGCTGTGGAACCATAAGCTTTCGGCGGAAATTTATACGCCCTACAGCAGCAATACGCTGGCGGCAGCCGCGCCGGGTCAACCGAGCGGCACATCGAAACTGTGCCTGACCTGCCACGATGGCACGGTGGCCCTGGGCGGGGTGCAGAACCTGCCCTTCGCCCACCAGGCGGGCACGGTTTCCGGGCTGGAGGCCTTCCTGACCGGACCCGCCAATCTGGGCAGCGATTTGCGCAATGATCACCCGATTTCCTTCCTTTACGATCCTGTGTTGGCAGCCACCAACCTTGAGCTGGTGTCACCCGCCCTGCTCACGGGCAAGATCAAGCCCGACAGCACCGGGCAGATGCAGTGCACCAGTTGCCACGACGCGCACAGCGATGCCAATCCCAAGTTCATGCATGTGGGCTATACCGACGGTGCGGGCTATGGTTCGCCGCTGTGCCGCACCTGCCACAGCAAGATGTACTGGTCCACCGTGACCAACCAAAGCCACCGTGAATCCCTTGCCCAGTGGAACGGTACCGGTGATAACCCCTGGCACGTGCCGGGCCACAACCTCCCCCTGGATGCCAATTCCACGCCCAAGGCCAACGGCTGCGAGAGCTGCCACCAGCCGCACAACGCCGCCACCAGTGGTAGCCGTATCCTGAAGCAGGACGGTGAGGCCAAGGTGTGTCTGGTGTGCCACAGCGGCAGTGTGGCAACCGGTACCAAGAATATCGACTATGCCCTCGGCCTGGCCTATGTGCATCCGGCAAAGAATCCTGCCTATGACGGACGCCATAACCCCAAGCGCATCGGTGGCGCGGTGCGCGAGGAAGCATCCAACCTGGGCACCAACCGTCACGCCGAGTGCGAGGACTGCCACAACCCCCATGCTGTTTCCCCCGGCGTCTCGCCCAACGTGGGTAGTGGCACGCCCACCTCCAACCTCGCCTCCAACGTGCTCAAGGGCATCTGGGGCGTGTCACCCACCTGGCCAGCCATTTGGGGGAATGTCACCAGCTACACCGAGGTGAATGATGTGCAGTACCAGTACCAGTTATGCCTCAAGTGCCATTCCTATTATGCGTTCGGACTGACTCCGCCTCCCGAGCCGTATGCTCACGACCCGGTGACGATGCCTAATCTGACCGACCAGGCCAAGGAATTCAATCCCAACAACAAGTCCTTCCATCCGGTGGTGGCGCCGGGCAAGAATGACTTCATCGCATACGATGGTGTGAGTTATACGGCAGCGCTGATCGGCGGCATGACGCCCGCCAGCGTGATGGGCTGCGCCGACTGCCACTCCGACAGCCAGAATCCCACCGGCATGAAGGGTCCGCACGGCGCCGATTACTGGCCCATCCTGTGGGGGCCTTACGATTTTTCCACCGGCATGAACGGTACCGACCATCACCTGTGCTTCAAATGCCATGATCGCGGTATTTATGGCGGCGGTACCAATACCAGCGCATACAGCACCGGGTTTTCCGGTCGAATGGGCGGCGCGGCCAAGAATCTGCACAATCGCCACATCGACTTCCGCAATATGCCCTGTTACGCCTGCCACGCGGCGGTACCGCACGGCTGGAAGCGGCGTGCCTTCCTGGTTTACGGCACCGGCACGCCGGATGAGGCGCCCTACAATGCACATGCCCGTTACCCAATCAACGGCAGCACCATCTATGGCCTCAATTCCGGCATCAACCTCGATGCCATTCAGAGCGGCAACTGGAGAAGGACGGATTGCCATAGTGCCAGCGACCCCGGCACCACCGGGGTGACCGGGGTAGGGAGCTGCAGCTGAGCAGGGTGCGCCGCCTGCTTGCCAGTTTGTTTCGCCATGCGGCTTCGCCCGGTCTTGCCCTGGCTTTGCTTGCCCTGCTTGGCTTGGCGGCGCTGGCAGGCGGAACTCTGCCGCAGAGCTGGCGCCTGTCGCCCCAGGAGCTGGATGCCTGGCATCAGTCCTGGCCGGTGGTCTCGCTGTGGCTGGAACGTCTTGGCCTGGCAGATGTGTACGCCTCGACAGGGTTTCTCGCTCTCTATGTGGCCTTGATTGTAAACCTGACGGCGGGCACGGTTGCGCATGCAGCCTGGCTGTTTGTCTGGTTCAGGGGATTGACCCCCGCCCGCGCCCTTTCCTTTTCCGCACTGCCCCCCACCCTGCAAGCGCTGGAGGATGCCGGGCCGGACGGGCGCCGCAGCGGCAACTTTGGGCTGCCTGGGCTGCCGCTGCTCCATGCTGGTGTCGTGGTCATCGTCATTGCGGCCTCGGTCCATGCTTCCCAGCGCCTGGGCGCCCATTTCGAGCTGGCCGAGGGGGAGGTGCTCAGCCAGGCGAAGGGCAAGCTGCTGCTGGAGCGGGGCTCGCGCCTGCCGGACAATGAACTGGGCTTTCAACTGCGCCTCGATGCCCTGCGGGTGGAGATGGAGAGCGGGCGCCTGAAGGAGTTGCAGGCGCTCCTGACGCTACAGGAGGCGGGTGGCCCCGTGCGCCAGGAAACCCTGGCGGTGAATCATCCGCTCAGGATTGGTCCCTATCAGGTTTACCTGGACAAGAACGTGGGGCAGGCGGCGCTGTTCGAGCGCACCCTGCCGGATGGACAGCGCCGCAATCTGCTGATCAATTTCAGCGTGATGAAGAAATCCTGGGGCAAAGATACCCCGCTGGAGCGCGATGAAGTGATGATGTTCGAAAATCGCCCGGTGAATTTCCGCATGGCCCTGACACCCGGCGCTGCCCCCCGTTTCCTCCTCGTCGCGGAGCATCGCGGTAAGCCGGTTTTCGATGGCGTGCTGGCGCCGGGAGAGGTCGCGGATCTGGGCCTGTACCAGCTTAAATTTATCGGCACGGCGCCCTGGGCGGGCCTGTATCTCGCTTCCGGCCAGGCATTGAAATGGGTCTTTGCCGGCTTTGTCCTGGCCCTGGCGGGGTTCGCTATGCACCTTCTGTTTCATCCGCGCCGCCTGCGCCTGCGCCGTGACGGAGATGGATGGCTGCTCGAAGCTTGGACCCTGCGCGACGACTGGCGCTTTGAGCGGCAGTGGCGCGAGTGGGAGGGCGGAAGATGACCGTGACCGCATTTTTTCAGGGCGGCATCGCGGCCCTGTACCTGGGCGCGGCACTGCTGCTCTGGCCGTCAAGTGCGCGCACGCAGCGTCTTGCCATCGCGCTTGCCCTGCTGGGCGCCCTGTTGCACCTCGGCTTGTTGTCCCTGCGCTGGCAGGATATCGGGCAGATTCCCATCATTACCTGCTACGAAGATCTGACGGTGGATGCCCTGGCGGTGACCCTGGTCTTTCTTGCCGTGCAATGGCGCCTGCCGGAGTTGCGTCCGGCAGGCTTGCTGGCGTTGGGCGTGGCGGGGCTGGGCGTGGCATGGGCCTTGTTCCATAGCCGGGGCGCTTTCCCCATGGACCCTTCGCTACGCACTAACTGGCTGATTATCCACGCCCAGCTCAATTCCTTCGCCATCGGCGCGGGTACGCTGGCGGCAGGCGTGCACCTGGCCTGGCTCGCGGGGCGCATCACCAGCCCCGACCTGCCAGCACTGGCGGGGAAGCTGGCGGGGTGGGCATTCTTTCTCTGGGCAGCGATGGTGGCGGCTGGTTCGTACTGGGCCAGCCTGGCCTGGGGCCGTTACTGGGGCTGGGACCCGATCGAGAGCTGGGCATTCGCCACGCTTATGGCTTATGCGTTCGTGCTTCACCTGCGGCACAAGCCGGCATGGCGCGGAAAACGCTGGGCGGTGGTCGCGCTCTTGCCCTATGCCATGATGCTGTTTACCACCTACGGCCTGCTGCTGATCATGCGCAGTATTCATGGGCAGTATCTGTTCAAGTAGGGGTTGTCGGGCTGAAGCCCGACCTACAAAAAATCGTGGGTGCTGAACGCAGGTCGGGTTTCAACCCGACAAGGCGTCATCCAACCAGACCGCATCCCACAGCGGATAATCGCCGATGCTGTTGACCAGGTTGGCGCGCAATGGGTTGGCCACCATGTAGCGTGCCATCTTGCGTAAATCCTCTTCCTGCCGCACGGCATGGTCGTAATAGTTGGCTTGCCAGAGTGCTTGCCCGATGGCGTGGGCGGAACGTCCTTTCAGCAGACGCATCACCTCGGGCAAATTGTCATCCTGCAAGACCATGAGCCAGTGCAGGTGATCTGGCATCAGGACGTAGCATAGCGTTTCTGCCTTGCCTTGTTCCTGTAGGGTTTTCAGTTCCCGCACCACCTTGCGCCCCTTGTCGAGCTCCGCAAAATGCGGCGTCCGGTCAAGAGTGACAGTTGTGACGTGATACACCATCCCGGTTTGGGAGAACCTGCTTTTGCGGAGATGGGTGTAAGGCATGGCGGCGGGTCCGTAGGTCGGGTTTTAACCCGACATTTTCGGGCTGAAGCCCGACCTACAAATATCCAGATTACGGATGTAGGTCGGGCTTCAGCCCGAAATTTTGTAACTTACTTCAGGCTCCTGGCCGTTCTATCCCAGCGGATGCCGCCTTCGTCGAAGTTCCACGACCAGAATACCTTGGTGGCCGTGCCGCCGACCTGGTCTTCGTGGATGTAGCCAAGGATACGGCTGTCGATGCTTTCGTTGCGGTTGTCGCCCATGACGAAGTAGTACCCGGATGGAACCAGTTTGGGGCCGAAATTCGAGCGTTGTGTGCTATTGAAGCGGAGCACGCCCTTGAAGTGCGCATAGGATTCGTCGATTTTCTGGCCGTTGATCCACACTACGTCGTCACGGATTTCAAGTGTGTCGCCGGGAAGGGCGATAATGCGCTTGATGAGTTGATCGTCGATGAGCTGTGTCAGTTTGGCGCTGGGTTTGCTCTTCCCTAATTTGATCAGCGCGATTTCGCCACGTTTGGGAAAGGCCAGTTTGTTGATCAGCACGATATCGCGGTCGAGGATGGTCGGCGACATGCTGATGGAGTTCATGAAAAAGGCTCTTACTACATGCTGGCCAACCAGGAAATCCATCAGCGGGTTGACCGTGAACAGCAGGGTGAGGAAAACCACGGCATAAATCCAGGGCTTGTTGAACCACTGCAGGTGATAGTCGCGTGGCTGGCGGCGGGCACAGGCGTAGGCGTCGAGCGCGATCAGTCCCACACCGATGAAGGGTACGCCGAGGAGGATGATGCTGAGCTTGCTTTGAATCGACATGAAGGCGATCGCCGCCATCCAGGAGGCGATGACCAGGGCGATGTAGAACAGGATCCCACGCTTCATGTGGCCCGCGTAGTGCTGCCCCAGCCCCGGGCAGGCGGACATCAGTAGCGCGAAAAGAGGTTTGCGCGGGGAGGTTCCGTACATGCCGCCGCCGGAGCTGATATTAGTGCTGGACATTTTGTGGCCTTTCTTGAAAATTAAGTAAGCGTCAGATGGTCTCGCCACGAATCGAACGGACAAAAGCGAGGAAGCTGCCCTTCTGGGCGCTTACGCTTGCAGCCTTGCCGTGAAGCTGGATGATGAGGTTGCCTTCGGGTGTTTCCACTACAGCGGCGAGCAGGGTCTGACCGGGCTTGGGGACGCCCACGGGGCCGACACCGATTCCGCGCGCATAGGCGCCATGCAATTCGGCAGTGGTGATGGTCATGCCGTTGGATTCGAAGCGATTGACGGCCGGGATGACGGGGTGGTCTTTCGTGCTGACGAATTGGCCTTGCCAGCGTTCGATGTTGGCCTCTGCCGTTCCTCCGTCGCCCTTGCCGAAATAATAGACGATCACTTCAGCCGTCATGCCCTCGCCGGGTGTTGTAATCTTGAATTGCGCCAGCCGTTTGTCGGTCGCTGGCGGCACCATGGTCCAGGCTGCTGGCGCGTGCGCCTCAAGGCCGATAAAGGCGAGTTTTGTCGTGGCCTGTGCGGATGGCGCCGGCTCGGCAGCGAAAGCCGGAGCAGCCGGAGCGAGAGACAGAATCAGGAGAGGCAGCGCAATATGAACAGGGAGGCGAGGCATGATGGTTCCATTAGAAGCCTGATGGGCTTGTTCATTGGCGAGCTTAACGGCCGAAATCGAGTTGGGGCGTGCCAAATGAATTACGCAGGAAGGCCAGCACGTCGTTCATGTCGCGGTCATTCATCATCTGGGGCGGGCACTGGCCTGCCGAATAGATTTTGCCCTGGGTTCGCAGGGCGCCCGAGCGCAGGTTATGGCTCAGTTCCTGGTCGGATTTGGTGAGCCGGTGCCATTCGCCCACCAGATCGGCAGCCATGCCATCGCGTCCGCGTCCATCTTCGCCATGACACATGGTGCAACGCTGGGTGAAAATCATTTTTCCCCGGTCCGGGTTGCCCATGCCGCCGAAGGCGTGGGCTGCGGGGGCGCTGCATAAAAGCAGTAGTGCGATAATCAGGGGCGATTTCATGGCGTGCTCCTAGGTGGAGTGGTGGTGTCAGGTGGATTTGCTGCATCCGGTGGTGCGTCAAAAGGGGTTTTGATGCTGGTCTGGATAATGAGCACAGGCGCTGCCCCGTAACGTCCGCCGCCGAAACGAGAGCCTGGAATTCCATCGCCATCCTGATCGCTCAAGGTTTTGACGGCTGCGGTAATTTTTTCCGGGCGCTCTTCTTTTTTCAGGGCAAGGACGCTGCTTACCAGTTGCGGCAGATCGTCCTGAATGAACGCTTCCGGTTGTCTGGGTTCTCCCGTGGCCGGGCCTTCAGCCTGCATCAGGCCGCCCTGCTTGAGCACTGCTTCGATCAGGCGGTCGCCATGCTGTCTGGCTTCGCCCGGCGGGAGCCGTTTTTCAAGGTGCCGCCAGGTGGCCAGCGTCAGCCCGAACACGCGCCCGTCATAGGCGGTGACTGTCTGGCCCGCAGCGGAACGGAAAATTCCTGCCTGGGCTGACCAGAGGAGCGGACGGACGGCATTGAAGATATCCAGCGCGACCTTGCCGTAATGTTCCTTGCCGATGGCTTGTTCCGCAGCCAGCAGGCCATTTACGATGGAAAACTGGTTTTCGAGCTGTAATAGCATGCCAGCGAAGGTCTGGTTGTTTTTTACCAGGAAAGTTTTCGGCGCCGCTGTCTTCCCTTCCATGCGCGCTACTATGTAGTCGGCCTGTGCGCTCAGGCGCCCGAGTACATCCGCGCGCAGCGGATCGTTTTTTTGCAGGGCCGCTGCCAGGTCCGCCAGTGCTTCCATGGTGTAGCCAGCGTCATCTGCGGCGAGCCGCTCCGCGGCGCTCTTGCTGTTGCCATGATCGCTGATGAAGCTGCCGGATTTGCTGTCATGGTGAAGCTTGAGGGTGGTTTGATAAACCTTGTCCAGCGTGCGGCGGACTTCCTTGCGCCATTCCGGTACGCGCTTGCCTTCGATCGTTTCGTTTTCCAGCGAGGGAAGCGAGAGCAGGGCGTGCAAGCGGGAAAGCCCCTGGATCAGGGACATCTGGCCGTAGAGATGGCTGGAGGCGCTGACCGCCGACCATTTGTCGTGTTCCAGCTTGAGCAGGGCGGGCATGTGACTGGCGCCCTTGTCACCGCCCAGTTCCAGGAGAGGAAGAATGGCCTGAAATTCGTGCAGGGCAGATGCCAGTAATATTGCTCTGAGTTTTTTCCCGTCTTCGGAAGTGTCCTCCAGCACGTAGAGTGACTTTGCAGCAAGAGACTGGCCGACGGTTTCCGGGGCGGTTTGCCGCTCGAAGCGGGCAGGGTCCCATTTGAGCGTTGCCGGCTTGGCAAAATCCGGCTGGGCGGTGTAGCGCGGCAGGCCCTTGCTGAAAAGCAGCCCGACAGGCTGTCCTTCCCATTTGCTGCCGGGAAGGGAAAGGCCCATCCCGGAATCACGTACCACCGCTTCCAGTCCGGCGCGCGTCATGGCCACGAGATCGTTGCGTTGTTGTTGGGGCGCCGCCTGTGCCCAGAGCAACAACTCGCGGTAGGCATACATTCCGTGAAAGCTGGAGAAATTAAAGTCAATCTGGTATTTGTCAGCCTGATTGACATTCAGGGTCAGAATCTGGCGCTGGATGGCCTGGCTCAGTTCCTTTTGATTTTGCGCCGGATCGTCGGCTGCCCGTGCTTCAAGCATGATGCCGTTGCTGACCAGCATTGCACCAAGCAGGGGGAAAAAGCGGGACTGATTCATGCGTATGCCTCTTGGCCGGGCCGTAAGCCGGTCTTTATTTCTTGGTGGGTTCGGCGGAGATCAGGCGTATCTTGACCTGTTCGCTGCTGAACGAATTGAATTCGGGAAGGTTCTGGAAAATCCAGCCTTCACTGACTACCTGCCCGTTTGCGATTGCCTGAACCTGAATGGCGGGATTGATCTGCTGGTTGGACGAACTGGTCACGGTCTGAAAGTCGCTGGTGTATGCCGGAAGGTAATGAACCAGTTGCAGTTGCAGATTTTTCCCCAGGGAAACCTTGTCGCCAATGGCCAGTTTGATTTCCTTTTCTGCACCATCGGCGGTGACGGCGAGCGTGGCCGAGGCCCACTTGCCTTTTACGCTGTCAGGCACGACCACGGCGAGTTTCTTCTTGCCCTCGGGTTTGGGGTGCTGGGAGGCCAGTTGCTGGTTGAGGTCGGCAGGATTGCCGGCGTCGCTGGATGGGTGGGGCGGCGGGGCGGACGGCAATGGCGGGTGGCTGGGCGGAAGCGCCTCATCACCCTTGACCGGGATATTGGAGCGCATGTTCCCTGCCGGCGCGGGTGCGGTGTTGGCCTGGCCCGCGGCAGGGGGCGTTTTTTCAGCAGGAGGGGGCGGGGTCTGATTGCAGCCGTTGATCGCCACGAGGCAGACAAGAATCAGGCTGGTTGATGCGTAGCGGGCAGCAGGTGGAATGAGGCGCATGGGGTTTTCTCTCTGTTTCAGGGCGTTTGTTGTGCTTTGGAATGTACTTATGTCAGTATAAGTAAAAATTGTGCGCAATTCTATCAGAGTTCTGGCGATAATTGCGACCGGGCTATCCGTTTTGTGGGGGACGTGGCATGACTTTTGAGGGTGGCTTGATATGAATAAAACGGCTTCCAGCTTGGCTGAAAAAAGAAATCCTTACCGTGTCGTGTGGGGCGCTCAGCGTTTCCGGCTGTCGATTGGCTGGAAAACACTGATCGCCTTTTTTATTGTGGCCTTTATCCCGCTGATTGGCGTCACCATGCTGGTGGAAGATGTTCTGACCGGTGTGGCGCGTCAGCACGTCTCCAACACACTGGCTGCCAGCTTGCTCACCGCCCAGGCGGCACATGTCGACCGGCTGGGTACGATTAGCGTGATTCTGGGTTACTCGGCCTCTTCCCCTCTGGTCAAGGAGGCGCTGGCAGAGAAGAAAAAAGCCCCGCTTGTAGACCTGTTGCAGGACTATGCATTCAATCTTCCGTTTGTGGATTCATGGCTGGTGGTGGATACCAAGGGCTATGTGATTGCCCGGCGCAACGGCAGCTCCGGCGATCAGGTGGCATTGAGCGCTCTTCTGACGCAGGTGGTGAGCAACGGTTATGCCGTCGTGTCGACCGAGGCTCTGTCACGGGATGTTTTTCTGCGCGAGAACCCGGAACGCTACCTGCGCCTGGAGCGGGTGGTGATGTCCAGCGTGGTGGCAGTTCCGGTAATGAAAGATGGCAGCGTGATCGGCGTCCTGATCGGCATGGTACTGCTTGATGGTTATGATTGGCTGCCCAACCTGATCCACGATGGCTCGGGTGAAGGGGCGCGCCTGTTCGGTGCGCTGGTGCAGGAATCCAGGGTCGTGGCGGCATCGCGGCGCCCCGGTAACTTCTGGGTCGAAGGCCAGTTGCTGCCGACGGAAGTGAATGATCCGCTGCTCAAGGGCAAGCCTTTCAGAGGGCAGGCGATAATCAATAACGAGCGCTGTTTCATCAGCGCGGAGCCGATCCTGAACGCTCAGAAGCACGTCATCGGCTCACTGGTGGCGAGTAGCAAGACCGGCGCCGTCGATGCCTTCATCCGCAGCAACATGCTGACCGTTTATGGCTTCATGGTGCTGGGTGGTTTTCTTTCACTGGTTATTGCCTTTTTTTCCCACCGTGACACCCTTCGCCCAATCCGGGCACTGGTCAGCGCGATGGATGATTTTGCGGCAGGCAGGCTGGAAGTGCGCACCGAGATCGTGACCAAGGATGAATTTGATGATCTGGGCAAAGGTTTCAATCGCATGGCGGATGCCATCTGCGTGCAACAGACGCGGGTAGAAAAATACAACTCCCTGGCCAAGTTGCTGATCACCACCCTGAATCCAAAGGAACTGCTGAAAAATGCACTCGACAAGGTGCTTGAGCTGACCGGATCGAAGTTGGGCGTGATCTATCTGATGAATGAGCAGGGTGAAGAGCTGGTGCCATTTGTCACCTACGGCATCGAAGCTTCCGCCCTGCCAGCGCTGAAGCTGGGTGAGGGCGTTGCCGGATTTGCTGCCCAGGAACGCCATTCGGTGGTGCTGGATCATATTCCGGAAAATTGCTACATCCGGGTCGATCTGGGGTTCGCCGCGGCCTTGCCCCGTGAAGTGGCCGCATTTCCCTTGATGTACAAGGAGAGAGTGCTGGGGGTCATGCTGCTCGGTACGTTTGAGCACTATCAGGCTGAGGAGTTGCCTCTGATCGAATACCTGGCCAACCAGATTGCAATAACGCTCGACAACGCCCTGACGCACGAAAAGGTGGAACGCCTTTCCATCGCAGATGGCCTGACCGGCCTTTACAACCGCCGCTTCATAAGCGAGAGGCTGGACGAGGAATATTCCAAGGCGGTGCGTTATGAAATGCCGCTATCCCTCCTGATCATGGATGTGGATTTCTTCAAGCGGGTGAACGACACATTCGGGCACCAGGTTGGCGACAACGCCCTGATTGCAGTAGCGAAGGTGCTGCGGGAGTCGGTACGCGAATCAGATCTGGTGGGGCGCTATGGCGGAGAAGAGTTTGTGATTTTGCTGCCGCATACCGGCCTCGAAAAGGCGTTGAGCGTGGCGGAAAAAATTCGCCAGGCAGTGAGCGAGACGCCAATCGAGGGTATGGGTGAAAAGCGTCTCACCATCAGCATCGGCGCGGCCGGCCTGCCGGACATCAAGGTGGTCAGCATGGAAGAATTGGTACGCAAGGCCGATGAGGCGTTATACCGCGCCAAGGAAGGCGGGCGCAACCAGGTCGTCAAGGCAGAATAATCTTTCTGTCTGGGGGTGCGCCATACCAAAAGTGAGCGTGCCGCCAGAGCAAAAAAACAGCCGGTTTTTGCCGGCTGTTTCTTTGCTGTTCCCCTTTTTGAAATGCCGACTTACTGCTTTTTCTTCGTGGCCGCCTTCGGCTGCGGCACGCCCTGGAAGGTGTTTTCCACCAGCGGCGGGGCATCGACCTGCGGCACATGGCACTGAACGCAGGCGTGACGTGCGGCGGACACCTGTTTCATGATTTCGCCGGTTTGCATGTTGCGGAAGTGGCTATCGCCGATTTTGGGTGATTTCTTTTCCTTGTATTTTTCCGGGCCATGGCAGGTCATGCACTGGTTTTCCTCCAGGGTGATTTCATCGAAATTTTCCGTTGCGTGCTGGATCACTGGGGGCTGCTGCTCAAAAGTGCGCGGGACCGGTTTTTGCGAACCGGGGCGTTTCCCCGGGTTGAATTTCTCTTCGGGCGCCTGATCCGCTACCTGGGCGTCCACGCCGCGCAGTGAGTGGACCGCGCTTTCCGCGGACAGCGCCGGAGCTGTGGCGGCGAGTGAGAAAGCAGATGCAGACAGTGCCACCAGGACTAAGCGCAGTGAGTTTTTCATGGTCGATCTCCTCTTTGATGATGTCATGGCCTGTGATCATGGCCTGTTGCCGAGCGCGGTTGTTTCCCCTTGCGGGGCGTTGTTGTCCGCCTTGTTGATGAAACGAAAACCAAATCTGAATACTTCTTTCGAGCACACATCGATGCAGCGTCCGCAGTTGGTGCAATTGGCTGCGGTGATCACCGGCCCGAGGCCTTTCGCCGCGCCTTTGAGAGCGGGTATGATGACCTGCGCTTCGGGGCACACCACGAAGCAGTCCATGCAGTCGTTGCATGCAGCCCGCCGCGCTGCATTGACACGTAACAGGCTGGTTTTGCCCATCAGGCTGTAAAAGGCGCCCACCGGGCAGAGATGGCCGCACCAGCCATCCGGGCTGATGAACAGATCGAACAGGAACACTGCAAGGATGATGGCCCACGCCGTTCCCAGGCCGAAAATCAGGCCGCGATGCAGCATCGATACCGGATTGAGCATTTCCCAGGCGATGGTGCCGGTGGCGCCCGCCAGAACCAGTGTCATGGCCAGCATCCAGTAGCGGGTCTGGCGCGAGAAACGTGCGCCGCTCTTGATGCCGAAACGGCGCCGCAGCCAGGCAGCGAAATCGGTCACCATGTTGACGGGGCAGACCCATGAGCAATAGCTGCGGCCTCCTGCCAGAATATAAAATCCGATCACGATGGCGCCCCCGGTAAAGGCGAGTTTTTCCGGTACGTGCCCGGTCAGCAATGATTGCAACAGCACATAGGGATCGGCCAGCGGCAGAAAATCGAGCGTCAGGCTATAGGCCAGGTTGCCCTTGACGAACCAGATGCCCGCCAAAGGGCCGAGCAAAAACAGGGCGAGGATGCCAAGCTGGGTGGCACGGCGCAGCAGCAGCCATCTGTGAGCGGCCAGCCAGCCTTTTGCCATGACGGCGTCGGCCCCCATTTTCTTGTCCGCGCTCACAGCTTGTCTCCGTGCAGCGCCTGGGGAATGCCGGGCTGCGCTCCCGGTGCCGCGGGCGGAGCGACAGCCTCGCCGCTCAGGCCCGGTCCCTGTTCATACTTGAGGCCTTCCGGCAGGGTGTACTGGTGCTCGATCTCCGGCGCCACCAGGCTCTCGCCGGCCTTTTTCTTTTCTTCCCAGCCGAGCCGGTAATGCTTGCCCAGTTCGCCCTTGGCAAGCTGGACCGGGAATACCTTGATGGCCGCCACTTCCAGGACGCAGGATTTCTCGCACTTGCCGCAGCCGGTACAGTGCTCCGAGTGCACGGTAGGCAAAAACATGGTGTGCTTGCCGGTACGGAAATTGTGCACCCGCTCCAGCGTGATGGCCTTGTCGATCACCGGGCACACGCGGTAACACACATCGCAGCGCAGACCGAGGAAGTTGAGGCAGGTCTCCTGGTCGACCAGCGCGGCCAAGCCCATTTTTGCCTTGTTGATGTCGCTTAGCTGGTGGTCCAGTGCTCCGGTGGGACAGGCCTTGACGCACGGGATGTCCTCGCACATTTCGCAGGGTATCTTGCGCGCCACGAAATAGGGCGTGCCGGTGGCGAGATCGTCCTCCGGCTTCGCCAGTTCCAGGATGTGGTAAGGGCAGTCGCGCACGCACATGCCGCAGCGGATGCAGGCACCCTGAAAATCAGGCTCCGGCAAAGCGCCCGGCGGGCGGATGGCCGTCGGCGGCAAGGCGCGCGCCTGCCGGGCGTACAAGCCCAGCCCCAGGCCGAGCATACCAACACCGCAGGCGGTCTTGGCCATGTCGAGCAGGAACTGCCGCCGGGAGTTAGTGTTGGCTGCCATGATATTGGTCAGGGGAAAGGGGGTTTTTCTCCTCACCCCTCACTCCTCACCCCTCACGCCTTAACGATCTTCGCCGCACATTTCTTGAAGTCGGTCTCTTTCGAGATCGGGCAGGTGGCGTCCAGGGTCAGCTTGTTGACCAGGCGCGACTCGTCGAAGAAAGGCACGAATATCAGTCCAACGGGTGGCTTGTTGCGTCCGCGGGTTTCCACCAGGGTGGTGATTTCGCCGCGCCGGCTGATCACCTTGACCTTGTCGCCGCGCTTGAGGCCGCGCTTCTTGGCATCCTCCGGGTGCATGAACACCCAGGCATCCGGCACCGCCTTGTAAAGCTCCGGCACGCGCCGCGTCATGGAGCCGGTGTGCCAGTGTTCCAGCACGCGGCCGGTGCACAGCCACAGGTCGAACTCGTTGTCCGGCATCTCGGCGGCGGGCTGGTAGGGCAGGGCGAAGATCACCGCCTTGCCGTCGGGGTTGCCGTAGAACTTGACCCCCTCGCCTTTCTTGACGTAAGGATCATAGCCCTCGCGGAAGCGCCACAGGGTTTCCTTGTTGTCCACCACCGGCCAGCGCAGGCCGCGCGCCTTGTGGTAGGTGTCGAAGTTGGCCAGATCGTGCGCGTGGCCGCGGCCGAACTGGGCGTATTCCTCGAACAGCCCTTTCTGCACGTAATAGCCGAAGGCAGTGGATTCGTCATTGCTGTAGTTCTTGATGCCGTGTTCGTTGACCTTCTTCAGCTCGGCCAGCGGGAACTTGTTGACCTCGCCATTGGCGAACAGCACGTCATACAGGGTTTTGCCCTTGTATTGCGGCGCCTTTTCCAGCAGCTCGGCCGGCCATACTTCTTCCATCCTGAAGCGCTTGGAGAATTCCATGTACTGCCACAGGTCGGAGCGGGATTCGCCCGGCGCCTTTACCTGCTGGCGCCAGAACTGGGTGCGGCGCTCGGCGTTGCCGTAAGCGCCTTCCTTCTCCATCCACATGGCGCAGGGCAGCATCAGGTCGGCGGAAACGGCCGATACCGTGGGGTAG
>Ga0172380_10000592_pt1 | contig 68496 bp, 69 predicted proteins | sample Leawe162metaG_FD_119747 | JGI IMG/M metagenome (GOLD analysis project Ga0172380, IMG submission 119747) | Leachate microbial communities from a municipal landfill in Southern Ontario, Canada - Leachate well 162 metaG | ecosystem: Engineered > Solid waste > Landfill > Unclassified | place... | reverse complement strand
CAGGCCGTGGCCATCGCGACCATCGGCGAGCGGGTGACCTTCGCCACCGGCTACGGTTCGACCGAGACCGGGCCGACGGCCTGCAACATCCACTGGCTGAACGGCCGGGGCGGGATGATCGGCCTGCCGGTGCCGGGCACGGCGGTGAAGCTGGTTCCGGCGGGCGAGAAGTTCGAGATCCGCGTGAAGGGGCCGCAGGTTTCGCCCGGCTATCTGGGCGAGCCAGGCCTGTCGGCGGAGGCCTTCGACGAGGAGGGCTTCTATCGTCTCGGCGACGCCGCGCGGGCCATCGATCCGGCCGATCCGGAAGCGGGCCTGATGTTCGACGGCCGGCTGGTGGAGAACTTCAAGCTGGCCAGCGGCACGTTCGTCGCCGCCGGCGCCCTGCGGGTGACGGCTGTCTCGGCCATCGGCGGGGCGGTCAGCGACGCGGTCGTCTGCGGCGAGGGGCGGGAGGGCGTGGGCCTGATGCTGTTCCTCGACCCGGGCTTCAACGCCCGCCATCCGGACCCGGCCGAGGTGCGGGCGGTGATCCGCGCCGGGCTGGAAAAGATGAACGCGGCGGCGAAGGGCGGCGGCGGCAAGGTCTTGCGCGCGTTGATTTTGGAGGGTGCCCCCGACGCGGCCAGCGGCGAGCTGACCGACAAGGGTTACATCAACCAGGCCCTGGCGCGGGATCGCCGGCCGACGGAGCTGGCGCGGCTGTTCGCGACGACGCCCGATGACGGGGTGATGGTGTTCTAGGGAGGGTTGCTACACAGCCGCTTTCACTTGATCCGTCATGGCCCGACTTGTTCGGGCCAACCATGCGTGGTGAGTCAACAGGACTGACCCGGACGAGCCCGCTCCCACCAAGCCAGGTGCGGTGTTCATGGGTGGCCCGAACAAGTCGGGCCATGACGGGATTTGTAGGATCAGCACTTGTCGGAGACACGTACCGGCTGCGCCGGAACATGTCCCCTTGCCGCCCCGACCACCCCCACGCAGATTAGCAGCTGGCCGAGGTAGTAGGGGACCCAGACCGCCAGGCCGGTGAGGAAGGTGTCCGGCAGCGGGCCCATCTTGGCGAAGATGACCAGGTCGCTGACCAGGAACATCAGCGCCCCGATCCCGACCGTGAAGCGCGGGAAGCGGCTGGTCCAGGCGGTCGCCGCCATCAGCGACAGGCCGAGCGTGTAGAAGGCCACGCCCGGCGCGGCGGCCCGGTCGGCCGGCAGCATGAAGGCGATGAACACCGTCGCGGGGACCAGCAGCAGCGCGAGCGCCAGCTGGCTGCGACCCAGGGCGGGGCGGCGATTTGTCAGGTACAGCCCGATCGCGACGGCATGGCCGATCAGGAAGGCCACGGCGCCGACGATGAACTGGACGCCCAGCAGCACGTCGCCCAGGAACCCGAACGTCATCACTGCCGTCAGCAGCCAGCCGTCGCGATTCCGCGCCTTGAGCGCCGCATGGACCGCCAGCAGGCCGACGCCCGAGCCCTTCCAGGCCAGTTCCAGCGGCGCGGGCAGACCCATCCGCCAGGCGGCGATGTAGCTGACCCCGCCGAGGATCGAGCCGATCAGCGCCCAGCGGGCCGCCGTGTCGCGTGTTGTCATGAGTGTTCCCCCGCCCCGCCCCTGAATGCCCGGTTTGTCGCGGCGAAAAAAGCCCCGACCGGCGCGCGGGGCGGATAGACTGGTCTGGATCAATCCGGGGGCCGGCGCTGGGCGCTAGCCTGACCGGGAAAACGCCAGGGAGGGCGGCATGGACGAGCTGATCGCGGATCTGCGGGCCGCGCTCGCGCCGGGCGGGGTGCTGACGGGCGCGCAGGTCGCCGAACGGCCGCGTGGACCCTGGACCCGGCTGGGCGAGCCGCTGGCGATCCTGCGGCCGGTCTCGACCCGGGAGGTCTCGACGATCCTCAAGCTGGCCAGCGCGTCGGGCGCGTCGGTGACGCCCTGGGGCGGCTGTACGGGCCTGGTCGATGGCTGCCTGGCCGACGGGACCCTGGCCCTGTCGCTGGAGCGGATGGCGGCCATTGAGGAGATCGATCCGGTGGCCGGAACCATGACCGTCCAGGCCGGCTGTATCCTGCAGACCGCCTGCGAGGCGGCCGAGGCGGCGGGGCTGTTCCTGCCGCTGGACCTGGGCGCCCGGGGCTCGGCGACCATCGGCGGCAATATCTCGACCAACGCCGGCGGCAACCGCGTCCTGCGCTACGGCATGACCCGCGACATGGTGCTGGGTCTCGAGGTCGTGCTGGCCGACGGCACGGTGATCCCGGCCCTGCGGTCGTTGATGAAGAACAACACCGGCTACGACCTTCGCCAGCTGTTCATCGGCTCGGAGGGCACGCTGGGCGTCGTCACCCGCGCGGTGCTGCGGCTGCGGCCCGCGCCAGTCAGCCAGGACACGGCCTTCGTCGGCGTCGGCTCGTTCGATGGGTTGGCCCGCCTGCTGCGCCGGCTGGAGCGGCGGCTGGGCGGGACGATGTCGGCGTTCGAGGTGATGTGGGCCGACTTCCACGATCTGGTGACCAGTCCCCCGGCGCGGGGCCGGGCGCCGCTTGAGGGGCGCCACCCGTTCTACGTCCTGATCGAGAGCCTGGGCGGCGACCAGGCGGCCGACGCGGCGCGCTTCGAAGCGGCCCTGAGCGAGGCCCTGGAGGACGGTGACATCGACGACGCGGCGATCGCGAGGTCCGGCGCCGAGCGGGCGGCCATGTGGGCCCTGCGCGACGATGTCGGCCAGACCGGCCGCGAGGGGCCGATCATCGCCTTCGACGTCAGCCTGCCGATCGCGGCGATGGAGGCCTATATCGACCAGGTCCGCGCCGCCTACGCCGGGCGCTGGCCCGAGCTCGGCCGGCCGTGGGTGTTCGGCCATCTGGGCGACGGCAACCTGCATATCCTCGCGCGCATCCCGCCCGGCGCGGGTCTGGCCGAACGCCATGTGATCGAGGCGATGGTCTATGAGCCGCTTCAGGCGATCGGCGGGTCGATCTCGGCCGAGCACGGCATCGGCCTGGCCAAGCGCGACTGGCTGCCGCTGTCACGGTCGCCGGAAGAGATCGCCCTGATGGCCCGGCTCAAGCACGCCCTCGATCCGGCCGGCGTGCTGAATCCGGGAAAAATCCTCGCCCCGCCAGCGCGCTGAGCGACAGCGGCGTTGGCGCGCCGCTCGAAATGTTGGATGGGAGATCGTCCCGACAGGAGAAGACCATGAACGGCGCCGACGCCCTGATCACCACCCTCGCCGACAACGGCGTCACCGCCTGTTTCGCCAATCCGGGCACCAGCGAGATGCAGTTCGTCTCGGCGCTGGATCGCGAGCCGCGCATGCGCTCGGTGCTGTGCCTGTTCGAGGGCGTGGCGACGGGCGCCGCCGACGGCTACGGCCGGATGGCCGGCAAGCCCGCCTGCACCCTGCTGCATCTGGGCGCCGGCTACGCCAACGGCGGGGCCAACCTGCACAATGCCCGCCGCGCCGCGACCCCGCTGGTCAACGTGATCGGCGACCACGCCACCTATCACCGCCAGTACGACGCGCCGCTGAACTCCGACATCGCCGGCTGGGCCGCGCCCAACAGCCTGTGGGTCAAGTCGGCCGAGAGCGCCGATACGGTCGGGCCGCTGGCGGCCGAGGCGGTGCGGGCCAGCTTCGGCGCGCCGGGCGGCTGCGCCAGCCTGATCCTGCCGGCCGACAGCGCCTGGACCGAGACGGCCGTGACGGGACCTGTCCTGACGCCCGCGCCGCGCGTTCAGGTGACCGCCGACGCGGCCGCGGCCATCGCCGCGCGCATCAAGGCCGCGAAAAAGCCGGTGATCCTGATGGGCGGCTCGACCTGCCGTGACACGGGCGTGCGCCAGGCCGGTCGGATCGCGGCGACCGGCGTGCGGGTGCTGACCGACACCTTCGTCGCCCGGCTGGCCCGCGGCGCGGGCCGCTTCGCGCCGGACAAGATGATGTATTTCGGCGAGATGGCCCTGGCCGACCTTGAGGGCGTCGATCTGATGGTGCTGGTCGAGACCACCGAGCCGGTGGCCTTCTTCGCCTATCCGGACCGGCCCAGCCTGTTGACGCCGGAAGGCTGCGCGACGGTCAGCCTGTGCGGCCGCGAGGCCGACGGCGTCGGCGCGCTGCAGGCCCTGGCCGACGCCCTGGGCGCGCCCGAGGCGGCCCCGGTCGAGGCGCTGGAGCTGCCGGCCATGCCGGTCGGCGCCCAGAACCCCTACACCCTCGGCGCCTCGATCGCCCGCCACATGCCCGACAACGCCATCGTCAGCGACGACGCGGTGACCGCCGGCCTGCCGATCTTCCAGTCGACCAAGACGGCGCGGCCGCACGACTGGCTGATGCTGACGGGCGGGGCCATCGGCCAGGGCATCCCGCTGGCCATCGGCGCGGCCGTGGCCTGTCCCGACCGCAAGGTGCTGAGCCTGAACGGCGACGGCGCGGCCATGTACACCGTGCAGGGCCTGTGGACGATCGCCCGCGAGCAGCTGGACGTGACCGTCGTGGTGTTCGCCAACCACGCCTACCGCATCCTCAACATCGAGATGGGCCGCACCGGCGCGGGCAATCCGGGGCCGGCGGCGAAGAAGCTGCTCGACCTGGGCGATCCGCGCATCGACTGGGTCAGCCTCGCCGGCGGCCTGGGCCTGCCGGCCGAGCGCTGCTCGACGGTGGAGGAATTCGACGCGGCGTTCGAGCGGGCGATGAACCAGACCGGCCCGAGGTTCATCGAGGCGGCGCTGTAGCTTCCTCTTCACCGTCATCCTGGGCCTTGCGCCCAGGACCCCTCTGGACGCGCTCCAAACCCGTCAAGCTGGACCACCGCACCTGCGGCTGCACGAGGGGTCCTCGCCACAAGGGCGAGGATGACGAGCTTTTTGGAACCGAGCGACCAACGAAAAAGGCCCGCCGGAGCGATCCGGCGGGCCTCTTCGTTTCAGTCGGGACCGGCGGTCAGCCGCTGGTCTTGTTGGTCGGCAGCTTGCAGCCGCCGCCGACGCCCGAGGCCTGACGGCAGCTCAGGACTTCCTTGGGCGTGTCGGAGTTGGCCGCGTAGTTCAGCACCCAGCCCGGCAGGCCGTCGGCGCAGGCCACTTCGACGAAGCCGTCGCCGGCGTCGGTCTTGCCGATGACCCGGGCGTCGGACACCACGCAGGAGCCCTTGCCGAGGGCCTTGAGGTCGTTGCTGACCTTGACCATCGAGGCGGCCTTCGGCGTGAACGAGCAGGCATAGCCCTGCAGTTCGGCGACGATGCAGTTGTAGACCTTGCCGGCGCCGTCGGCGTCGAACACGGCCACGCCGCCGTCGGGGCGATCGGAACATTTCAGCTCGACCACTTCCTGGCGCGCGACGCGAACCGGGAACAGCGCGTACTTCTCGACCTGGCAGGGGAAGCCGGCCTTGGTCGCCAGGCGGGTGTAGAGCCCCGCCTGTTCGGTCTTGGCCTCACGGGCGTCGGTCAGCGTGCATTCGGCGCCGCCGGGGGCGTTGGCGCAGTCGATGGCGCGGGCCAGCGAGCCGTTGGGGGCGCGCTCAAGCACGTAGCCCTTGCCGTCCTGGCAGGCGACCTCGAAGTACATCGAGCCGCTCAACGCCGACAGGATGAAGCGCTTGTCCTTGACGGTGCAGTTCTTGCCCGAGGCGGCGGCGAGCGTATCGACCATCGCCAGCTGGGTCTCGCGGCTGGTCAGCTGACAGGCGAGGTTGCTGCCTTCCTCGTAGGCCAGGCAGGTGTTGGCCTTGACCTCCTTGTTGGCGTCGGCCGGGAAGGAGGCGACCATCACATAGCCGTAGCCGCCCTGGCAGGAGACCTCGAAGAAGGTGTTCTTGGAGCTGGCGCCGATCGAGCGCGCCTTGTCGATGGCGCAGGTGATGCCGGACTTGGCGACGAACGGGGCCAACGCCTGGACCGGGTCGGCGTTGCCGGGCAGCTTGCAGGCCAGCTGGCTGGGCTTGCCGTCAGGGCCGGGCTTGGCCGTTTCCAGGCACGGATAGAAGGCGGGCGGGGTGGTCGCGTCCTTGGTGGCGATCAGCACGCCGCCCAGGCCGGGATTGCAGGCGACCTCGTAGAAGCCCTGCTTGGACTTCGCGTCCGCGCCGATCCAGCGGGCGTCGGAGAGCGTGCAGCTGAGGCCGGCGGCCGTGACCAGGGCCGGGGCTTCGGCCATGCCTTTTTCGCGCGACTTCGCATCGACGCCGCCCTCGGCGGCGGGTTTCTTGGCCGCCGACACCGTGGTGGCGGGCGCCATCACCAGCAGCCCCAGAGCGGCCGCGAGGCCGATCCCGAATATCCTCATTGTCCGTACTCCTGGCAGGTTCCTCGCGCGGACTTAAACGCGCGCTTTTTTCAGGGGTCAAGATCACGCAACCCGTCGGCGGAATTGCGGCGCGGAGCTGAACCGCCGATGATGGCGGCGTTCATCGGGAGTGCAGGGCGTTGCGGGACGGAATCGAAGAGACGGCGGCCGAGGTCCGGCGGCCGAAACTGGACTACCCCTTCGAGTCCGGTCCGACTCCGGGAACCGGTGAGGCGGTGGATGTGGCGCCGGGGGTCAAGTGGCTGCGCATGCCGCTGGGCGGGGCGCTGCAGTTCATCAACGTCTGGGCCATCGAGGACGGCGAGGGCTGGTGCGTGGTCGATACCGGCATGCAGACCCGCGACACCTCCCAGGCCTGGCGCGCGGCGTTCAAGGACGCCCTGGGCGGACGGCCGATCACCCGGGTGATCATCACCCACCTGCACCCTGACCACATCGGCCTGGCCGGCTGGATGACGCGCAAGTTCCAGTGCCGGCTGTGGATGACCCGGCTGGAATACCTGCAATGCCGCATGCTGGTGGCCGACACCGGTCGCGAGGCGCCCGAGGACGGCATGCGCTTCTACAAGGCCGCCGGCTGGGACGAGGACGCGCTGGAAAACTACCGCGCCCGCTTCGGCGGCTTCGGCAAGGCCATCTACCAGTTGCCCGACAGCTATCGGCGGCTGAACGACGGCGAGGAATTCGACATCGGCGGCCGGACCTGGCGGATCGTCACCGGCAGCGGCCATTCGCCGGACCACGCCTGCCTGTACTGTCCCGAGCTGAAGGTGCTGATCTCGGGCGACCAGGTGCTGCCGCGCATCTCCTCGAACGTGTCGGTGTTTCCGACCGAGCCGGACGCCGATCCGTTGAGCGACTGGATGACCAGCTGCGCCAAGGTCAAGGCGGCCGTGCCGGACGAGGTGCTGGTGCTGCCGGCGCACAACGACCCGTTCCACGGTCTGCACGCCCGTCTCGACCACCTGATCGCGGGCCACGAGCGGTCGCTGGGCCGGCTGGAGAAGGCGCTGGCCGAGCCCAGGCGGGCCATCGACGTGTTCGGTTCGCTGTTCGCCCGGCCGATCGGCCCCGAACTGGTCGGCATGGCCACCGGCGAGAGCCTGGCCCACATCAACTGCCTGATCGAACGCGGCAAGGCGGTGGCGGAGGCCGACGAAGACGGCGTGATCTGGTACCGGGCGGCGTAGGCCTTGTCGGGGACGCTCCCCGCGAGGGGACGTCCGCGGGCGGTTGTCACCCCTCCGCCCGCGACAGTTTCCAGCGCACGCGGCCGCCCTTGTCGTCGCTGGCCTGGCCGCGCAGGACGACCTGGACCGTGCGGCGCTGGACGCCGCCCTCGATGTGCAGCGACGGCTCGACCGAGACCTCGATGGCGTCATTGCGCAGCCACCAGCCCTGGTCGGACGGTCCCTTGAGCAGCACGCTCTTGCGGTCGCGGGCCAGGGAGGCGCGGGCGTCGGGGTGCAGGTGGAAGCGCACCGTGAAGGGGATGTAGCGGCGCGGTCCCGTCTGCGCCTTCGCCAGCTTCGGGCTGAAGCTGTCCTCGCCGCGCAGCTCCTCCAGCGCGCGGTCGAGATACAGCTTGCGCTCGTGGACCAGGCCGAACCGCTTGACCCAGCCGTCGTGCGAAACTTCCAGCCAGGCGGCGGCCTCGGCGTCGTGGCGCTTGACCTCGACCTTGCGCGGGGCGCCGATCAGGCGCGGGCCCAGGGCCGCGGCGGCGAAGCCGCGCAGGGGCTGGCCCGCCGACATGTCGGCCAGGTTGGCCGTGGACGAGGCGTCGGTCAGCCGCAGGGCGTGCGAGGCGCCGGAATCGGCGGTCCAGGCGCAGCCGACGATCAACCGGTCGCCGCCGCAGACCAGCTCCAGCGCCGCCGACTGGGCGCAGGCCGTGGTGCTCCAGCGGCCCTGGGCGGGCGGGCCCGCATCGACCATCACCGCGATGGCGGCCGACTCCAGCCGCTCGTAGCCGCCGTGCGGCGCGCGCCGGCGCGCGGGCGGCTCGCCGTCCTCGTGGGCCAGGGCGGCGGCGATGCGCCGGGCGCCGACGGCCTCCCCGCCCTGGAAGTCGGCCAGCCGGCCGTCGGGCAGCTGGAAGAAGCGGGTCGCGGCGCTGAGCCGGTCGATGGCCCGCGGCAGGTCGTCGGGCCCGGCCTGGCCGCGCTGATGCAGGGCGTCGTCCAGGGTCAGCAGGTCGAACAGCAGTTCGAGCCCGGCCTGGGGCGAGCGGCTGGCGTGGACCCCCTCGTGCGACACCACCAGCGGCAGGTCGCGCTTCAACCGGGCCACGGCGAGATCGATCAGCCGGTCGCCGGCCTCGCCGCCCAGCGCGCAGCCGGCCACGCCCGCCGCGACCGCCCGCTCCAGCGCCCGTTCCGGCGCCTGGCCGATGCCGGCCAGATGCCGGGCCTGACGCGCCAGATCGTCGAGCAACAACGCGCGCTCGGCGTCGGAGGCCCCGGCCGTCAGCCGCCGCGCCGCGCAGGCCAGGTTGAACACCCGCCGCTCGATCACGTCCGGGCCCCAGGAAAAGCCGTTCCAGCGCCCGAACAGCCGCCGCCAGTCGGCCGCCAGCCTCAGGCCCAGCCGGGCGCCCGCGTCGCCCGTCGCCAGCAGGTCGCCCATCCAGCCCATGCGATGCAGGGCCACGGCGGAGGGGCGGTTGGCGCTGGGCCGGTCGAACGGATCGCCCTGGGCCCCGACGACCATCTCGATCCCGGCCAGGTCAAAGATGCCGGCCAGGATGCGGCGGCCGTTTTCCGGTTCGACGGGCCGCGGGTCGCGCGGGTTGGCGGCCATGCCGTCGGGCCGTGGCCGGGCCAGGGTCAGGCGGTGCAGCGGCGTGCCGAACCATTCCCGCTCCGCCAGCCGGCGCAGGCTTTCGCCGGCGGCCTGGAGGGCGAGCGCGGTGGACGAGGCGGAGGGCAGGCGGGGCGCGTCCATCCCGCCGGGCTCAGCCGCCCTTCAGGGCGCGGATGTTGCCGGCGTAGGCGTCGGGACCGCCCTTGAACACCGCCGAGCCGGCGACCAGGGCCGTGGCTCCGGCGGCGACACATCGCGGCGCGGTCGCCGGCGTGACCCCGCCATCGACTTCCAGGTCGATGGCGCGGCCCGAGGCGTCGATCATCTTCCGCAGCCGCTCGATCTTCTTCAGCTGGGCGTCGATGAAGCTCTGGCCGCCGAAGCCTGGGTTGACGGTCATGACCAGCAGCAGGTCGATGTCCTCGAGGACCCATTCGACGGCCTCGACCGGGGTCGAGGGATTGAACACCACCCCGGCTTTGCAGCCGAGCTCGCGGATCCGCTTCAGCGACCGGCCCAGGTGGGGCCCCGCTTCAGGATGGATGCTGAGGATGTTGGCCCCCGCCGCCGCGAAGGCCTCCAGATAGGGGTCGGCCGGGCTGATCATCAGATGCACGTCGAACGGGATCGAGACGTGCGGCCGCAGGGCCTTCACCACATCGGGTCCGAGGGTGATGTTGGGCACGAAATGGCCGTCCATCACGTCGATATGCAGCCAGTCGGCGCCGGCGGCCTCGACGGCGCGGCACTCCTCGCCAAGACGCGAAAAGTCAGACGCCAGGATGGACGGGGCGATGATCGGGACGGCCATGCCTTGGTCTAGCCGGACGGGCGTCGGGGGACAAGGACGGGCAGCCTTGTGGATGCTCCCCATCGGGGGAGCTGTCCGCGAAGCGGACTGAGGGGGTCACCCGGAACGCCTGCCGACATCTGAGCGGACCCCCTCCGTCGCTGCCGCGCAGCGCCACCTCCCCCGATGGGGAGGATCAGGTTGAGCGGATCATCCGGGCGGCGAAGAAGCCGTCGATTCCGCCTTCGAGGTGGTGGGGCAGGATGCGCAGCCAGCCTTCGGGCGAGACGCTGGCCGCCGGCGCGCCGCCCTCGCCGGCCGCGACCGGGGCCAGGGCGAACGCCGGATGACGGGCGAGGAAGCCGCGGATCTGGGCCTCGCCCTCCTCCGGCTCCAGCGAACAGACGCAGTAGACCAGCCGGCCGCCGGGCTTCACGCGGGCGGCGGCCGAGTCGAGCATTTTCGTCTGAACGGCGGCCAGGCTGGCGATGTCGCCCGGCGCGGCGGCCCACAGCACGTCCGGATGGCGGCGGAAGGTGCCCGTGGCCGAACAGGGCGCGTCGAGCAGGACCGCGTCGAAAGTCCGCTTGTCCGGCCAGGAGCGGGCGTCGGCGGTGACCACCTCGGCGGTCAGTCCGATGCGGGCGAGATTTTCGGTCACCCGCTTGAGCCGGTCGGCCGACCGGTCGAGGGCCACCACCTGGGCGCCGGCCGCCGCCATCTGCAGGGCCTTGCCGCCCGGCGCGGCGCACAGGTCCAGCGCGGTTTCGCCCGGCGCGAGGTTGAGCAGGCGGGCGGGAATGGCCGCGCCCGCGTCCTGCACCCACCAGCGACCCTCGGCGAAGGCCGGCCATTCGGCGAGATCGCCGCGCCGGGGCGTGCGGATCGAGCCGCCGGGCAGCACCTCGCCCTCCAGCAGCGCCGCGAGGGCCTCCGCGTCCGCCGGATCCTTCGCGGTCAGGTCGGTGGCCGGTTCGCCGGCGATGGCGGCGGCGATGGCGCGGGCGTCCTCCGGGCCGAACGCGGCCTGCCAGCGAGCCATCAGCCAGGCCGGGGCCAGCGCCTCCGGATCGTCGGCCGGCTTTCCGTCGCGCTGCAGGCCGCGCAGGATGGCGTTGATCAGCCCCTTGAACGATCGCGTCGCCTTGATCCGGTCGGCGATGGCCACCGTGGTCGAGACGGCCGCATGGTCCGGCACATCGAGCCAGAACAGCTGGGCGGCGCCCAGCCGCAGCAGGGTGCGCACGCGCTCGGGCGGCTCGCGCTGGAGCTTGGGCGCCAGCGCGCGGTCGATGACGCCCAGCCGGCGCAGGGTGACCATGGTCAGGGCGCGGGCGAACGCCCGGTCACGCGGCGCCAGGCCGCGCGTCGCCGACCCGGACAGGGCCTCGTCCAGGCCCGCCCGACGGGACAGGGCCGCTTCCAGCAGCACCGCGGCGGCTTCGCGCGCGGGCAGGCCGATGTCTTCGTTCTCGCTCACCCGCGCCCCGTGCCCTGTCCGGGCCCGCGACGCAAGCGTCGGGTCAGGCGACGGGCCTGCGCCAGCTCGAGATGACGCTGATCAGGAAGCAGATCATCCCCAGGATGGTCGGGACCTCCGCGGCGATCATGATCTGGCCGCTCATCTTCTGCATCAAGACCTGCGGCAGCAGCGCCGCCATCAGAACGGCCCCGACCGACGAGAGCGCCAGGTTGACCCACGACAGCACCCCGGCCTTCGGCGCGCCGGGCAGGGCGTAGAAGCCGCCCATGATCGACAGGGTGACCCAGCCGACCAGATTGAGGTGGGCGTGCGCCGGATGCAGGCTGTGGTCGCCGGACGCCCCCATCTGGGATCCCCAGACCATGCCGGCCAGGCCGCACAGGGCGGCGATCGTGAAGAATGCGGTCGATACGCGTGGCATTGTTTCATTTCCCCCAGAAACGAAAACGCCCGCCCCGAAGACGGGCGGGCGCTACGTGACCAGCGTTCGACGTTGCGATCAAGTCGCGGTCGCGAGGCTCGCGCGGGTCGCCCGACGCAGCCGGAGACTCAGGAACACGGCCAGGGCGAAGCTGGCGAACCCGCCGATCACGGCGAATGACCCGGCCGCGATCAGGGGCGCGAGCTGCTGCTGGGTGGCGGTCGCGGTGAACAGCAGGCCAAGCCCGGTGATCATGCAGACCACGCCGGCGGTGGAGAGGAAGAAGTTGGTTTTCACCAGCCAGAGCGGCGTATCCTTGCCCAACAGGGCGTAGAAGCCGCCCATGATCGACAGGCTGACCCAGCCGAGCAGGTTGAGGTGAGCATGTGCAGGGGATGTACTGAAGTCATGAGTGATGCTCATGTACAAACCCCAGTTGGCGCCGACCAGGATGCACAGACTGGCGGCGAAAAAGAAGGCGTTTGGCCAACGTGACATAGTTGTAATCTTCCCGTATTGTTTTTGATGCTTGGGACGGCCCCTAAATCATCGCCAATCGCTGTTCGCAAGACGGAGTTCTGTTAAATCTTGTCCATGGAAAACGATCCTCACGCCGATCTGCCGCCGGGCGCCAATCCAGACCGGCCGCTGACCCCCGCGGCCCGCCGGGCGCTGGAGGAGGCCGCCGCGCGCCGCGCCGCCATGCCTGCAACGGACCTTCCGCCCGAGGAGGGCGGGCCGTCCGGGCCGGAGCCGACCCGCTATGGCGACTGGGAACGCAAGGGGCTGGCCAGCGACTTCTAGGGCCAATCGACATTCTGCCGCCGGGTCTTTCCCACGGCCCGATTGGTCCCGGATCGCGACAGGCGAAGATTAACCACGGCCGCCTCGCGCCTCAGGGGCAAGGGTTCGCCGCCGCCGCCACGCCGACCTAGGCTCAGCCCTTCACGGCGCTGGAGGCGGCCATGATCAGGTGGATTTCAAGGGTCGCGATGGCGCTGGTCAGCCTGCTGGCGCTGGCCCGGGCCGCCGCCGCCCACGAGCCGGCCCCGCCGCCGCCCGGCTATGCGCCGGCCTATGCCGGCCAGCCCGCGGCGGGCCATGGCTACGGGGAAGCCTACATCGCCGGCGATCCGCGCGGCGCGGCGGAGGCACAGATCTTCGTCCAGGAACAGGACGGCCGCTGGCGGCGGGTCTCGGGCGAACCGTCCGGCGACCGCTATGGCGCGGGGTATGGCTATCGGCCCGCGCCCGGGGGCTGCTGCGCGCCGCCGCCGTGCGCGACCTGTTGCGGGCAAGGCTATCCGTCCGAGTCGCCGGCCTGCTCCGGCGAAGTTCATCTGGGCGACAGTTTCTTCTGGGGGGGCGGGGGCGTGGGACCGGAAACGGTCTATTCCGGTGGCGGCGGAGGCGGGGGCTATGCCTACGCGGGCGCCGCCGCCGGCGCGTCCGCCTATGCCAGCGCCAGCGCCAGCGCGCGGGTCAGCTTCGGCGGGGGCCACCGGCCGCCACCGCATCGCCCGCCGCCTCCGCGCGGCGGCTGCGGCTGCCATTAGTCAGGCCGCCGACATCTCTCCGGCGATGCGCAGGGCGGCGGCCCTGGGATCGGCGGCGGCCGTGACCGGCCGGCCGCACACCAGATGGCTGGCGCCGGCCCGCAGGGCGTCCAGCGGCGTCGCCGCCCGCGCCTGATCGTCCTTGCCGGCCCAGTCCGGCCGAACCCCGGGCGTGACGACGAGGAAGCCCGGGCCGCCGATACGCCGGGCCAACGCCGCCTCGTGCGGGCTGGCCACCACGCCGTCGGCGCCGGCGTCGATGACCTGGCGGATGCGCCGTTCGACCAGTTGCTCGACGCCCATGCCGTAGCCGATCCGCGCCAGGTCCTGGCCGTTCAGGCTGGTCAGGACCGTGACGCCCAGGATACGCGCCTGGCGATCCCCGTCCCGACCCTTCACCGCCGCCGCCAGCACCTGGGGCTCGGCGTGGACGGTCAGCAGGTCGCAGGCGCCGGACCCGACGATGGCGGCGGCCGCCTTCTCCACCGTCGCCCCGATGTCGTGCAGTTTCCAGTCTAGGAACACCTGTCGCCCGCGCGCCTTGAGGTCGCGAGCCATGTCCATGCCGCCGACCGCCAGCATCTGCAGGCCGATCTTGTAGAACCCGACGCTGTCGCCCAGCGTCTCGACCATGGCCTCGGCCTCCGCGCGGCTGGGCAGGTCGAGGGCGACGATCAGGCGCGGGTCTGCGGACATGCGGCGTCTCCAGCCTCTCGGGGGAGGCGAGTCAGTTCATCTTGAGCTAAGACGCCTGCATGACCTCCTGGGAATACGCCGTCAACTTCTTCGTCGCCCTCTTCGCGCTGCTCGATCCGATCGGCAACGTGCCGGTGTTCGCCGCCGCGACGGCGGGCGGGGTCGCGGCCGGCCGCCGCTGGGTGGCCGCCTACATCTCGCTGTTCGCGTTCGTCTTCATGACGTTCTTCTTCTTCACCGGCCTGTCGCTGCTGGAGTTTTTCGGCATTTCCCTGCCGGCCTTCCGCATCGCCGGCGGCGTGATCCTGTTCCTGATGGGGCTGGAGATGGCGCGCGACGACTTCACCGCCATGTTCGCCGACGCCGCCGAGGGGGCCGAGGACGCGGGGCCGCGCGCCTACGCGCGGCGCCGCTTCGAGCGGCTCATCGTGCCGTTCGCCATGCCGCTGCTGATCGGACCGGGCGCCATCTCGACGGTGATCATCTACGCCAGCGAAGCCAGGGACCGGGGCCTGCGCGGCCTGGCCACCGGCGTGGGGGTCATCGCCGCGGTGTCGGCGCTGACGATGATCTGCTTCTGGCTGACGCCGCTGATCTCGAAGCTGTTGGGGCGGATCGGCATGACCATCATCGTGCGGGTGCTGGGCCTGATCCTCTGCGCCATGGCCGTGCAGTTCGTGATCATCGGCGTGGCCGACACCGCCCGGGGCGTGATCATCAAGAAGGACGTCTCCGCGCCCTACGCGGCGGAGCGCTGAGGGGTAATTCGGTAGCTGTCACCGAATTGGGGAGGAAGGATTACACCTTCCTGAACCGCGCGCCCTGGCTGGCCATCAGGGCCAGGCCCCAGTCGTCGGGCAGCAGTTTGGCGATGGCCGCGATGGCCTTGTTCGGCGCGCCCGTGACGCAGACCGGGCGGTTGGCCTCGGCCGCTTCGTAGCCGGTGGCCGCCACCTCGTCGGCGCCCAGCCACAGCCATTCGGGCGTCGCCTGGCTGACCTGGGACCGGGTGGCGTTGACGTCGTGGAATTCCGAGAAGGTGAAGCCGGGGCAGAGGGCGGACACGTGCACACCCGTCGCCAGGTTCTCCAGATGCAGGCTCTGGGAAAACTTGACCAGGAAGCTCTTGGTCGCCGCGTAGAGGGTGTGGCCGGCCGAGCCGGGCACGAGGCCGGCCAGGGAGGCGACGTTGACGATCCGGCCAAACTTCCGCTCGACCATGCCCGGCAGGACCTTGTGGGTCAGCTCGCAGACCGCCACCAGCATGACCTGCAGCATGCCGCGCTGGTCGGGCCACTGGGTCTCGGCATAGGCGCCGGGCAGGCCATAGCCGGCGTTGTTGACCAGGGCGTCGATGACCCGGCCGTGGGCGGCGATCTCGGCCAGCACCGCGTCGGCGGCGCCCGGCTCGCCCAGGTCGGCGACGATGACCAGCGCCTCGACCCCGAACCGCAGGCGAATCTCGGCCGCCAGGGCCTCGAGCCGGTCCGCCCGGCGCGCGGTCAGGGCCACGTCGTAGCCGTGGCTGGCGTAGATGCGGGCGAAGGCGGCGCCGATGCCGGCGGAAGCGCCGGTCACCAGCGCAAGGCGGCGAGCCATGCGGACGGACCCTTTGAGGAACTGGGACCCCAAGATTGGCCCGCCCGCCGGGCCGGTCAAGCGGCCTCAGGCCGCCGCGGCCAGTTCGCTCGTCGCGCCGCGCTTCCAGCGTTGGGCCGCCTGCGCCACCCGGACGCCCAGCAGGCGCGCGGTTTCCCGGTCGCCCGAAGGGGGGCTGAGCTCGGGGCTGGCGTTGTCGGACTGGCCCGCCAGTCCGAGAAAGGCGCCGACGCGGTTGAGCGTGTCGGGGCCGCGCTCGGCGGCGGGGATGTTGGGCGGGGCGAGGCCCAGGTTGACCCAGTTCATCCCGTGCTGGGAAGCCAGGATGGCCAGGCTGGTCAGGGCGTGCAGCTTGTCGCCCGAGAAACTGTGCGAGTTGGTGAAGCCCGCCGCCAGCTTGTCCTTCCAGGCCCCGGTGAAGAAGGCCCTGGAGCTGGCGTCGGCGAACACTTTGAACACGCCGGACACATCGCCCATGTAGGTCGGGGCGCCGAAGATGACGGCGTCCGAGGCGGTGATCTCGTCCAGCAGTGGATCGAAGTCCTGGCCGGCGTTGTCGATCTTCAGCAGGACGGCCTCGGCGCCGGCGTCGCGCACGCCCTGGGCCACGCTGTTGGCGAGCACCTCGGTGTGGCCGTAGCCGGAATGGTAGGCGATGGCGATGCGGGTCATGGTGGTCTCCCAATAAGAAACTGTGTCAGTGGCAGTTACCTAATGAGCCCAGTCGATAGCGGCAAGGTATCGGCAACAAATCCTGTCACAGTTTTTCTGGGGGAGCCCTGAGAAGATCGGCGACCGTGATGCGCGAGAGGCGCTCGGACGCCGCGGCGTCGGCGGCGGTGATGGCCGCGCTGACCGCGTCGGGGATCATTTCGCCCACCGGGCAGCCCCTAACCCCCGGCGGGGCCACGCCCAGATGGGTGCAGCCGCCGACGGCCCGAAGGACGGCGTCCAGGCCGATGGTCGCCGGATCGACCTTGAGCCAGGCCCCGCCGCCGGCGCCGGCGCGCGTCTCGATCAGTCCGGCGCGGGCCAGCATGGCGGTCACGCGGCGCACGACGACCGGGTTGGTCGGCATGGAGGCGGCCAGTTCGGCGCTCGAAATGGCGCGCTCCGCCCCCGTCGCCTGCTTGTGGGCGAGATAGGCCAGGGCGTGGGCCGCGACCGGAAATTTCTGGCTGTCTGACATGATCGGACGGCAAAGGTAGGAAAGGCGGGGGGCCGACGCCACGAAAATCGACGAACCGACGTTGTGGCCGCGCATTGAACCACCCGTGGATTGGGTGTATCGCCCGCGCCGCACTCGCTTGGGACTTGGCGACGGGACTCTCCCGGCGCGATCCCGGAGGGATCTGATGGCTTCCGAAGCCCCTGGCGCGTCCGCTGACCCATCAGCGGCCCCCAACCCGACTCCGCAGCCAGCATCCGAGGGCCACGGCAATCACGGATTCTGGGCCCTGGCGCTCGGCTCGATCGGCGTGGTGTTCGGCGATATCGGCACCAGCCCACTCTACGCCATGCGCGAGGCCCTGGCCCATTCGAAGAGCGGCGGCGCGACGCAGCTGGCCGTGATGGGCGTCGTCTCGCTGGTCATCTGGGCCATGTTCCTGATCGTCACGGTCAAGTACGTCATCCTGCTGATGCGGGCCGACAACAAGGGCGAGGGCGGCACCCTGGCCCTGATGGCCCTGGCGCGCAGAACCCTGACCAAGACCACCGGAAAACGTTCGGCGGCGGTCTTCTTTCTGGGCGTCGTCGGCGCGGCGCTGTTCTACGGCGACGGCATCATCACCCCGGCCATTTCGGTGCTGTCGGCCATGGAGGGCCTGAAGGACGCGCCCGGCATCGGGACCCGGGTGGCTCCCTACATCCTGCCGATCTCGGCCTGCGTGCTGGTGGCGCTGTTCATGGTCCAGTCGCGCGGCACGCACCGGGTGGCGGCCTTCTTTGGACCCATCACCCTGCTGTGGTTCCTGGTCCTGGGCGGGCTGGGCCTGTTCCACCTGAAGGACGACCTGTCGATCTTCTGGGCCTTCAATCCCTGGTATGGCCTGCGATTCCTGTGGGAGAACGGCTTTCTCGGCTTCGTCATCCTCGGCAGCGTCTTCCTGGTGGTGACCGGCGCCGAGGCGCTCTACGCCGACATGGGCCATTTCGGCAAAGGCCCGATCCGCGCGTCCTGGCTGGTCGTGGTGTTTCCCTGCCTGGCGCTCAACTATCTGGGCCAGGGCGCGCTGATCCTCGCCCATCCGGAGACGCGGCATAATCCGTTCTGGGAGATGGTGCCGCAGTTCGCCTACTGGCCGATTCTGCTGCTGGCGGCCTGCGCCACGGTGATCGCCAGCCAGGCCGTGATCACGGGCGCCTTCTCCGTCACCCAGCAGGCTGTGCAGCTGGGCCTGCTGCCGCGCATCGATATCCGCCGCACCTCCGAGACCCAGGCCGGCCAGATCTTCGTGCCGCAGGTCAACACCCTGCTGATGATCGGGGTGCTGGTGCTGTTGTTCAGCTTCGGCACCTCCAGCGCCCTGGCCTCGGCCTACGGCATCGCCGTCACCGGCTCGATGTTCGTCGATACCCTGCTGGCCTTCGTCATCGTCAAGGCGGCGTGGAAATGGAGCTGGCCGGCGACGCTGGCGGTTCTGACGCCGCTGGTGGCGCTGGACCTGACCTTCATCTCGTCCAATCTGCTGAAGATCCCCGACGGCGCCTGGATGCCGCTGGTGTTCGGCGCCGTGCTGGTGCTGATCATGTGGACCTGGACCAAGGGCGCCCAGATCCTCACCGACAAGACGCGGCGCGATTCGGTGCCGTTGAACGACCTGATCGACATCCTCAAGGCCCGTCCGCCCCACCGCGCGCCGGGCACGGCGATCTTCCTGACCAGCGACCCGGACATGACCCCGGTCGCCCTGATGCACAATCTCAAGCACAACAAGGTGCTGCACGAGAAGAACGTTATCTGCACCGTCCGCACGGCCGAGACGCCGCGCGTTTCCGAGGCCGACCGGGTGCGGATCGAGCCGGTCAACGACGACTTCAAGAAGCTGATCATCACCTACGGCTTCATGGAAACGCCGAACGTGCCCAAGGCGCTGGCGCTGCTGCGCAAGCAGCAGGGGCTGAAGTTCGACATCATGGCCACCAGCTTCTTCCTCGGCCGCCGCTCGGTGATCGCCTCGGCCCACAGCGGCATGCCCCTGTGGCAGGACAAGCTGTTCATCTTCCTGATGCGCAACGCCGCCAACCCGACGGACTTCTTCAAGATCCCGCCGGGCCGGGTGGTCGAACTCGGCGCCCAGGTGACGGTGTAGGGATTGGTCAAGTCGTCCCGCTGCATTGAGGAGACTGAGGCCTTCATTGAAGATCATTTGAAGGTTGTGTCAGCAGTTGCAGCTTGGCGCGACAAAGGTTTTCCCAAAGAAGACTCACCTCTTAGCGGCACTTGGCCAATCAAGCTCTCAAGCACTACAAACGCATTATCCCTGGACGGTCATCGGCATCTAACCAAGGCGGCCCACTGCATCTTGAGTGCAGAACGACTTGAGCGACGCATTACGAAGGAAACTGCCCGAAGGGCATTGCTCGAAGCCTACGATGAGGAAATCGCTCGCGTTTTGGCCCCTCCAAGCACTCCGCGTTATGAGTTGAGCAGTGAGAAGATTGTTCGCGCTGCACGGCGAACTATCGCCAAGGCATCTGGCTCTGACGGAGTCTATGTCTTTCCTGTAGTCCTGGGACGAAAATCCAAAGCGACAGAGTTTCGATTTGGTCCGATTGAGATGCTCTCAGCTGAGAGGTTCGTCGAAAAATACGACGGCCCGATTCAATCTGTACGGTCAAGGGAAGGCGGCTCCAAGGCGGCCGATGATTGGCACGAGTATGCCGCCACCTATGATCATTTCGCGTGCGTCGAACTCATGGGCTATGAAGCTGAACAAGGTTGGAAAGCCGCGCGAGATGCGGCTGAAGCCGTTCTGAACCTCGTCCGTATAACGTTCGGCTTTTCCGCCACTGACCGAGTCCGACTAGGCCTTCAGCTCGTCCGCGAGCCAAAACAAGCGCGCCTCATCCTTCGAACGGAGGGAAGCCCCTCGTTCAGCATCAGTTACGGCGGCGTTCAGCCACTATTGGCCGACGACTGGCCGGACCGTTTTCGGCGCGAGATTGGGCCAGGATGGGTGTTAGTCGGCGAGTTTCTTCGCTGGTTTCTCGAAAACAAGCGGCCTGACGACCCCATAATTCAGCGACTGATATATGCAAACCGTTTGTTTGCTGAAGCCTACTCAGAGCCGTCGGAGCCGATCCGGTTGGTTCGCGTCGTGTCTGCGCTTGAAGCGCTAGCTGCCACTGCGGACCGGTTGAAAGCCCACAGCGTAGCTCTGCGCAGTTCCTATGCGGGAGGCTGGGGCGACAGCGCTCGCGCGCTAGAGGCCTATGATGCCGTGAGAGAGGCTTACCGAATAAGAAATCTGGTGGTGCATGGCGACATCGCACTCGACGACCCGCAGGCTCAAGCTGCATTCTTGAAACTAGACAAGTTTTTACTACCCATTGTCGTCGGGTTTTACGCAATATACAGACACGTGAGCTCTAGAAAGCCTCAGAGCATTTCAGCGCTTCGACGCGCTTTGGACGAAGTAAGCCCTTGGATGCTTTGGTGTCCGTCGGACTTCTTCTAGCGAAGTAGGGAAGATGATTCAGGCCCTCTCCATTGTCGGCGACGTGTTCTGGATCCTGGCGCTGGCGCTGATGTGCTCGCTGTCCTGGAGCGCGTGGAAGCGGGTCGGGCCCAGGACGCAAATTCCCGTGGCCTGGAAGGACGCGGCCGTGTCGGCCCGCGTCCATCGCCTGCCCGCCCTGTGGCTGCTGCCATTGCTGGCGTTCGCCGGCGGCGTCTGGCTGAAGTTCGAGAGCCGGGCCGGCGGCCTCGGCCTCGACGGCGCGCTGATCGCCCTGGGCGTGCGCGTCACGCTCGCGCCGCTGCTGGCGGTGCTTCATCTTTCGCAGGTGCGCCGCGGCCTGGCGACGCTCGAGGCCGAAGGTCAACTCAAGCCTTGACCCCGGCCTCCCGGCGCCCTTGAACGCGCCGTTCTATCGTCTCTCCCAGGAATACGCCCGTGTCCGTCAAGAAGTCCGTCAAGAAGGTCGTCCTCGCCTATTCCGGCGGCCTCGACACCTCGATCATCCTCAAGTGGCTGCAGACCGAGTATGGGGCGGAGGTCGTGACCTTCACCGCCGACCTGGGCCAGGGCGAGGAAATCGAGCCCGCGCGGGCAAAGGCTCTGGCGGCGGGCGTGAAGCCGGAGAACATCTTCATCGAGGATGTGCGCGAGGAGTTCGTGCGCGACTACGTCTTCCCGATGTTCCGCGCCAACACGGTCTACGAGGGCCAGTACCTGCTTGGCACCTCGATCGCCCGGCCGCTGATCGCCAAGAAGCAGATCGAGATCGCCCGCAAGACTGGCGCCGACGCGGTCAGCCACGGCGCCACCGGCAAGGGCAACGACCAGGTCCGCTTCGAGCTCGGCTACTATGGCCTGGAGCCCGACATCACGGTGATCGCCCCGTGGCGCGAGTGGGACTTCAAGTCCCGGGAGGCGCTGCTGGATTTCGCCGAGAAGCACCAGATCCAGATCACCAAGGACAAGCGCGGCGAGGCGCCGTTCAGCGTCGATGCCAACCTTCTGCACTCATCGTCCGAGGGCAAGGTGCTGGAGGATCCGGCGGTCGAGGCGCCCGAATTCGTCCATATGCGCACGATCAGCCCGGAGGACGCGCCCGACAAGCCGACCGTCTTCACCCTCGACTTCGACAAAGGCGACCCGGTGGCCATCGACGGCGTGGCCATGTCGCCGGCCACCCTGCTGACCGAGCTGAACCGGCTGGGCCACGACAACGGCGTTGGCCGGCTCGACCTGGTCGAGAACCGCTTCGTTGGCATGAAGTCGCGCGGCGTCTACGAGACCCCCGGCGGCACGATCCTGCTGGCCGCGCACCGCGGCATCGAGTCGATCACGCTCGACCGCGGGGCCATGCACCTGAAGGACGAGCTGATGCCGAAGTATGCCGAGCTGGTCTACAACGGCTTCTGGTTCGCCCCCGAGCGCGAGATGCTGCAGGCGGCCATCGACTACAGCCAGGCCAGGGTCAGCGGCCAGGTGCGGGTCAAGCTCTACAAGGGCAACGTCACGGTCATCGGGCGCACCAGTCCCCACAGCCTCTACGACCAGGACCTGGTCACGTTCGAGGAGGGCAAGGTCGCCTACGACCACCGCGACGCCGGCGGCTTCATCAAGCTCAACGCCCTGCGCCTGCGCGTGCTGGCCAAGCGGGACAGGCGGGCCGGCAAGGCCTGACCATCCAGCCGACGTTCAGGCCTGGGTGACCTCTGGAACCCGGTTGCGCGGGGACATGCACTTCAGTGCGTGTCCCCCTGTTCACGGTGCTCGCCCAATCGGCGGCCTGCTTTCCCGAGGGAGGGGACACGCACTGAAGTGCATGTCCCCGTTCCCAGGCGTCAGGGTTCCGGGCCGGAGCGAAGCATGACAGGCTCGCCGCCGCGACGGCTCAGACCGTCACGGGAATTGGGGAGGCTCACTCAACATGCAATCACATGCCTACGTCGCCATCGTCACCCTGGTGGCCCTGCTGGTCTATTTCTGGATGGGGCTGGGCGTCGCCGGCGCCCGGCGCAAGTGCGGCATCGCCGCGCCCTGCATGACCGGCGACCCGGCGCTGGAGCGCAGCATCCGTGTCCAGGCCAACACCCTGGAGTGGCTGCCGATCTTCCTGCCGTCGCTGTGGCTGTTCCACCTGTTCTGGACGCCGCAGGATCCGATGGGGCTGATCGCCGCCGGGCTCGGCGTGGTGTGGATCGTCGGCCGGATTCTGTACGCCCTGGGCTACGTCAAGGACCCGGGCAAGCGCGAGCTGGGCTTCCTGATCCAGACCCTGGCCGCCAGCGTCCTGCTGTTCGGCGCCCTGGGCAAGGCCGTGCTGATCCTGCTGGCCTAACGCGACAGGCCCGCCAGCGCCGCGCCCTGCCAGATCGCCAGGCCCGTCACCAGCAGGCCGACGAGCCAGGTCAGGGCGCGCACCGGCAGCACCTTGGTCATCCAGCCGGCCAGCGGCGCGGCCAGCACGCCGCCGGCGATCAGGCCGGCGACCGACCAGATGTGGTCGAGCAGGCCCGTGGCCTCCCAATGGCCGGACAGGATGGCCCCGACGAAGGTCGCGGAGATGGCCGCGGCGACGAAGAATTCCGCGGCGTTGGTCGTGCCGATGGCCTGGCGCGGATCGGCGCCCGAGCCCATCAGGGTGCTGGTGACCACCGGGCCCCAGCCGCCGCCGCCGACCGCGTCGAAGAATCCGCCGACCAGCCCCAGCGGGGCGGGCCGCTTCCAGCTCATCACGCGCGGCCGGGTCCCCTTCCAGGCGCGCCACAGGATCACCAGGCCCATGATCCCCAGCCAGGCGATGACCCAGGGCTTGATCACCTTGCCGTCGATCGAGGTCAGGACGTAGGTCCCCAGCACCCCGCCCAGGACCCCTCCGGCCGACAGGTGCAGCAGCAGCCTCCAGCCGATGTTGCGATAGGCGATGTGCGACAGGGCCGAGGCCGCGCCGGTGAACACCTTGGCCGCGTGAACGCTGGCCGAGGCGTTGGCCGGCGGCACGCCCAGCGCCAGCAGCACCGTCGAGGACACCACGCCATAGGCCATGCCCAGCGCGCCATCGACCAGCTGGGCGGCCATGCCGACCGCGAAGAAGATCCAGAAATCGGGGTCCATGCTCATGCCGTCTCAGGTTCGGATCGACCCTAGGCGATCGGCGTCCGCCGCGTCACCTTTGAAATCCTATAAGCGGAGTGGGGTTTTCTTGGCGCGACGCCCTTGTCTTCGCCGCGGCGGTCGGTCTAGGCATCAACGCATGGCCCTCCCCATCGATCCCGCCCGCTATGGCGCCTTCCTCGCCGCCATGGCCCTGATGGCCGTGACCCCGGGTCCGGCCAACCTGTTCGCCATCGCCACGGGCATCCAGCGCGGGCGGATGCAGGCCCTGATCGGGGTGGCGGGCATGAACGCGGCCACCCTGGTCTGGTTCGCCGGCGCGGCCCTGGGCCTGAGCGCCCTGATGGCGGCGTTTCCGCGGGCCTTTCACCTGCTGGCCATCGCCGGCGGGCTCTATGTGGCCTGGCTGGGGATAGCCTCGATCCGCTCGGGGATCCGGGGCGAGGGCGGCCCGGCCGACCGTCCCGCCGTCCACCGGGCCCGCTCGGCCTTCCTCGACGGCTTCTCGGTGCAGATCGCCAATCCCAAGGCCCTGCTGTTCTTCACCGCCGTGCTGCCGCCGTTTCTCGACCCGGCCAGGCCGATGACCGCCCAGCTGCCCCTGTATGCGGCCGCGACGATCGGCATGGACCTGGTGTCGATGTCGGCCTACGGCCTCGGCGGCGCGGCCCTGGCCGGCCACATGACGCGGCCCGGCTTCCGGCGCGCCTTCGCCTTCGTCGTCGGGTTCCTGCTGATCAGCGTCTCCGCGCTCATCCTGACACGACTTTGAGACCCCTTGGCGCAACCCGCCGAAGGGGTCATGTGTTGTAGGCAGAGGTTAATCTGCGCTGGAGCGAACGACGATGACCCTCAAGGCGACCGCCCTGGCGGCGGCCCTGGTCGCGACGGTGGGCCTGACCGCCTGCGCCACGGCCACGCCCTATCAACCCAACGTGCGCGGCCAGGCCGTGTCCGGCGGGTTTTCCGAAGTCAGGCTTGAGACCGACCGGTTCCGGGTGAATTTCGCGGGCAACAGCCTCACCTCGCGCGAAACGGTGGAGCGCTACCTGCTCTATCGCGCCGCCGAGCTGACCGTGGCCCAGGGCGGCGACTGGTTCTCGCTGGTCGAGCGACAGACCGACCGCAAGGCCAGGACCTATGTCGATCCCGACCCCTATTCGGGCTTCGGCCCCTATGGCTACTGGCGGCCCTACTGGCGCTACTACGGCCCGCGCTGGGGCTGGCGCGCCTGGGATCCCTGGTATGGCGATCCGTTCTGGGCCGACCGGGTCGATGTGCGGACCGTGGAGCGGTTCGAGGCCTCGGCCGAGATCCTGCTCGGCCATGGCTCCAAGCCGTCGAACGACCCGCGCGCCTTCGACGCGCGGGAGGTGCTGACCAATCTCGGCCCGACCATCGTGCGGCCGACGCCGGAATGATCAGCCTTCCTCCCTCCCCTTCATGGGGAGGGTGGACGGCGCGAAGCGCCGGACGGGTGGGGAAGCCGGTCGCCGCCCCACCCTGGCCGGCAAGCCGGCCTGTCCCTCCCCATGAAGGGGAGGGAGGAAGGGTATTACCGCGGCGCCATGCGGATCGAGCCGTCCAGACGGACGTCTTCGCCGTTGAGGTAGCCGTTGGTGATCATTTCCAGGGCCAGCGAGGCGTATTCCTCGGCGTTGCCGAGACGCTTGGGGAAGGGCACCGAGGCGGCCAGGGCTTCCTTCACCTGCGGCGGGGCGGCGTTCATCAGCGGGGTGTTGAAGATGCCCGGCAGGATGGTGTTGACGCGGATGCCCTCGCTGGCGAGGTCGCGGGCGATCGGCAGAGTCATGCCGACGACGCCGCCCTTGGACGCCGAATAGGCCGCCTGGCCCATCTGGCCGTCCTCGGCCGCGACCGAGGCGGTGTTGACGATCGCGCCGCGGTCGCCGTCCGGCAGCGGCTCCAGGGTCAGCATGCCGGCCGCCGACTTGGCGATGCAGCGGAAGGTGCCGATCAGGTTGATCTGGATGATCATGTCGAAATGGGCCAGCGGGAAGTGCTTGATTTCCCCGGTGTTGCGGTCGCGGCTGGCGGTCTTGGCGGCGTTGCCGGTGCCGGCGCAGTTGACCAGGATGCGCTCCTGGCCGTTGGCCGCGCGGGCCTTGACGAAGCCGGCGTCGACCTCGGCGTCGGAGGTGACGTTGACGGCGCAGAAGGTGACGCCCAGTTCTTTCTCGAGCGCCGCGCCGCGATCGGCCTGACGGTCGAGGTCGAAGATGGCGACCTTGACGCCCCGGGCGACCAGGGCGCGGACAGTGGCCTCGCCGAGGCCGGACGCGCCGCCGGTGACGACGGCGGAAATGGTGGAATCAAGCTTCATGGACGGCTCCCCGATCCTTGTGTTGAATACAGTTCGGAAAGGGGTTTAGCCCGATGAGCGCCAATTCCAAGCCGTCACCCGACGTAAACCCGGCCATTGATCCCGAGCGGGCCCTGGTCCCCGAGGTGGTCAAGGTCAACGAACGCCGCGTCGCGCGGGGGTTCTGGCCCAAGATGCGGCGCGTCGCCGCGCGGGTCCCGTTCGCGTCCGAGGCGCTGTCGGTCTGGTGGTGCGCCCGCGATCCGGCCACGCCGGCCGCGGCCAAGGGGCTGATGCTGGCGGCGCTGGCCTATTTCGTCCTGCCGACCGACGCCATTCCCGATATTCTCGCCGGCATCGGCTTCACCGACGACGCGGCCGTGTTCGCGGCCCTGCTGGCGGTGGCCGGCCGCAACATCAAGCCGCGCCACCGCGCCGCGGCCAGGGCCTGGCTCGACCGGCTGACGGCGGACGACTGACGCGGGTTCGGGGCGGGGGCCATGGAACAGACCAACACCGTGCTGACCGGCGTCTCGGTCCTGGCGGCTCTCGGCTACGGGCTGGTCATGACCGGCCACGCCCCGTCGCTGCAGCGGACCGTCGTCAAGACGGTCGCCGTCGGCGCCCTGGCGGTGTTGGCCTTCCTGTCCGACGCGCCCTGGCTGCTGGCGGCGGCGCTGCTGCTGTGCGCGGTCGGGGACGCCTTCCTGGCGGGCGATCCCCGCCGCTGGCTGCCGCCCGGGCTGGCGACCTTCCTGCTGGGCCACATCCTGATGATCTTCCTGTTCCAGGAGACGCGCGATCCCGCGCTGGAGATGACGCCGCCGCAGCTGGCGGGAGCGGTCGCGGTCACCGCCGCCGCCCTGGCGATGCTGGCTTGGCTCTGGCGGTCGCTGGGGCCCATGCGGGCGTCGGTGATCCTCTATGTCATCGCCATCGCGGTGATGGTCGGGTCGAGCTTCCTGCTGCCGGCCTTCTACTGGCCGGCCATGGTCGGCGCGGTGGCCTTCATGGCCTCGGACGCGGTCCTCGCGGGAAGCCTGTTTCGTCAGGCCAAAGCGCTGGGGTCGGACCGCCTGACCGGCTGGGCGGTCTGGTTCCTCTACTACGGCGCCCAGGCCCTGATCGCCTGGGCCTTCCTGCGTCAGCCCTTCTGAGCCTGACGGGCCAGCTGCTGCTCGCGAACGGTGATGAACAGGGTCGAGGCGACGACGATGGCCGCGCCGGCGATCGTCGCCCAGCCCGGAATCTCGTGGAAGATGAAGAAGCCCGTGGCCGTGGTGAACACCAGCCGGCTGTAGTCGATCGGCGCCATGGCCCCCGCGTCGCCGATCTGCATCCCCTTGATGTAGCAGGCCTGGGTGATGGTCCCGAACACGCCCATGGCCGCCAGCAGCATCAGGTCGAGCGGCTCGGGCCAGCGCCAGACGAACAGCGCCGGCGGGATCGAGAAGACCAGGCCCAGGGCCGCCGACCAGACCAGCAGGGTGAACGGCGAATGGTCGCGGGTCATCACCTTCATGCCGGTGATGGTCATGGCGAACATCGCCGCCGAGGCCAGCGAGGCCAGCTGTCCCAGGCCAAAGCCGTGGTCGGCCGCGCCCGGCCGCAGCATCACCAGCACGCCGACGAACCCGACCAGCGCCGCCCCGATGCGCAGCGGGCCGGTCTTTTCCCGCAGCACGAAGATGGCCAGCGGCACCATCCACAGGGTGCGGGTGAACGACAGGGCGTTGGCCTCGGCCAGCGGCAGCTTCTGGAAGGCGTAGAAGCTGAAGATCATCGCCAGGGTGCCGACCGCCGAGCGGAAGAACAGGATGCCCGGCCGGGTCGTGTGGAACGCCCCCCGCCAGTCGCGCACGATCAGCGGCGCCAGCACCAGCAGCCCCGCGGCCTGGCGGTAGAAGGTCTGCAGCGCCGCCGGATAGTCCGAGCCGAGGAATTTGATCAGCGTCGTCATCACCGTGAAGCCGAGCGCCGAGGCCAGCATCCACAGGGCGCCCCGGACATTGGGGGCCAGCTTCGGTCGCTCGGTCAGCGCGGGGACAGGCGGCGGCGCCTCGGGCATCAGCGGTCCATCGGCCGGGTCATCCCCCGGCGGCGCGCTGGGCGATCAGGGCCGCCTGCATCTGCTGGGCCTGCTCGGGCGTGATGCCCATGGCCGCGAGGAGCGGGCTCGGCGCGGTGGGGTCCCAGGAGCCGCGGCCGCCGATGGTGATGCCGCCATCGACGACGATGTGGGTGCCCGTGACGAACAGGGAGTCGTCGCTGGCCAGATAGAGCGCCGCCTGGGCGATGTCCTCGGGCAGGCCTGCCTTGGGAATCGGCTGGACCTTGGGACCGGCCTCGGCGACGCGGGCGGCCATCTGGTCGGCCACCTCGCGCGGCATGCCCATCGAGGCGCCGAAGATCGAGGTGGCGATCAGGCCCGGGCAGATGGCGTTGACGCGGATCTTCTGCGGCGACAGCTCGGCCGCCGCGCAGCGCGACATGTGGATCACCGCGCACTTGGCCGCCGAATAGGCCAGCGGGCCGAAGCCCGCCTGCAGGCCGGCGATCGAGGCGGTGTTGATGATCGAGCCGCCGCCACGTTCGACCATCAGTGGCATGGCGTGCTTCATGCCCACGGCCGGGCCGCGGACCAGCAGGGCGAAGGTCGCGTCCCAGCTCTCGACATCGACCTCCGAGACATTGCCCGGCGCGCCGCCGTGGCCGGCGTTGTTGAACAGGATGTCGAGGCCGCCAAAGCTGTCGGCCGCCAGCTTCACCGCCGCGGCGATGTCCTTCTCGCTGGTCACGTCGCAGTGGGCGTAGCGGATGCGGCCGTCGAACCGCTTCTCAAGCATGGCGCCCTTCTCGTCCTGCAGATCGGCGGCGACCACGCAGGCCCCCTCCTGGGCGAACAGTTCGACCGTGCCCAGGCCGATGCCCGAAGCCCCGCCGGTGATCAGGGCGACCTTGCCCTCCAGACGACCCGCCATGTGTTGTTTCCCCGTGTTTTCGTTATGGTTTTTCTTGACCGTCAGCCGGTGACCACGACCACCTTGCCCATGGCCTTGCGGCTGGCGAGGTGGGCGATGGCCTCGCCCGCCCGCTCCAGCGGGAAGGTTTCGGAGACGTGCGGCTTGATCTTGCCGGCCGCGTAGAGGTCCATCAGCTCCTTGACGTTCTGCTGGTGGGCCTTGGGATCGCGCGCCACGGCCGCGCCCCAGAACACGCCGACGATGTCGCACGACTTCAGCAGGGTCAGGTTCAGCGGCACTTTCGGAATGCCGGCCGGGAAACCGATGACCAGGAAACGGCCGCCCCAGCCGGCGGCGCGGATGGTCGCCTCGGCATAGTCGCCGCCGACGGCGTCATAGGCCACGTCCCAGCCGCTGGGCCCGCAGGCCTCCTTGAACAGGTTGGCCAGGGCCTTCTGGCCGTCCTTGTCGAACGGACCCCGGGGATAGACCACGCCGCTGTCGGCCCCGCGGGCGATGGCCAGATCGACCTTCTCCTGGCTCGAGGCGGCGGCGATCACCTTCGCGCCCATCGCCTTGCCCAGCTCCACGGCGGCCAGGCCCACGCCCCCGGCCGCGCCCAGCACCAGCAGGGTCTCGCCGGGCTTGAGATAGCCGCGATCCTTCAGGCCGTAATAGGAGGTGCCGTAGGTCATCATGAAGGCGGCGCCTTCCTCGAACGACATCGCGTCCGGGATCGGCACCACGCGGGCGGCGTCCAGCGCCAGTTCCTCGGCCATGCCGCCCCAGCCGGTGTTGGCCAGCACGCGCTGGCCGACCTTCAGATGGGTGACGCCCTCGCCCAGCTCCTTGATCACGCCGGCCACTTCACCGCCCGGCGCGAACGGGCGCGTCGGCTTGAACTGGTACATGTCCTCGATGATCAGCACGTCGGGATAGTTGACCCCGCAGGCCTTGACCGACAGCACCACCTGGCCCGGACCGGCCGCGGGGCTGGGCAGTTCCTCGATGACCAGGGTCTCGGGTCCGCCCACGCTCTTGCTCAGCACCGCCCGCATGCCGTCTCTCCCGCTCTTTCATTGACTGGCCCGGAAGGCTATCGCGGACCTTTCGGCGTTTATAGGCCGGAGGTCCGACTTGGCGAACAATTGTTTGAGTCTCGTGGTGCACGGCGGCGCGGGCGCGAAACGCGGCCGCGACTACAGCCGCGAGATCGCCCATATGCGTGGGGTGGTCGAGGCCGGCCGCGACCAGCTGCTGGCCGGCGCCCTGGCCCTGGACGTGGCCGAGGCGACCGCCGCGGCGCTGGAGGCGTCCGGCCTCTATGTCGCCGGCCGGGGCGCCTCGCCCAACACCGTCGGCCAGTATGAGCTCGACGCCTGTTTGATGGACGGGTTCACAGGCAGGGCCGGGTCGGTCGCGGCGCTGCGGGGGTTCGAAAGTCCGGTCGCCGTGGCCCGGGCGATCATGGACTGGACACCGCATGTGATGCTGGCTGGCGAGGGCGCGGCGCGCTTCGCCGCCAGCCAGAAGCTGGCGGCCATCGCCGATGACGCCGCCTGGTTCACCCACGCCGGCCAGGACGAGTCCAACCACCCGCCCGGCACGCTGGCGCACGGCACGGTCGGCTGCGTGGTGCGCGACATGGAAGGCCGGCTGGCCGCCGCCACCTCGACGGGCGGGGTGTTCGGCAAGCTGCCGGGCCGCGTGGGCGACACGCCGCTGATCGGCGCCGGCGGTTGGGCCGACCATCGGGTGGCGGTCTCCTGCACCGGCCAGGGCGAGTATTTCATCCGCGTCGCGGCGGCGGTGCAACTGGCCCACCGGATGAAGTTCGGCGGCGAGACGCTTGCGCAGGCGGCCGACGCGGTTCTGGCCGAGATCCGCGCGCTGGGCGGCGAAGGCGGCCTGATCGCGGTGGACGCCGACGGCAATGTCGCCATGCCGTTCGTCTCGGCCGGCATGAAACGGGCGGCGCTGCTGCCGGATGGGCAAATCGTGTCGGAGGCGTTCTAGTCTAGCGGACTGGGCCCCCAGTTCTCACGAGCGTGTCGGAATCTGAGAACGAGCACACCTCGATCATCAACGCGATAGACGATCACGTGCGATCTGAACGGGTGGATGCGAACCGGCGGATCTGTATCGATCCGCTCACGGGCCGCGAGCGGATACTCCGAAAGGAAGGTGAGCGCGCGCTGGAGGTCGGCCAAGTATCGCTCCGCCTGGTGGATGCCGAACTGACCGATCCCCTCGTCGTGGAGGCGGGCAAGGTCTTCGCGGGCGGGCCGGCTGAGCCTAAGGCCCCGCATTCTCACGGGCCCGTTGGCGGACGGAATCAAAGATTTCCTCGACAGAGAGTTCGCTCTCGCCGCCTTCGATCGCCTCGTCGATCAGCTTTTGCATTGCCTTGATCTTGGCTTCGCGCTCCTGGTCCCGGCGGATCAGGTCGCGGACGTAATCGCTGGAATTGCTGTAGCGACCGGTCTCGGTTCGTCCCTCGACCCAGTCCTTCATCGCCTCGGGGAGGGAAACGTTCATCGTGGCCATCATGCTCTCCTTGAGTCAGAAGATGCGCCAATGGCAAACTTTGTCAAATATCCAGAGGGTGCGAGTGTTTCGCTCCGGCGGATTGGGCTTCGGTCCCCGTTTCTGCTATGGACGGCCGCTTCACAGCCATCCGGATCGAAGAACCCTTGGGCGCGACCCTCAACCTTGCTCGCGCGACGCCCGCCGTCGCCGCCGCTCCGGTCAACCTTTCGGGCCTGACCCGCGAGGGGCTGGCGCGCGCCTTCGTCGAGGCCGGGGCCGTGCCGGCGGACAAGGCCAGGATGCGGGCGACCCAGGTGTTCCGCTGGATCCACCATCGGGGCGCGACGTCGTTCGACCAGATGACCGACGTGGCCAAGGACACCCGCGCGGCCTTGGCCGAGCATTTCACCCTCGCCCGGCCCGAGATCGTCGAGCGCCAGCTGTCGAAGGACGGCACGCGCAAGTGGCTGATCCGCACCGCGCCGGGCATCGAGATCGAGGCGGTCTACATCCCCGACGTCGGCCGGTCGGGCGCGCTGTGCGTCTCCAGCCAGGTCGGCTGCACCCTGAACTGCACCTTCTGCCACACCGGCACCCAGGCCCTGGTGCGCAACCTGACGGCGGCCGAGATCGTCGCCCAGGTGCAGGTCTGCAAGGACGATCTGGAGGAGTGGCCGTCGGACCGCGAGGACCGGCGCCTCAGCAACATCGTCTTCATGGGCATGGGCGAGCCGCTGTACAATCTGGACAATGTCGCCGACGCCATCGACATCATCAGCGACAACGAGGGGATCGGCATTTCCCGCCGCCGCATCACCGTCTCGACCAGCGGCGTGGTTCCCGAACTGAAGGCGCTCGGCGAACGCACCCAGGCGATGCTGGCCATCAGCCTGCACGCCACCAACGACGCGCTGCGCGACGTGCTGGTGCCGATCAACAGAAAATACGACATCGCCGCCCTGATGGACGGCATCCGCGCCTATCCGGGCATCAGCAACGCCCGCCGGGTGACGTTCGAATACGTGATGCTCAAGGGCGTCAACGATTCGCCGGAAGAAGCCCTGGCCCTGGTCAGGCTGCTCAAGGGCATTCCGGCCAAGATCAACCTGATCCCGTTCAATCCCTGGCCAGGCACGCCGTACGAATGCTCCGACTGGGCGACCATCGAGCGGTTCGCGGCCATCCTCAACAAGGCCGGCTATTCCAGCCCGATCCGCACGCCCCGCGGCCGCGACATCCTCGCCGCCTGCGGCCAGCTGAAGTCGGAGAGCGAGAAGGTTCGCGCGTCGGTCCGCCGCAAGGCCGAGGCGCTCGCGTCAGGCTAGAAGCTTGCGTGGGATGGCGCCGGTCGTGCTAACCCTTTCGCACGCATTCGCTATTGGACGCTTCGATGCCGCAGCAACTGCAATCGATGGAAATCCAGGCCTTCGCCGAAGGGTTTCCGATCACCCTGTTCCACGCCGGCGTGACCTTGGTCATGCTGGCGCTGGGCGCCACGCTCTACGCCTTTCTCACGCCCCATCGCGAGATCGCCCTGATCCGTGAAGGCAACACCGCCGCCGCCATTTCCTTTGGCGGGGTGCTGGTGGGCCTGGCCCTGCCGCTGGCCGACTCCCTGCGCGCCTCCGGCTCGCCGCTGGAGATCGCCATCTGGGGCGTGGCGACGATCGGCGTGCAGCTGCTGGTGTTCAAGTTCATCGACTGGATCCTGCACGGGCTGCCCCAGCGCATCCAGGACGGCGAGGTTTCCGCCGCCGTCCTGCTGGTCGGGGCCAAGCTCGCCAGCGCCCTGATCCTCGCCGCCGCCCTGGCCGGCTGACGACGGGATGAACCTGCCCCGTCTACCCGACTGGCTGGTCTATCTGGCGGTGGTGGCGGCCCTCCTGATCGCGGCCATCGGTCGCCGGGAGCGGGCCGACGCGCCGCCGCCGCTGCCGCCCATGGCCGGCGACGACACCCTGCCGCTCGGCCCCTCCTCGCCGTTCGATCCGGCGGTGGTGGTCGATGTGCCGGGCAAGCAGAAGCCGGGCACGGGAACGGCCTTCTCCGTCGGCGACACCGGCGTCTGGCTGACGGCGCGCCACGTCGTCGATGGCTGCACCCAGATCGCCCTGGTGGTCGCCGAGGGGCGCGGCGTGGCGGCGCGGGCGACCATCGACCCCACGGGCGAAGCGGCCGTCCTGACCACCGAGGGCGGCGCTCCGGCCCTGCCGATCGCGCCGGGCGGAGCCCGCCCGCGCGCCGGAGACCTGGGCTTCCATCCCGGCTTTCCGCAGGGCCGTCCGGGCGAGGCGGTGTCCCGTTTGCTTGGTCGCGAGAACCTCGTCGTCCGCGGCCGCGGCGCCCGCACCGAGCCGGTGCTGGCCTGGACCGAGATCGGCCGCACCGACACCCTCAAGGGCACCCTGGCCGGCCTGTCGGGCGCGCCGGTGCTCGATTCCATCGGGCGGGTGATCGGGGTGACCGTCGCCGAAGCCCCTCGCCGGGGTCGCATCTACACGACCACGCCGGAGACCGTGCAGCGGGTCCTGGCCAATGCCCACCGCCGCCCGGCGGGCTACGCCACGGGCGAGCCGATCAATGTCGAAAACTACGGCCGCGTCGCCGACGGCCTGCGCCGCGACCTGCGGGTCGCCCAGGTGGTCTGTCTATCGACGCGTTAGGCCGGGGCGGTCCGGGGCGGCTTGGTGGGAGTCTTGACCCCGATCAGGATGCACAGGAGCAGCGCCGGGAACCCGATCAGGCCGCAACCAATGAAATAGAGGCCGTAGCCGGTCATCAGGCCGCTGTGGGCCTGCAGGCTCTCGACGATCGCGCCGGAGAAGCCCTTCAGGATCTTGCCGACCCAGGTGTAGCTGGAGCTGAGCAGGGCATACTGGGTGGCCGTATAGCCGATGCTGGTCAGGCTCGACATGTAGGTCACCAGCAGCACCCCGGCCGCGCCGACGCCGAGATTGTCGAAGAACATCACCGCCGCGAACAGCTTCGGGTCGTTGCCGAAGAAGGCCAGCAGCGAGAAGGACGCCACGGCCAGGCCCTGCAACAGGGCGCCGGCCACCAGGCCGCGCATCCGCCCCAGCAGGGCCGCCAGGACGCCACCGACGGCGATGCCCGACAGGGTGCCCGCCAGGCCCGCCGATAGCCGAACCTCCCCGACGAAGGCCTTCTCGAACCCCAGGTCGTGATAGAAGGGCGTCGCCATCGGGCCCATCATGAACTCGGGCAGGCGGTAGAGCGTGATCATCAGCAGCATGACCAGGGCGAACCAGCCGTAGGCCTTGAAGAAGCTGATGAACGGCCCGACGATGGCCGCGCCAAGCCCCGCCGGCGTCCAGAGCGGTTTGGCGTCGGCCATCACCTGTTCGGCATGGACCGGGGCCTTGATCAGAAACGTGCAGAGAATGCCGATGCCCATCAGGGCGGCCATCAGACTGTAGGACGCCGGCCAGCCCATGTGCTGGGCCACGATCAGGATCAGCGCGTCGCTGGCCAGCACGGCCAGGCGATAGCCCAGCTGAAAGGCGCCGGTGACCAGGCCCAGCTCCTCCTCGTCGTCGGCCACCTCGATGCGCAGGGCGTCCACGGCGATGTCCTGGGTCGCCGAGGCGAAGGCGACCACCAGGGCCGCCGCGCCAAGCGCCATCAACCCGCCCGCCGGTCCGATCATCGCCATGGCCAGCAACGCGCCGACCAGCACCACCTGGGTGAGGAGGAGCCAGCTCCGGCGGCGACCCATGCCGCCCAGGCCCGGCGGCGTCACCCGATCGACGATCGGCGACCAGAGGAACTTGAAGGAATAGGCGAGGCCGACCCAGGAGATGAAGCCGATGGCCTTGAGGCTCGTTCCCTCGTCCCGCAGCCAGTAGCCGAGGGTGGCGGCGGTCAGCATGAACGGCAGGCCGGACGAGAAGCCCAGGCCGAGCATGATCGCCACCTTGGGCCGCCGAAGGCTCTTGATGACCTCGCCCATGCCGTGTTTGCGGACCGGTGCGGCCGTTTTGTCCTGGCTCATGGTTCAGCCCCCCAAATCAGGAGGCGACCCTGCCCTCTTCGGTCCCGCCCGTCCAGCCGACCCAGCGGGCCAGGACGGCGCGCAGGGCGGTTTCCGTCAGCGGCTTGACCAGGAAGTCGTTCATGCCGGCCGCCAGGGCCGCGCGGCGGTCGTCCTCGAAGGCGTCGGCGGTCAGGGCGACGATCGGGGTGGTCAGGCCGCGGGCGCGCAGCCGCCGGGCCGCCTCGACCCCAGACAGGTCGGGCATGCGCAGGTCCATCAGGATCAAATCGTAGGTCGAGGCGGCGACGGCGGCGAGCGCCTCCTGGCCGCTGGCGGCGCGGTCGACCTCGGCGCCCTCCCGCTGCAGCAGGGTGCGGGCCAGCAGGGCGTTGATCGGATTGTCCTCGACCAGCAGCACCCGGGCGCCGGGCGCGGCGGCCGCGACGATGCGCTCGTCCTCCGGATGGGGCGCGGCCTTCGGCGCGACGCCCTGGGCGGCCAGCACCCGCGCGGCCAGGGAATCGGCGCGCAGTGGCTTGATCAGATAACCGCTGAAGCCGGCGGCGCGGCAGCGCGGGATCCGCGCCCGCTCGTCCGGCCTCAGCAGGATGACGCTGGCCCGGCCCTCGGGAGCCTTCAGCCCGCGTCGCCCGGTGGCCAGCAGGTTGTCGATCAGCAGCACCGCGTCGGCCGGCGCGGCGACCAGCAGGTCGGCGACGGACCCGGCCAGCACGACCTTTCCGCCCAGACAGTCGATCTGGCGCCGGGCCGCCTCCAGGACGATCGGGTTGGGCGAGGCGACGCCGACGGTGTGGCCCCGAAGCGGACGGTCGGCGACCGCGGGCCCGGCGGGCGGGAAGGCGGCCTCCAGCCAGAATTCGGCGCCGCCGCCGGGCGCATCCTCGACCCCGACCGCGCCGTTCATCGCGTTGCTGAGGCGGGTGACAATGGCCAGGCCCAGGCCCGCGCCGCCCAGCACCGCGCCATGCGACGGGTCGGCGTGAACGAAGGGCTCGAAGATCCGGTCGCGGGCGGCCCTGGGAACCCCGGGGCCGGTGTCGCGGACCGTCAGGCGCAACCGGCCCTCGCCCGCCAGCTCGGCCGCCAGCAGCACGCCGCCGGTCTCGGTGAACTTGACCGCGTTGCCGGCGAAGTTGAGCAGCACCTGGCGCAGCCGGCCCTCGTCGGCCATCACCGGCGGCACGGCCGCGTCGCAGGCCCAGGCGATCTCGACGCCCTTCTCGTGGGCCCGCGGGCTCATCAGCTCGGCCGTCTGCCGCAGCAGGGCGGCGATGTCGGTCGGCGCGGGGTGCAGCTCGATTCTGCCGGCGCCCAGCCGGGCCAGATCGAGCACGTCGTTGACCAGCGCCAGCAGGTGGTCGCCGCTCTCGCGCAGCGCGGCGACATAGGATTTCTGCTCGGCGGACAGCCGCGTGCCGTCGAGCAGCCGCGCCATGCCCAGCACGCCGTTGAGCGGCGTGCGGAATTCATGGCTCAGCGTCGCCAGCTGCTCGGGCGTGATGGCGCGGTCGTCCGACATGGGGCCAGACTAGCGCCGGCGGCTTAACGGGCAGTCAAGCGGCGGCTCGCGGGCGATCGGCGGACGGAGCCCCGGTGGCTGTCGCCTTCAGGCCCCGGCATTGGTCCCGGTCTCCGCCCCGACCCGGCGATAGATCAGCGCCTCGGCGATGTGGATGCGGCCGACGCTGTCCGCGCCTTCCAGGTCGGCGATGGTGCGGGCCAGGCGAATGGCGCGGGTCCAGCCGCGGGCGGTCAGGTGGCCGGCGTCGGCCGCCCGGGCCAGCAGGGCCCTGGCCGGGTCGTCGAGGGCCGCCGCCGAGGCCAGGAAGTCGCCGTCGGCCCGGGCGTTGAGGGTCGGGGCCTCCGGGCCGTGCGCCTCGGCGCGGGCGGTCTGCAAGGCCCGCGCCCGGGCGACGCGGCTGGCGACCTCGGCTGATCCCTCGGCCGGCGGCGGCAGGGCCAGGTCGGCGGCGGCCACCGGCGGCACGTCCACCTGCAGGTCGATGCGGTCGATCAGCGGACCCGAGACCCGGCCCTGATAGTCGCGCTGGCAGCGCGGGGCCTTGCCGCACCAGCCCTTGCCCGCGCCGCCGTGGCCGCAGCGGCAGGGGTTCTGGGCCGCGATCAGCTGGACCCGGGCGGGATAGCGGATATGGGCGTTGGCCCGGGCGACCATCACCTCGCCGGTTTCCAGCGGCGCGCGCAGGGAATCGAGCGCCTGGGCGCTGAACTCCGGCAGCTCGTCGAGGAACAGCACGCCGTTGTGCGCCAGCGACACCTCGCCGGGCCTGGCCTTCAGCCCGCCGCCGGTCAGGGCGGCCATGCTGGCCGAATGGTGCGGCGCGCGGAACGGCCGGGCGCGGGTCAGGGCGCCGCGCGCGATCAGCCCGGCCACCGAATGGATCATCGAGGTCTCCAGCAGCTCGGCGGCCGACAGGGGCGGCAGGATGCCGGGCAGCCGCTGGGCCAGCATCGACTTGCCCGATCCCGGCGGGCCGCAGAACAGCAGGTTGTGGCCGCCGGCCGCGGCGATCTCCAGCGCCCGCTTGGCCTGGTCCTGGCCGCGCACGTCGCGCAGGTCGGGAACCTGGCCGCCGTCGATCATCGGCCCAGCCTTCGGCTCGGACAGCATCTGGGTCCCGCGGAAGTGGTTGATCAGGCCGATCAGCGAGCGCGGGGCCAGCACGCGGGTCCCGCCGGCCCAGGCCGCCTCGGGCCCGCAGGCCTCGGGGCAAATCAATCCCAGGTCCATCGCCCCGGCGGCCACGGCGGCGGGCAGGGTTCCGGCCACCGGCGAGATCGAGCCGTCCAGCGACAGTTCGCCGACCGCGCACCAGCCGTTCAGGGCGTCGGCCGGGATCACCCCCATGGCGGCCATCACCGCCAGGGCGATCGGCAGGTCGTAGTGGCTGCCCTCCTTGGGCAGGTCGGCCGGGGCCAGGTTCACGACGATGCGCTTGCCCGGCATGGCCAGGCCCAGGCCGGTGAAGGCGCCACGCACGCGCTCCCGGCTCTCGGCCACGGCCTTGTCGCCCAGGCCGACGACGACCATGACCGCCTCGCCGCCCGTCAGCTGGACCTCGACGTCCACCCGCCGGGCCTCGACGCCCTGAAACGCGACGGTGACTACCCGCGCGACCATGCCGCCCCCGCTACAGTTGCTGTGACTTATCCACAGACTCAACCATGGCGGGCAGATCGGATCAAGAACAAATATGGAACCAAGATGGAAGCCGAGACGATTCAGTCATCTACCCGACACAACTCACTCGCCGCGACGGATCGCCTCGATGCGGTCCCACAGGACGGCCGCCGCGTCTGCGCCGCCGAACCGCTTCAGCTGCTGCGCGCCGGTCGGCGAGGTCACGTTGATCTCGGTCAGATAGTTGCCGATCACGTCGATGCCGACGAACAGCAGGCCGCGACGCTTCAGCTCCGGGCCGATGATGGCGCAGAGCTCGAGGTCGCGCGGCGTCAGCTCGACCGCCTCGGCCCGGCCGCCGCGGGCGAGGTTCGAGCGCACCTGACCCTCGGCCGGAATGCGGTTGATGGCCCCGACGGGCTCGCCATCGACCAGCAGGATGCGCTTGTCGCCCTTGCTGACGGCGGGGATGAATTTCTGGGCGATGACCTGGTCGCGGCCGATCAGGGCGTGCAGCTCGAGCAGGGCGTCGAGGTTGGGGTCGTCGGCCTTCAGCCGCACCACGCCAGAGCCGCCGCCGCCGTGCAGGGGCTTGAGCACCATGTCGCCATGCCGGTCGCGGAAATCGTAGATCGCCTCGGCGTCGCTGGTGATCAGGGTCGGCGGCTGGACGCCCGGAAAGGTGGTGACGAACAGCTTTTCCGGCGCGTTGCGCACCTCGGTCGGGTCATTCACCACCAGGGTGTGCGGGTGGATCCTGTCGAGGAAGTGGGTGGCCGTGATGTAGGCCATGTCGAACGGCGGATCCTGACGCATCAGCACCACATCGACCTCGCCGGCCATGTCGAGCACGCGGGTCTCGCCGAACGAAGCATGGTCGCCCTTCCGGGCCCGCAGCGTGACGTCCCGACCCCGGGCGACGACCCGGCCCTCCTCCAGCGACAGCTTGTCGGGCGTATAGACGAACAGCGAATGGCCCCGGGCCTGGGCCTCCATCATCATCATGAAGGTGCTGTCGGTCTCGATGTTGATCCGCTCGACCGGATCCATCTGCACGGCGACCTTCAATGACATGGGAGCTCCTGAACCTGACGATGACGGGTGGGCGCTACATAACCACGGGATCGGCCGGGCGGGAGGGGGCGCCGGGCGGCTAGTTCAATCTCAGCCGCACGCGCTCGCGCGCGGCCCGGGCCGCCAGCGCCGCGCCGCCGTCGAGAATCTGGGCCTGGGTCAGGGCCTGCAAGGCGCCGGCGAGCGCGCCCTGGCCCTCGCGGGCGGCGGCCACGTCCAGCCAGGGTCGGTGGTCGCTCGGGTCGAGCAGGGCCCGGCGCAGGGCCGACCGCTCGGCCCGGGGCCAGTCGCCGGCCGCCTGGGCGTGGGCGAAGACGTAGTTCTGCAGCCGGATCAGCACCGCCCGGTCGCTCATCGGCGCCATCAACAGATCGAGCCGCCCCGCGATGTCCGGGGTCAGGCCCGAGCGCAGCGCCCGCCGCGACAGTTCCGAGGGCAGGACGACCCGGCCCTCGCTGAACGGATCCAGGGCCAGCGGCCCCTCCCGCGTCTCGATGCGCAGCAGGAAATGGCCGGGGAAATCGACGCCGCGGACATCGAGATCGCAGCGGCGGGCGGCATGCAGGTAAAAGACCCCGAGCGACACGGGAATGCCCCTGCGCCGCTCGGCCACGGCGATCACGTCGGCGTTGTCGGGGTGATCGTGGGTCATCAGGTCGCCCTGCAGGCCCAGGTCCCCGGCCATCGATTCGGCGATGGCCTCCTCCGGCGATTCGGTCTCCAGCCGGGCGGCCAGGTGGGCGGCGCCCTCGTCGGCCAGGGCCCGGGCCGCCTCGGCGTCGCGGTCGGGATCCTCGTGCACGGCGCAGGCCAGCGCGGCCTCGAACAGGGGGAAGGCCTCGTCGGCCACCCGTCCCGCCTCGACCAGAAACGCCTCTGCCTGTTCCCGCGTCATGCGTTCCTAACGCTTCAACCGCCCTTCCAGGCGTCGGGAATATGACGCGGCAGGCGTCCGGGGGCGAGGGCGATCAGATCGAGGCGAATGGCGGCTCCCTTCAGGGCCGGCCGGCCGGCGGCGATGGCCGCCGCCGCGCGGCGCAGACGCGTGCGCTGGTCGGGCCGCACCGCCTCCAGCGCCGCCTCGATCGTCGTCCGCCGCTTGACCTCCGCCACCACCAGCGTGCCGCCCCGCAGGGCCAGCAGATCGATCTCGCCCTGTGGCGAGGCCAGGCGGAAGCCGAGGATGCGATAGCCCTTGAGCATCAGCAGCAGCGCCGCCAGCACCTCGCCGCGCCGGCCGCTGCGGCGGGCCAGGCCGCCACGCCGGCTGCGCGCGCTGGTCACCGCCCGTCCTTCAGGGCCATGGCGCGTTTGTAGAGGTCGCGCCGGTTCAGGCCCAGCGCCCTGGCCACTTCCGACGCAGCCTCGCCCGGCGGCAGGCGGGTCAGGGCCTCCGTCAGCGCCGAATCGGCGTCCTCGGCGGTCGAGACCTGTTCCGCGCCGGGCCCGACCAGCACGACGATCTCGCCCTTGGGGGCGTCCAGACGGGGATCGGCGGCCAGTTCGGTCAGCCTGCCCCGCACGGCCGTCTCGAACAGCTTGGTCAGCTCGCGGGCCACCACCGCCTCGCGATCGCCGAACACGGCGGCCATGTCGGTCAGGCTGGCCCGCAGGCGCGGCCCGCTTTCGTAGAAGATCAGGGTCGCGTGGACATTGGCGACCTCGGCCAGAAAGGTCCGCCGCGCGGCGCTTTTCGGCGGTGGAAAGCCCGCGAACAGGAACCGGTCCGTCGGCAGGCCGGCCAGGGTCAGGGCCGCCAGGGCCGCCGAGGGTCCGGGGATCGGGAACACCCGATGGCCGGCGGCGACCACGTCCTTGACCAGCCGATAGCCGGGGTCGGACACCAGCGGCGTGCCGGCGTCGGAGACCAGCGCCACGCTCTGGCCCTGCTCCAGCGCCGCCAGGATCTTCGGCCGCGCGCGGTCGGCGACATGCTCGTCATAACGCAGCATGGTCTTGGAAAGCCCGTAGGCGGCCAGCAGTTTGCCGGTCACCCGGGTGTCCTCGGCCAGCAACAGATCGCAGCCGGCCAGCACGTCCAGCGCCCGCAGGGTGATGTCGCGCAGATTGCCGATCGGGGTGGCCACGACATAGAGTCCGGCCTCCAGCGGGACGTCCGACAGCGGCGGTGGGGGCGGGTGGCGTGCCAAGGTGAACTCCGGTCCGGCGCGAGAGCGCCTTGCCCGGCCGCGTCAGTCAAGGGATAGAAGGCGGGAACCCGCAGAGGAAGCGCCGTGAAGAAGCTCGTGATCTGGTTCGTGCTGCTCGCCGCCGTCGTCATCGTGGCCGTGGGCGCCTACTGGTGGCTCGATTTGCGGTGGCGGCCCAGGACCATCACGAAGCATCAGGCGGAGATCGCGAAGATTCTCGACGGGGCCGGCTGGGTGTCGCCCGGCCTGACCGGGCCGAAGATCTACATGATCGGTTTCCGGTCCTGCCCCGGCTGCATCCAGGCCAAGGCCGAGCTGTTGCCGCCGCTGCAGAAGGCCGGGGTCGATACGCGCGTCATCCTGTTCGCCCGCCGCGACGTCAACGGCCTGGCCCGATCGACGCCGGCCGAACGGGCGACCGTGGCCGAGCTGTGGCTCAACCGCAGCTGGGCGCTGATGGACCGCTGGGACAAGGCGCCGATCGAGGCCTGGACCGCCGAGGGCCTGCCGCCGGCCGATGGCGACGTGGCCCGCACGGCCGTGGTCGATGCCGGCCGGGCGATGGTCGAACGGCTGACGCCGCTGCTCAAGGACAACGGCATCGGCTTCGGCACGCCGGTGCTCATCTGGTGGTCCAGCGACGGCGTGATGCACGGCTGTTCCTGCGGCAGCCCCTCGGGCTGGCGCTTCGCGCTGAAGGACCTCGGCGCCGCCGAATAGGACGACTCGGCAGTCAGACCTGTTCGGGCGAATTCCCGCCACCGCGCCCGTCGTCATGGACAGCTACGCCGCGCGAAGCGGTCCCCGGCCGGTGCCGCGCCGCCCTTCGGGCCGCCCGTGCCTACAGCGGGGCGAACTTCGCGGTGAAGTGGCGCATGGCGGCCGGTTGCCAGGTGATGCGCATGCCGCGCAGGCTGTCCTTGCGGGCGGCGATCTCCTCGAACACCTCGACGATGTAGTCGGCGTGGCTCTGGGTGTAGACGCGGCGCGGGAAGGCCAGCCGGACCAGGTCCATGGGCGCGGGGGCCTCCGTGCCGTCGGGCTTGAGGCCGAACATCACCGTGCCGATCTCGCAGGACCGGATGCCGCCCTCGACATACATCGCCACGGCCAGCGACTGGCCCGGATACTGGCTCGGCGGGATGTGGGCCAGCATGGCCCGGGCATCGACGAACACCGCGTGACCGCCGGTCGGGCGCACCGTCGGCACGCCCATCGCCTCCAGCCGCTCGCCGATATAGGCCATGCTGCGCAGGCGGTAACGCAGGTAGTCCTCGTCGATGATCTCGGTCAGACCCTGGGCGATGGCGTCCAGGTCCCGCCCGGCCAGGCCGCCGTAGGTCGGGAAGCCCTCGGTCAGGATCAGCCGGTTGCGCGCGGCCTGGGCCAGCTCGTCGTCGTTCAGGGCCAGCCAGCCGCCGATGTTGGCGAAGGCGTCCTTCTTGGCCGACATGGTCATGCCGTCGGCCATGGCGAACATGTCGCCGACGATGTCCTTGACCGAGCGCCCCTCCTGCCCGGCCTCGCGCGTCTTGATGAAATAGGCGTTCTCGGCGAAGCGGCAGCCGTCGATGATGAACGGCTTCTTGTGCGCGTGGGCGATGCGCGCCACCGAGCGGATGTTGGCCAGACTGACCGGCTGGCCGCCGCCGGCGTTGTTGGTCACCGTCAGCATGACGCAGGGCACGGCGTCGCCATGCTCGACCAGGAAGGCCTGCAGCCGATCCAGGTCCATATTGCCCTTGAACGGGTGCTCGCTGCGCGGATCCAGGCCCTCGGCGATGACCAGGTCATGGCCCTCCGCGCCCGTCGATTCGATGTTGCCGCGCGTGGTGTCGAAATGGGTGTTGGACGGGATCACCTTGCCCGGCCCGCCGAGGATCGAGAACAGGATCGCCTCCGCCGCCCGGCCCTGGTGGGTCGGGATCACGTGTTTGAACGGCATCAGGTGCTTCACCGCCGCCTCGAAGCGGAAGAAGGACGGGCTGCCGGCATAGCTTTCGTCGCCGGACATCAGGGCCGCCTGCTGGCGCGCGCTCATGGCCGAGGTGCCGCTGTCGGTCAGAAGGTCGATCAGCACGTCGTCGGAATGCAGGGCGAACAGGTTGTAGTCGGCGTCCGCGATCAGCTTCAGCCGTTCCGCCCGCGTGGTCATGCGGATGGGTTCGACCGCCTTGATGCGGAAGGGCTCGATGATGGTTTTCATAACAGACTCAATGTTCGTTGAAGCGCGGGTCAGGTCGCGCTAACCGCTTTGCGATGCCTTTATCCGTCCGCGCCGCCTATCGCGAGCGCCTTTCCCGGGGCGACATCAGGCCCGACGCGGCGCAGGAACAGGCGCTGGTCGCCCTGTCGCGCCTGGAGGGCGACCTCAACGCCCTTGCCGAGCCGGGCTTTTCCTCGCTGTTCCGCCGGCCGAAGGGCGCGCGCGGCCTCTATCTCTGGGGGCCGGTCGGCCGGGGCAAGTCCATGCTGATGGACCTGTTCTTCGACTCCGCGCCGGTGGCGAAGAAGCGCCGCACCCACTTCCATGTGTTCATGGCGCAGGTTCACGGCCACATCGACGCCTGGCGCAAGGGCGACGCGGCCGCCCGCAAGGCGCGATTCGGCCAGTCGAAGGGCGACGACCCGATCCAGCCGACCGCCGAGCTGATCGCCGAGGACGCGCGCCTGCTCTGTTTCGACGAGCTGCAGGTCACCGACATCGCCGACGCGATGATCCTCGGCCGGCTGTTCGAGGCGCTGTTCGCCCTGGGCGTGACGCTGGTGGCCACCTCCAACCGGCCGCCGGACGACCTCTACAAGGACGGCCTCAATCGCCAGCTGTTTCTGCCGTTCATCGCCATGCTCAAGGACCGGATGGAGGTGGTCGCGGTGCGCGGGCCGGTCGATTTCCGCCTCGACCGGCTGCGCGGCGCGCGGACCTGGCTGGCCCCCGAGGATCCGGACAGCCAGCGGGAATTCGACCGGCTGTGGACCGACATGCTGGACGGCGCGCCCGAGCCCGGGGCCAGCCTGGAGGTTCTGGGTCGCCAGCTGCACCTGCCCCGGGCCAGCGGCGGGCTGCTGCGGGCCGGCTTCGCCAGCCTGTGCGAGCACGCGCTGGGGCCGCGGGACTACCTGGCCATCGCCGACCGTTTCCACACCGTGTTCCTCGAAGACGTGCCGCGCCTGACGCCCGCCCGGCGCGACGCGGCGAAACGGTTCAACACCCTGATCGACGCCCTCTATGAGGCCCAGACCAAGCTCGTCGCCCTGGCCGCGGTCGAGCCGGAGGCCCTGTATCCCGAGGGTGATGGATCGTTCGAATTCGAGCGCACCGTCTCGCGCCTGCAGGAAATGCGCTCGACCGACTGGCTCGAACGAGTCAGGGACTAATTTAACAAGGGAAGGAAACCACCATGTTCTCGCATATCATGATCGGGACCAACGATCTGGACCGGGCCAAGTCGTTCTACGACGCGCTGCTCGGCACGCTCGGCGTCCCGCCGGCCTTCGTCGATGGCCACCGCATCTTCTACATGACCCCGACCGGCGTGTTCTCGGTGTCCAGGCCGATCAACGGCGAGCCGGCGACCGCGCCCAATGGCGGCACCATCGGCTTCGCCTGCGCCTCGCCCGAACAGGCCGACGCCTGGCACGCGGCCGGCGTCGCCGCTGGGGGCGCGACCTGCGAGGACCCTCCCGGCGTCCGCGAAGGCGCCTCGGGCAAGATGTATCTCGCCTACCTGCGCGATCCGGACGGCAACAAGCTCTGCGGCCTGCACCGGATGTGATTATCGGCGCGGGCGGGGGTGAAAATCCCCGCTCGCGTTGACACCCCCGGCTCGCGGCTTAAAAGCGGTCGCACCCGAGCAACAGCCGAGATTCAGATGACCGAAGCCTCGTCGGGGGTCCGCGAACGACCCCTTTCGCCACATCTGCAGGTGTGGCGCTGGCATGTGACCATGCTGGGCTCCATCCTTCACCGCGCCTGCCTGATCGGCCTCTACGTCGGCGCGCTGATCCTCGCGGGCTGGGCCCTGGCCCTGGCTTCGGGCGAGGAAGTCTACGCCGCCTATGTCGGGCTTCTGGGGTCGGCGCTCGGCAAGCTGGTGCTGCTGGGCCTGACCTTCGCCCTGTTCTTCACCGTCGCCAGCAATCTGCGCCACCTGATGTGGGACACCGGTCGCGGCTTCGCGCCGAAGACCGCCGACATGATCACCATCGCCGGCATCGCCTTCGCCCTGGTCGCCACCGCGGTGGTCTGGGTCATCGCCGGCCAGACGGGAGCCCTGTCGTGACCGCGTCCTCCGCCGGCTTCCGCACGCCGCTCTCCCGCGCTCGCGGTCTTGGTTCGGCCAGGCACGGCGTCGGCCACTTCATCGCCGACCGGGTCACCGGCCTGGCGCTGATCCCGCTGTCGATCTGGGCCGCCTACGCCGGGCTGAAGGTCGCCGCCGGCGGCTATGTCGTCGCCGTCGAATGGCTGGCCCGGCCGCTCAACGCCGTGCTGCTCGGCCTGTTCGTCGTCGCCGGCTTCGTGCATCTGCGCCTGGCCATCCAGGTGGTGATCGAAGACTATATCGAAGGCTTCGTGGCCAAATCCGCGGCGCTCATCGCCAATTATTTCGTCTGCGTCCTCGGCGCCGCTCTGGGGGTCTTCGCCATCCTCAAGGTGGCCCTCCTCGGAGCCTTCTGATGTCGGCCTACGAATTCATCGACCATAAGTTCGACGTGGTGGTGGTGGGCGCCGGGGGATCGGGCCTGCGCGCCGCGCTCGGTTGCGCCGAGGCCGGCCTGAAGACCGCCTGCGTGACCAAGGTCTTCCCGACCCGCTCCCACACCGTGGCCGCCCAGGGCGGCATCTCGGCCAGCCTCGGCAACATGGGCGAGGACGACTGGCGCTGGCATATGTACGACACCGTCAAGGGGTCGGACTGGCTGGGCGACCAGGACGCCATCGAATACCTGACCCGCAACGCCCCGGCCGCCGTCTACGAGCTGGAGCACTGGGGCGTGCCGTTTTCGCGCACCCCGGACGGCCGGATCTATCAGCGCGCGTTCGGCGGCATGACCCGCAACTTCGGCGAGGCGCCGATCCAGCGCACCTGCGCCGCGGCCGACCGCACCGGCCACGCCATGCTGCACACCATGTACGGCCAGGCGCTGTCGAAAGAGGTCGAGTTCTTCATCGAGTACTTCGCCCTCGACCTGATCATGGAAGACGGCGTCTGTATGGGCGTCACCGCCTGGAAGCTGGACGACGGCACCCTGCACCGGTTCCAGGCCCAGAAGACGGTACTGGCCACCGGCGGCTATGGCCGCGCCTTCCTCTCCTGCACCGGCGCCCACACCTGCACGGGCGACGGCGGCGGCATGGCGCTGCGCGCCGGCCTGCCGCTGCAGGACATGGAGTTCGTGCAATTCCACCCCACCGGCATCTTCCCGGCCGGCTGCCTGATCACCGAGGGCGCCCGGGGCGAGGGCGGCTATCTGACCAATTCCGAGGGCGAGCGGTTCATGGAACGCTATGCGCCGTCGGTGAAGGACCTGGCCCCGCGCGACATGGTCAGCCGGGCAATGACCATCGAGATTCGCGAAGGGCGCGGCGTGGGTCCGAACAAGGACCACATCCACCTGCACCTCGACCACCTCGACCCCAAGATGCTGGCCGAGCGGCTGCCGGGCATCTCCGAGACGTCCAAGGTGTTCGCCGGGGTCGATGTGACCAAGGCGCCGATCCCGGTTCTGCCGACGGTCCACTACAACATGGGCGGCCTGCAGACGAACTATCACGGCGAGGTCGTGACCAAGACGGGCAAGAACGCCGACGCCGTCGTTCCGGGCCTGATGGCCGTGGGCGAGGCCGCCTGCGTGTCGGTGCACGGGGCCAACCGCCTCGGCTCCAACAGCCTGATCGACCTGGTGGTGTTCGGCCGCGCGGTCGGCCTGCGCTGCGCCGAACAGCTGACGCCGGGCGCGACCCAGCCGGAGCTGAAGGCGGCCATGACCGACGGCCACATGGCCCGTTTCGACCGCTTCCGCAACGCCAGCGGGCCGCGCCCGACGGCCGACCTGAGGCTGGAAATGCAGAAGGCCATGCAGGAGGAGGCGGCGGTGTTCCGCACCGGCGAGTCGCTCAAGAGCGGCGTCGAGCGGATGGCCGCCGTGGTCGCCGCCCGCAAGGACATCGGCATCAGCGACCGGAGCCTGATCTGGAACAGCGACCTGATGGAGACGCTGGAGCTGGACAATCTGATCGGCCAGGCGGTGGTCACGGTGAACGGCGCGCTGAACCGCACCGAAAGCCGCGGCGCCCACGCTCGCGAGGACTTCCCCAATCGCGACGATGACCAGTGGATGAAGCACACCCTGGCCTGGTTCAACGACGCCACCGGCAAGGTGAAGATCGATTACCGCCCGGTGCACAGCTACACGATGTCCAGCGACATCGCCTACATCGAGCCCAAAGCCCGGGTCTACTGAGGACAGCATGGTTCAACTCGCGCTCCCCAAGAACTCCCGCGTCGGCAAGGGTCGCCACTATCCCGCGCCGAAGGGGGCCAAACGGGTCAAGACCTTCCGCATCTATCGCTACGACCCGGAAGGCTCGGACAACCCGCGCTGGGACACCTACGACGTCGATGTCGGCGCCTGTGGCCCGATGCTGCTGGACGTGCTGATCCACATCAAGAACACGGTCGATCCGACCCTGACCTTCCGCCGGTCCTGTCGGGAAGGCGTCTGCGGCTCCTGCGCGATGAACGTCGGCGGACGCAACACGCTCGCCTGCACCTGCGGCTGGGAGGATGTACCCGGTGGCGCGATCCAGGTTTCTCCCCTGCCCTCGCAGCCGGTGGTCAAGGATCTGGTCCCCGACCTGACCCTGTTCTATGCCCAGTACGCCTCGATCGAGCCCTGGCTGCACACCGAAACGCCGCAGCCTCAGACCGAGTGGAAGCAGTCGATCGAGGACCGCGCCAAGCTGGACGGCCTGTACGAGTGCATCCTGTGCGCCTGTTGCTCGACCTCCTGCCCCAGTTACTGGTGGAACGGCGAGAAGTACCTTGGCCCGGCCACGCTGCTGCACGCCTACCGCTGGCTGATCGACAGCCGCGACGAGGCGACGGGCGAGCGGCTGGATGCGCTGGAGGACCCCTTCAAGCTCTACCGCTGCCACACGATCATGAACTGCGCCCAGGTCTGCCCCAAGGGCCTGAACCCGGCCAAGGCCATCGCCGAGATCAAGAAGCTGATGGTGGAGCGGGTGGTTTAGGCGGAGGGCTCTACGCCAGCCGCAGGCCGCAGTATTCCACGAACGCGCTGAAGTCGGTGTCCCTGGCGATCAGGGGCAGGTCCGCGTCCAGGCAGCACTGGGCAATGAGCGTATCGAGCATCCGCGCCTTGCGGCCCTTGTCGATCAGCAGGCGCCGGGTCAGGCCGGCCCGTTCCCAGAAGCCGTCGTAGAGCGGCAGCAGCGGGGCCTTCTTGAGGATCAGATCGACGGCGGTGTCCCTGCCGGGTCCCGCGCGCAGTTCAGCGACAACGGGCGGCGGCAGCACAAGGACCTCGTCTTCCATCGCCTTGGCCAGCCGGTCGGTCAGCGGCGATGGCGCCTCGGTCAGAAAGGCAATAACGATGCTGGTGTCCGCGGCGATCAATTGATGACATTGCCGTGCTTGTCGAACTCTCGATCCTCGCGGGAGGCGTCCAGATCGAGATCCAGCTTCACCTTGCCGCGCAGAGCCAGCATACCCTTGTAAAACTGCTCATGCTCCAGCTTCTGCAGGGCCATTCGGATGGTTTCGGACACGCCTTCGCCCGTGCCCGCCTGAACCGAGGCCAGGAGGCGTGCGGGAACGTGGACCGTGACCTTCTTCATCTCGCTCATGCGCTGAAATGTGCCATAAATCAGTTATGGCGGCAAATGCTGGCAACGATGCGCGCATATGGCCCCTCGCCGCCCTCGTCTGGGGCGCGGCCGAGGGATTTCTGTTCTTCATCGTTCCCGACGTGCTGATCAGCTACGTCGCGCTCAGGCGTGGCCTGAGGGCTGGCGTGATCGCCTGTTTTCTGGCGGCCGTCGGCGCGGGACTCGGCGGCGCGGCGATGTATGGCTGGAGCGCCCGGGACCCGGCCGCCGCCCGCGCCGCCGTCGCGGCCGTGCCGGCCGTGTCGGACGCCATGATCGCCGGGGCGGAGACGGGCATGGACCGCGACGGCTGGCTGGTCGCCGCGCTCAAGGGGCCGGTCAGCAGCACGCCCTACAAGGTCTACGCCATGCTGGCGCCGGCGCGGGACGCCGGCCTTTTCGCCTTCGCCGTGGCGGCCCTGCCGGTGAGGCTGCCCCGGTTTCTCCTCGCCGCCATCGCCTGGGCCCTCGTCGGGCGGCTCGCGCGGGGCAGGATCGACCGGCGATGGGTGCTTACAGGCTTCACAGCCTGGTGGCTGGTCTTCTATGGCTGGTTCTGGGCCAGTCATCCGGGCTGAGCCCCTTGCAATAAGATGACGCGGGCGTCATTTTCTCGTGCGAACCCATGGGAGGGCGGATTGGCCGATCCAAAGGCGAAGGTTGTGATTGTGGGCGCGGGCCACGCGGGTGGCTCGGCGGCCGCCTTCCTGCGCCAGTATGGTCACGAGGGTCCGATCGTCCTGATCGGCGACGAGCCGATCCCGCCCTATCAGCGCCCGCCCCTGTCCAAGGCCTGGCTCAAGGGCGAGGCCGACGCCGGCAGCCTCGCGCTCAAGGACGCGGACTGGTACGCCGAGAACGACTGCGACCTGCGGCTGGGCGTGACCGTCACCTCGATCAACCGCGGTTCGAAGACGGCGTTCCTGTCGGCCGGCGGCGCGGTCTCCTACGACTATCTGATCATCGCCACCGGCGCCCGGGCGCGGAAGCTGCCGATCCCCGGCGCGGACCTGGCCGGGGTGCTGGAGCTGCGCACGGCGGCGGACGCCGAACAGTTGAAGGCAGCCCTCGGCCCCGGCAAGCGCCTGGCCATCATCGGCGGCGGCTATATCGGCCTGGAGGCGGCGGCTTCGGCGCGGGCGCTCGGGGCCTGGGCCCTGATCATCGAGCGCGAGCCGCGCATTCTCGCCCGCGTGGCCTGCGAGGAACTGTCGACCTTCTTCCAGCGGTACCACGAGGCCAAGGGCGTCAACTTCGAGCTGTCGGCCGGGGTCAAGGCGATCGAGGGCGAGGGCGGCCAGGTGCGCCGCATCCGCCTGTCCGACGACCGGGCGGTCGAGTGCGACGCGGTGCTGGTCGGGGTCGGCGCCCTGCCCAACGAGGAGATCGCCCGCGACGCGGGCCTGGACTGCGCCAACGGCGTGGTGGTCGATCTGCAGGCGCGCACGTCGGATCCGTCGGTGTTCGCCATCGGCGATGTGACCCACCGGCCGCTGCCGCTCTATGACCGCCAGTTCCGGCTGGAGAGCGTGCCCAACGCCCTGGAACAGGCCAAACAGGTCGCCAGCGCCATCACCGGCCATGCGCCGCCCAGCCCGGAAGCGCCGTGGTTCTGGTCCGACCAGTATGACCTGAAGCTGCAGATCGCCGGCCTGCCGTTCGACGCGGACTCCCGCGTCGTCCGCGGTGACATGGCCGCGGCGAAGTTCGCCATCTTCCATCTGAAGGGCGACCAGGTCCAGGCGGTGGAGGCGGTCAACGCCCCGCCCGAGTTCATGATGGGCAAGTCGCTCATCCTGTCCCGCAAGCCCGTCTCGCGAGAGAAGCTTGCGAATTCGTCCATTTCCATGAAAGAGGTCGCCGCATAATCGCGGGGCACAAAAGAGGCGTCAGGGAGCGTATGGCCAAGATCACCTATATCGAACACGACGGAACCGAACACACGGTCGACGTGAAAGCCGGCCTGTCCGTCATGGAAGGGGCGATCAAGAACAACATCCCCGGCATCGACGCCGACTGCGGCGGCGCCTGCGCCTGCGCGACCTGCCACGTCTATGTGGACGACGCCTGGGCCAGCAAGACCGGCGAGAAGTCAGCCATGGAGGAGTCGATGCTCGACTTCGCCGAGAACGTCGAGCCGTCGAGCCGCCTGTCCTGCCAGATCAAGGTCACCGACGCGCTCGAAGGCCTGATCGTGCGGATGCCGGAAAGCCAGCACTAGCTGGCTCAGCCGCTCGCGAGAACAGGACAAGCTGTCCCTTGGGACTGCTTGCCCTGTCCCGATCTGCGCCGCGGGGCAGCCTATCCAGTCCCAGGGGACAGGAAAGGCTGCTCCCTAAAACCCCAGCTCCTTCTGCCCCGTCTCCACCTGCGCGGCCTCGGGCAGGTGGCAGGTGAAGGTCGAGCCGTTTCCAGGCTCGCTTTCCAGCTCCACCCAGCCGCCATGCAGCTCGACCAGCGCCTTGACCAGGGCCAGGCCCAGGCCCGGCCCGCCACGGTCGCGGCCGACGAAGCGGTCGAAGATGTGGGCCTGGACATGGAACGGCACGCCGCGGCCAGTGTCCGACACCGCCAGCCGCACCTCGCCCGCCGCCCGCACCGCCGACAGGGTCACCGTCCCGCCCTGCGGCGTCTGGCGCAGGGCGTTTTCCACCAGATGATCGAGGGTCTGGATCAGCCGTTTGCTGTCGCCGCGGATCAGGCCGATGTCGTCCTCGCCGACATCCATGACCAGTGAAACCTTCGCCGCCTCGGCCATCGGCGTCCAGCGGTCGGCGGTCTCCCGCAGCAGCGCGCCGACCCGCACGTCGCCCATGTCGAGCGCCATCTCCTCGGCGTCGATGGCCGCGATGTCGAGCACGTCGTCGATCGACCGGCCCAGCTGAACGGCCGCCTGGCGCACGGCCGACAGATGCGACCGCCCGCGTTCGGGGATCGCCTCGCCCATCCGGTCGAGCAGCTCGGAATAGCCGATGATCGTCGTCAGCGGCGTGCGCAGTTCGTAGGACACGTTGCCGACGAACTCGCGCTTGAGCCGCTCGGCGCTGTCGAGCGCGGCCTCCTTGTCGGCCAGGGCGCCCTCCAGCTGGCGGGCGTCGGTGATGTCGTCGAAGGCGATCAGGGTCGCGCCGTCCGGCAGCGGCCGGGTCTGCCAGGAAACGATGCGGCCCAGCGAGTTGCGCGTCTCGCCCGAGGTCGGGGCGCGGGCTTCCGGGTCGGGATCGCCGACCCGGCCCTTGAGTTCGCCCCAGAAGGCCATGTCGTGCAGCCGGGGCACGCACAGCTCGACCACCCGCTCGAAATCGACGCCCTCGGCCAGATCGTCCTCGGCGATGTTCCAGAACCGGGCGAACGCCTCGTTGTGCAGTCGCAGCCGGCCGTTGGAGCCGAACACCACGACCGCGTCGCTGAGCTTGTCGAGGGTCGCCTGTTGCACCTGGATCAGCGCGTTGTACTGGGCCCGCAGCCGCACCTCGCCAGTGATGTCGGAAAACAGCAGCAGCAGCCCGCCCATCGGATGGGGCTGGCGGATCAGGCGCAGGGTGCGGCCGTCTGGCAGGGTCCAGCGGTCGTCCGGCTGCGGTCCCAGGGTTTCGTAGCGGGCCAGCTCGGCCGCCTTCCACCGGGCGTAGTCGGGCGTCTCGGGCAGGCGCTGGCGCTGACGCAGCCGGTCGAGGATCTCGCCATGGGTCGGCCGCTCGGCCAGCCAGGCCGTCTCCAGGCCCCAGAGCTCGGCGAAGGCGGTGTTGTGGAACGACAGCCGGCGGGTCGGGCCGAAGATGGCCACCGCCTCGGCGATATGGTTCAGCGTCTCGTCATGGGCCGCGACATGCCGCTTGAGCGCGTCCTGGATCTCCTCGGCCTGGGTCGCGTCGGTGGTCCAGACCGCCACCCCGCCGCCTTCCAGCGGCTCGGCGGTGAACTTCAGCGCGCGGCGCCGGCCGCCGAACGAGATCCAGCGGGTCGTCTCGCGCCGCTCGCCCAGATTGGCGGCCTCGCTGGCCAGGGCGTCGGCGCCCTTGTCGAGCGACAGGCGCAGACTGGCCGCGTCGCCCGCGTCGCGCGCGCTGACCGCCGCCAGCCAGGCCTTGTTGGCCCACTGCACCGCGCCGTCCGCCCCGGCGATCCAGGCCGGCTCGGGCCGGGCGTCGAGGAAGGCGGCCAGCCGGGCGGCGCTGGGCAGGGCCGACTCCTCGTTGGCCGCCGCGGTCAGGCGCAGCCAGGCCAGGGCGCCGGCGGCGCGGCCCTCGACCGACACCACGCCCTTAGACCCGCGGGCCTCGAAGGCGCAGGGCTCGCCCCGTTCGAACAGCGCCCGCAGCCGGGCGGCGTGGTCCGGGTCCGAGCGCATGATGGCGTTGACCACGGCCTGGGGGTCGGCGACCGGCAGGGCGAAGGCGGCGGCGCAGGCCTCGAGGTTCTCCTCGCCCGAGGCCAGCAGGGCGCGGCCATCGTCGATCACCAGAAGGCTGCTGTCGAAGGCCTCGGCGGAGGCCTGGGCGGCGGCGGCGCGGCTCTCGACCGCCTCCAGCCGATCCTGCATCCCGCGCACCCGGCGGTCCATCGCCCGCCGCTGCGCCAGCGTCCACAGCACCGCGCAGATGGCGAGGCTGACGGAGCCGGCCGTGGCGGCGACAATCAATTCCATCTGCGTCATGCAAGGCCCGCCCGAATCATGGCTGGGACAAGATAGGCGAGGCGGCGTCGCGCCGCGACTGGCGAAGCACGCCCGCCTGCTCCATGTTCGGAGGATGGCCTTTCCCCCTCACGCCGCCGCGCCCTCGCTCGACGACTTCGCGGTGATCGCCCGCATCGCCTTCGACGTCCTGCCGGACCCGATCCGCGAGATGGCCGGCGAGACGGTGATCCGCGTCACCGACTTCGCCGAGGAGGACGTGTTGCGCGACCTGGGCATCGAGGACGCCTTCGAACTGACCGGTCTCTATCACGGCGTCGATCTGTCGCGGCGCTCGGTGCTCGACCCCCTGCCCCAGCCGTCGATGGTGTTCCTGTACCGCCGCCCGATCCTCGACGAATGGGCCGAGCGCGGCGACGTCACCCTGGCCGAACTGGTCACCCATGTGCTGGTGCACGAGATCGGCCATCATTTCGGCCTGTCGGACGGCGCCATCGAGGCCATCGAAGACAAAGCATGAACGAATCGGCTAGGGAGAGGCCCATGATCGCGCCCGATTTCGACTACGAGGCCGTCCGCCGGGACATGCCAGAGGCCCGTGTCATGCGGGGCGAGGCCTATGCCGCCAAGGGCTGGGTCGATCTGGTAGAGGTCTCCCCCACCGGCGTGCTGGCCCATGTGAAGGGCGAGCGGGACATCACCTACGTGGTCGAGGTGGCGGCCCGGGACGCGTCCGACGCCCGCTGCACCTGCCCCGATTTCCAGGACAGCGGCCTGCGCTGCAAACATGTGGTGGCCACGGTGTTCACGGTGCTCGACGCTGACGACGCCGAGCTCGAGACGGCGGCCGGTCGCCTCTCCCGCCTGGCCGACCTGCTCGACATGGAAGGCCGCGACGACGCGCCGCTGCTGATCGACCGGGCCCGCCGCGATCCGGCCCTGCTGCGCGAGCTCGAGGGCGAGCCGGTCGGGTGAAGAAGGGGCCAGGGACTAGGGGCTGGGGATTAGAAGGCTCATCTAGCCCCTGGCCCCTTCCGCCCCGCCACCGTTAACGTCCCGTTAGAAAGTGACGCCCCCGTCACTTTTCAATTGACCCGCGTTCGCAACAAGTGGACAGTGTTCACATTACGCGAGGTCCGGCTGCAACGGGCCCGTATTCCCGACTGGCCGGAGGACCGTTGCGATGAGCGACAAGAACATCACCAAGGACGCCATGTACGACGCGGTGGCGCCGGACGACTTCGAGTCGATGCTCGAACTCGACCGCTACAACAACCGCTCCACGGCCTTCGACAAGATCATCTCGGCGACCCACGACCACTTCTGGGATCCGCTGGACAAGGACTACATCGACTTCGACGAACCGTTCGACATGGTCAACCAGCCGCTGGTTCCCGAGGACATGGTCGTGTCGCTGCAGACCGACTACGTATCCAACCACCTGTCGGACCCGCTGGAGCGCATCCGCTTCATCAACGAGTCCACGCTGCGCAGCTTTTCCTCGATCCTGCACGGCGAGCAGGGCGCGCTGAACCTGTCGGCCAGCCTCTGCCACGTGCTCAAGGACCAGGGCGCTCAGGAATACGCGGCCAACCAGACCCGCGAGGAAGCCCGCCACGTCACGGCCTTCGCCAAGTACGTCAAGGCCCGCTGGGGCCGTCCGGTGGAATGCGGCCCGACCCTGAAGGCCCTGCTGGTCGAGATCATCGGCGCGCCGGAGGTCTACAAGAAGATCATCGGCATGCAGATGCTGGTCGAGGGCCTGGCCATGGGCGCCTTCGCCACCTTCTACACCAAGCTCAACGACCCGCTCGGCAAGAAGCTGATGCAGCTGGTCATGACCGACGAGGCCTTCCACCACAAGTTCGGCAAGATCTGGGCTGATCGCACGATCCCCAAGCTCGACCCCGAGGAGCACGCGGTGATCGAGGACTGGGCGGCCCACTGCTTCCAGGCGGTGCTGTTCAACCTGGTCGGCCCCAACCAGCAGCGCGACCTCTATGAGAGCTTCGGCCTCGACCCCGACAAGGTCATCGCCGAGTTCGCCCAGATCATGACCGACGAGCAGCGGCGCGAGGGCATGAAGGAGCAGACCAACATCTTCCGCGTGCTGGTCAAGACGCTGCTCAACGCCGGCATCATCACCGACCGCACGCGCGCCTTCTACGCCATGTACGTCGATCTCGATGAACTCAAGGGCGAGGGCGACCGGATGGTCGGCGACGACATCGCCGAGGACGGCATTCGCTATCTGCAGGCGATCAACTTCAAGGACCGCGAGCACAAGCCGGTCAGCATCGCCGCCGAATAACCGTCCGGTTCACTCCGGATACGGAACGCCCCGCCGCAACCCGGCGGGGCGTTCTGCGTTTCAGATCACCGGCCGTACGGAATCCATTCTTCCGTCCAGGGCGTTAGACTGGACCCGATGACACGCACGCCCCTCCTCGTCCTGGCGGCGGGCTTGGCGATCGCCGGCGCCGCCTGGGCCTCCGCCCCGCAGCCGACCCGCCCCGTCTCGACCAGCTTCTATTCCGGCCGCTGGTACGAGATCGCCCGCATCCCCAACGCCGGGCAGCGCGACTGCCAGGCGCCCTACAGCCAGTTCGTCAGCATGGGCGGCGCGGCCTTCAGGGTCCGCCAGATCTGCCACCGGGGCTCGGCCTCGGGACCGGTGAAGACCTTCTCGACCACCGGTCGCATCCTGCCCGGGGCCCATGCCGCCAAGTTCGAGCTGAGCTTTTTCGGCGGCCTGCGGAAACAGGAATACTGGGTGCTCGACAGCGCGCCGGACCATGCCTGGGCGATCATGGCCACCCCGGGCGGCAACTATGTCTGGCTGATGTCGCGCACGGCGAAAATGGACCCGGCGGCCAGGGCCCGGGTCATCGCCCGCATCCGCGCGCTCGGCTATCGCCAGCGCCTGGAGTTCCCGGCGCAGCGGGTGGGTTGACACCGAACGAAAGCGGAACATCAATACGGGCGTGGACGTCGCGCTTACCTTCATCACGGTCTCCCGACCCGAAACCACCGTCGCGGTGACGCGCGGCGCGGCGCGGCTGCTCGGCGAGATGGCCTTCGCGCCGCTGGCGGAGGTCGGCCTGCCCAACGGCCGGCGGGCGGACCTGATGGCCCTGGGGCCCAAGGGCGAGATCGTCATCGTCGAGGTCAAGTCGAGCCCCGAGGACTATCTGACCGACCGCAAATGGGCGGAGTACGCGCCTTACTGCGACGCCTTCTTCTTCGCCGTCTCACCGGGGTTCCCGGTCGAGCTGATCCCGCCCGAGCCCGGCCTGATCGTCGCCGACGGCTTCGGTGGCGCGGTCGTGCGGGAGCCGGGCTGGACGCCGCTGGTCGCGGCCCGCCGCAAGGCCCTGACCCTGGCGTTTGCCAGGCTGGCGGCGTTTCGGGGGTGAGCGGGGACATGTACCGTTTTCGGTACGTGTCCCCTGCCGCCTTCAAGCTGATGGGGACGCGCACTGAAGTGCATGTCCCCGACCCTCACCGCGGCGCCCGCTTGGCCAGGATGCGTTGCAGCGTGCGGCGGTGCATCGACAGGCGGCGGGCCGTCTCGGAGACATTGTGCCCGCACAGTTCATAGACCCGCTGGATGTGCTCCCAGCGCACCCGGTCGGCGCTCATCGGATTCTCGGGCGGCGCGGCCAGCATGTCGCCGGCCGCGAGCAGGGCCCGGACCACGTCGTCGGCGTCCGCCGGCTTGGCCAGATAGTCGACCGCGCCCGCCTTCACCGCCGCGACGGCGGTGGCGATGTTGCCGTAGCCGGTCAGCATGACCACGCGGGACTCGGGGCGAGCGTCGCGGATCGCCTGCACCACCTTCAGCCCCGTGCCGTCGTCCAGCCGCATGTCCAGCACCGCGAACGCGGGCGGCGAGGCCCTGACCGCTTCGAGCGCCTCGGCCACGCCGCCGGCCACCCGCACCTCGAACCCGCGCTGTTCCAGCGCTCGACCAAGGCGGGTGCGAAGCGCCATGTCGTCGTCCAGCACCAGAAGACTGCGGTCCTCCAGGCCGGCGATGAGGGTTGTCAGATCGGTCACCGCTTCACCCTGGTTCGCCGTTCACGTGACGGTTGTAAAATTCGCGTCATTCTGTCGCAGCAGGGCGGGGGTCATCAAGCCCCGATTGATCAGAGAACGGATCGGGCTCCGCCGGGGCCTCGATCGCCTCCCGCCGCCAACGCGCGGTGATCACCGCGCCGCCCTGCCGGCCATTGCGGAAATCGACGGTCGCGCCGGTGCGCTCGAGCAGGGTCTTGGCGATGAAGAAGCCCAGCCCCATGCCCACATGGCCGCTGCGCATGGACTCCGCCCCGGGCCGGCTGGTCACGTAAGGCTCGCCGAGCTTGAGCAGAATCTCCGGCGCGAACCCCGGTCCGTCGTCGCGCACCTCGATGACGATATGGCGCGGATCGAACCGGGCGGTGACCAGGATCTCCGACCTGGCGAAGTCCACGGCGTTTTCGACGAAGGCGGTCAGGGCGTGAAGCACCTCGGCCAGCCGCCAGATCTCGGGCGGCGACTCGCCGTGCGGTCCGGAGACGACCGCCTCGACACGCACGTCCGGGCGCCGGGCGTGCGGGGCGATGGACTCCTGGACCACCTGCAGCAGCGTCATCCGCTCGTGCACCGCGTCCGCTGTCTCGGGTGTTCTGGTCAGTCGCCGCAGGATGTCGCGGCAGCGCTCGGCCTGGGCGATGAGCAGTTCGGCGTCTTCCTTGAGCGGGCCCTCGGGGGTGATCGACAGCATCTCCTTGGCGACGATCGAGATGGTCGCCAGGGGCGTGCCCAGCTCATGCGCCGCCGCCGCCGCCAGGGCGCCGAGCGCCGAGAGCCGCTGTTCGCGGGCCAGCACGGTGTGGGCGGTGTCCAGCGCCAGTTCCATCCTGGCCGCCTCCTGGGCCGCGTACCAGGCGTAGGCGGCGGTGAAGGAGATGCCCAGGACCCTGGCCAGAACGGCTCCGATCCGGTTCAGGGTCGGCGGATCAAAGGTGTCCGCGCGCGGCGAGGGCAGGGGCATGGCGACGATGGCCAGGAACGCGCAGGCGGCGATGGCCAGAACCGCGATCAGCATTGTCTGGCGCAACGGCAAGGTGGCGGCCGCCAGCGTCGCCGGGGCGATCAGCAGCAGCGAGAACGGGTTGATGATTCCGCCCGTGAGATAGAGCAGGCCGGACAGCTGCAGGACGTCGAAGGCGATGTGCGCGGCGGCCTCGTTGTCGGTGGCCAGGCGCTGGCCCGAGGTGGCCAGGGTGACCAGGACATTGAGCCAGGCCGACAGCGCGATCATGGCGAAACAGGCGGCCACCGGGGTCGGCAGATTGAGCCCGTAGGCCACCGTCAGGACGGTCAGCGTCTGGCCGGCCACCGCCACCCAGCGCAGGTTCACCAGCGCCCGGACCCGCAGGCGGCCGCGGCGCGGCACCCCCGCTGGCCAGAGGGCGTCCCACCCTTGCGTCGCCGGACGGCCGGGCCTATCGAGGCCGGGCTCCGGATCGGCGAGGTTCGCCGGTGATGGGGTCAGCGCCATGTCGCCAGATTGGCCCCAACACGCGCCGATGGCGAGCCCTGATGGAGAAATCCTTGCCGCGTCAAAGACTGTTGCTGATGGCCGCCTGCGCCCTTGGCCTGGTGCTCGCCGGCGTCGTCGCGCTCAATGCCGGGCTGTTCCGGCCGGCGCCCTCGGCCGGCGCGGTGGGCGGACCCTTCCAGCTGGTTGATCAGGACGGAAAGCCGGTCGATGAGGCGATCCTCAAGGGCAAATGGTCGGTGGTCTTCTTTGGCTACACCTACTGCCCCGACGTCTGTCCGGGGACCATGCAGGCGCTGCGCGGAGCGGTCGATCAACTCGGGCCGAAGGGCAAGGATCTGCGGATCGTGTTCATTTCCGTCGATGCGGGTCGCGACACCCCGACCAAGGTCAAGGACTGGCTGGCCGTCCAGGACCTGCCGGCGGACACCGTCGGCCTGACCGGCACGCCACAGCAGGTGGCGGCTGCGGCCAGGGCCTATCGCGCGGTCTACGAGATCCAGGGCGATGGCCCCGACTACCAGGTAAATCACTCGACGGCGGCCTATCTGATGAACCCGCGCGGCCGGTTCGACCGTGTGCTGGCCTATGGCCTGACGCCCGAGCAAATGGCCGACCAGATTCGCCGGGCCATGCGCGGCGACTAGGTCTTCAAAAGGGACTGGACTTCGTTAAGCCGCGCCGTGCTATGCTGCGCTGCACAACGAACGAGGTTCGATGCTCTACACCCTGCACGAGGCGACCTACTACGCCGCATCGCCGATGCGCTCCGCCGCGCGCGCGACGCGCGACTGGTGGTCTTCGCCGCTCAACCCCGCCCGCAACACGTCGTTCGGCCGCAAGATGTCGGCCGGCGCCGATCTCTACGCCAACGTCACGCGGCGCTACGGCAAGCCCGACTGGATGATCGACGAGATCACCGTCAACGACCACAAGGTCCGGGTCCGCCCGACCGTGGTCTGGGAAAGCCCCTGGTGCCGGCTGATCCAGTTCGACCGCGACATGGCCGACATGCGCCGGGCCGGCAAGCTGCAGCTCGACCCCGCGGTGCTGATCGTCGCGCCGATGTCGGGCCACTACGCGACCTTGCTGCGCGGCACGGTCGAGGCCTTCGCGCCCGACCACGCCGTGTTCATCACCGACTGGTCCAACGCCCGGGACGTGCCGATGATGGAGGGCCGGTTCGACTTTGACGACTATATCGACCACATCCAGATGATGCTCGAGGCCCTGGGCCATCGCGCCCACGTGGTCGCCGTTTGCCAGCCCGGCCCGCCCGTGCTGGCCGCCGCCGCCCTGATGGCCGGGGACGACAACCCCTACCGGCCACGGACCATGACCTTCATGGGCTCGCCGATCGACGCGCGCCTGTCGCCGACCGTGACCAACAGGCTGGCCGAGGAACGGCCGTTCACCTGGTTCCAGTCGAACATGATCTACACCGTTCCGCCGCCCTATCCGGGCGCGGGCCGGCGCGTCTATCCGGGCTTCGTGCAGCTGGCCAGCTTCATGTCGATGAACCTGGAACGGCACCAGGACGCCCACCGCCGCTACTTCGACCATCTGGTCTCGGGCGACGGCGACAGCGCCGATAGGCACCGCGCCTTCTACGACGAGTATCTGGCGGTGATGGACCTGACCGAGGAATTCTACCTCCAGACCATCGACAAGGTGTTCCAGTCCTACGCGCTGCCGAAGGGTGAGCTGACGCACCGGGGCCGGCCAGTGAGGCCCGCGGCCGTCACCGACATCGGCCTGATGACCGTCGAGGGCGAGCTGGACGATATCTCCGGCATCGGCCAGACACAGGCCGCGCACGCCCTGTGCCCGAACATTCCCGACTCGCTGAAGCTGGACCATGTCCAGGCCGGAGTGGGCCACTACGGGGTGTTCAATGGCCGCCGGTTCCGGGAGGATATCTTCCCCCGGGTGCGGGGCTTCATCCGCCAGTGCGATCCGGGCTTCTGAATCGGGCTTTTCCGGACCGCCGCGCCGTCCTAAGCACGGGGCGATGAACCTGTTCGGGCGACCCAGCTTCAGCCATGGCGACCGCATCGAGGCGGACGGCCATCCGGTGCGCCTGTCGGTAAACGCGCGCGCGCGCCGGATCAGCCTGAGGGTCGATCGGGTCAGGCGCGAGGCGATCGCCGTCGCCCCCAGCGCGCGGCGCCTGAACGAGGCGGTGGCCTTCGCGCGCGAGCGGGCCGACTGGATCGCCAGCCAGCTGGCCGACCTGCCCGCCACGACGCCCCTTCGCCCCGGCATGGAGATCAGCCTGTTCGGCCAGACCGTCCGGCTGGTGGCCGCGCCCGGGCGCGCCAGGCTCATTCCGGCCTCGGACGACGCCCACGCCGTCATCGCCGCGGCCGACGACGCGGCCTTCGCCGACCGGGTGCTGCGTCTGATCAAGGCGCAGGCTCGCGGCTGGCTGACCGAGCGCACCGTGGCGCACAGCCGCGCCCTCGACCAACTGCCGCCGAAGATCGCCATCGCCGACGCGCGTGGCCGCTGGGGTTCCTGCCGCCCGGCCGGACCGCGTGGACCGGCGTCGATCCGCTACAGCTGGCGGCTGGCGCTCGCGCCGGCGGACGTGGCCGACTATGTCGCCGCGCACGAATGCGCCCACCTGATCGAGGCCAACCACGGACCGCGCTTCTGGGCGCTGGTGCGCGAGCTGAACGGCGATCCAACCCCGCACCGCCGCTGGCTCAAGCGCGAGGGCGCCCGGCTCCAGGCCATCGGCCGGGGCTAGTAGGGGATCTCCTGCGGAGTCCCGGCGGGCTGACCGCGGGTCTCGGGCTGGGCCGGCGCGGGCCCGTCAGGCTCTCCGCCCATGCCCAGGGTCGAGAGGATGTCGCCGATCGCGTCGCGGGGCGGCTCGACCTGGACATAGCCGCCCGGAATGGGCTGGGCCTTCAGCCGCGGCAGGGCCTGGGCCATGAAACCGCGCCAGACGCCGGCCGGGGCGCCGCCGCCCGTCACGCCCTTCATCGGCTTGTTGTCGTCCTTGCCGGTCCAGACGGCGGTGACGAAGCCGCCCGTGTAGCCGACGAACCAGGCGTCGCGGTAGTCGCTGGTCGTGCCGGTCTTGCCGGCGATGTCATAGCCGGCCACCCGGGCCCGCTTGCCCGTGCCGTTGACCACGACCTCGCGCATCATCTGGTTCATGTACTGCAGGGCCGGCGAGCCGATCACCGACTTGCGCGGCCGCTTTTCCAGGTTGCGGTCGTACAGCACCCGGCCGTTGGCCGTGCGAATGCGCTGGATGCCGTAACCCCTGGCCAGGAAGCCGCCGTTGGAGAAGGCGGCGTAGGCCTGGGCCATCTCCATCGGGCTCACCTCGACCGCGCCGAGCGCCATCGAGGGGTCCAGCTGGATCTTGCTGGCGATGCCCAGGCGCCGCGCCGCGGCGGCCACGTTGCCGGTGCCGACCTCGTTGGCCAGCCGCGCGGCGACGGTGTTGACCGACTGGGCCAGAGCGGTCTGCAGGGTGATCGCGCCCAGATACCGGCCGGTGTAGTTGCGCGGCTCCCAGCCGCCGATGCGAACCGGCTCATCGACCACCATCACCGCCGGCGTGCGACCCGCTTCCATGGCGGCAAGATAGACGAACGGCTTGAAGGCCGAACCGGCCTGGCGCCGCGCGCTGGTGGCGCGGTCGAACTGACTTTCGGAATAGTCCGCCCCGCCGACATAGGCGCGGATGCGGCCCTCGCCGTCCATCGCCACCAGCGCCGCCTGTTGCACGCCCTGGCCCTTGGCCCCGGCCACGCCCGACCGGACGGCGGCCTCGGCGGCGGCCTGGATCGGCAGGTCGAGCGTCGTCTCGACGATCAGGTCCTCGGTCGGTTCGCCGACCAGCGAGCGGACCTGGGCATCGACCCAGTCGGTGAAATACTGGGCCCGCTGGTTGGCCAGCACGGCCGAGACCCGCACGGGGTTGCGGAAGGCCTCGGCCCGCTGCGCGCTGGTGATGGCCCTGGTCCGGACCATTTCGTCCAGCACGATGGTCGCCCGGCGGGCGGCCCGCTCGGTGGCCGAGACGGGGCTGTAGCGCGACGGCCCCTTCATCATCCCGGCCAGCAGCGCCGCCTCGCCGAGCGTCAGCCGCGAGGCCGGCTTGTTGAAGTAGCGTTGGGCGGCCGCCTCGATGCCATAGGCGCCGGCGCCGAAATAGACCCGGTTCAGATAGAGGGCGAGGATCTCCTTCTTGGTGAACTTCATCTCCAGCCACAGGGCCAGGATCAGTTCCTGGGCCTTGCGCCGGGGGGTCTGGTCCAGCGTCAGGAACAGGTTGCGCGCCAGCTGCTGGGTGATGGTCGAGCCGCCCGCCGCGAAGCACCAGCAGCTGATGTCCTTGACGATCGCGCGGCTGATGCCGATCGGGTCGAAGCCCGGGTGGTAGTAGAAGCGGCGGTCCTCGATGGCGATGAAGGCCTTGGGCACGTAGGGCGGCAGCTTGTCCAGATCGACCGGCGGCGCGTACTGGCTGCCGCGCACGGCGATCAGGGCGCCGGACCTGTCGAGATAGGAAATCGACGGCTGCCGCGTGACGGTGTTCAGCCTGGACACGTCGGGCAGGTCGGTGGCGAACACCGCGAAGAAGGCGACCAGGAAGATCAGCCCCCAGACGCCCGCGACCGCTCCCCAATAGAGAAACGCCTGAAGGGGTGTTCGTGTGACGCCCTGTTGGTTCGCCATGTCGCCGTCGCTACTTTGGAAAATGTCGCCGACGCCAGGTGCAAGCGTCGCGGTCCTGATGCCTTGAGCGTGGTTGATGGGCAATGAACACGCCCTTTTCGCGGCGTGTCCATGCAGAACTTGCGCAGGGGGTTAGCAAGGCCGCGCCCGGAGGCCATAAGCGCGGTGTGAGCGATTCCCTCGACCCAGCCCGCGAGATCCTGCGCCGCGTCTTCGGCCACGCCGAGTTCCGCGGCCTGCAGGCGGACGTGATCGGCGAAATTCTCGCCGGACGCAGCGCCGTCGCGGTGCTGCCGACCGGTGGCGGCAAGAGCCTCTGCTACCAGATCCCGGCCCTGCTGCGGCCCGGCCTTGGCCTGGTCGTCTCGCCGCTGATCGCGCTGATGGCCGACCAGGTCGAGGGGCTGAAACAGTCAGGCGTGGCCGCCGAGCGGCTCGATTCCAGCCACTCCCTCGACGAGCGGGCCGAGGTCTGGCGGCGCGCCGAGCGGGGCGAGCTGGATCTGCTCTATCTCTCGCCCGAGGGCCTGATGCAGGGCGCGACGCTGGACCGGCTGCGGCGCATCCCGCTGGCCATCGCCGCGATCGACGAGGCCCACTGCGTCAGCCAGTGGGGCCACGACTTCCGCCCCGAATACCGGATGCTCGGCAAGCTGGCCGAGGTGTTCCCCGACGTGCCGCGCCTGGCCGTCACGGCGACCGCCGACGCCAGGACCCGCGATGACATCCGCGCCGAGCTGCGCCTGCGGGACTGCGCCGAGTTCGTCGACAGCTTCGCCCGTCCGGAACTGGCTCTGGCGGCCGAACGCAAGCGCGGCCAGGGCCATGGCCGGGTCGAGGAGCTGGTGCTGGCCCGGCCCGGCCGCTCGGGCGTGGTCTACACCGGCTCGAGGGACGGCACGGACAGGCTGGCCGAGCGGCTGGCCGCCGCCGGGGTGCCGGCTCTGGCCTATCACGCCGGCCTCGAGCGCAACCTGCGCAGCGAGCGATTGGAAAAGTTTCTCGAGGCCGACGCCGCGGTGATGGTGGCGACCATCGCCTTCGGCATGGGCGTCGACAAGCCGGACGTGCGCTTCGTCATCCATGCCGACCCGCCGGCCTCGGTCGAGGCCTATTGGCAGGAGATCGGCCGGGCCGGGCGCGACGGCCTGCCGGCCGAGGGCATCACCCTCTACGGCTCGGCCGACATGGCCTGGGCCCTGCGCCGGATCGCCGGGCGCGAGGTCGGCGACGAGGTGCGCCAGGTCCAGAACCGCAAGGTGCGCCAGCTCTACGCCATGCTGGACGGGGTCTCCTGCCGGGCCGCCGCCGTGCGCCGCTACTTCGGCGAGGAGGGGGTCAAGCCCTGCGGCGTCTGCGACCTGTGCCTCAATCCGCCGGAATCGATCGACGCGACCGTGCCGGCGCAAAAGGCCCTGGCCGCCGTGCATCGCCTCGGCGGCCGGTTCGGGCGCGGCCGGCTGGTCGATCACCTGCTGGGCAAGACCAAGGACGTGCACGACAGCGAGGCGGCCCTGTCGACCTATGGCGTGGGCAAGGAGTTCAGCCCGGCCGGCTGGCGCGACCTGATCGACCAGCTGCTGTTCGACGGCCTGCTGAAGGAGGACCCCAACGACGGCCGGCCCCTGATCGGCCTGGGTGACGGCGAGGGGGTCAAGGGCGTCTATCGCGGCGAGCGGCGGATCGCCGTGCGCAAACAGCCCGAAGCGCTGGACGCCTCGACCCGCTCGGGCCGGCCGCGCAAGCGCACGCGCGAGGCGATGGCCGAGCTGGCGGGCGACGATCTGGTCCTGTTCGAAGCGCTGCGCGCCTGGCGCCGCGACGAGGCGCACGAGCAGCATGTGCCGCCCTACGTCATCTTCGGCGACAAGACCCTGCAGGACATCGTCCGGCTGCGGCCCCGCTCGCCCGACGAGCTGCTGCTGGCCACCGGAGTCGGCGACAGCAAGCTGCAGCGCTACGGCGCGGCGGTGCTGAAGGTGGTCAAGGAAAACTAGACGTCCACCTCGGCATCCAGCGCATTGGCCTGGATGAACTCGCGGCGCGGCTCGACCAGTTCGCCCATCAGACGGGCGAACATGTCGTCGGCGTCGTCGGCGTGGTTGACCTTGACCTGCAGCAGGGTGCGGGCCTCGGAATCGAGGGTGGTTTCCCACAGCTGCTCGGGGTTCATCTCGCCCAGGCCCTTGTAGCGCTGGATCGCCATGCCCCGGCGGCCGGCGTCCATGACGGCGGCGAACAGGTCGAGCGGGCCGCGCACCGGGGTGCTCCGGTCCTTGCGGCGGAACGTGGCCTGGCCCTGGAAGGTGTCGGCCAGCAGGGCCGCGCGCTCGGCCAGACGGCGCGCGTCGGCGGCCTGCAGCAGGGCGTCCTCCAGCACGATCTTCTCCGAGACGCTGCGCTTGACCCGGCTGAACACGAAGCCGGTCTCGCCGCGCTCGCCGGTCCAGGGGCCGTCGCCTTCCTGGGCGTAGAGGTTCAGCCGGCGGGCCGCCTCCATCGGATCGGGCTGGTCGCCCATCAGTCCGGCCAGGGCCGTCTGTTCGATGGCGAAGGCCGGCGCGCGGGCCGACAGCCGCTCGATGTTGGCCTTGGCCGCGCGACTGGTCTGGACCAGGGCCAGCAGGTCCTTGCCCGTCATCCGCTCGCCGCTCGACAGGTCCAGCTCGGCTCCATCGACGCCCTCGTCGATCAGGAAGGCCTCGTACTCGGCGTCGTCCTTCAGATAGCGCGAGGACTTGCCCTTGGTCGCTTTGTAGAGCGGCGGCTGGGCGATGTAGAGGTAGCCGCGCTCGATCACCTCCGGCATCTGCCGGTAGAAGAAGGTCAGCAGCAGCGTGCGGATGTGGGCGCCATCGACGTCGGCGTCGGTCATGATGACGATGCGGTGATAGCGCATCTTGGCGATGTCGAACTCGTCGCGGCCGATGCCGGCGCCCAGGGCCATGATCAGGGTGCCGACCTGTTCGGACGACAGCATCTTGTCGAAGCGGGCCCGCTCGACGTTGAGGATCTTGCCGCGCAGGGGCAGCACGGCCTGGTTCTCGCGGTTGCGCGCCTGTTTGGCCGAGCCGCCGGCGGAATCACCCTCGACGATGAACAGCTCGGACTTGGCCGGGTCGCGTTCCTGGCAGTCGGCCAGCTTGCCAGGCAGGCTGGTGATGTCGAGCGCGCTCTTGCGGCGGGTCAGCTCGCGGGCCTTGCGGGCGGCCTCGCGGGCGGCGGCGGCCTCGGCGATCTTGCCGACGATGGCCTTGGCCTCGGCCGGATGCTCCTCGAACCAGGTGGCCAGGCCCTCCTGCACCAGGCCCTCGACGGCCGGGCGCACTTCGGAGGAGACCAGCTTGTCCTTGGTCTGGGACGAGAACTTCGGGTCCGGCACCTTGACCGACAGCACGCAGGTCAGGCCCTCGCGCGCGTCCTCGCCGGTGACCGAGACCTTTTCCTTCTTGGCCATGCCCGAGCTCTCGGCATAGCCGGTGATCACCCGCGTCAGGGCCGCGCGGAAGGCCGACAGGTGCGTGCCGCCATCCTTCTGCGGGATGTTGTTGGTGAAGCACAGCATGTGCTCGTGGTAGCTGTCGTTCCACTCCAGGGCGAGATCGATCTCGACCTTCTCGCGCGCGCCGCGGACCGAGATCGGGGCGCTGATCAGCGCCGTCTTGGCCTTGTCCAGATGCTTGACGAAGGCCTCGATGCCGCCCTCGTAGTGCAGGATCTCCTCCCACGGCTCGGCGTCGCGCAGGTCGCGGAAGTGGATCGTCACGCCGCTGTTGAGGAAGGCCAGCTCGCGCAGGCGATGCTCGAGCGTCTTCCGGTCGAACTCGATGAAGGCGAAAGTCGTCACCGAGGGGAAGAAGGTCACGATCGTGCCGGTCAGCGGCTTGCCATTCTCGCGCAGCGGCGAGTCGCCGGTGATCTTCAGCGCGGACACGGCGTCGCCGCGCTCGAAGCGCATCTGGTGGCTCTTGCCGTTGCGGTGGATCTTCAGCTCCAGCCAGTCGCTGAGCGCGTTGACCACCGAGACGCCCACGCCGTGCAGGCCGCCGGAGACCTTGTAGCT